>Ga0070694_100001692_pt1 | contig 12971 bp, 11 predicted proteins | sample KBSK1251metaG_FD_65470 | JGI IMG/M metagenome (GOLD analysis project Ga0070694, IMG submission 65470) | Corn, switchgrass and miscanthus rhizosphere microbial communities from Kellogg Biological Station, Michigan, USA - KBS K1-25-1 metaG | ecosystem: Host-associated > Plants > Roots >... | reverse complement strand
GGGGGCGTCAACGGCGATGCCGCTTCGAAGGAACCGGGCAGGATGAGCACCCGCACCCGCTGGGCGATCGTGGCGGGCGTCTGCGGCCTGCTCGTGGCCTACGGCGCCTGGCTCGTGTGGACGAACGCGCCGACCTACCAGTTCCTGGTCCGCCTCTATGTCGACAAGCACTTCCTCAAGCGCACCCTCCGGGAGTGGGGCGTGCTGGCCCCCGTCATCTTCATGCTGCTCCAGGCCCTGCAGGTGGTCGTCTCGCCGATCCCCGGCGAGGCCACCGGCATCCTCGGCGGCTATCTCTTCGGCCAGTGGGTGGGCCTGGTGTACTCGACCATCGGCCTCACCGTCGGCTCGGTGGCGGCCTTCGGGATCGGGCGATGGCTCGGCGCGCACTACGTGAAGAAGCTGGTGAGCCCGGAGACCTGGAATCGTCTCGGCTTCATCGTGGAGGCCGAGGGAGCGGTGCTGTGCTTCATCATCTATCTGATCCCGGGCCTGCCGAAGGACATCGTCTGCTACCTCTTCGGGATCAGCCCGATGCCCCTCTGGGTGTTCGCGCTGGTCTCGGGCCTGGGTCGCATTCCGGGGACCTGGGTGCTCTCCGCCCAGGGGGCCCACACCGCCGCCGGGGACTACCTGCAGGTGATCCTGGTCTCGGCGGTCGCGGTGGCCGGGGCCCTGCCGCTCTACTACTACCGCCACCGCATCGTGCGCTGGTTCCACGGGCGGAATGCGACGCGGGCGGCCGGCGCCAACGGAGGGCTTGACAGGGAGAAGCAGCGCCCGTAAACTCGCCCCACTCTGTAACGGTCCATTTGCCAGTGAGGTCGGGAGGAATCGAGCCGGTGAGCACGATGGGAACGACGGCCAGCAGCCACGGAGCATGGCGGTCGTATTTTTACTTTCCCACCGTTCGCCGCCTGGCTCCCATGAGCTGATCGCAAGGAGCCACGGGCGACGAACCAGCCCGTGGCGGCCAGAGAACGATAGACGCCGCGGGCAACCAACCCGCGGCGTTTTTGTTTTCACAGCCAACCCGGTTGGCCGCGGCCGGCGGGGGCCATATCGGCAGCCGAAACGGGTGTCCGCAACCGGGGGAGTGCGGGGGCCATGTCGAGGCCCCCGCAGCTGAAGAGCTTGAAGAACTAGACGAGAGTCCGCAAGAGACGCGCAAACAACAGGGGGAAACGCCATGATCATCGTGCTGAAGTCCGGGATCAACGACGCCGACGTCGACGAGGTGTGTCGCCGCATCACCGAGATGGGCTACGGCCCGCACGTGATCCGCGGCGAGTTCAAGACCATCGTGGCCGCGGTGGGCGAGGAGCGCGGCCGGCCCGATCTGCGCCTGCTCGAGGCGATGGAGACGGTGGAGTCGGTGATGCCGGTGCAGCAGCCGTTCAAGCTGGCGAGCCGGGAGGTGCGGCGCGAGTCGACCGAGGTGCGCATCAACGGGGTCACGGTGGGCGGCCACGACGTGGTGGTGATGGCGGGGCCGTGCTCGGTCGAGTCGGAGGCGCAGGTGCTCGAGGTGGCGGACGCGGTCAAGGCGGCGGGAGCCAAGATCCTCCGGGGCGGGGCCTACAAGCCGCGCACGTCACCCTACGCGTTCCAGGGGCTGAAGGAGCAGGGCCTGCGCTACCTCGCCGAGGCGCGGAAGCGGACCGGGCTCCCGGTGGTCACCGAGGTGCTCGAGACCGAGAGCGTGGAGGTCGTGGCGGAGTACAGCGACATCCTCCAGATCGGGGCGCGCAACATCCAGAACTTCACCCTGCTGCGCCGGGTGGGCGAGGTCGGCAAGCCGGTCCTGCTCAAGCGCGGCATGGCCACCAGCATCCAGGAGTTCCTGCTCTCCGCCGAGTACATCCTCTCGGCGGGCAACCCGAACGTCATCCTCTGCGAGCGTGGCATCCGCACCTTCGAGACCGCGACCCGCTTCACCCTCGATCTCAACGCGGTCCCGGTGCTGAAGAAGCTCTGTCACCTCCCGGTGGTGGTGGATCCCTCCCACGGAACCGGGCACTGGGACCTGGTCGCTCCGATGGCCAAGGGGGCGGTGGCGTGCGGGGCGGATGGGCTGATCATCGAGGTGCACCCGCGGCCGGAGGAGGCGCTCTCCGACGGCCCCCAGTCCCTCAAGCCCTCGAAGTTCGCCCAGCTCATGCGCGAGCTCAAGCCGGTGGCGGAAGCGGTGGGACGCGGGCTCTAGGGCTCAGGCGACGGGGGCCGGCGCGCGCCGGGCCAGGTCGAGCGTCTCGCGGACGCGCTGGACCAGGGCCGCGGGCGTGAACGGCTTCTGCAGGAACGCGGTGTCGGCGCCGAGGACGCCGTGGCGGATGACCGCGTCGTCGGTGTAGCCCGACATGTAGAGCACGCTCAGGTCCGCACGCAGCGGGCCCATGCGCTCGGCGAGCTCGCGGCCGCTCATCCGGGGCATGACCACGTCGGTGAGCAGCAGGTCGATCTGGCCCTGGTGGTGCTCGCCGAGCAGGAGCGCTTCCGGCCCGTTGCGGGCCTCGATCACGGTATAGCCGCTGGCCCGGAGGATGTCGCGGGCCAGCTCCCGCACGCCCTCCTCGTCCTCCACCAGCAGGATGGTCTCGGTGCCCCCCGCCGGCGCGGCCGGGCGCCCCGCGCGGTCGGCGGCCGGCGCCGCCGCGTCGACGCGGGGCAGGTAGATCCGGAACGTGGTGCCCCGGCCCGGCTCGCTGTCGACCTCGATGTAGCCGCCGCTCTGCTTCACGATGCCGTAGACGGTGGCGAGCCCGAGCCCGGTCCCCTTGCCCTGGTCCTTGGTGGTGAAGAACGGCTCGAAGATGTGGCGCTGGTGCTCGCGGGGGATCCCCACGCCGCTGTCCGACACCGCGAGCATCACGTGGGGACCGGGTCGCGCGCCCATGTGCCGGCGGACGTATTCCGCGTCGAGCTCCGCGTTCTCGGTCTCGACGATGAGGTGGCCGCCCTTGGGCATGGCGTCGCGCGCGTTGATCGCCAGGTTCATCACCACCTGCTCGATCTGGCCCCGGTCGGCCTTCACGTGCCCGAGGCCGGGGGCGCCGTTGGTCACGAGCGTGATGTCCTCGCCGATGAGGCGGGCGAGCATCTCCCTCATGTCGGTGGTCACCGCGCCGAGATCGAGCACGACCGCCTCGAGCACCTGCTTGCGGCTGAAGGCGAGGAGCTGCTTGGTCAGCTCGGCGGCCCGGCCCGCGGTGCGCTGGATCAGCTCGATGCCGCGCCGGATCGGGTCCTCCGTCTTCAGCTGGCGCAGGATGATGTCGGTGCGGCCGAGGATGACGGTCAGGAGGTTGTTGAAGTCGTGCGCGACGCCGCCCGCGAGCCGGCCGATCGCGTCCATCTTCTGGGCCTGCTCGAGCTGCCCCTGGGCCTGCGCCAGCTCGTCGTAGGCGCGGCGGGACTCGTGGAGCAGGCGGCTGTTCTCGAGCGCGATCGCCGCGTGGGAGGCGAAGGCGATGGCGATGGCCATGTCCTCGGTGGAGAAGCCCTCCTCCCGCCGGGTCAGGAAGCTCAGCACCCCCACGACCCGGTCCCCGATCCGGGCCGGGACGGTCAGGAGGCCCCGGTAGCCGAGCCGCCGCATCGCCGCCGCGTGGTCGGGCAGGATGCTCGGGTGGCTGGCCGGGTCGCGCAGGAGCAGGGGGCGGCCGGTCTCCGCGACCTGCCCGGCCAAGCTCTCGCCGATCTTCAGGCGCGGGTGCACCGGCATGTCCGAGCCCACCTCGAGCGTGCCCGCCACCACCAGCTCGTCGCCGTCGACCAGGCGGAAGCCCACCCAGTCGGTCTTGACGATGCGGCCGCACGCCTCCGCGATCCGCCCGAGCAGCGAATCGAGCGGCTGCATCCGGGACAGCTCGCCGCTGATCTCGAGCAGGCTCTCGAGGCGGGTCTGGCGGGTGCGGGCCTCGTGCAGCGCCTGCTCGAGGCTGGCCGCCATCGAGTTGAACGCGCGGACGGTGGGGCGCATCTCGCTGAGCTTGGTCTCCGGCATCCGCGCGGTGAGGTCTCCGTGTCCGAGCCGCGTCGCGCTCTCGGCGAGCGCGCGCACCGGGCGCAGGCCGATCACCAGGATCATGTGGGTGAGGCCGAGGAGGGTCACCAGCAGCACCCCGGTGACCGCGATCATGGTCCGCACCTCCGTCCACAGCTCGTTCTCCAGGCTCTCCACCGACGGGGTCACCGCCAGGACCCCGTAGACCACCGGGGCGGCGGCGATCGCCACGCGGTGCTCCGGGAGCGTCACCGGGACCAGCTGCTTGAGCCAGCGGGGGGCGTGGAATTGGCGGACCTTCTGGGGGGACGCGTCGAAGATGACCCGGCGCCCGTCGCTCTCGTAGAGCCGCACCTCGCTCCACACCGAGTCGCGGTTGAGATTGCGCATGGTCTGCTCGGCCCGCGCGAGGTCGCCGACCACCAGCGAGTCGAGCAGGAGGGGCGCCGCCGCGCCGGCCAGGCGCTCGGTCTGCTCGGCCAAGCGCTCCTGGGCCGCGGTGCTGCGATCACGCAGGTTGACCGCGAGGCCGCTGAGGGTGACGCTGACGATGGCGACGGAGCTGAGGCCCAGCAGGAGCGTGCGGAGGCTGGATCTCACTGGCCGATCAGGCGGTAGGTGCGGCGCACGCCCTCGTAGTCACGGTCGGTCGCGGGCTCGAACCCCTTGAACTGCGCCTGGGCCAGCACCGACGCGGCGGCCGGATCGGTGGCCATGCCGAGCAGCGCGCGCCGCACCCGCTCCACGGTGGCCGCGGGCACCCGGGGGTGCGCGATGACCGCGAGGTCGGGGAATCCGTCGGACACGTAGATCTCGCGGAACGTCACGTGCTCGCGCTCGGCGTACTGCGCGAGGAAGCGCGAGTTGACCGCGCCCGCCTCGACCCGCTTGGCCTTGAGCTGCGCGAGCGTGCCATCCTGATTGCCCCCGAAGACCTCCTCGACGCGGACCCCCGCGCGCTTGAGCGCGACGAGCGGCACCGCGTAGGCCACGAAGGCGTCCGAGGAGGGGAAGGACACCCGCTTGCCCCCGAGCTCGCGCAGGTGGTGGATCGGGCTGTCGGCGGGCACCGCGATGACCGCGCGGATGGGCTCGCCGGCCCAGCGCGCGAGGACCTTGAACCCGACCGCGTCGAACTCGGACTGGAAGTTGTGGTTGGTGAACGCGAAGTCGAAGTCGCCGCGCCCCATCATCGTGTCCGTCTCCTGCACCGTGCGCCCCATCCGCAGCTGGAGGGGGACGCCGCTCGCCACGCTCACGTAGTGCAGGATCGGGTTCCAGCGCTCGGCGGTCAGCGCCGGGCTCTGCTGGTTGAGCACCCCGAAGGCGAGCGACGCCGGCTGACCGTGGGCGGCCCCGGCGGAGAGGAGCAGGCCGGCGAGGGCGACGAGCACTTTCGTCAGGGTTCGCATGGCGTTAGGCGGACGGTTGCTTTCCAGCACCGTGCCAACCGGCCCCGAGGCGCAAGTGGTTGAAATGGTGATGCAAGATCTGCCGACCCCGTAAGGGTAGGAAGTCGCCCGCCACGGGGTGTCACCGGGCAGACACATTTCGTCAGGAAAGCCGTGGTGGCGAGGGGTTCGGGGCCATCCGGCGGAGGGGTTGGCGGCGTGCCATAATTATTGCCGTGAAGCGCCTGAGGCGGTGGATCCGGCTCCCAAGGGATCGGACCAAGCGCACGCTGGTCCTGGCCATCGTGACCTCGGTGCTCTTCCACCTGCTCTTCCTGGTGCCCTTCGTGGTGGTCCCGGGCTTCCTGCGGCCTCCCAGCTACGTCAAGCGCGGGGAGCCGCTCCTAGTCGACATCGCGCCCGAGAAGCCGGAGGAAAAGGCTCCGCTCGGTAATCCGGCGCGGCCGGTGGGGCCTCCGGAGGCGCGTCGGCGGGAGACGCCCCCGCCCGTGCCGCCGGCCGCGCCGGCGCCGAGAGCGCGGCCGTCACGGCCCGCCCCACCCGCCCCGACGCCGCCACCGGCCGTCGCGAAGGCCGAGCCCCCGGCCCCGGAGGCCCTCGCGAAGGCCCCGGAGTCGAGGCCATCACCCGAGCAGAAGCCGGCGGAGGCGCAGCCAAGCGAAGCCGCCGCGCCGGCGTCGCCGACGGCGCGGCCGGGCTCGCGGCCGCTGGCCAGCATCTACCGGCAGCAGCCGGGCGGCGGCGGCGGTCTGCAGGGGGGCGGTCGCGGCGGGGTGGAGGGCACCCCGATCCCGCTCGACACCCCGGAGCCAAAGTACCAGGACTACATGAACCAGGTGAGGGCCAAGATCCGGGCGAACTGGATCTATCCGCGCGAGGCCGGGGACCGCAACATCGAGGGCCAGCTGCTGATCGAGTTTCACATCGCCAAGGACGGCAAGCTCGAGTTCATCGCGCTGCGCGATTCGTCCGGGGTTCGCATCCTCGACGACTACGCGATGACCGCCGTGAAGCTGGCGCAGCCGTTTCCCCCGGTGCCCGACGACCTCGCCAAGACGGCCCTGCAGATCAGCGCTCAGTTCCGCTATCAGATCGTGAGCGGGCTCGTCAACCAGCTCCTCCGGTAGACCCCTGACTCGCTCGCGGTATGCGGGGTGGCTGCTGCTCCTGCTGCTGCTCGGCGCCGGCTGCGCCGAGACCCGGTGCGCGGACCGGCCGCCGGTCCGGGTCCAGCTGCTCTCGGTCAACGACGTCTACGTGCTCGACCCGGTCGCGGGCCGGGGCGGGCTCGCGCGCGTGGCCACCCTGGTGCGGGCCCTCGAGCACGAGAGCCCGAACACGGTCTTCGCGCTGGCCGGGGACACGATCTCGCCGTCGCTGCTGTCGACCCTGCGGCGCGGTGCGCAGATGATCGAGGGCTGGAACGCGCTCGGGCTCGGCGTCGCCACCTTCGGCAACCACGAGTTCGACTTCGGTCCCGCGGTGCTCGCCCAGCGCATCGGCGAGTCGCGCTTCCCGTGGGTCACCAGCAACGTCGTCGACGGCGCGACCGGCCGGCCGTTCGGGGGCGCCCGGCGGTGGCTCCGTCGCGATTTCGACGGGGTGCGGGTGGGGCTGATCGGCCTCACCACGCCCGACGCGGCCCGGACCTCGAACGGCGGCGCGGGCGTGCGCTTCGACGATGCGCTCGAGGCGGCCCGCGGCGCGCTCGCCGACCTGGGTCCGGTAGATCTGCGCGTGGCGGTCACGCACCTGCCGCTCGTTCAGGACCGCGCGCTGGCTGCCGCGCTCCCGATCGACGCGATCCTCGGCGGTCACGACCACGACCCGATGCTCCTCGCGGACGGTCGCGCGGTCATCGTCAAGGCCGGCGCGGACGCGATCAACGTGGGCCAGGTCGAGTACGAGCTCCGCTGCGGCGCGGTGATCGGCCGGCGGCAGCGCCTGATCCCGGTGGACGAGCGACTCGCCGAGGCCCCCGACGTGGCGGAGCTGGTGCGGCGGCAGGCCGCGCTGCTCGCGCGGGAGCTCGAGACCCCGGTCGGACGCACCGCGGTCCCGCTCGACGGACGGGAGAGCCTGGTGCGCCGCGAGGAGACGCCGCTCGGGCGATTCGTCGCGGCGCTGATGTGCGAGCGGGTCGGCGGGCAGGTGGGTCTGCTCAACAGCGGGGCCATCCGGGGGGACCGGGTGCTGCCGCCCGGGCCGATCACCAAGCGCGACATCCGGGAGCTGCTGCCGTTCAGCAACACCGTGACGCTGCTGGAGGTGACCGGCGACGCCCTCCGGGCCGCGCTCGAGCGGTCGGCGGACGAGCTGCCCCGGCCCACCGGCCACTTCCTCCAGACGTCCGGGATCGAGTTCTCGGTCGACCCCGGGCAGCCGCCGGGGCGGCGGATCGGCGCGGTCACCGTCGCCGGCCAACCCCTCGATCCGGCGGGGCGGTACCGGGTCGCGACGCTCGACTACCTGGCCCGGGGCCAGGACGGCTACCCGATGCTGGCCGCCTCCCGGGTGCTGCTGGGGCCCGAGGACGGCCCCGGCCTGATCGAGACGGTCCTGGAAGGGCTCGCCGCGGGCCGCTCCCCTTGACGTGAATCGGGCCCTCCGGTAGTGTATTCAATGCTTTCGGGAACCTAGGCTCGTAGCTCAGTGGGAGAGCGCTACCTTGACACGGTAGAGGTCGGCGGTTCGAAACCGCCCGAGCCTACCATTTCCTGATGCGGGGTGCGGCGGTCACCAGGGGGTGCGCATCGTTAGCCGGTCGAGCGAGAGTGAGTGAGGGAGTTGCGAGCATCACCGGGCGCAGCCCTGTGATGCTTTGTTATTTTCTGAGACAGGGAGAACATGGCGGAACTTGAAGAGGCCCGGCACCTGAACCTGGCGGGGGAGTTCGACTGCGACCCCGAGCCCCTGCCCACGCTCCGTCACTCGACGTCGCACGTGATGGCGCAGGCGGTGAAGCGGCTGTTCCCCCAGGTGAAGGTCGCCATCGGCCCCGCGATCGAGGACGGCTTCTACTACGACTTCCTGAAGGCGGAGCCGTTCACGCCGGAGGATCTCGCGCGCATCGAGGACACCATGCGCGAGATCGTGAAGGCGGACTACCCGTTCACGCGCGAGGAGATGCCGCGGGACCGGGCCATCGCGTTCTTCGAGGCGCGGGGCGAGCCCTTCAAGGTGGAGATCCTGCGCGGCCTCACCGCGCCGACCGTCTCGATCTACCGCCAGGGCGACTTCCTCGACCTCTGCCGCGGCCCGCACGTGGCGTCGACCGGGCAGATCAAGGCCTTCAAGCTCCTCTCCGCCTCCGGCGCCTACTGGCGCGGGGACGAGAAGAACCCGATGCTGCAGCGGATCTACGGGACCGCGTGGCTCACCCAGGAGGAGCTCGACAAGCACCTCTGGCGCCTCGAGGAGGCGCGCAAGCGCGACCACCGCAAGCTCGGGCGCGAGCTCGACCTGTTCGACTTCTTCGACATCGCCCCCGGTGCGCCGTTCTGGCTGCCCGGCGGCATGGTGCTGGTGCGCGAGCTGGAGAAGTACGCCCGCGAGTCGCTCGACCAGCGCGGCTACCAGGAGATCGCGACCCCGCTGCTGGTCAACAAGAAGCTGTGGGAGCAGTCCGGGCACTGGGAGCTCTACCAGGAGAACATGTTCAAGTTCGAGGTCGAGGGCGACGTCTTCAGCCTGAAGCCGATGAACTGCCCTGAGTCGGCCTACGTCTACAAGCGCGCGCTTCGCTCGTACCGCGACCTGCCCATCCGCTACTCGGAGATGGGCCGCTGCCACCGCAACGAGCGCTCGGGCGCGCTCTCGGGGATGACCCGCGTGCGCCAGTTCACCCAGGACGACGCGCACCTCTACCTGCGCCCCGAGCAGATCCAGGCCGAGATCACCGACCTGCTGGAGCTGGTGCGGGAGTGGTACGGCACCTTCGGGCTCGCGCCCTCGTACCGGGTGGCGACCCGCCCGCCCGACAAGCTCGGCACCGAGCAGCAGTGGGACCAGGCGGAGGACGCGCTGTACCAGGCGCTGCGAGCGAAGGACCTCGTCTACGACCTCGACAAGGGCGGCGGCGCGTTCTACGGCCCCAAGATCGACATCGACGTGGAGGACGCGCTGGGCCGCCAGTGGCAGCTCGCGACCATCCAGGTCGACCTCACGATGCTGCCCGAGCGCATGCAGTGCGAGTACATCGACGCGGACGGCCACGCCAAGCGCCCGGTGGTGATCCACCGCGCGATCTTCGGCTCCTACGAGCGGTTCGTGGCGATCCTCACTGAACACTTTGCCGGCGCTTTTCCGACATGGCTGGCGCCGATTCAGGCCCGCGTGCTCCCGATCAGCGAGAAGCACGGCGAGTACGGCCGCAAGGTGTTCGCCGCGCTGCGGGCCGCACGGATCCGCGCCGAGCTCGACGACCGCAACGAGAAGCTGGGCTACCGCATCCGCGACGCCCAGCTTCGCAAGGTGCCCTACATGCTGGTCGTGGGGGAGCGGGAGGCCCAGAGCGGCGCCGCGAGCCTGCGCCGCCGGACGGGCGAGGACCTGGGTGCGGTGCCGGTGGAGCGCATCGTGGCCGAGCTCATCGCCGAGATTTCTAGCCGTTCCGCCACCCTCACCGTGGGCCGCGCCGGCTGAGCCGGCCCCAGAACCCGAAGGAGCGCGCGCCATCCAGTCAAAAGACATCCGGATCAACGAAGGCATTCGGGTGCGGGAAGTGCGAGTGGTGTCGGCCGACGGCGAGCAGCTCGGGATCCTGCCGATCCAGCAGGCCCTGGACCTCGCGCGCCAGCGGGAGATGGACCTGGTGGAGGTGGCGGCGGAGGCGCAGCCGCCGGTCTGCCGGATCATGGACTTCGGCAAGTTCAAGTACATGCAGGCCCGGCGGCAGAAGGACGCGCGCAAGAAGCAGACGATCATCCAGGTGAAAGAGGTCAAGCTGGGGCCCAAGACCGACACCCACGACTTCGACTTCAAGGCCAAGCACGTGCGGCGGTTTCTGGAAGAGGGCAACAAGGCCAAGGTCACGGTGCGGTTCAAGGGGCGCGAGATGGCGCACACCGAGCTGGGCTGGAAGATGCTCAACAAGATGGTGGAGGGCATGCAGGACATCGCGGTCATCGAGAACCATCCCCGGATGGAAGGCCGCATGCTCAGCATGATCCTCTCGCCGAAGCCCCACTAGAAGGGACGAGACGACATGCCGAAGATGAAGACCAAGCGGGCGGCGGCCAAGCGGCTCAAGGCGACTGGCACCGGCAAGCTCAAGCGCCAGTCCGGCTGGAAACGCCACCACCTCGAGCTCAAGAGCCCCAAGCGCAAGCGCCAACTGGGGAAGGCCAAGCTGATCTCGAAGGCGGACCAGCCTCGCCTCAAGCGGCTGGTTCCGTACCTCTAACGACAGGGAGTCAGAGATGCCACGGGCAAAGGGCGGAGCCAAGACCCGCCAGCGCAGGAAGAAGATCCTCAAGCAGGCGAAGGGCTACTTCGGCGGGCGGCGCAAGCTCTACCGCCCCGCCGCGGAGACGGTGCTCCGCGCGGGCGCCTTCGCCTACCGCGGGCGCAAGCAGAAGAAGCGGCGGGCGCGCTCGCTCTGGATCATCCGGGTGAACGCGGCCTGCCGGCAGGTGGGGCTCTCCTACTCCACCTTCATGGCCGGGCTCAAGAAGGCGGGCATCGCGCTGGATCGCAAGATCCTCGCCGAGCTCGCGGTGTCCGATCCGACGGCCTTCGCCAAGCTGGCCGAGACGGCTCGCGCCCAGCGCGCCTGAGCGTGGCGGGGGACCCGCGGGTCCAGGAGGTCCTCGACCGGGCCCTGGCGGAGGTCGCCGGGGCCCGCTCCACGTCCGACCTCGAGCAGGTTCGCGTCCGCGTGCTGGGGCGCGCGGGCCAGCTCACCACCCTGCTCCGCTCGCTGAGCGGCATCCCGGCCGCCGAGCGGCCCAAGGTCGGGGAGCAGGCCAACCGGGCCAAGGCGGCGGTCGAGGCCGCGATCGCGGCCCGGCTCGAGGGGCTGAAGGCGGAGGAGCATCGCCAGACGCTCGCGACCGACCGTCCCGATCTCACCCTGCCGGGGCGCCGCCCGCCGCCCGGCGCGGTGCATCCGCTCACCCGGGTGACCGAGGAGATCATCGAGGTGTTCGAGGGACTCGGCTTCTCGGTCGCGGAAGGGCCCGAGGTCGAGTCCGACTACTACAACTTCGCGGCGCTCAACTTCCCCGACGACCACCCGGCGCGGGACATGCAGGACACCTTCCACCTCTCGGCGGACACCCTCCTGCGCACCCACACCTCCCCGGTGCAGATCCGGACCATGAAGGCGCGCCGGCCGCCGGTGCGGATCATCTGCCTGGGCAAGGTCTACCGGCGGGACATCCTCGACGCGACCCACTCGCCGATGTTCCACCAGGTGGAGGGGCTCGCGGTCGACAAGCACATCACGATGGCCGATCTCAAGGCCACGCTCCAGCTCTTCGCGCGCGAGATGTTCGGGCCGAAGTCGGCGGTGCGCTTCCGCCCGTCGTTCTTCCCGTTCACCGAGCCCTCCGCCGAGGTCGACGTGCGCTGCTTCAAGTGCGGCGGCGACGGCTGCCGCTTCTGCAAGGAGTCGGGCTGGCTCGAGATCCTGGGCTCGGGCATGGTCCACCCCAACGTGCTCCGCAACGTGGGCTACGACCCGGAGGAGGTCACCGGCTGGGCCTTCGGCATGGGGATCGACCGGATCGCGCTGCTCAAGTACGAGATCGACGACATCCGGCTCTTCTTCGACAACGATCTCCGCTTCCTCCAGCAGTTCGGCGGCCTGCCCGGGCGATGAAGATCCCGTACCGCTGGCTCAAGGAGTTCGTCGAGACCGATCTCGACGCGCGCGCGGTGGCCGACCGCCTCACCAACGCGGGCATCGGGGTCGAGCAGATCACCCCGGTGGTCGAGGGGCTCGCGGGCGTGGTCGTCGGCGAGATCGAGGCCATCGAGCGCGACCTCGGGACGAGCGCGGCCGGCCACCAGAACCGGCTCGTGCGCGTGGCGCTGCCCGGGCGTCACTTCCAGGTGGTCTGCGGCGCGCCCAACGCGGCGCCGGGCCTGCGGGCGGCCTTCGCGCCGCCGGGCGCGCGCCTGCCCGGGGTGGGGGAGGTGAAGGCGGCCAAGATCCGCGGCGTGGTCTCGGAGGGCATCCTGTGCTCCGAGAAGGAGCTGGGCCTGAGCGACGACCACACCGGCATCCTGGTGCTGCCCGCCGAGGCCCCGCTGGGCGCGGACCTCTCGCCGTACCTGGGGCTCGACGACTGGGTCCTCGACATCGAGATCACGCCCAACCGGCCGGACGCGCTCTCGGTGGTCGGGGTGGCGCGCGAGATCGCGGCCCTCACCGGCGCGCCCTTCCGCTTCCCCCGGGTGCTCGCCACCGAGAGCGAGCCCGAGGCCTCCACGCTCGCCGCGGTGGACGTGCAGGCGCCCGACCTGTGCCCGCGCTTCTGCGCCCGGGTGATCACCGGGCTCACCGTGAAGCCGTCGCCGCCCTGGCTCGCCCAGCGGCTGCGCGCGGT
>Ga0070694_100001691_pt1 | contig 12974 bp, 9 predicted proteins | sample KBSK1251metaG_FD_65470 | JGI IMG/M metagenome (GOLD analysis project Ga0070694, IMG submission 65470) | Corn, switchgrass and miscanthus rhizosphere microbial communities from Kellogg Biological Station, Michigan, USA - KBS K1-25-1 metaG | ecosystem: Host-associated > Plants > Roots >... | reverse complement strand
GGGGGAGAACTCCGTGAGGAAGATGGCCACGCTCAACGCCAACGGGACGGCGAGCAGGAGCGCAAGGAACGAGGAGGCCAGGGTCCCGAACACCATGGGCGCGGCGCCGTACACGTCTTTCACCGGGTCCCAGGTCGACGTCCACAGAAACGACGGGCCGTAGCGCTTGAGTGCCGGCAGCGCACTGACGAACAGCACGCCCAGCAGTACCAGCATCAGCGCCGGCAACGCGAGTGCAAAGAGTGTGAGGATCTGGCGGTAGATCCGATCGCTCCGATCCACGCCCAGCAAGACTTGCCAGCGGGGTTGTGAGGGACGCGAAACCGGTTCGATCGGGAGGGTAGTCATCGCCACGGGGAACCTACCGGCGCCTCATCTGGTGTCCGTCACGGCGATGTAACGGAATTGTCACCACGAAAAGCGCACCCCCCGGCGCCGAACTGCACGCCGGGGGGTGGCGGTATGACTGCTTACATGACCGGGCGACCGCCCGCCGTCACGCTCTTCAAACGAGCCTGAATCCAGGGCCGGAGATCCTTGGGTAGCGAAGCGTACCCAAGTTCCGAAGCCTTCGCCTGACCATCTGTTTCGGCCCACCAGATGAACTGCACCAGCGCCTTGGCCTTCGCAGCGTCGCTGTAGGTCTTGTGAACGAGCAGCCACGTGAAGCTCGCGACGGGGTACGCTTGCGCGCCCGGCGCGTTGGTGATCGACACGCGGAAGTCCGTGCTCGGTCCCATTTCCTTCATTGCACCCGCGGCCGCGGCCGTCACAGACTCGAGATTCGGCGTGATGAAGTTGCCGGAGCTGTTGCGCAGCGACCCGAACGTGATCTTGTTGATCAGCGCGTACGCCAGCTCGGCGTAACCGATCGCTCCGGGGGTCTGGCTGACTGTCGCCGTGACGCCCTCGTTACCGCGACCGCCGAGACCGACGGGCCAGTTCACCGAAGTCCCCTTGCCGACCTTCTCCTTCCACTCGGGACTCACCTTCGACAGATAATCGGTCCATACGAACGACGTGCCCGAGCCGTCGGAGCGGTGCACCACGATGATATCCTGCTTCGGCAACGTCAGACCGGGGTTGATGCTCGCCAGGCGTGCGTCGCCCCAGCTCGTGATCTTGCCGAGGAAGATGTCGGCGAGCACATCGGGCGTGAAGCGCACCGGCTGTTTCACGTCGGCGAGGTTGTAAATCGCCACGACCGCGCCCATCACGGTCGGGATGTGCAGCACGTTCCCGCTGATCGCGGCGATCGCCGAGTCCGTCATCGGCGCATCCGTCCCACCGAAATCGACGGTGCCGTCGGAGAACTGACGGATCCCCCCGCCCGAGCCGATCGACTGATAGTTCATCTTTACGTCGGGATGCTGCTGGTTATAGCTCAGCATCCAGTTCTGATAGATGATGTTTGGAAACGTGGCCCCAGCGCCGTTGAGCTGCACCTGTGCGGCTGCCGGTGCGGCAGCGGCGAGCAGGGCGGCGAGGGGCAGAAATCGGGTGGACTTCATGAGTGTGTGTTCTCCGTGTATGCGTTAGAACGTGATCTGCACTTGGAAGAGCGCGCGCTTGGCCTGGGCGTCTTGCACCGGCGTCGCGCCGGCTTCGTAGGAGAGCAAATCCACATCGCCGAGCAGGCGCAAGTTAGGCGTGAGCTGGTAGGAGAGTCCGCCGATCACCCGCGTCTGCTTGTTGTTCCCGGCGTCGGTGTTCGGGTCGAGGACATCGACGCGACCGATGACGGCCGCTTTGCTGTTCTTGAACTTGTAGACACCGAAACCGCTGATTACGAGTCCACTCGTTTCGGCGAGGGGGGCGGGTGTCGGCCCCGTGATCGTGTCCTTTGTGGCCGTGACTTCTGCGGCCAGCGTGAACTGTTGCGTCTTATAGGACAAGGTGCCCAGGAAGCGGTTGCGCGTGCCGCCGCTCGTAGGCTTGCCGATGCCGGCATACCCGGTCAGGCGCAGCCCACCGACGCGGCTGTTGTCATTGGTGTTCGATAGGCGGACGGAAACGCGCGCTTCGATGTCCTTATGATTGTCACCGGTGCCGCCTGAATACCCTTCGCCATTCACAAACGCCAGCTGAGCGTTCACCTGCTCGCCGTTCCAGTGACCATCGACGCCGGCGCCGAAGTCCGACGAGGTCAGGTAGCCATTCCGGTCGAGGGCAATGGGCCCCTGCATGCGGTAATCCCACAGCGCCTCCGCCCAATCGACGTACGGCGTGTGGATCAGGCCGAGCTTGTACGTGAGCTTGCTGTTGTTCGGCGTCCAGCCGAAGTAGGCGTACTTCAGGCGCACCTGCTGGTTGCCCGTTCCGGTCGGCGCGATGTCGAGGGTGACCCGCGTTTGGAGTCCACCGCTGAACCGGCCGATGGCGTTGACATAGGCCCGTTGGATCGAAAACTGATTCTGGTTCCCGGCGCCGAGGCTGTCCTTGAGTTGATAGAGGTATTGCCCATAGACAACCCCGCCTACGGTGAGCTGCGGGCTTTGTTGGGCAGGTGCCTGCGCGTTGATTGACGGTGCGCACAGCACGAGCACAGCCAGTCCGGCCACGAGTCTTGCGTGCACGGGTGACTCCTCAAGACTTGGGTGAACAGTTTGGACATCTGCAACGGGGGAAACCTTACGACCGCGCATCACCGAGAGTATTCGAGTTTGTCACGATTCAGTAACAAAGCAGATAGCCGAGCCAGACTGGCCTCGGCTACCTGGCACCCGACGTCGGCCGTGCAACCGGCGGCGGATGTCGCTTAGAGCTTGTTGGCGTAGCTAGTGAACTTGTACCGACCGCCACGTTCGACAATCAGACCGAACAGGCGCTCGTCGATCGTATCGCGCTGCGCGGTCAACCGTCGCACGACGCACGGCCCGATCACCGTATTCGCTCCCTGCCGGCTGACGTTCTGGTCGCATCGATATCCAGCGACGTGGAGCGGTATCCCTGCCCGCTCCTCCAGCAAACGACTAACTCCCTTTTCACTGTTGCCGTGCTCCATGAACCACATCAACCCTGGCGACAGGTCGTACGGCGGCTGCGACTGCGGATTCGTCGGGTAGTACAACCAGGCGAACTCCGCGCGAGTCAGATGCAGGGTGACCAGCGCGGCCGTGTCCCGCAGCTCCAGCGCGTGAATGAATTGCTTCACCAAGTCGGCCTGCGAGCGTGCGCCACCCGTCAGACTTTCGGGCTGGACCAGGCCGGCCCGGAACTGCGCCAGCTCAGTTTCGCGCGAGGCCGCCGCCGGCTTGGCCCCGGCCGGCCGGCACGCCTGAGAGGCGGTGCCGGCCAGCACGAGGACCAGCGTAAGGTGGTTCAGTTGGCGGCGTAGCTGGTCCATCCCGCATACCATGCAGTGCCCGCCGCCGGATCGACCGCGCCGCAGTACGCGGTGTTCGGCATCGCGCCGCCGAAAAAGTTGGCTGCCCGCGTCGCCGGAATGGCGATGGTGCCACATCCCGTCGCCGCGATGCCGGTCGGCTTCCAGTCGAGGCTGGCCGGCGTGAGGTTCGTGATGATGCTCGCCGCCGTCGCCGCGTTCCGATGGTTGTCGGCGGCGAACTTCGCGGCCTGACCGAAGTTCGACGTCGTGTCATAATTGCCGAGCGTATTCTCGGCGAACACGATGTCCGTCAGGTTCAGCGAGTCCGCGTCGAGAATGTTGCCCGTTGTGCTGTCCCGGACGGTGATACCCGTCCCTTTCCACCGTCCGATGATGCTGTTGTGAATCAGGCCCTTGGTGCCGCGCCGGATAACGGCGCCTTCGCCGCCGGCCGCCTGGGTCTCGACCGTGCCGGAGCCGATCATGGTGAAATTCACAAACGTAGGATCGGAGTAGGGGGTGCTGCGGTGAATGTTGCCGGCGTTGTTGCACCCGGTACCATTGCATCCGTCGCCCTCAAACCCCTGCGGATCGGTGGACAGCGTGCCGTTCCCGACCACGGGCGTCAGGCGGGTGGACTGCAGGCCGAGCGCGAATTGCACGCGGCCCTGGAAGCCCTCGGTCCAGTCGAAGTGGTCGTCGCCCGACTCGTAGGACACGAGGTAGCGGGCGTCGAGGGCACCACCCCACCACTCGAACGAATCATCGAGTCCGGCGAGGCACTCGACGTACTCGACCACTGTCTTCGACCCGACGGCATACATCGACAGGCCGTTCAACTCGGAGCCCTGGCCTCCGGACACGTCGTATCCCGCGAATTCGATGCGCACATAGCGCAGCACGCCGCTTGAATCGGCATTGTCCGTTCCGCCACCATAGTTCTCGGCTTCCGCGACGGGCCCTTCGGTGAGGACGGGGCTGGTGCGGTTGATGATGCCCCGGCCAATCATGATGATCCCGCCCCAGTCGCCCGGCTTCCGGTGGCCCGGCGCGCGCTGCGAGGTGAAGACGATGGGCTCGGCGGCGGTGCCATTGGCATTGATCCGGGCGCCGCGCTTGATCCACAGCGAGCTGCCCGCGGCGTTCGTATCACCCACGATCTTCGTGCCCGGCTGGATCGTCAGGGTGACGCCGCTGTCGACTTTGATGTATCCGGAGAGGACGTACAGCGTGTCCTTGAAGAGCGTCCGGTTGGCGGCGATATCCGCGGTCAGCGTGACCCTCCCGACGGAGAAGTTCACGACGCTCGAAAACGCGCTCGTGTCCGAGCTCGCGATCGCGGCGACGCGATACTGATAGTTCGTGTTCGCGACAACGCCGGAGTCATCGTACTGCGTCGCCGTGACGTTGCCGGACAGCGTGGCGTAATTGTTGGACGTGCCGCGCTGGACCAGATACTTCGCCGCACCGTTCACCGCGCTCCAGCTGATCCGGGCCACGGTCTGGGATTGTGCCGTTACGGTCACGCCCGTGGGCGCCGGCAGGGGCGCTGGACCGCCGCCGTTGTCGTCGCCGCAAGCCGCCGTCGCCGCGAGTGCCGCCGCGACGAACCCCATGACAACTCTGTCTGCCTTCTTCATTCCTACTCCTTGCAGGTGTGAACGGACGCGGTCATGGCGTCCAACTAATGCCGAGCGTGTACACGCGCCCGGTTCGGAAGTAGTGGCTCTCATTGGCGCCCTGCATCACGCGATACGGCGAGTCGAGGAGATTCTTTGCGTCGAACTTGAAGGTCGTACGCGGCCCGACCGGCGCTTGGAGCGAGAAATCGATCACCTGGCGCGACAGCTCGACGACGTCCGGGAACGGTTTGGCCGAAGCCTCGCGGATGCGCGGACCCACCAGGTTGTAGAGCAGGTTGGCGCTCACGCGGGCGGTGCTGTAGGTGAGACCGGTATTCAGGACGTACTCGGCCTGCCCGACCATCGGGCGTTCGGCCGACTGCTGCTTCCCCAGCGAATCGTTTCCGGGCACGATGGTGCTGCGCATGAGCGTGGTATTCACCAGCACCCCGAACGACTGCAGCGAGCGCGAGAGCGACCCGAGACTACCGCGGAGCTCCAGCTCCAGACCGTAGTTGTTCGCCCGGTCCGCATTGACCCAGGTGACGACACCCGACTGTGAAGACGCGCTGGACCGAAGGATCCGCTCGATCGGGTCGATAAAGCGCTTGGCGAATACCCCGGCGGAGATCACTTGCCCGTGCGAGGGAAACCACTCCCACCGGAGGTCGGCGTTTTGAATGAGGCCGCGCTTGAGCGACGGGTTGCCGACCTGAGACTGGCCGCCCAGCGGCTCGAAGGACGTGATCGGCGAGATCTCCCGGTACTCGGGCCGGCTGAGTGTCTGGCTCAGGGAGAATCGGAAGTTGTGCCGTTGGGTCGGGGAGTAGGTCACATTCAGTGCCGGCAGGACGTCGGTGTTCTTCAGATCCGACCGGACAAAGCCATTCTCGGTGTTGGTCTCGACGACCAGGTTGTCATGCTCGACGCGCGCCCCGCCGATCACCCGCCAGCGCTCACTCAGCTGGAGCTCGAGCTGGAGGTATCCCGCCGCGAGATGATCCCTGGCGGTGTACGTGCCCAGCACCGCGTCCGGCGCGATGTTGAACTTCCCTTCATCGGCGTAGGTGCCCTGGAAAATCGCTTCGGCCGACTGGCGGCGTTCCGCGTCGTTCATGCCGAGATTGATGATGTCGTACGCGTACGTGTACGCGTCCCGGCTGGCGGTCCGATACAGTCCGCCCACTTTAAGAAAGCGCGGAGCCGTCGGGTTTCCGAACACGTGGCGATAGTTCACCGATCCGTGATAGCCCTGTTCCTTCAGATCGTTGAAGGTCCGCACCGCCGACCGGGCCGCCCCGAACCAGGCGTAGGGACTGGACGCCCCTGTCCCGGAGTCGATTGAGGTCTGGTAGACCAGGTCCGATCGGTCCGGCTCATAGCGGCGTACACTCGACGCGCTTGCTTCCCAGTCCAGCCCGCTGCGACCGATCATGTGCTCGCCACGAAGCTGATGCGATCTGACGCTCCGCTCGACGAAGCTGAGCCTCGTGATGTCGAAATCCTGATTGAACTCGTTGAATAGGCCGGCCATGTGCTCGGCTTCGTTCTCACCGCTGTGCGTATAGGTGTTGTCGAGCCGAATGCGGCCGGTACTTCCGATGGGCGTGGACAGGTTGAGAATGCCGCCCCACAGAACGCTCGTCCGGCCGGTGGACCCGTGATACGCGTTGATCACGTCACCGGCCGTTTCGGAGTTTGCAATTGCCCGCCGCTCGTCGACCCGTGCTTCGGCCTCGTTCCCATACGTCAACGACGCGAGATAGTCGAACGGACGCCCAAAAATGGGATCGCTCCCGCCGACCGACGCGGCGAACGATCCCTTGCGACCGCCTTTCTGCAGGCGGCTGGACCATACGTTGCGGAACGAGTTGATGACGCCGTTGAGCTGGGTCTGATCCATGCCCTGGAGGGTTGGATTGACGGCCACGTCGCTGGGCAGAGTCCGTGCACTCCCAGCGAAGCCGAGCCATTCGGACCCTTCGGTTGGGGCGAGCGGCAGCATCGCGCCCGCGACCGCATCGTTCATCCCGCCCGAGAGCGACAAGCTCACGACGCGCTGCAGCAGGAAGTCGCGGGTGCGCAGATCGACCTGCGCGCCGCTGAAGTCGCCTGGCTGATCGGGGGTGAACGTCTTGGCGGTGACGATCCCATCGAGCAAGCCGGCCGGGAACAAATCGAGCGGCACCACCTTCCGCTCGGGCTCTGGACTCGGAATCCGGGCGCCGTTCAGCGCGGTCTGCGTGTAGCGCTCGCCAAGCCCGCGGACAAACACATAGCGCCCATCCTGCACCGTCACCCCACTGACGCGCTGCACCGCCTGACCGGCGTCGCTGTCCGGGCTCTTCCGGATCTGCTCGCCGCTGACGGCATTGATGATCTGATTCGAGGTCCTCTGCTCATCGAGCGCGCGGGCCGCCGAACCGCGCTCCTCCGCCGCGGTCACTTCGATCGCCGCGATTTCGACGGCCGCCGCCGTCAACGTCAGATCGAGTGCGAATCCGGTGCCGGGCTGCACGACGACGTCGCGCACGGTCTTATGTTGATAGCCGATCATGCGCACGGTGACCACGTGTGTGCCGGCGGGGACTTCGTACAGGGCATAACGGCCGGTCCAGTCGGCGATCGCGGTGATCGCCGTCCCTTCGACGGTGACCTGGGCGCCGGGAACGGGTTCGCCTCGGGATGCATCGACGACGCGACCGACGATTCGTCCTGAAGAGTTTTGGGCGATGAGGGGTGCAGCAGTGGGGAGTGCGAGTGCGATGATAGCTGCGGTGAGACGGCGGATCGACATGTGTCCCTGCACGGTTGAGGACTCAGGGATTCTCGCCCGTGTTTGTCACGACGACGTCACGCCCATGGTCAGTGTCGGTAACAGTTGTTTCACGACAGAACACCGCGCGTGACGCGGTCCCGACGGTGACCCAATTGGTCAGCTGGTGCTGGCTAGAGCAGCGCGCTTGCGGCCGCCACGCCGGCGGCCCCAAGCGCAATGCCGGCGACGACGTCGCCGACGTGGTGCACGCGTAGCGCGACACGGGAGTAGGCGACCAGGGCGGCGAGCGGAATCAGCACCGGGGCGGCGATCGGATGGGCCACGCTGACCGCGCCGGCAACGGCGGTAGCGGCCGCGGCGTGGCCCGATGGGAACGAAAACGGATCGGGCAGCTCGACGAGCGCGAGCGGGCGTCCGTTCGCGTCGCAGGGGCGGGGGCGTGCAACAGCGCGTTTGAGGACGTGCACCGCGACGTGCGACAGCGTGAGCGCAATGAGCACGGCGAGGCCGAGGTCCCGCTCGCCGGTCGCGATCAGCGCCAACCCGGCCCCGATGGTGACCCGCGCTCCACCCAGATGCGTCAGCCAGCGCATCAGACCGTCGATTCTGCGGGCTGAACCGTTCGTGTGAACGCCTGCGTCAGGACCCGCCCCTCGTACGCGACCGGTATCTCGAGCCCGAACCACCACAACAGCGTCGGCGGGATGTCGAGCAGCGAAATGCGCCGGGTGAGCTGATGACGCCGCGTGACGTCGGGTCCTGCGAGTATGAGCGGAATGTGATCATTGGTGGGGTGGGGCTCGGCGTGATCGTGTGTGCTCACCCCTCCACCGCCGTGATCCGCCATGACGATCAGCAGCGAATGCTCGGCGAGATCCGCCAGCACACCGATCGCGGCGTCGATTTCCACCGCCGCCGCGCGGTACTGAGGCGACATCCAGCCGTGAGCGTGGCCGGCCTGATCGCAATCATTGAGATAGATGAAGAGGAGGCCCTCCTGTGCCAGCGCGATCGTCAGCGCTGCGCGCGCGACGTCACGGGCGCGCAGTCCCGCGGACCGGCACTTCCCGAGGCCGGCGGCCTTCGTCAGCGCCCACATGACCGCGCGCTCCGACGGCAGCAGCTCACTCACGATGACCTGACTGGGAACGCCGCCCCGCGATAGCTCGCGCGCGAGCGGCCGCAGTGAAGGCAGCCGTTTCAGAAAACCGAGGCCGGGCTCGATCAATCCATGAGTCTCCGGCGCGACGCCCGTCGCCAGCGACGCGAGGGCGGCCACGGTGCGGCTCGGCCGGACGGTGCTGGCGCGCAGCGCCGTGGTGTATCGGTGCGCGAGGGCATCGAGCGACGGCATGTCCGTCGCGGTGATGGCGTCGGGACGCAAGCCATCCGCCAGCACGAGGACTACGCGGCGCATGGGGCCATCCCGCCAACCGGCAGTCCGCGCTTGGCCGCCGCATAGTGCCGCAGCAGCTCGAGATTCTCAGGTCCGACATCGCGCGCGATCGCCGTAATTCGCGCCGCCGCTCCGATTTCCGCCCGCCGCTGCGGGGAGATCACCAGGGAAAGGATCTCGGCGGCGAATCCCGTCGCATCGTCCGGGGCGACGAGCGCACCATTGCGACCGTGGTCGATGCTTTCGCGGAATCCACCGGCATCCGCCGCCACGACCGACAGACCCGACGCCATCGCCTCGAGGGCGACGAGCCCGCAGGTCTCGGTCTTGGAGGGCAAGACGCAGATGTCCGCGCTCGCGTAGACGTCGGCGAGCTTACCGCGGTCGAGAAAGCCGAGCTGACGGACCCAGGGAAGACGGGTGAGCAGGCGTCGCGTTTCCGGACCCTCCCCCGCCAGCACGAAGGTCGCCCGTTGCCCCAGGCGCTCGTGCGCGGCGCGCCACGAATCCGCCAGCACATCGATGTTTTTCTCGGGTGCGAGGCGACCGACGTGCAGCACGACCGTCGTGTCGTCTCCCCCCGCGAGCCAGCGCCGCCAACCGGCACTGCGGCGGCCGGGGTGGAAGTGCCGAGTATCGACGCCACGCCCCCACACCACGGGGTGTCCAATGCCGCGCCGTCCGAGCTCGTCGCGTACGGCTTCGCCCGGCGTCTGCGTGATTACCGCGGGCCGATGGAACCAGCGTAGCCACTTCCACACGAGGGGCTCCGCAATGCCGGCGCCATAATGCCGCGCGTACTGCGGGAAGTTCGTGTGATATGAAGTGACGAGCGGCACACGGCGTTTGAGCGCATACCTCCGGCCGGTCATTCCCAAGGGCCCCTCGGTTGCGACATGGACGACATCAGGGCCGAATCCGTCGAGGAAGCCCGCCACCCTCCCGAACTGGGGGACGGACAACCGGATAGCCGGATATGGAGGAAAGGGCGCCGACGGCACCCGAAGCTCGTTGGGGACGGAAACAGGCTCGGTCTTGTCGTCGGCAGGATACCGTGGCGCGACGACGACGACATCATGGCCAAAGGCCTCGAGCACGTGGGCGATCCGCGCGACCACGGTCGTGACGCCGTTCACCTGTGGCGTGTAAGTGTCTGAAACGAGCGCTATACGCACGAGCCTACGATGCCGCAGCACCGTCAATGGCCCGTGACGCGACGGTTACGACTCTGTAACGGCCGGAAAGGTCAGCAGAACGGTGGTCCCGCGCCCCAGCTCGCTCTCGGCGGAAACGCTGCCGCCATGGGCTTCGACGAGGTGCTTCACAATGGCGAGTCCCAGCCCGGTACCGCCCTCCTCACGCGAACGGCCCGGGTCAACCCGGTAGAAGCGCTCGAAGATGCGCGGCAGGTGCTCGGCGGAGATGCCGCTGCCGGTATCGCTGACTCGCACGAGCACCTGATCGCCCGCAGGCGCTGCGAGCACGCGGACACGCCCGCCCGGTTGCGTGTGGCGCAGCGCGTTGTCGAACAAGTTCGTGAAAATCTGGCGGAGTGCTTCCGGATCGACGCTGATCGAGCCGCCGGAGTCCTTGACCGAGGTGTCGAAGTCGACCCGTTGCTCGGCGGCGCGCTCGACGAACGGACGCCACGCCTCGCGCGCCGCGGGCTCGACGTCCACGGGCTCCGGCTCGGGACGCCAGCCGCCGGATTCGATTCGTGAGAGATCCAGGAGATCGTCCACCAATCGCTGCATCCGCTCGGTGTGCTCCACGATGATTTCCGCAAAGCGCCCCGTGTCCGAATCCTCCGCGGCTTCGGACGCGAGGGTTTCGGCGTAGCCGGCGATCGCGGTGAGCGGGGTCTTCAGCTCGTGAGACACATTCGCCACAAAGTCTCGACGGATCGTCTCGAGCCGGCGCAGGTCGGTTACATCGCTCAACACGAGCAGCGTGCCGCCGCCTTCGAGCGGGCGGGCGGAGATCACGACGGTGCTGTCGCCGAGGTCGAGCTCGCGCCGTTCGACGACGGTACCCGCGAGCACCTCGCGCATCAAGGCGCGATGCGGCCGGTCGTGAAACAGCTCGGCGAGCGGGGGAAGCGATTCGGTTGGTCCGTAGCCCAGCAGCCGGCGGGCGGCGGCATTGGCGGATACGATGACGCCGCGCTGATCCGCCGCCAGCACGCCGTCGGACAGCGACTCGACCAGGGTGTGCGACTCCTCGCGCTCGCGCCGCAGGTCGTCAAAGCGTCGTTCCAGCTCGTGGTGCATGGCGCGGAGCGCGTCGACCTGGTGCGCAAGCTCCGGAACCTGGACATCGGGAAAGTCCGCAACCCGGCCGGCGGCAATGTCACGAGCGGCGGCGGCGATGCGCAGCATGGGCCGCGCGAGCACCCGGGCGAGCAGCCAGGCCACCAGTGCCGCGGCGAGGAGCAGCAGCAATCCGGAGAACCAGACGGCGCGCTGCACTGCATGGACCAGGGCGTCCACGCTGACGAGTGGCGCCGAGACGCGAACGACGGCGAGGCCGGGCGGACCGTCGCGCACGGCCACATAGAGCTGCGGCTCGTTTGTCGACGCGCTGAGCCGCTGATTCACGCCGACGCCGGCATTCGAGTCGAGCACCGCACGGACCTCGGGCCGGGAGCGGTGGTTTTCGAGTCGCGCGAGCGAGATCCGGTCGAACTCCGTGTCGCCGCGCACGTGCCCCTCGGCATCGATCAGCGTGACCCGACGGCCGAGCCGCTGCCCTGCCAGGATGGCGAATTCCGGCCATTGGCTGGAGTCGCGCGGCGCTACCGCCGCGACCAGACGCGCCTCACGCTCGAGCTCGCGCGCGATTTCGGCTTCGAGATGACGGCGCAGCACGACATCCGCGGCGACGATCGACGCGACAACCGCGGCGGCCACGAGCAGTGCGATGCTCGCGAACAGCCGCGTGGCGAGCTTCATGTCCGGCGGCGGCGCGACGAGACCGCGCGCGGAGCGGCCGGCTCACGAAACCGGTAGCCGACCGCGCGCACGGTCTCGATCCAGTCGCCCGCGGCACCGAGCTTGGCGCGGAGCCGTTGGACGTGCATGTCGACGGTACGCGTTTGAATGTCGGGCTGTGCCTGCCAGACCGATTCGAGGAGCTGCGTGCGGCTCTGGACGCGGTCCCGTCGCTCGATGAGGCGCTCGAGCAGTTTGAACTCCGTGGCGGTGAGCTCCACGTCCTGATCCTGCACCTTCACGCGATGCGCGGCGCGGTCGAGCGCAATGGGTCCTGCGGTGAGGCGATTGCCGCCCGCCACGGCCGGCGCCGCGAGCCGGCGGAGAATCGCGCCGACGCGGAGCACGAGCTCCTTCGGTGAAAACGGCTTGGAGAGATAGTCGTCGGCGCCGAGCGTGAGCCCTTTGATGCGATCGGGCTCTTCTTTGCGGGCGGTGAGGAGCAGCACGCCGATCTCGCGGGTCTCCTCGCGCCGGCGCAGTTCGGTGAGCACTTCGTACCCCGAGTGACCGGGGAGCATCAAGTCGAGGACGACGAGATCGGGACGCTCCTCACGCGCCGCGCGCAGCGCGTCGGCGCCCGTACCCGCGGTCGTTACGCGATAGCCTTCCTTTGCCAGGTGGTACGCGACGAGGGCGGTGATATCGGGCTCGTCGTCGACGACGAGAATGCGGGGTGGCTCGCCCGCGCCGCCGGCCGCGGCGGGACGATCAGGTCGCATCCATGAGCGCTGGACGCGCGCGAGTGTCGAGACCTGCGCGCGATCGTTGCCGCGCGGCCGCGCGATCGCGCTGGGCCGCTGGTTCGCGGCGCGCCGCGTCGAGCGCCTCGCGCACCAGGCGTTCATGGTTCGCGGCG
>Ga0070694_100001690_pt1 | contig 12980 bp, 8 predicted proteins | sample KBSK1251metaG_FD_65470 | JGI IMG/M metagenome (GOLD analysis project Ga0070694, IMG submission 65470) | Corn, switchgrass and miscanthus rhizosphere microbial communities from Kellogg Biological Station, Michigan, USA - KBS K1-25-1 metaG | ecosystem: Host-associated > Plants > Roots >... | reverse complement strand
GTCATTCGATCCACCGACGACTGACGACTGGAGCCTTCAGACTTCGAGACTCTCAGAAGTTGAAGTTCACACCGAACTTGATGAGACGCCCACCGATCACTTCGATCGCTCTCCCATACGACGGCCCGAGCTGCGCGACATACGAGGTGATTCCGCTCGAATTGAGCAGGTTGAAGACGTCGACGCGCGGGTCCAGTCTCATCTTGCCAAGCGTGAAGGGCCGCTGGACGTTGAGGTCGATGAGCGAGACATCCGGTTGACGGATCGTGCCGACCGGATCGACCACCAGCGTCTGGTTGACCTGTGTCAGCCGCACCGTCGCGCTCGTCACCTGCGCGGTCGTCGTCTCCGGCAATCCGACGTAATGCTGGAAATTGGCGGCAACCGTCACACCCAGCGGCGCCTGGTAGGCCGACGAGACCTTCAGGAAGAATGGCCGCTCGTTCGATTCCGGTCCGCGCCGGAACGTGAAATTGGGATTGTTGAGATCGACCGTACCGGCGATGTCGATGTCGCTCTTTCCCCAGCTCGCGCTTCCCATCATCATCCACCGGCGCGCCATCGATTTCCGGATCGTCAGATCGACGCCGTGGAAGTTCCGGTCTTGCTCCGGCTGATTCGACCAGACCACGTCGAACTTGCCGAGCGTCGCGGGATCCTGGTTGTAAACCGTGACCCTCCGGCCGCTGACAACTTCCGTGACCGTGATTGGCGCGTAGCTCTCACGCGGCACGGCCACATTGGTCGATCCGATCATGTCGCGATGTCCGCGGTAGTAATAGCCGGCGGAGACGACGACCTGCGCCGCCAACTGCTGTTGGAATTCAGTCGACAGCTCGTTGACGATCGGCTGCCTGAGGTGGTCGACGTACCGGTTGGTCGTTCCCAGGTTGAAGCCGGTCGACGGCCCGAGCTCGTCGAGCTGCGGGATCAGATCGCGATTGCGATCGGTCCACGACCGCGTGTCGTTTTGAAGGCTGATCGGGTCGAGGCGGCCGATGACGGTGACTCCCAAGGGAATGAGATAGCGGTTCGCCGAAACCTTGACCGCGGTTCGGCCGTTGCCGAACACGTCGTAGATGGCTGACGCACGCGGGACGAAATTCTTCCAGAGCGGTACTCCGGTCGGATGATCGAAGCACTGGCCCGCGATGAACGGCGTCGCCTGCTGGCACAGCGGCGTGTCAATCCAGCCATGCCCGGTCTGGAATCGAACACCCAGGTTCAGCGTCAGCTTGTTGATCGGTCGCCAGTTGTCCTGCAGGTACACGCCGTGGTCGCGACTGCGTTCGACGGACTTCGTCGGCGTGTTGTATGTATTCACTGAATCCGGCACGCCGTTGCGAAATACCGCGCGCAGGCCGTATCCATCCGGTGTATAGACTGACCACCCTCCGCCAACGCTCCGCGTTTGATACATCTGCCAGCCGAGTTTGAGGTTATGCGGTCCGGCGTAGTAGGTCAGGCTCGCCTGGGCATGCGCGCGCCAGCCGTTGTTATAACTGTAGGTGGCCGCCGCGACGGTGTTGGTTCTCGTGATGCTGTCGAAGCGGGGAATTTCCCCGATCTGCACGTCCTTCTGCGGCAGCGTGTCCGTTTGTCCGTTCATCGTGATGCCGGAGGCTTCCACCACCATCTTTGGCGACAGCACAGTGGTCCATCGCGCCGCATTGATCGTGTTGTCGCTCGGGTTGTACGCCGACGCGCGCGTGTCGAAGAATTGCGTCACGGTCGGTCCGCCCGCCACGTGGTAGCGTCCTTTGAGCTGCCACGTCCAGAAATAGTGAAACTGCGTCTTGGGTGTCACCGCCCAGGAACCCTTGAGCAGATAGTCGAGCAGCGTGTTATCACTCAATAACTGCGTGCCGTCCGAGTTGTAGCTGCCTACCTTGTACTGGTTGGACTTCCCCAGCTTGGTGTGCCCGAAAAACCAGAGTCGATCGCGAATGGCGGGGCCCGTCACGCCGAGCGCGCTGTCGAACAGCAGCGCGATTTCCCCGCCCGGCACGATGTTGGGATTTGCGGCGAGCGCGGCCGCGGGCACGCCGGCGAGCAACTGGGTTCGCAACTGGGGAGTCAGATTGTTGGCCTGGAAACTCTGACTCGTACCCGAGTACATGCCGGACACTCGGAAAGCGTTCGTGCCTGTTTTCGTCACCACGTTGGTGATGACGCCGCCGACAGCGCGCTCGGCCGATGTGCTGCCGACGAGATAGTTCATCTCCTCGGCCTGGGCACTGTCCAGATAGTAGTTGACGGAACCTCCGGTGCCGCTGCTGTAGTGGCTGACGGACATGCCATCCATCTGGACTTCGTTCTCCTGATTCGTGCTGCCGTGCACGTAGAGCGTCGACTGCGCGATCATTTCCTTGCCGCCCACGTCGATCTTGCTCACGGTGATGGCCGGTGCCAGACGCGCGATCGAGTAGATGTCCGCGCCGGTCGGCACGGTGTCGAGCACGTCACGTGACATCACGGTTTGCTGCGCGGCTGACGAGGTGTCCAGGAGCGGCGCCTGTCCTGAGACCGTGACGGTCTCGCTGACCGTGCCGATGACCATCTTGAGGTCCGCGCGCGACGTCCGGTCCGCGCTGACATCGACGTCTTTCACCATCACGGCACGAAACCCCTGCAGTTCGGCGCTCACGGCGTAGCGACCCGCCACCAGGCGCGTGAACTGATACTTCCCCTGGCTGTCGGAGATGGTGACCTGGTTGCCGCCGATGAGACCCGAACTCGAGAGCGTCACCGTGGCGCCAGGCAGCACCGCGCCCGATTCATCCGTCACGATTCCGCCAATCGCTCCGACGCCCTGGGCGGATACGGCGAGCGACAGACCGAAGTACCACACGGCTGTCAGGACGAGATGACGAATGCCCACCGAGAACTTCATAAGCACCTCACCACTTTTCCAATCACAGCGGCTTCGGCTTGCCAAACGTCGCCAGCGTCCGCATCGGCTCCGCGATGTCCTTGATCGCGCCCAGATTCCACCACTGTTTCAACGCCCGATCCCGCTGCGCGTCCGCGACCTGCCGGAACGCGCACGCGCGAACGAACTTCGCGGTGACGTCCTCGTCGGTCATCCGGCGCAAGTAGTCATCCGGCGTGGCGTTTCTCACGCCCCCGTGCGTGTCGAAGAACCGCACCTCTCCCGTTTTCTTCCGGATCGTCAGCCGTGCGGTACCGTTCCCTTCCCAGTCCTTGACGGCCCCGAACGTCATCCTGTCCATCAGCGCCTTGACCTGCGGATCGCGGTACGGGAGTTTGTGGTCCTCGAATGCATCCAGATAAGTCTCTCCGTCGATCAGGTTCCGGGCGAGCACATACGGCAGCGAATGGTCGGCGGTATCGTGATTTCGCGGATCCCACTTGGCATTGCCCGCGACCTCCTGCCAGTTGCCATACGTCAGGTCATATTGAATCGCGTCGATCTCGTCCGCACGCGTCCACGCGCGAATCTCCGGCATGATGTTGAGAATCCCCTGGGTCTGCTGGTCCGAGGGAAAGCGCTTGTGCCAGGTTTCTTCGATCGCCATCTTTCCGGGTTCGGCAGGCAATCCCGTCGTCGCCCACCGGCCCGGACCATTGCGCGACCAGAGTCCTCCGCGTCCCTCGAACGGTTGAGGGTTTCCGGTGATCCCTTCGCGCGCCATCAACGCCGCCCAGACGCCGCACTTGATCGCCTCGGCGCTCCGCATGCCCTTCCACATCGACATGGCGCCGACGCCTTTGTTCAACGCGACGTGCGGGACGAGCGCAAGCGACACGGCATTCGCGAGCCGGTCTTCATCGAGTCCCATCAGCTTCCCGGCCGCCATCGCCGGCGCGACGGACTCTCCTGATCCGGTGCGCATGACCTCGTAGCCGATCACGATCGCGGCCATGACGTCGGACCCGGTCGAATGGAGCGCTTCTCCGATCGCGAGGGCCGCCGGAATCAGGTTGCTGTCGTGCGGCGTGTCGTTGAAGTCGACGTAGCGCACCATCGCGCTGTTGACGAAGGACGCCAGTTCCGGCGTCGTCGAGATGCCGTACCCGCAAACCGTGCTCTTGAGTCCGTGCTCGGTGGCCTGGACCTGCCGCGCGAGGCGAGCGGCGATGCGGATGGCCTCATTCTCGAAGCCCGCAACCATCGCGCCCATCGAATCCACCATCGTGCGGTTGGCGACAGCGATGGTGGCCGGCGTCATGTCCTTTGCGTTGTACCCGTGCACGAACTTGACGATCGCTCGCGTCGCGTCGTCCATCGGACCGTTGCCGCCCAGGCGGTTGTAGTGGTTCGTGTAGCCGGGACCGGTGTGCGGCCGAAGCTCGCCCGCCGGTCGACCAGAGCCACGAGACGGGGCGGCACCCCGCGACCCGCGGCCGCGGCCGCGTTCCTGCGATGACGCCTGCTGCGCCGTCAACGACGTCAGCACCACGCCGGCGCCGAGCTTCAGCACATCTCGACGGTTCATCTGATCCTCCGGCGGCAAGCCGCTGAAAAACGCGGGTTCCGAGTTCTAAGTTCTGAGTTCTGAGTTCTCCCCTTACTGCACCATCTTCAAATCGTCGGCGCGAATCATCGTCATGCCGTCCTTCTCGTAGATCTCGCCGTCCACCGACACCTTGTGCGCGAGATGCGGCGAGGCCTTGGCGTTGTTGTTGGCCACGAGACCGCCGGCGAACTGATACACCTTCCCGTCCGCGGCAACGAGGCCGACCGGATTGCCTTCCCACTTCACACACGCCTGCGCGCAGACACGGCCGCTGTCGTGGTCGACTCCGGTGTTCGCGTTGTTCCGCGCGTAGCACACGAGACACACGACCTGACCTGTGACCGTCCGCGTGCCGCCGGCGGTCTGTGCGCCCGAGACGGCATCGGCCTCGCCGCACCCCCAGGTCATCGACGCGAGGACACAGAGCCCGCCGGCGAATCCCGCCACAGCTTTCCGCATGTTCAGACTCCTTCCATCAGGCCAGCACGACGCGTCATGATCGCGGCGACGACGACGTCGTCGACAGGGGCAGCGGTTTGCCGAACTTCGCCAGCGTCTGGATCGCGTCGCCGATGTCCTTGACCTCGCGCAAATTGCCCCACGCGGCGCGCGCGCGGTCCCGCTGCGCGTCGGTCACCTGCATGTACGCGCAGGCGCGATCGAACTTCTTCGCGATCTCCTGATCCGTCATGTTCACGTTGCGGCGGTAGTCTTCGAGCTCCGGGTTTCGACTGCCGCCCAGCGTGTCCCAATACTTCTGCTCACCCGATTTCTTGCGAATGGTGAGGCGGCCTGTGCCGAGACCGCGCCAACCGACCACGGGCCCCAGCGTCATCCTGGCCATCAGCTCGCGCACTTTCGGGTCGAGGATTTTTTCGGACTTGAACGAATCGATGTAGATGTCTCCGTCCATCAGTCCGCGGGCGAGCAAGTACGGCAGGCTGTGGTCGGCGGTTTCGCGATTGCGAGGATCCCACTTGGGAGCCGACCCGACCTCCTGCCAGTTGTCGAGCGTCATGTCGTACTGAATCGACTCGATGTCGTCGACGCTCGTCCAGCTCCGAATCTGCGGCAGGAGGACGAGGACGCCCTGCGACTGCGCGTCCGAAGGAAAGCGCTTGGCCCACGTGCGCTCGATGCTCAGTTCGGCCTGATCGGGAAGCGTGAAGGCGCGGCCCGGCCCGCGATCGGCCCACGCGCTGCCGCGGCCCTCGAACGGCTGCGGCGGACCGGTCATCCCTTCGCGGGCCATCAGCGCCGACCAGACGCCGCACTTGGTCGCCTCCGCGGTTCGCACGCCCTTCCACATCGAGAGCGCGCCGACTCCCTTGTTCAGTGCGACGTGCGGGATGAGAGCCATGCCGACGGCATTGGCGAGCCGATCCTCGTCGAGCTTCATCAGCTTGCCCGCGGTCATCGCGGCCGCAACGGACTCGCCGCCTGCTGGGACAGCCTTCAGCTCATAACCGATCGTGATCGCAGTCATCACCTCTGCGCCAGTCGAGTGCAGCGCCTCGCCGACGGCCAGCGCCGCGGTGATGAGATCGCTGTTGTGCCCGCCCGGCGCGTTGTCGTTGAAATCGGTATGTCGAATGAGACAACCGTTCGCGAAAGCCGCCAGCTCCGGTGTGGTCGGGATGCCGTAGCCCAGGACAGTGGACTTGAGCTCGCCCGGAGGCGAGAGTCGCGCAAGCCTGGCGGCGACGCGACACGCTTCGCCTTCGAAGCCCGACACAAGCGCGGCCATCGAATCCACCATCGTCCGGTTCACGGCCGCGGTGACGGCGGGCCTGAAGTTCGCGTCAGAAAACTCCCGCACGAACTTCACGATCTTCCGGGTGGTGTCGTCCATCGGACCGTTGCCGCCCAGCCGGTTGTAGTCGTTCTTGTAGCCGGGACCGGTGTGCGGCCGGAGCTCCCCCGCGGGCCGCGGAGAAGCGGGAGCGGCGGCAGGGCGCTGCGATCCGCGGCCGCGTTCCTGCGATGACGCCTGCTCGGCCGTCATCGACGTCAGCACGACGCCGGCGCCAAGCTTCAGGAGATCGCGACGTCGCATGTCTCCCTCCTCTCAATCCGTTGGCGGTGATGTGATTCCCTTGAAGACGAACTTTTGAACGCGCCGGCCGTCCTGCACTTCCGACGTGTACAAGTTGCCTTTCGAATCGCTGGTCATGTGATGCAGCACGTAGAACTCGCCAGGCGCGACACCGGGCCGGCCGAATGAGTGCAAGGGTTGCAGCGTCTTCCGGTCGTACACCCAGACGCGCGCAGGGCTCCGGCTGGCGACGTACAAGAATCGCTGGTCGGGATCGGCAGAAAACGCGACGCTGGCGACCGTTTCGCCGTTCCCGCAGTGCGGTTCCTCGCACCAACGGTCGACGTATGCCTGCGCGACGAACTTGCCCTCGAGCGTGAACACCTGCACGCGCTTGCCCGCGCGGTCGGCCGCATAGACGTGCCCATCGTTCGAGACCTTGACGCCGTGAATCGTGCTGAACTGCGAGGGACCCGGGTCTTTCGGATCGATGTCCTTTGCCGGAATGCGAGACGATTCGTCAGCCCCTCTTCCGCCTCTTCCGCCTCGCCCGCCCCGTCCACCTTGTCCACCTTGTTCGGCCGCTGCCGGCGGCGGAGGCGGATCGTCGGCGGGAACGTTGCCGAACGCGCCCCACATGCGTTTGAACGCGCCCGTGTCGGCATCGAACACGATGATGCGTTTGTTGCCGTATCCGTCGGCGACGAAGAGCTCGTTTGTTTTGGGATAGACGAACACGTCGGCCGGCTTCCAGAAGTTCGTCGTGCTCTGGTTCGTCTTCTTCTGGCCGTTGCGGCCGATCTGCATCACGAACTTCCCGGCCTTCGTGAACTTGAGAATCTGATCGTCGTCGCCCTGGCCGCCGATCCAGACGAATCCCTTGTAGTCGACGTAGATGCCATGCTCGGAACTCGGCCACGGGTGGCCCGGACCAACTCCTCCCCAACCCTGCACGTAGTTCCCGGCCGCGTCGAACTCCATGACCGGTGGACCCGTTTTCTGATCGCGCCTGATGTTGCGCGAGCGATGGAGCACCCACACGTGATCCTGCTCATCGGCCGCTGCACTCGCCACCTGGCCAAGGGCCCACCCGTTTGGAATCCTGGGCCACGCGGGATCGACCTCGAACTTCGGCACCGCGCGCACCGAGCCTCGCCCGGCCTGCGCGACTTCCATCACAGCGGCCCGCGATCGCGCCACGCTGATGCTCATCACGACTGCGACCGCCGCGCAGGCCACGCCCGCGAAGATCAACCTGTTGCTCTTCATGTTGTTCCTCAGCGAAGAAAACACGGGTAACGCGCCGCCCGGCGTCAATCTGCGGGGTGAGACTATCACCGAGGTTCGGCGAGGCTTTGTCGCGAGTTGTAACAATTGCACGCGACGGTGACAGTCGCTGCTGCGGTCGCACGAGCCGCATACGCGTAGCGCGCGTGCTACAATCCCATGCAATGAGCCGACGTATCACCCAACGAGAGCTCCGCAATGAAAGCGGACGAATCATGCGGGCCCTCGACAGGGGGAAGTCGTTCATCGTCACGCGCAATGGCGTGCCCGTCGGCGAGTTGATCCCCATTCGACAGCGCGTATTCGTGCCGGCCGAAGCGGTCGTGGCGGCCTTTGCGACCGCGCCACGCGTCGCATTCGGGCGATTCAGGAAAGATGTCGATGCCGTGATCGATCAGGATCCAACACCACGTGCCTGACGAACGCCATGCCCGCGGGCTCATCGACACTTCGGTTGTCATCGACCTGGATCTGATCGAACCAGCTGCTCTCCCCATCGAGCTCGCCGTGTCGGCGATCACCATGGCCGAACTCGCGGCGGGACCGCACGCGACCGCGGATCCGGCCGAACGCGCTCGCCGACAGGACCGGTTGCAACGAGCTGAGGCCACGTTCGAGCCACTACCGGTGGATGGTGCGGTCGCTCGTGCGTACGGCCGTGTCTACGCCGCGGTTGGCGCAACAGGCCGCAAAGCACGCGGCCGGCGAGCCATGGATCTGTTCATTGCTGCGACCGCAGTCGCGGTGGGTCTGCCTCTTTACACGCGCAATCCGGACGATTTCGCGGGCTTGTCGGATCTGCTTGAAATCGTCTCGGTCTGATCGAGCGACGCTGGCGCGATTCGAGCGAGCGATCCGGTCATGACGCGCCACTCATCAGATACGCGTCGACGCCGCGCGCGCAGCCGCGGCCGTCCGCGATCGCCCAGACGATGAGCGACTGGCCGCGCTGCATGTCGCCGGTGGTGAACACGCCGTCGGCGCTCGTCATCCAGTTGTCGTCGCGCCAGACCGTTCCGCGATCCGTCATGCGGACGCCGAGCTCGTCGAGGAGGCCCCGGCGCTCCGGACCGACGAAGCCCATCGCGAGCAGCACGAGATCGGCTGGCAGCTCGAACTCCGATCCGGCGACCGGTTCGAACGAGAACCCTTTCTCCGTGCGGACCGTTTCGACGCGAACTGCGTGCAGCGTCGTGACACGACCCTCGTCGTCACCGGTGAACTTCTGCGTGGCGATCGAGTACAGCCGCTCGCCGCCTTCTTCGTGCGCGGTCGACACACGGAAGATGTTGGGCCAGAGCGGCCACGGATTCTGCGGTGCGCGCGCGTCGGGCGGGCGAGCGAGCACCTCGAGCTGATGGACGCTGCGCACGCCCTGCCGGTGGACGGTGCCGAGGCAGTCGGCGCCGGTGTCGCCGCCGCCGATGATGATGACGTGCTTGTCCGCCGCGTCAAGATCGCGGACGTCGTCGCCGGGGGCGACCTCGTCGCCTTCGCATCGCCGGTTCTGCCGTGTGAGGTACTCCATCGCGAAGTGAACGCCGCGCAGCTCCCGGCCGGGCACGGGCAGATCGCGCGGGACGGTGGATCCGCACGCGAGCACGACGGCGTCGAACTCGCGCCGCAGCCGGTCGACCGGCACGTCGGTGCCGATGTGGCATCCGGTCCGGAACGTGACGCCTTCTTCGCTCATCAGGCGCAGCCGGCGCTCGAGCCAGCGCTTTTCGAGCTTGAACTCGGGAATGCCGTATCGCAGGAGACCGCCCACGCGATCGGCCCGCTCGAACACCGTCACGGCGTGCCCGGCGCGATTCAACTGATCGGCCGCCGCCAACCCGGACGGTCCCGATCCGATCACCGCGACGCGCTTTCCGGTGCGCACCGCCGGCGGGCGCGGCACGACCCAGCCTTCCGCGAAGGCTCGCTCGATGATCGCGGCTTCAGCAGACTTGATCGTCACCGGCTGGCTGTTGAGACCGAGCACGCACGATCCCTCGCACGGCGCAGGACACAACCGTCCGGTGAACTCCGGGAAGTTGTTCGTGGCATGCAGTCGATCGATCGCCGCCTGCCATCGATCGCGGTACACGAGATCGTTCCAGTCGGGGATCAGATTCCCGAGCGGACATCCCTGATGGCAGAACGGGATGCCGCAATCCATACAGCGCGCCGTCTGGCCCTTCAGCGCGGCTCCGTCGTACGGGAGATAGACCTCGCGCCAATCATGCAGACGCTCCATGACGGGGCGGGTCGGCTGTTTCTGTCGCTGGATTTCCAGAAACCCGGTGACCTTACCCATGGACGGCGATCTCGGGATTCGGGATTCGGGATTCGGGATTCGCGGGGCGGGATTCACGAGCCGCGTCGGCGGCGAGCACTCGCTTGTAGTCCCGCGGCATGATCTTGACGAACAACTCCGCAGCCCGGCCCCAGTCGCAGAGAAGATTCGCCGCGCGCACGCTGCCGGTGTACTGCGTGTGACGCGCGAGCAGCGTCTGGACCAGCTCGAGATCGTTCACGTCGAGCCGATCGAGATCCACGAGCTCGGGATTGCAGCGTGCGGGAAAACGTCCGTCGTCGTTCAGCACGAAGGCGATGCCGCCGCTCATGCCGGCCGCGAAGTTCCGGCCCGTCTTCCCGATCACGACGACGCGGCCGCCCGTCATGTATTCGCAGCCGTGATCGCCCACACCCTCGACCACCGCGGTGGCTCCGCTGTTGCGGACGGCGAATCGCTCGCCCGCCACGCCGCGGATGAACGCCTCGCCGCTCGTGGCGCCGTACAAGACCACGTTGCCGACGATGATGTTCTCTTCCGCGGCGAACGTCGCCGCGCGCGGCGGATACACGATCAGCCGTCCGCCCGACAGCCCTTTGCCGAGATAGTCGTTGGAGTCGCCTTCGAGCGTGAGCGTGATGCCGCGCGGCACGAACGCGCCGAAGCTCTGTCCCGCCGCGCCGGCGCACTGAATGCGAATGGTGTCGTCGGGCAGCCCGTCACCGCCCCACCGGCGCGTCACCTCGGAGCCCAGCATCGTGCCCACGGCTCGGTGGATGTTCCGGATCGGCCGCGCGATGGAAACGGGCCGGCCGTGCTCGAGCGCCTCGCCGCACGCCGCGATCAGCTCGTTGTCGAGCGCCCGCTCGAGCCCGTGACGCTGCGAGGTCACGCGATGCCGCGGTGACGCCGGCGGCAGCGGCGGCTCGTACAACACCGGCGAGAAATCGAGGCCGCGCGCTTTCCAGTGCTCGACCGCGGCGCGCGCGTTCAGCCGATCCACGCGGCCAATCATCTCGTCCATCGTCCGGAAGCCGAGCCGCGCCATGTATTCGCGGACTTCCTCCGCGATGAACCGGAAGAAGTTGATGACGAACTCGGGCTTGCCGTTGAACTGCTTGCGCAGTTCCGGATCCTGCGTGGCGATGCCGACCGGACACGTGTTCAAGTGGCAGACGCGCATCATCACGCAGCCCGACACGACGAGCGGCGCGGTCGCGAAGCCGAACTCCTCGGCACCCATCAGCGCGGCGATGACGACGTCGCGGCCGGTCTTCAGCTGACCGTCGACCTGCACGATGATGCGATCGCGCAGCCCGTTCAGCCGCAGCACCTGCTGCGTCTCGGCGAGCCCGAGCTCCCATGGGACGCCGCCGTGCTTGATGCTCGTGAGCGGCGCCGCGCCGGTGCCGCCGTCATGACCGGAGATGAGCACGACGTCGGCGTGCGCCTTCGCGACGCCGGCCGCGATGGTGCCGACGCCGGCGACGGCCACGAGCTTCACCGAAATCCGCGCGCGCGGGTTGGCGTTCTTCAGGTCGTAGATGAGCTGCGCGAGGTCTTCGATGGAATAGATGTCGTGGTGCGGCGGCGGCGAAATCAGTCCGACGCCCGGCGTCGCGTAGCGCACCTTCGCGATCCACGGATACACCTTGTGGCCGGGCAGCTGGCCGCCCTCGCCCGGCTTGGCGCCCTGCGCCATCTTGATCTGCAGGTCGTCCGCGTTGACGAGGTATTCGCTGGTGACGCCGAAGCGCGCCGACGCGACCTGCTTGATCGCGCTCCGCCGGGAATCGCCGTTCGCGTCGAGCCGGTACCGCGCCGGATCCTCGCCGCCTTCGCCGGTATTCGACTTCCCTCCCAGGCGGTTCATCGCGATGGCGAGCGTTTCGTGCGCTTCCTGACTGATCGACCCGTACGACATCGCGCCGGTCGCGAAGCGCCTGACGATCGATTCCACCGGCTCGACTTCGTCGATCGGCACCGGCTCGGCCGCCGGCACGATGTCGAGCAGGCCGCGAAGCGTGGCGTGCCTGCGGCTCTGGTCGTCGACGAGCGTCGTGTACTCCTTGAAGATCGCGTACTGCCCGCTCCGCGTGGCGTGCTGCAGCTTGAAGACCGTATCCGGATTGAAGAGGTGATATTCGCCGTCGCGGCGCCACTGGTATTCGCCGCCGCCGTCGAGATCGGATTCGGCCATGCGCAGCACGGGATACGCGCGCCGGTGCCGCTTCAGCACCTCTTCCGCGATCGCCTCGATGCCGATGCCGCCGATCCGCGATGTCGTCCAGGTGAAGTAGCGATCGACGAATGCTCGGTCGAGGCCGACGGCTTCGAAAATCTGCGCGCCGCAGTAGCTCTGCAGCGTCGAGATGCCCATCTTGGACATCACCTTCAGAATGCCTTTGTTGAGCGCGTGAATGTAGCGCTCGACCGCCTCGCCGTGCGTGACCTCGGTGAGCGCGCGCTGCTGGATCAGATCGTCGAGCGTCTCGAACGCCAGGTACGGATTGATGACCGAGCAGCCGTAGCCGATGAGCAGCGCGAAGTGGTGCACCTCGCGCGCGTCGCCGGTCTCGAGCGCCAGCGACACCTTCATGCGCAGACCCTGGCGGATCAGATAGTGATGCAGCCCGGAGACGGCTAACAAACTTGGGATCGGCGCGTACTCGCGGTTCACGCCGCGATCGGACAGGATGAGGATGTTGACCTCGTCCTCGTCGATCATGCGGCGTGCTTCTTCGCGGATCTGATCGATGGCTTCGACGAGCCCGTCTTCGCCGCGCTCGGCACGAAACAATATGCGCAGCGTCCCGACCTTGAGCCCGGGCAGCGACAGGCGCCGCACCTTGGCGAATTCCTCGTTGGTCAGCACCGGGCCCTTGAGCTCGAGCCGGCG
>Ga0070694_100001688_pt1 | contig 12990 bp, 5 predicted proteins | sample KBSK1251metaG_FD_65470 | JGI IMG/M metagenome (GOLD analysis project Ga0070694, IMG submission 65470) | Corn, switchgrass and miscanthus rhizosphere microbial communities from Kellogg Biological Station, Michigan, USA - KBS K1-25-1 metaG | ecosystem: Host-associated > Plants > Roots >... | reverse complement strand
CATGCGCCCCGCGCGTCGGCGGCACGCGCGCGCGCGAGCAGCTGATGACCGAGCGTGCGCTGTGCGAGCTCGGCTGCGGCGCGCGCGTCCTCGTCGGTCATACCCAACACGCGCGCTTCGGCGGCCGCAAGGCTCACGAGGCGATCGCGATCGGCATCGAACGGCGCCTGCGCGAGCAGCGCATGGACGAGCACGCCGAATCCGGCGCCGGAAGGCCTGTCGAAAGTTTGATCGCCCGAAATCATCACAAGTCTGACTTGAATCTGACTCGAGTCGGACTCAACTCCGACTTCAGACCATTCGCGGACGGTTTGCACTTGCAGCGATGGCACTGAGCCGGCGGCCCGCGCATCGTGACGCGCGAGCTGCCACCGGTCGTACTTCGCACGGCCATCGGCGATGACGTGCTTCGGCACGTCCTTCACGATCAGATCCTCTCGCCGGACGCCGAAGAGCCGCGGCTTGTCGAGGTCCAACGCCGAGGGATCCCACCACACGACCGAGTAGCCACCCTCATCCGCAAACGTGTGCTGACCGGGACACACCGTCGACGCCGTCGCGGGCTCGTCGTTCGGCCGCTGCAGCACCGCATCTTTCGACTTGAACGCCGGGCAGCGCGGACCGCGCGCCGCCGTGCGGCGCGCCGCGAGCGGCGGATAGAGCGCGCGATTCAGCGGACTGAACCAGCCGCCCTCCCACGGCTCGTCGCCGAGCGCGGGCACGACGAGCAGATCGCGCGCGCGCGTCGCGGCGACGTACGCGAGCCGGACGCCTTCGGCCTGATCGCGCGCGACTTCCTCGATCTCGTGATCGTGCAGCTCGTGCGGCGCCCAGCCGCCGATCTTCATCGCGCACAAGTTGCGCGGCGCATCGAGATAGCGGCTCGCATCGCTGCGCGTCATGCGGCACGTGAGATCCGCGAGGATGACGACCGGAAACTCCAGCCCCTTGGCCTTGTGCACGGTCATCAGCCGGACGCCGTCGCTGCCCTCTTCGAGAATCGGCGCTTCCGCGGCTTCGGCCGAGGCTGCATCGCGCAGCTCGTCGATGAAGCCGCGGAACGAGATGCCGCCGCCGGCTTCGTACTGCCGCGCGAGCTCGGCGACGTGCAGCACGTTGGCGAGCGCCTGCTCGCCGGCCGGCCGCAGGATGAATCCGACGTGCGCGCGCGTCTCGGTGAGCAGCCGGCCAATCGTCTCCGCGACCGGCCGATAGTTCCGGCCGCGATGCAGCTGCTGCAGGAGCCGCAGCGCGCCGGCAATCGGCATCAGATGCGCGACCGGCTCCCCGCTGAGGGCGAGCTCGTCGCCCGAGTTGCCGCCCAGCTCCTTTGGAATCCTGAACGGATGAAACGGCAGCGGACGGAATCGATCGCGGAATTCGAGCAGGTGCTCGTCGTCGATCGCGAAGAGCGATCCCTTCAGCGTCGCGAACACCGACAGCTCGTCGTCCGGCCACTCGATCGCGGCGAGCGCCGCGCGAATCGTCTCGACTTCTTCGCGGCCGTGAAACGCCTTGCCGCCGACGAGCAGATGCGGGATGCCGCGCGCTTCGATCGCATCGACGTACTTGCGCGTGACGTCTTCGCCGAAGCTGACGAAGCGGCGGAAGAGAATCGCGACATGCCGCGGTTGAATCGGCACGCGCGTCTCGGCGCCGTCGCGCTGCCGCTCGCACACCGTCCATCCGTGCCGCGGATCGATCAGCCAGGCGACGAAGGCGGCAATCGCGTCGGGCAGCGACGCCTCGATGGCTTTCGCCGACGGCCGGGCCGGACCAAATCCGCCGCGGCCGTACGGCTTCGGCACCGGGAGCGCGACGAGGGCGGGCTGCGAGTCGTCTGCCGGGCGGTGGGGCGAGAGCGGCACGTAGTCCGATTGCAGCGTCTGCGGATCGCCGGTCATCTCCGCGCGGAATGCCGCGTTGACGAACCGCTGGATCGCCGGCACGCTGCGATAGCTCGTCGTGAGCTGCAGGACGCGGCCCCCGCCCGCCGCCAGGTCGTCGCACACGGCCCAGTACGTGCCGACGTCGGTGCCGCGGAAGCGGTAAATCGCCTGCTTCGGATCGCCGACGATGAAGAGCTTGCCGGGCTCGCCGCCGGCGAGCAGCCGCAGGATCTCGGCCTGAATCGGATCGGTGTCCTGGAACTCGTCGACGAAAATCCGCGTGAACTTCGTCTGCAGATGGCGCCGCACGCCGGCGTTGTGCTTGATGAGATCGCGGGCGCGCGCCAGCAGATCGGTGAAGTCGAGCGCGCCCGCCGCCCTCTTCAGCGCCTGATAGCGCTCCGTCGCGCCGGCCAGCTCCTGCTGCAGCGACGCGGCGAGGTCCGCGTCGGCCTGCTGCCGGAACTGCTGCAGCGCGGCGAAGAGCAGGTCTCGCGCCGACAGCACCTCGCTGCGCGTGACGTCACGGCCGTTCTGCTTCCCGAACTTGTAGCCGCTGCCTTTGCGCGTGCGCGAGAACCCGCGATCGCGCGTGAGATCGACGAGCCTCGCCTCCCATCCGTCGAGATCGCGGCCGCCGAACGACGCCTCGAGCTGGATTTGTCGGCTCAGACGGCGGACAGCCGCCGTGTCGACGAACAGATTGTCGCGCGCGGACCCGGCGGCCGTGAGATCGGCAAGCGCGTGCAGCGCCGCGACGTGACCGTCGATGGCGGCTTCGCGATCGAACGGCGGCCGAACCCATGGATGCGTGAAATCGCGCCATTCGGCGAGCGTCCGGCCGGCGTTCCTCAGGCGATCGATGGGACCGTCATTGTCTCCTCCCCCGAACGACGGCGCGCTCGTGCGCCGCAGCGCACGCCGGAGCCCTTCGGGCGGATCGCCGAGCGCGTCCTGCAGCCAGCCGCGGAACGCGCGCGCGTAGAGCCGCTCGGACTGCGGCTCGGTCAGCACGGTGAACAGCGGATCGACTTCGGCTTCCACCGGACGCTCGCGCAGCAGCTCGGCGCAGAATCCGTGGATGGTGTTGACGTGCGCCTCTTCGAGCGTGGCGAGCGCGTCGTCCAGCCGCGCCCGAACCTCGACGTCGATCGCGTCCGCGCGAACGCGCTCGAGCGCTTCGCGCAGACGCAGCTTCAGCTCGCCGGCGGCTTTCTCCGTGAAGGTGACGGCGACAATCTCGGTCATCCGCGCGCGGCCGGTCGCGAGCACGCGCAGGATGCGATTGACGAGCTCGGTCGTCTTGCCGGTTCCGGCTGCGGCTTCGACGACGAGTGTGTCGTCGAGATCTTCCGTGATGGCCCGGCGAGTTTCTGTGTCCATTTATCGCATGCTTCTCAAAGCGTCCAGATCGGCAAGTTTGTCCTTGGCCTTTCGCTCCACGCGTTCTTCCTCGCGCGGGCCGCACACCGGCCGGAAATCGCACCACGTGCAGGCGCGCTCGACGGGCGCGGCGGCGAGGAAGCCGGTCTCGACGGCGCGATCGATGATCGTCAGCACCTGCAGTCCCTGTCCGCGCGTGTAGTCGTTGATCGGAATCTCGTGCTCGACGAATCCGCCCACGGTCGTCGAGTAGAACAGACGTCCCGCGACGACTTTCTTGCCGAGCCCTTTTTCCACCGCCACGCTGTACAGAACCGGCTGCAGCGCCGTTCCGCCGCCGACGATCAAGTCCGGGTTCGATCGATTCCTGCCGGTCTTGTGATCGGTGACGCGCAGCACGTCGAGGTCGGGCAGCCGTTCGATCAGATCGACCGAGCCGTGCAGGACGAAGCGATCGCCGACCACGATTGGATCGCGCAGGCTGCGCGGATCGCGATCGGCGTCCGTCTCGGCTCGCGGGCCCGCTCGACTGCCGGAGAGTCCGAAACTGAACTCGAAGTATTCCGGCTGCCACGCGCCGGCGTCCGCGAGGCGCTGGACCCAGATGCCGAGGTCGCGGCGGAGCTCGTTGACCTCGTCCTGCCAGACGCGATCGATCGCTGGCGCCAGCCTCTCCGCGTACCGGGCCGCCACGCGATCGAGGACCTCGTCGAGCACGCGCGCCGCGGCCGCGACGCGCCCGCGCGACACCGGCAGCTCGCCTCGTGCCTGCATCGCGCGGTAGAAGTCCGCCTGCGCCTGGTGATACAGGCTGCCGCGCGTGAGCGGATCCATCCGGACCAGCGGCTCGGGCTCGTCCCACGGCTCGAGGCGATAGATCGTGGACAGCAGGAACTGGTACGGACAGGTGGCGAACCGCTGAAGCGCGGAGAGCGAATAGGCGCGCGTGTGCAGCCGGTTTCGGGCGATGGCGGCTTCGGTGCCCGGTGCGATCCGGACGAGGCCGTCGCTCGGCGACCACGCGGCGCGGCCGCGCGCCCAGCGGCTGATGACCGATCGCCGGAGCGCGTCGTTCAACCCGAGCAGATAGTGCGCGTGTCCCTTGACGCTCGGCGCGTCGCGCGAATCGAGGAGCGGCTTGAGGCTCGCGAGATCGTGTTCGAGATCGTCGATCGCGCGGTCGGGGTCGCGCGGCGCCGGCCATGCCAGCGTGGCGCCCCCCTCTTCGGCCGCTTCCGACGCGAGCGCGCGATGGTCGGGCACGCGGCCGGTAATCGCCCGCATGACGTCGAGCGCATAGAACGACGGCACGCGCGCGCGCGTCTCGGCCACGTCGAGCCGCGGATACGACAAGTACAGCCGCTCGGTCGCCGCGCCAATCGCGATCTTCAAGAGCAGGCGCTCGGCGGCGCCGCGCTGGTCCTGCCGCACGAGCGCGCCCGCATCGAGCCTCTCGCGCGCATCGTCGAGCAGGAGCGGATCCTCGCGCGGACGCTGCGGCACGACGCGCTCGGCCAGTCCCGGCACGAACACGACGCGGAACGTGCGGCCGCGCGCCTGGTGCGGCGTGCCCACGAACACGCGGCCGTAGCGCCGCGCCGGCGGCTCCCAGTCGAGCGTCACGAGCCGGTCGTGCAGCACGTCGCGCGCTTCTTCGAGCGTCACCGGACCGACGTCCGCCATCGGCCGGAGATCGGCCAGCGTCTCCAGCACGCGCGCCGGCCGGTGCAGCGCCCGCGTCGCGAGACTCGCGAAGCGCTCGAGCCAGTCGCCCCACGATGCGCGGTCGGGCCACGAGGCGAGATCGTCGACGATCGGCAGCGCGAACCGCCGCAGGTGGACGAGATTCCGCAGGTCGCGCTCGTAGCGTGCGATGCGCGCCGATTCGGGTTCCTCCTTGCTCAGCTCGTCGATCCGGTAGCGATAATCGGCCGCGAGCCCGTCGAGGCGGCGGCGCCACCGCGCGCCGCCGTCCGCGCGCGTGCGACCGCCGACGACGGCGGACTCGACGATCAGCTCTTCCCACTTCCACGGCGAGCGCAGCGTGCCGGCGACGACCGCCTCGTCGTCGGAATCGATCGCAGGGCTGAAGGCCTGCGCCGCATCCTCGCTCTGCGGCTCGTCGGCCGTGAGGTTCTCGAAAACCTCGTCAGCCGGCACGACGACCTCGGGCTGTGCGCGCGGCTCGCCGACACGCGGAACCTGACCGAGCGACAGATATTCGTCGAACCGTTTGGCGGACAGGCCATCGACGGCGCACGACAGCAGCGCGATGAACGCCCGCCCCGCCGGATCGGGACGCCGCGTGCCGCGATCGAAATAGACCGGCACGCTCCCGCGCGCCGATGCGTGCTCGAGCAGCCCGAGATACTGCTGCGGCGTGCGGAGGAACACGGCCATCTCGTCGAACGGCACGCCGCGCGCCGCCTCGTCGAGCACACGTCTGACGATCTCGACGGCCTCGCGTCCTTCACCCGGCGCGGAGAAAAGCCCGACGTCGCCCGCGCGCTCGCGCGGGGCGGGCCGATCGTCCCTGAAGATGTAGCGCCGGAGACACGACAGGTCTGAAGGCCGAGGTGTGCCTGAGGCCTCAGAGGGGTCGGAGACGTTGGAACTGTCGTCGGAGGGTTCGGACTCGGGCAGCTGCACGAGTTGCCCGCCGCGCGCCGAGAGCTGTGTCAGCGCCGCGTCGTCGCCGTCCGGAACGGTCGCCAGGACTTCGGCAGAGCGTTCGATGAGCGCCGCGACGAACTCGCTTTCGGCCCTCGATTCGAGGGGGATGTCGAGCAGCAGCATCGGCAGCCGCGCCCATCGCACGAGGTCCGCGCGGCACGCCTCGGCGGCGGCGCGGAAGAGCGCCGCGCGATCGTCGATCGCGCCGCGATCGAGCTGAGCCTCGACGCGCTCGAGCAGCCGCGCGAGATCCTCGACGGCCGCTTCCGTCGAGGCGGTGGTGAGCGCGCGGGCGGACAGTCGGGCCAGCCGCAGCTCGTGCAGCGTGCGCGCGAGCGCTTTGGGAAACCCGGGCATCGACGCCACCGGCGCGAAGTACCCAAGCTCGTTCGCGCCGATCGCGTCGAACACGGCGCGCGCGGCCATCGCTTCGCCGCCGGCCTGGGTCCCGGGCACGCGGGTCGGGCCGGCGGCGCGCATCGCCGCGGACCGCGCGGCCAGCTCGGTGAAGCTGAAACGCGACAGGCCGAACGTCGCGCGGGCGCCGCGTGCGATCGCGCGCGCGAAATCGTCCGCCGCGCCGCGCGACGCGCCGACGACGATCAGCTCAGAGGCGGAAGGCCGCCCGCGCAGGAATTCGCCCGCGGCTCGGAGCCGGGCGGCGGCGGACGTTGAGGTGACGATCCGGAGCATCAGGTCCTCCCGGTCGCCGTGCCGGGTCTCCGACGAACGCGGCGCTCGCCGCGTTGACTTCAAGAACGAATCAGCCGCGCGCGCGCAGCAACACGGCGAGCAGGCCGAATATCGTCGCGACCGGTCCGATCCAGCACTGCTTGACGACGTACTCCACCTGCGCCTCGTCGTGCGCGCTGATCATTGCGGTGAGCGCTGCGCCGGCGTCTTCACCGAGCCGCTCGAGCAGTGCGGCGGGCACCTTGGGACCCGACATGAAGAAACCGCTCCTTGCGGGGCCCGGCCTTCGACGACGACGATGCCATCGTCCACGACCGGAGTCAACATCATCGGTGAGGGAGGGTCGTTCAGCGGCCCGGGCCGGCCGTGCTGCGCGCGCCGAGCTCGCGATCCAGATCCAGAATCGCCGCCGGATCGTTCTTCACCAGCCGGAACTTCGCGACGATCTCGCGCGCGATCTTCTCTTCCTCCACCTGCTCGGTGAGGAACCACTGCAGCTCCGTCATCTCGGCGAACGCCTTTTCCTTGAAACAGAGCTCGTAGAGCGAGTTGATCTGGATGGTGACTTTCTGTTCGTGTTCCAGCGCCTTTTCGAACACCGCCGCCAGCGAGTCGAACGCGGTGGCCGGCCGGTCGATCGCCTTCAGCTCGACGTTGCCGTCGCGCGCGAGGACGAAGTCGAACAGCTTCATCCCGTGCTGCCGTTCCTCGTCGCTCTGGAAGCGCAGCCACTTGGCCGCACCGAGAAACTTCTGACGGTCGCAGAATCCCGCCATGGCCAGGTACGTGTACGACGCCTCGAACTCGGAATTGATCTGCTCGTTGATCGCGCTCAATACCGTCGCATTCATCGGATTCTCCAGCCGTTCACAGGGCCACCATGGAAGAACTTCTCGGGCACCATGATACCGTCCTTCTTGAACACCTCGCCGTCCTTCATCACGAACTGCACGGCCTTCAGCGCGTAGATGTCGTCGAGCGGATTGCCCGGAACGGCGATGAGGTCGGCGATCAGGCCGGCCTTGATCGGACCCCGCGTCTTTTCGGTCTCGCTGACCTTGTAGCCGTTGATCGTCATCGCACGAAGGATGTCGGCGTTGGGAATCCCCGCGTCCTTCCACACTTTCAGGAACTCCATGCACACTTCGCCGCGCGTCTTGCCGACCACGTAGTAGTCGGCGTCGGTCGAGAAGGTCAGCGGCACTTTCAGCTCGTACGCGTTCTTCAGGCTCGCAAGCGTCCGCTGGTACGCCTGCGGCGACACGGGATGTCCCGCGAGGTTGTCGGGCGTTTCGGTCCCGGCGCGCCAGATCCCTTTCTGCGCCATCAGCTTGTGCATCTCTTCGTTCAGGCCGCCCGTGTGCGCGATCGACCAGATGCCCGCCTCGACGGCGTTCTTGGCGCCGTTGACCGTCTGCACGTGGCCTTCGACCTTCATGCCGACCTTCGCCGCCTCGCGGATGAACAAGCGGATCTCGTCGGCGGTGTAGCCGTACGGCTTGCAGTCGACGCAGATCTTGATCACGCGCGCGCCGAACAGCACGTTCTGGCGCACCGCCTTGATGATCTCGTCGTTCGTGTCGGCGTCGAGATATTCGGGATAGACGATGTTGTGCTGCTTCGCCATCTCCGGCGTGGGAAAGAACTGGCCGCCCAGGCCGCCGATGATGATCCCGGAGTTGATGATCGTCGGCCCCGGAATCCATCCCTGCTCGATCGCCTGCCGCAGCGCCGTGTCCGCGTACAGCGCGTTGTTGCCCATGTCGCGGACGATCGTGAATCCCGACGCGAGCATCTGCATGCCGTTCGACGCCGCCTGAATCGCGCGCAGCGCCGTCGATTCCTGCACGTACGTGTAGTAGTAGATGTTGCTCTCGGGCTCCGGCTTGTACGTCAGCGCGAGATGGTTGTGCGCGTCCACGAGCCCGGGCAGTACGGTCATCGAAGAAAGATCGACGACGCGCGCGCCCGAGGGAACCTGGACGTTCGGACCGACGTCGCGAATGCGCGTCCCTTCGACGAGGATGATCTGATTCGTGAGGATGCGGCCGGCTTCAGGATCGAGCAGCCGACCCGCGCGAATCGCGGTCAGCGGCGCGGGCGCCGGAGGCTGCGCGCCGATTGGCGCGACGATCAGGCACACCAGTCCGACTGCGATGAACGTTCGCATGAGTGTCTCCGTTTCGGCGCCGGCGACCGGCTTCAGTGTCCTTCGTTTGTCGGGCGGACGTTGATGCTGCTCGACGACGTGTTCCCGGCAGCGTCAACCGCGGTGACCGTGATGGTGTAGATGCGCCCCACGGGGCCTGAGTTGTCGACACGTAATAGGACGTGATGGTTGTCGACGATGACGAAGTCTGGCCCGTCGTCATCATCATCATCATCATCGTCATCATCAGCAGCGGGGCCACCTCGTCTGTCCCGGCCATCCACGTCCTTCCGGGCGTGGATGCCATACTCGACGCGGCGCGTCCGCGGGTTGGTGAATGTCACGCTCAGCGAACTGCTCGCCGGTCCACAAAGATCCGTGGCCGTGTAATCGACCGCGAAGGCGATCAGCTTGTTCTTCCCAGAAGACTGAGGCGTCCCGCTGACCGACAGGCCGGTGATCGTGGGCGCCTGGTTGTCCACGACCGTCACCAGCGTCGTACAGACCGCTTCGTTGCCTGCCGCATCCGTCGCCTTGCCCTTCACCGTTGTCGCGCCGAGCGGGAACGAGGAGCCCGATGCGCGGTCGGTCGACACCACCGTGGGATTCGAACACAAGTCGCTCGCTGCGGGTGACCCAAAGGCGACCACCGCGGAGCATACACCCGGATCGGTGAATGTCGTGATCGGCGCCGGACAGGCAATCGACGGCGGCGTCCGATCCAGCACGGTGACCTCACCGATCGCCTCGCTGAACGCCCCCTTCGGATCGGTCGCCGTCAACAGGACGGAGGTCGTGCCGAGCGTATACGGAGACGGCGGCGCCTGAACGACCGTGATCGCATCGCCGTCGGCGTCCGCCGATCCGTCGTCGATCGACGCGTCGGCGACGCACAGCTCGCCCGCCGCCGCGGTGACGTTCTTCGCCTTCGCAATCGGCACACGGTTCGGCGGATCGCACGAGCCGTAGCACGTGCCGCTGACGGTGAGGTCGTAAACCGTTCCGACGCCGCCGCCGGCGTTCACCTCGGCGACGTCGATGGCAAAGGGTTGCCCGCCGCCGGCCACCTTGAAGGAGAAGGTCGTCAACTCGCCGCTCCCGCCCGGGTCGGCCGCGTAATTGGTCGCGAGATTGTTCGGATCGAATTCCGGCGTGTATCCGGCCGCCAGCAGATTGCCCGCTGCAGCGCCCTGCAATGTCACCGTCACACAGCTCGGGCCGCTGTAGCCACAGGTATTGAACGCAAACGCATCGAATCGGCGAGCTCCTCCGGGAAAGATGCCCGGAAAATTCTTCGGCGCGCCGCAGCTGCTGCCAACCACATCGCGAAAGAGTCGTCCCGCCTGCAGCCCGGTCGAACCGGTGACGCCGCGCGCACTCGGCGGAGCCGTCAGGTCGAGCGTGGTCGTCACGTTGAACGGCGGCGACGCAATCGGAATGACGAACGACAAGGGCGGAACAGCCGGGCCGCCGCTGTACACCACCGCGAATTCAAATGCGGCGGGCTGGCCGCAGGGATACTCGCTGGCCAGGGAGAAGCGCGCCGGCGCGCCGGACTCGGAGGCCGTTGCGGCGAGATCCGGAAAATGCATGGTGCTCGGCCGGCCGACGGTTACGCCGGTGGTCGGCGCTGTCAGCGACGCCACGATGCCGGTGGCCGGCGCGACGCCGTAGTTGGTCAGCGTCATCGTCAGCAGTCCGCCCTCGCCGCCTTCGATCGCGCCGTTGCCGTTGCCCGGATTCTCCGACACGTGCACGTTCTCGATCTGAAGAAATGCGGTGCCTCGTGCGCCCGTCGCCTGCACCGCGGAGCGCGCCATGATGATGCCGGCGCCCGAGTTCCGATCGACGCCCGGCGCTTCGATGTCGATCGCGGTGCTCGTCAGCAGCGTTCTCATCTCGACCGGCGTGAGCGCGCCGGTCGCCGACTTGACGAGCGCCGCGATCGCCGCAGCATGCGCCGCCGCGGCAGACGTCCCGAAGAACGGCGTCGTGAATCCGCCGACGCCGCTCACCGAAACGCCGTCCGCCGCTGTGAAGTCCGGCTTCTGCAGCACCTGCCCGCCGGTCGACGACGCGTTGCCCGGCGTAATCGCGGTTCCGTCCCCGTGATAGAAAATGCGCCGAGGACCGTCGGAGCTCGTCGCCTCGACGTGGTTGGCCGAGGTGAACGCCTGCGGGAAAGCCCCCGCTATAGGAGTGGCCGCGACGCCGTACGCCCCGTCGCCGGTCACGGCCGCGTGACCGTGCGTCGAACCAGCGGTGCGAGCCAGGAGCTGGCCGTGATTCGCATTCAGATGAAGAAACCGCGGCGCCGCGGACGACTTCTTGACGATCACGAGACGCGGACTCGCCGACGTCTGGGTGACCTGCTCGTACGGATCCTGCGTGCCGTTCTGGATGTTGGTCGAACTGCCGAGCACGAGTGTTCCTGCAGCATTCAGCCTGAACAAGTCGTAGTCGTTCGACGAAGCCCCCAGCGGGTCGGACCAATAGAGGCTGATCGGTGCGCCGCCAGGATCGGTGGCGGTCAGGAGATTGAAACTGCTTCCACCGAACTTGTGGAGGCGTGCCGCACCGACCGACGTGATGGTCGACCCGACCGTCCCGCCGTCCGCGAAGTCGCCTTCCCAGGTGCCCGCCGTTCCCGCGTCGAGATTGCCGGAATTGCCGGCCGCCGAGAAGTACAACGCGCCCGACGCGGTGACGTCCTTGACGGCCTGGATCACGGCGCCGCCGTTGGTGGTCGTCGGCCGGGGCTGCCCGTCCTGGAACGGCGACTCGACGAAATACGACACGTCGTCGACGATGATGTCGCAGCCGGCGGCGCGCAGCGCGCGGATGTTGTCGGCGAAGCTCGTGATGCTGACGAACGCGCTCGCGAAGAAGAGCTCGGCGCCCGGCGCGATATCGTGAATGATTTCGAGCATCGCCGTGCCTTCGTCGCACGGCGCCGTCGCGAGGCATGGAGCAGCCGGGCCGATCACCGTGACCGGACCGAGGTCGCCGGCAGCCTGGCTCGCCGCGAGGTTGCGCACGCCGTTCGAGAGCACGCCGATCTTGATGCCGGTACCGTCGACGTGAAACGCGCCGCGTGCGGCGAACGCGAGATGGGTGACGTCGCCTTCCGACGATCGGCTGCCGACGCCGGTGGGTCCGATGATGAGGTTCGACGCCGCCTGCCCGCTCACACCGGACGGAATCGCGCGTTGCTGTGCCTGGATGAACTCGACGTCGGGATCGGCGGCGATCATCTCGACCTGATCGATGTCGAGGTGCGCGCGCAGCGTCAAGCCGTCGGCCGACGCCGATACCACTTCGATTCCCGCCGCCGCGAGCCGCGCCGCCACGCCTTCCGCGCGTGTTTGCACGTCGACGACGAGGTGACCGTCAGCGGCATAGGGCAGGTCCGTCTCGACCGCCCAGATTCCGTTGGCGATCGGCTGGCCGCTCTCCATCTTCTGTTCGTAAAGGAGCTGCGAATCGATTTTCTGCTGGGCCGGTGTGCGACTGTCCTTCTCTGCGATCAGCGCTTCGATCTGCGCCAGTGCTTCGGCCGAGATCGGGTCGGCGAATTGGTCCCCCGGCGGCTGAGCCGCGCCAACTCCCGACCCCGACGAGACCATTCCAGCGGCAACGAGGCAAACCACACCCAGGACACGAACGCCGGTCATCGCGCACACCTCACGCGGGATCACGAAGGCACACCCCGCGCCAAGAGACGCGGGCTGGGGCAGGGCTTTTGGAAGAGCGAAGAGTGGATGTTACATCGAATTCAAGCGGCTACAAATAGCACTTCAGAGTAGCCACGCTGGTGATGCGACCTCTGCCTCTTCAGGGCTCGGACGTACTCGTGATACGGCCTCCGGCCTGGCGGGTGTATTTGTGGAACCAGCTCATCATGTAGAGCTGTGTACGAATGTAATTCGACGGTTTCGTTCCGGTACCGTGATATTCCTCGTTGAACTGCAGCAACTTCGCCGGCACCCCTTTCACTTTCAGCGCGGCGTAGTACTCCTCGGTCTGCGGCATCGGGGTGCGCCGGTCGAGCACGCCCGTCATCAACAGCGTCGGCGTCGTCACCTTGCCGATAGTCATGACCGACGAGTGCGCGAGCCAATCCGATGGATCTTCCCAGAATGGCTTCTTGAAGAAGCTGTACGTGAAGGGCGGGATGTCGGTGTGTCCCGCCATGCTGATCCA
>Ga0070694_100001687_pt1 | contig 12993 bp, 7 predicted proteins | sample KBSK1251metaG_FD_65470 | JGI IMG/M metagenome (GOLD analysis project Ga0070694, IMG submission 65470) | Corn, switchgrass and miscanthus rhizosphere microbial communities from Kellogg Biological Station, Michigan, USA - KBS K1-25-1 metaG | ecosystem: Host-associated > Plants > Roots >... | reverse complement strand
AGCTATCTTTGTAAGGCCACGACGTACGACGCAGCCCTCGTCGTTCTCGATCTCTTCAAGAGAGCTGACCTCGCCTCCTTTAAGCCAATCCGTGTAGTGTGCCGTCACGTTTAGACTCTCATTAAGAAAACCAACGGTAGAAAGAGATCGCAATCGCGACGGGTTATACAGTTCCGTCCAATTATTGTCCCGTCCCTGAATCAAATCAGTCAGGAGTATTCCGGCGATCGTGCCGTGAGTCATTCCCTGACCCGAATCACCTGTTACTACGAAGATATTTTTCTCTGACAGTGGCATCCGACCGATGAATGCGACTGTATCAACCGGCTCTACAATGTGGCCCGACCAGCAGAACTCAACTTTTCCGATCATCGGAAAGCGCTTACGCGTCCAGCGGTAGAGTTCGGAGAGGCGTTCGTCGCCATCGTCATGTTCGCCTGCCTTCTCATCTTCGCCACCGACGATCAGTAGGTCGTGTTCATCTTCGCCTGCTTGAATTCTGACGTAGTGATAAGGATCAGCCGTGTCCCAGTAAAGCGCCTTCGTGACAGAGCAACGCGGTATTTGGGCACCGATAACATAACTTCGGTACTTGCCCTCTCTCGTGCTTAAAAGGATCGTGTCGTTGACTGGAATATTAGTGGCCACGACGATAGCGTTAGAGTAAATCACGCAGCCGTTCGAGGTAGTGACGCACGCAGGATCGTCCATTTCGTCGACATGAGTATAAGCATAGACGCGACCGTTGTGCTGGAGCGTGCCTCGCACGAGGCCTTCGAGATATTTGAGTGGATCAAACTGCGCCTGCCGCGGAAATCGCAGACAACGTCCGGTATCGAAGTCGCTGATTGGCGCTCGATCAACCCATTCCACATTGTGAAGCCCAGCTCGGTGTGCCGCTGAAATTTCCCGATTGAGAATATCTTTGGACCAGTCGGGAGGGACAAATAGGTAACCATTGACACGATCGAAATCGCATGCGATCTGTTCATCGCGAACAATCTCCTCGATCTTATCGATCGCCGCTGTGTGACTCTCGGCAACGAGGCGAGACGCGCGCTCTCCGAAGAGGCGTTCGACTTCGTAGTAGCGGTCGTCGAAGGCATTTGAAAGATGAGCCGTAGTTCTGCCCGTTTCTCCACTGCCAATTGGTCCATCGTCGAGGACGACTACGGAACGCCCTTCGCGCGCCAGGAGATAGGCCGTCGTCATTCCGGAAATACCACCGCCGACGATGCAAACGTCCGTCTGCAAGTCAGTGTCCAGCGACGGCAATTGCCTCATTAGATCACTGGACTTCCACGGCGAATCGGTTCCCCCGGGGTTCTGCCTCATAGCTTAAACTCTGGCGACCGTTGCAGGTTGAAGCGTCGCATCAGTCGGTCGCGAAGATCGCCGGTAAACAAATTCAAAAACTGGGGAGGCCATCAGTGTCGTCACAATCGCCATCATCACCATGATTGTGAAGAGTGTTGGCGTGATGACGCCTCGTTCCAGTCCGATGTTGAGGATGATCAGTTCCATCAAGCCGCGCGCATTCATCAACGTCCCAATGGCTAATGCTTCGCGGTTCTCCTCACCATTCAAGCGCGCTGCAAGCCAGCAGGCGACACCCTTGCCAAAGCACGCAGCAAGTAATATGACCAACGCCACTCCCCAAAGCATGAGTGAATCAACAAGGCCGAGCCGCGTGTTGAGTCCTGAGTAAACGAAGAAAAGCGGAAGCAGGAAGTTGGTGGTGAGCGGTTCGAGTCGCCGTTCTATTTCACGCGCGAACAGCCCGCGGGGCATGGCTGTACCAAGGATGAACCCCCCGAAGACAGCGTAGATGCCAATGGCATCCGTGATCCAGGCGCACAGCATCACCAACATCAACACGAAAGTAAACACCTGCGCGCTCATCGTCTGCTCGCGCTCGACCTTGCGGCCGAGAAGATTGAGCAGTCGCCTGCCTATTGTCAGCACGACGAGTGCGTACACCACGCCGCCACCTATGGCAGAGAGAGCAATAACAGGATTACTGTTAAAACTCGCCAACACGATGGCGAAGATGCACCAGGCAGCGGCGTCGTCCATCGAGCCGGCGGCGAGCGCGAGTGTTCCTAGAGAAGTTCCCGTCAGGCCACGCTCGTAAATGATGCGCGCCAGCATCGGGAAGGCCGTGATAGACATCGCTGCGCCCATAAATAACATCGCTTCCCAACGCGCTACGTTCGGAGCGAAATACCGGCCGTCGGCAATAAGCGCCAACGCCAGTAAACTTCCGAGCGTGAAGGGTGTAACAATACCGGCAATAGAGACAGAAGCAGCGCTGCGCAAACGTTTTCGAATCAGATCCACCTGAAACTCCACGCCGACCAGAAACATGTAGAGCACCAGGCCGATCTGGGCCACCGAATACGTGATTGTGAGCGATGCCTTCGGGAATATGTGAGTCTGCACGTCGGGAAAGAAGAGACCGAACAGCGATGGTCCCATCACTACTCCCGCGATCATCTCACCGACGACCTGTGGCTGCCCGAATCTTCTGGCGATCAGTCCGACCACGCGGCAGGTAGCGAGGATGAATGCCAGTTGAAAGAAGAATCGGATCGAAAGGTCAAAGTTCGACATGAGGTACTCCTTTTGCCACTCGGATGAAACATTTCCAAATTCTCTCGAACACTTCCGTCTATCCCCGGCTATCGCGAAGCGCCCTCACGCTCGAAGCAGTTGATCTCATCGAGCAGGTTCAGCTTGTTTAATTCTGCCTTGTAAGTTTGGGTGCAACCTGAGCCCGGCCAGTAAACTTCCACTTGCTCAACACGCACAGCGTCCATTAGCCCAATGTGCGCGAGGTATGGTGAGCTGCCGAATCCTGTTCGCAAATCGATGAGGGCGTGTCTGACGATCGTCTCTTGCTTGTTATTTCTTGCAGTGACTTTGATCCTGGCGCCCACGCCGTAGTAGTTCGTCTTCCTTCCACGCAAACGAATCTTCAACCAACTATTCCCCAGCCGGCTTTCGTTGACGAAGAACTGGTTTGGCCACTTGTCGGCGGGCCACATCCCACCGAGACTCGAGTAAATGTCCTCGTCCCCATCATTGTCGAAATCAGCGAAGACTATCCCATGTCCTTTCTGAATTGTGCCGAAGCCGTGGAGCATCGAAATGTTGTCCAATCGTTCGGCGCAACGCGTTGACTCGGTCTTACCGACGTACATCAGGTTGGGAAGAATGAACCAACTCTCGGGTGTTCCTTTGCCAAGATAGAAGTCGAAGCATCCATCATTGTTGATGTCTCCAAATGAGGAACCCATCGTGCTCATTGGCATGTCAAACAGATCCGTGCGCTCCGCGAATTGTCCTTGCTCGGTTTGTATAAAGATACGGGTCTGCCCGGAGCGGAATTCGTCGAGATGCTCGCCGAAGACCACTTGCTCAACGCTCGTTTTGGCGTCGGTGAATCCGGCCCAGTAGAGATCGAGCCTGCCGTCATGGTTAAAGTCGAGAAACGCCGCCACAAATCCACCCTCGTCTCCGCGAATGAGAGTGGTCGGCTCAAAGCGTTTGCCGGCGACGTTCTTCAGTAACACACTGGTGTTTCTGAGTGGGCTGGAGAGAAAGAGATCCTGATAACCGTCGGCGTTGTAATCACCGAAAGAAGCACCGATGTAATAGTTGTCTTCCACCGTCGCGGTCAGGCCGTATTCTCGTGTTCGATCCACGAAGCGCCCTCCTTCGTTGATAAAGAATGTCGAGTCCATGCGTGGCTTTGCCATAAGACCGCGGACCAGCGGCATCTTGAAGCCCCATTGGGCCAGGAAGAGATCGAGGTCACCATCGTTGTCGACATCGCTCCACGCGGCAACCCATGTTGCCGCGATGTGGTCAGCAGGCTTTGCCGCGAGTAGTCCCGTGTCGGCAGTGACATCCTTGAACGATCCGTCACCGCGGTTGCGATAGAGCCCGTAGTTGCCGAAAGGGCGTCCGAAGAAAATGTCCATCCAGCCGTCGTTGTCGTAGTCTGCGGCGGTGATTATGAAAGGTTGTTTTATCCCGCCGAGGCCCGCTGCTTCTGTGCGATCAATAAACTTTTGACCACGATCGTTCCTATAAAATTTCGCTAGATCGAAATTTCCGCCGGTCACGATATCGAGATAACCATCGTGGTCGAAATCTTCGACTGCGACACCCTTGCCGGCATTGAAAGTATCGACGCCAAACTCGCGTGCGCGGTCGGCGAAAGCAAGATTGGCGTACTCCAACTCCCTGGCTTTCTTCCCCTCGCCGTAAAATGAATCAATGAACTTCGACTTGATGAGGTACTTCGGTGGAACCTCCTGAGGGAATCCTCCCGCGGTCATGTAGTTGAAATTAAGTAGCCACTGGTAAAGGCGATTACCGCCGTCATACTTGTCGAGCAACTTCTCAAAAATCTTCGCGGCGGCCCGGCTGCTGTCCGCGCGGTCGTGAAACCTCACGAGAGGTATGGCACAGAGCTCTTGAAGATGATTGTCTTTGTCTTCGTGTACGGCATGATTGTCGGGCCCCTCCTCTGCACGCTTGAGTTGTGACAAGCAGTTGTCCGCCTCGCCATAACGCATGTGGCTAATCGCCAACCAAAGCAACTTCGACTCCGACTCGCCGTTTTTCTCGATGTCGTTCTCCAGGAGTGAGACGGCACTCGCAAAGTCTGCACGGTGATATGCCAATCGCCCGCGCTCGAACTGGTCCATTCTGCTTTCGTCAACGTTATCAAAGCTGTAGAAACCAGTGCCTTCGTCAAATTTGAGAAGTTGCATGTATTCGAGCCAATATCCGATCAAGAACCAGAGATTCTGGTTCTCCTTAACGGAGGCATAACGCATCTGGCGATAGAATCCGGAGGTGAAGCCCCGGTAGCTGTAGCGCACGTAACCCGCAGTGACCAAAAGCGCGAACCCCAGTGCGAGCAAGGTGTAGCGAATTCGCAGGCGCCGTGCGACGCTTACACTCGCATTCCTGACGGCGAGTGGAATTGCTTTGCTCATCGTAGACATAGTGGCTTCCCCCCTACTAAGCAACTGCGGTGAAGGTGGCGTGAAAACCAGGATGAATCGGAGTTTCAAGCCGAAGGCGCGCCACTGGCCCGGCAGCCACTTCTGACGCGTCGAAGATCGCGAAACAACTTTCGACCTTCCTTGCGTCAAATATCTGACAAATGATCGAACCGCACGCTTTGCGGCTCGGGTCAGGAATAAAGATGGGTTCGCCCGCGAGGTAATGCTCGGGCGGTGCGCAGTAGATGTCGCTCGGCGAATCATCATTCCAGCTTGCATGGACCAGTTGGTCAAAAAACTTCCGACCGCGTTGGCCGGTGCTGGAAATACCGAGCATCCAGAAATCTTCATACGGACCGGCAGCCAGGCCCACGTCGATTGAGGGAAAGTCGGGAGCCAGCCTGTAACCAAGCTCTCGCCTCTCGCATAACTTGCTTGCCGCGCAATCGAGCACATAACGCACGGGCTGACCTTCGCAAACATCGGTGAACAAATCGGGTATCGTTTGATACTGATCGTAGATAGGCCTTCTCAGTTCCAGCACGTCTATGTTGAGCAGAGTGTTTGCTTCAAAGCAGTTGATGAAGTGGAGGCAGTGTCTTGAGCCTACAGGAATGGATGCGATCGGTGCGCCCGTTTCGCGCGACACTACCAGCAAACGACTGCCGCGCTCAGGCTCCCACTCGAGGGAGTCCATCAGGTTTTTTCCCTCCAGCACGAGCGAAGTCATGTTTAGTAAATAAGGACTGAGGTAAAAGATCGCGAAGCTTTGACTCAGACCAAAATCGTGAAGGGAACATGCATAGTCGAGCCGCAGCCGTTTCCGGTAGACCAGCTGGCCCTGAGCGTCAAAACGGTAGATATGTAACAGTGGCTCGGTGGCTGAAAATGCGACGCCGAAGTTGAAGATCTCCCCAGTCTTCCGATCGAACTTTGGGTGTGCGCTGAACGGGCTAATGTCGTTTAGCACTCCGCCAAAATTAAATTCCCCACGCGTTTCAAGAGTTATCGGATCAAGCTCGTAAGGAAGGCCTTGTTCTCCGAATGCTAATAACGAGTCTCGGTAACGATAGACGCTGACATTAACCGGCGATTCGAGCATGATCCCGCGCTTCAGAAGATCCCCGGCAAAGGCAGTTCCGAAACTGCGGAAGAGTGGGCGCCCGGCTTTCTCTTCTGCAATGAGTTTCTGACTTCGCACGAAGCGATTTGTGAAACTCACGCAGTCATCTTTGAACCCCAGCGAACATATCATCCCGTCGCCATCGAGCCAGTGACGGTAGTGAACACCTGTCAACCTGAACCGCGCTGGGCCATTCAAGTAGTATGTCCCGCGAACGAACGCAGGGACACGACCTTCGATCTCCTTTACGGTGTAAGAGAGCTCTCGCGGTTCGAGAGAGAAGGCGTGTTCGATGCCGGGCGCATAATCCGCTACTGCGTGGTCCAATACCAACTGGTCCACCATTAATCACCTCCCTGCTCCGAGAGTGTAGCCAGTTCTTCCGCTATCGGAACAAACAACTGTGGAACACGACCGGGGGTACGGAAACGATCAAGCACTGTTGGGTCAAAAGCCCAAACGTATTGCTCCACATTTCCAGCATGGGCCATATAACACTCCCGCATCTTGCTCTCGTCGAAACGGAAGTTATCGAGATCGATACTCTCGACGAACGAACGGTTGGTGATTACTTCTTTGTCTTCAAGTACAGCCGCAAAGACATGAGCTACGACAAAGCGCGCCAGTTCCATTAAATTTGCGAGCTGTTCGTCGAGCACATCTCTCGCTTCCTCGACTGTCACACCGACGCGATAGAAAGTGCTCTCGGCAACCCGCAAAGCGCCGATGTCCATGAAGTCGTTAAAGATGGGCCGGTCTGTTCGCAGACACCGCTTTTTCTTCCAGTGATAAAACCCGGTGATAAACTCCTGCAAGTTTCGGTTAACCTGACCCAGCCTTGAGAACCTTTTGACGAATAGAACGATGAACCGGCGGTTCGTGAACAAGTCGTTGATGAATGGGAAGACGTAGAACGAGAAGTAGATGGTCAACTCCCATGTGTACTTGAGCGTCATCGCCTCCTGGTCGCCGAGCGCGTAGTAGCTGACGGCAAAGCTCGGCACGTAGGCTTCGTAAAACGATTTCATCAACTGTTCGTAGATCTTGACCTTACTGGCCAGCTCGTTGGGGTCGTCGGTGAGAATCGCGTCTACGATGAGCGTGTTGTAAAGAGAGATAAGGTCGCCGCCGGGACTGTAAAGCGGATCAGTGAAGCGGCCGGCCTCGCCCGCCATGGCCCAGCGCTGAGCACTAATTGTCTGCGCGCAGTCGTGCGAATAGTCTTTGAGTGCGCTGTGACAGAGAATTTTTCTAAAAGGCAGGTCGCGCGCGAAAAGCGGGAATTCCGTACAGATCCAATCTAAAAGCTGTGGCAGAGAAGCAATATGTTCACGGTCGATGAGCCGGTTGTCATAGACCAGACCGAGGGAAGTTTTACCTTGCAGCGGGATGACCCAGAACCAAAAGCCCTCTCCGCAGAAATGGTTCGTCGCTAACCAGAACGGTAGATGACCAATAGCTGCTCGTTGTTTCTTTAAGCGAATATTTTTAGGCGATAGATCGGTTAGCTTGTCCAGATTGACCAACCCTTCGACCCAGAAGAAGTGCGCGCCATGTCGAATCGGATTCTGCCTGGCGAGTCCCAACTTACGCGCCAGAAATTTTCCGCGTCCTGATGTATCCACGACCCAATCCGCGGTCGCGCTCAGCTGCTCCTCGCCAACCTCGTAGCTCACCGAGTGAGGCCCGTCGTCTGCAAGTGAAACATTGAGACCGCTAATTCCTAGCTGGAACGTAAAGTTTGGTTGTTCAAGGTTGAGCCGCAACATTTCCCCTTCGAGCTTGTTGCGGTCGAGTTGGTACGTCGCGATGTTGGAGAGATTGCGAATATACGACTGGCAGTACTCTTCAAAGCGACTGTTCTCCTTACCTTCTGTCTTCCAGTAAAAGCGTAGGTTGTACTTCATGAAGTGCTCGCGCAGCAGATGTTCTTCGAGGTCGAGGACCTTCGAGAAGTAATAGGCGGATAGCTGAACCGTCGCTTCGCCATACTTCTGTAGCACCATGGGGATTGCTGCGCGCTTCTCGAGTAAGAGGATGGTTTTGCCGGAATTGAGCAGGAGCTGGCGCGCGAGCGAAAGCCCGGCGAGGCCTGCGCCGATTATCACAACGTCGTAATGTTGAGTGTTTCGCACCTCCATGGTCTTCAACCTCGGGAAGAAACGGTCGACGTTCCATTCCTGTTATTCGTGATAGTTGGCAATAAGCAGTGGCTCGCAACGCAGTCATGATTGACTGTGTCAGTAAAGCCACGTTCGATGAGTGAGCCGATTCGATCGCGATCAAAATTCAGCAGGCCGAGGGCGCCTCCTCCCAAATCATCGTGCGGGTGGTAACGGTGAACAGTGAGTTTTTTATAAGGAAGGCCCTCTTTGTCTCTTTTCGCGATCCGTGCAGCGACGCGAATGAAGTTGCGAATGTCTTTGTTCGACATCTCACCGTCGTGCCCGGCACGCTCGATTAACTCAAGCCCTTCGTTAATTTGTCTTGCGTTATCAACGTCTTCGTTGATCTTGCTGGCCCAGGTGATTGCAATAATGCGATCGAAGACCTCGATGGTGCTCTCAAGGCGATGGAGTGGGATGTTCTGAACATCCGGGTCCACGTAGATGACGTGAAGCGTAGTGCCACCTGCATCAATGGCGCAGTTAAGCGGCGTGTTCACTAGCACACCACCGTCAACGTAGAGGTCATCTTCTATAGGGTGTGGGAGAAAGATCCCGGGGAGGGACGCTGAGGCCTCGATGATAGAGAAACCCAGGTCGTCGGTCATTTCGCTGTTTTCAAACGTTCTCACTATTCCTCGTGTCCAGTTGGTTGCCTCAATTCTCAGCTTCCGCTCTGAGCGGCGAATGCCATCGAGAATGATGAGGCGGGGAAGCAACGTCCGAATCGGTTCCGAGGTGATAAAGGCACCCACGTCTATGAGTTGCAACGCACGGTTTTCAAGGCTTCCCGAAGTGATCAGAAAACGGAGCGCATGCTGGTAAAAGTTTTGTGTCAGGAAGGCAAGATCCTGGGACATCTCGTTGACTACGCGAAACGGGTTGTCCGTGAAGCACCGCGCGTCGAGAAATCGGAGTGGGTCACCTCGGTAACGGAAAACGCCATTGCCACATCTCTCAGGGCTGCCGCTGATGCGGTTGAGCCATATGTCTTCGAGGAAGCGAATCAGCGCGCAGATGTCGGCATCCGGATATGAGACGAGGATCGCGGCATTGATAGCGCCGGCGGAAGTGCCTGTCAGGATGCCCGGGTTCAGAAAGTTGTTACCGGTCGCGTGACATTCGCCAGTGAAGAGGGCTTTCATGACACCAACCTCATAGGCTGCATAAGCACCACCGCCTGAAAGAATAACTGCCGCATCGTGATCGATCGTCCTTCTCAAAATGTGGTCCCCTCTTTGACACCCTCGGGCAGATCGGCGCGATCCAGCCAACTCTGAACATGCCGCCACGTCACCAACGCACCAGAGATCATTTCGTAGTGCTCCATGAAGTGCGTCAAAAGCATCGGGTCGCGTTCTAGTGCCTCTAACGACGTACACAATTCGTCACGCGCGAAGTCTCCGGTCGTTACGTTGGCAGCATTGATGTAGGCGGTCACAGGGTCCAGGTTCTGTAAGCGCGGCGAGAGACGTTCGAGTGTGCCGCGAATCGGAGCGAAGAAACGCGAGGCAAGTCCGAACGTCATTAGATCAGCAAAAGCGAAGCCAATCGAAAGGGGATTCACCTCGAGATCCAGGACGTGTTGCGGGCGATTCGAAACAAAAACCATTCGCACATTTATTTTTCCGCGACTGTCCAAGTAAAAATCGATGAGTTGAAAGCCTGCGTCGAAATGGCCTGGCCCATAACCGAAGATCGTTCTGCGTGGTGCCGGCTTGAGCAGCGCGTAGCCGAGTCCGTACTGGCCGAGCCGGTCAAAAGTTGGGTTGTCAAGGTTCACGACGAAATCGCGGCTGATAACAATGTAGCTCTCCTCGCGAAGTGGAAAGTTGAGGGAGAACAAACCACCAGCGAAGGGAGTGAATGAGAGGTTGAAGTTAAAAATATCAACTCGCAGAACGATCCACTCGTAGATGTCTTCCATCCGGCGGAGGTCAGCGATGCGTGGTTGAAGATGGCGGGGAAATTTACCCACAACACCTGATTCACGCAGCTTGTAATAGAGCTGCGTGTAACCAAATCCTGAACGTGTGTCCACAGGGCTGGGGCAAAAGCTAAAGGGCTGGAATGCGCGACTCACATTGGCTTTGCGCAACTGTTCTGCAGGAACATAGGACGCAGGCTGGTGGAAAGCGCTAACCCGCATAAAGTAATGAAGGACGAATTCGCGCAACTCGTCGCGCACCTTTACAGGCAGTGCCTGCTTAGGCTGGTCGAAGAGCATCTCCTGAACTAGTCCCATGACCGGCAGCAGGCTACCGCCAAGGGGCGCGACATCGAAAAAGCCAGTTACGCGTGCGGCACGATTGAAGACGCGCGCCAACTCGAAAGGTTCCGCGTAGGAGTTGGTCGCTTCCTTTTGCTCCCACCATCGTTTGAGGCTGAGACCATCGGTAAGCGCACGCTCAGCGTCGTCGATAACGACGCGATCCGCTTCGCTAAGCGCCTCCGCGCATTGGCGGTAGACGGGGTCGTTGATGGCCTCCCATACTTCCATTGAAAACTACGCCTCATTCAGTCATGCCATGCCCTCTCTGCCGCCTCGCGAAAGCGTGCCCGCGGATCGTAGAAGCGAAAGATGTAGAGGTTTGAGAGTGTGCGTGGGAAAACGCTGATCGCTGAGTTCATCGACATCATCCCATCTGCTCGATCGAAAAATCCTGTTCCACCCAGAATTGGTCCAAAGCCAGCGAAGCGAAAGACAGGCAGAGGTGCGCCGTCGAGTGGCGTCCGCATTGCACGCCCTTCAACCATATTGCATGAGATGGTCCCCAGCGAGTTGCCCTTCCGATCATGAAACGTGTAGACGCCGTTTGTTGTCTGGATCGGGGAAACTGTTGTCGGCGCGAGTGGGTTGAAATGCAGCGTGGCGCTGACGTTGCCAACTATCGGTCCTTCCACTGTTCGGCTGCGCGGTACGCCTGAAGCCAGATCGAAGTCAAGACGGACGAGGCGCAACCGCTCATAAACCTGTGAGCCGAGGATTTGTCCGTCTGGTGACACAATGAGCTTGACTGGTCTCGAGGTGTCTGTCTCTCCCAGGAAAAACATGAACGTGGCGCTTGGATCCGGCTCCGGTACGGGACGGGCCGGCGCAAGCTGCTCTTCGGCGCGGAGTTTTCCTTGCGGGTCCATGACTCGCACCATCAAGTTGAGCGCCAGTTTCATCGGTGGTTGGATATAACCATTGATGACAAAGGCGCCCGTCATACCCGCAAATGCCCCGAGCCCTTCGAGGATTTCAATCACAGCGCCGATGCGCAGCACGCTTGCGCCATTCTCGATGGCGGGAAACGTACGTCCTGCACCAAACGCACGAAAGCCACTACCGCGTGCGTCTTTGAAACTCAGTTGGCCATTGAGCATTGTGAAGCGCTGCGAGACGAAGGGATTCAGAATTGTTGTCGGTGGGTAAACACCGGGCGCGGCTTGGAAATTCTCGGGGATCGGGGTCCAACGAATGTGCACATTGGCAACAGGCTCGCCGACACGATTCGTCGCCCGCAACCCGCAGCCGTTACTATCCTCGATGACCTGAAAGCGGTGAAGTTCTTCGTTAACGTTGACCGCTGTCAATAGATATTGCGAGAGGAAAGGAATGCCGCGAATTAGAGGCACCGGCTGGTTTGGCATGTTTGGGTTATCGGAGTTGAAGATCGGGAAATATGCAGCGCTCTTCAACAAACGCTCCACCTCCGCGAGCTTATAAGTCTCAGGATTCACGCCGGGCGGAAATGTGGGCGGCAGCGGAAACGGCAACGGACCGGGTGCGTTACCCGTCGTCGCTGTTCCTGAACCCGTACCACTACTTGTCTGTTGCCCTGTGCTCATTGCACTCAACCTCTTCAAAACGGGAACGGATCTACGCAATCAATGTTTAGGAGGTACTGTTGCTTCTGTTCACGGACGAAGCGCAGCCCTTCTTTGAGAGCTCCAGGAAGATCCTTCGGGTTTGTTACTGACTGCCCTTTGCCTCCATATGCCGCGATGAGATTTTCATAAGCTGGCCACGGTGTGTTTTGGTCTGCTGACGCGGGTTTTGGAAATCTGAGCATCGGGAACGGCTGCCCAGGGCGACCATGACCACCTTTCATTGGATTGTGAATGAACACCGTTTCGAGCGCGAGATACCCCCAGCCGCCGTTGTTGCACACCACCCACAAGATCGGAAGGTCAAGCGTGGCAGAAACTATGTGGGCAGCCCCGGCAATGCCGAAAACATATGTACCGTCGCCGATTACTGAGATAATCGTTTTGTCGTAATTAGCGAGTTTCAGACCGAGCGCACCACCTACGCCGAAACCAAGTCCTCCAGATGGCGAAAAACCCACGTACGAACCTTCGCGGTTGAAGTCTGTGAAGGGCAATTGGAGATCGTATTCTTGAATAACCGTAATGCGCTCCTGATCGGGATCGTTAGCGATCAGTTCCCTCAAACAATGCGAGACCCAAATGAAATTGGGCCGCTCACCCTCTCCCACTTTCGTCGCAAACTCCTGCCACGTAGTTCGTCTTTCCGTATGCAACTGCTCGATTCGTTGTGAGCGCTCTTCAATTGCTTGTTCATGCCCCGGTTTTAATTTTTCCAAAGCCTTCGCGAGTTCTTTGACAGTCTCGACCGAATTACCTGCCAATGCCATATTCGCGGGGAAGCCCCAGACCGGATATTCGCTGAAGATCG
>Ga0070694_100001686_pt1 | contig 12995 bp, 8 predicted proteins | sample KBSK1251metaG_FD_65470 | JGI IMG/M metagenome (GOLD analysis project Ga0070694, IMG submission 65470) | Corn, switchgrass and miscanthus rhizosphere microbial communities from Kellogg Biological Station, Michigan, USA - KBS K1-25-1 metaG | ecosystem: Host-associated > Plants > Roots >... | reverse complement strand
TGTCAGAGTACCGCCCTCGGGCATTGCGTCGATTGCATTGGTTGCCAGGGCCACGACGGCCTGTTGCAATTGTCCGCCGTCACCCAGAACTACAGGCAAGTCGTCAGCAGTTTCAATTTCAATTTTGATATTGTCACCGCGTTGCTGATGAGTGACTAACCGGGCCGTGGCCTTGATCAGGTCATTAATCTTGACCGGTACTCGCTGGCCGGATCGCAAGCGACTGAAGTCCAGCAACCCGTTGGTTATAGATTTGCAGCGAAATGCTTCATCACGAATCAAGCCGAGGTACTCTCGCAAATCTTCGGCGTCGGGCGAATCGCTAAACGCACCTTCTTCAATCCGTTTCTCGAGAGATTCAGCGCAGGCTGCGATAGTGGCCAGCGGATTGTTGATCTCGTGAACCACGCCCGCCGCGAGGCGGCCGACGGCGGCGAGTTTCTCAGCGCGAGCGACCGCGCGATGGGCCTTCACGCGCGCCGTAATATTTTCGCCGACCGCGATTACATGGGTAACTATGCCAGACTCTCCGGCGCGCATCGGAATTTTGCTAATCAACCAATGATTGGTCTCGCCGTCCTGGCTCACGGTTTCCTGTTCGACGCGATGAATTCTTCCGGTGGCGAACACGTTACTGAACTCGTTTTTGAGGACGTAAGGGCTTTGTTTGGTAAGTACTTCGAAAATGTTTTTGCCCAGGGCTTCGCCCTTGGGCAATCCTAATTCGCCGAGTTCGCGATTGCGGTTCCACGCGACAATATTATAGTTAGTGTCGATCGCGTAGAGTGACAGGGGTAGCGCATCAATGATCGCTTCCGTGAAGCGCTGTTGCATCTCGGCTTCAGCCGTGCGGCGATCGACTTCTTCAGCCAGCGTCGCTGCCGATTCACGAGCCTTGAGGTACAAGCGTGAGACCTGTGCGGCCAGCGCTGCCTGCTGCGCAGCGGCGTCAATCAAACTTCGCTCTGTATCGGTCGCGGCGGCGTCGTCGGCAAAGGCAACGACTAGTGCCCCCGAGTTTTTTGCTCCAAAACCGATAGGAACCAGATACTCGCACTGGTGCTGAGGATCGCGGAACAGGAATTCTTTACGATTTGTCAGCTTGATCGCTTGTGCTGAGCGGGAAGACTGCAACCATTTTTCCAGACGACGCACATTGATGAGCGACGAATCGCCGGCGCTGCCTTCGCTGTCAAAGACACAAACCGCGAGGCCTTTACCATTGCGTCGAATGGCACAGGCACTCTGCGCGGCATTTGTACCTTCGAAAATCGCGCCAGCCATTCGACTGGCAACCTGCTCCGGCTCGAGCGTGCGCAAGAGTCCGCGCCCGAGATCCGCAAGGAAACTGAGTTCGCGATTGCTGCCACGTAACTCCGATTCACGCTGTGCACCGTTCAGGTGGGAATTGATCCGCGAGAGCAGTTCGCCGGGCGTCGATGGTTTAACGATATAATCGTCGGCGCCGGCCGTAAATGCTTCGACCTTTCGCCCCTCGCTATCGTTCGCCGAAAACACGACCAGTGGAAGCTGGTTTAGCGAAGGTTGCGCTCGCAACAGACGGCAGAGCGCCAGGCCATCGACATCGGGCAACTCCACGTCCAGCAGCACCAAATCGCACGGACGCTTGCGTAACAAGCTCAAGGCAGCGGGTGCATCGGCAACTGCAATAGTGCGGTGACCTGCGGTTTCAAAAATACTGCGCAGTCCTTCGCGCGCAGATCGGTCATCATCGACTATCAGCAGCGTAGAACCAGTCGACGGTTCAATTGATGTAAGTGCCATTCTAATTAACGTCTCGTCCGCAAATTGAGTCCCGAGGTGCGGAAGTATTCATAAAAAAGTTGAGGCGGGCGCAGAGTGAAACCGCTGATTGAAGCGGAGCAATCTAGGACAAGGCGCTGGATTTGGGCGGCCGTCAGAACGGCGACCGGTGGCGGGCTGAACGTTGGGTGACGCCCGCTAACGACTCTTCCAATTTGACTGGTCGAGGGTCGATTGTCAAGGAATTTTAATTAACGCTAGTGGCTATGAGGTGATTCTCAGGGGAACGGTCTGATGTGGGCTTGGCTTGCTCTTTTGGGGCTCGGTCTTGCCTAAAAACGCTGGCTTTATGATTGGATTTGACCCGATACATGGCTTGATCAGCGGCGATTACAAGTTGATCCAACGTCTCCCCATCGGTTCCAAACACTGCCGAACCAACACTTATTCCCACGCGGGCGCGGCCCTGGGAACGGATTTCGATTGAGAAATCGGACACTGTTCGCTCGATCCGCTCGCGCAATTCCTCCACCTGGTCCTCGGCTACATCGGGAACGATCGCTACGAACTCGTCACCGGCATAACGGGCCAGAAAATCGTATTCGCGAAATTGAGCATGCACCAGATTGGCTACTTCGCGCAGCATGCGATCACCGAGCTTATGACCGAAGGTGTCGTTGACGAGCTTGAAGTCGTCTAAATCGAGCATGATTAGTTGAAACGGCTTGCCAGTTCGGCGCGCTCGCGCGACCTCTTCCTCAAAGCGCAAATGCAGGCTGCGGGCATTGGGCAGCCCGGTTAACGGATCGGTGAGGGCATTCGATTCAGCGCGTGCATGATTGACGGCGTTCGCCAGAGCGTCAGACGCCAATCGCGTTACCGTTTCCAGCAAACGAATCTGATCGTCGCTATATTCCTTAAGGCTTGCCGAGTAGATGGAAAGGGCGCCGAGTAATAGATCGTCCTTGAACAGCGGCAAGGCAGCCATCGAACGATAGTCGCTGTCCATCATCGAGTCGCCATTCACAAAGTCCAGGCTCGGGTGAATTCGATTCACGGATCGTCGATTTGCCAGCGCAAATCCGGTCACACCTTCACCTGGCGCTACACAACGCCCTCGCATCTCTTCCGCATTGATACCTACGGCCAGGGCTATGCGTGCATATCCTTTGGCTTGGTCGTGGAGATAAACCACGCAGGTATCGAACGGCACAATGTGTCCTACTTTATCGACGAGCACAGAGAGAGTGTTTTCGACCTCCAAAGATGAACCAAAAGTGCGTGCGATTTCATAAAGCGCATAGACCTCGCGATGGGCATTCCGAATTTGATCGTAAGCGCGAAATGCTTTGTTCTCGTTGTCGTGACTCGGATCGTCTCCGGCGGGAACGATAGGGCTGCCGGGCACGCTGGCGTGGACTTGATCTCCTAAACCCTGGGTCGCGATTTCTTCTTCGAACTCCGACAAGTGCGCGATGAACATGTCGACAATGCGCGGATCGAAATGAGTTCCGGTCCCTTTTTTCAGCAAATCAATTGCTTCTTCTCTCGACTTACCGGGGCGGAAGGGGCGGTCTTCGCGCACGGAATCGAAGCAGTCGATAACGGACATGATGCGCGCTGTAATGGGAATCTGGTCTGCCTTTAGTCCGTCGGGATACCCCCGTCCATCCCAGCGCTCATGATGATGACGAACGATTGGAATAACCGGATAAGGAAAGTTGACCCGGCTGAGAATCTGAGCACCGACTACCGTATGGATCTTTGTTTTTTCGAATTCAGCCGGCGTCAGCACGCCGGGTTTATTCAGGATATGATCCGGCACTGCGAGCTTTCCGACATCGTGAAGCAGCGCCCCAGCTCTCAAGGCCGCAAGTTCCGCGTCGGATACACCCACCAGTTCACCCAGGCCTTCTGCATAGATCTGCATGCGACGAACGTGACAGTGCGTCGTTTGATCCTTAGCGTCGATAGCAGTGGCGAGGGCTTCCACGGTCGCCAAATGCAAGCGACTCAAGTCGTGGGTGTGCCGGTTTTTTGCGAGGACCCGCTCCGAATTGATTTTGTAAGCGACGAAGGAGGCGACGAGAATTGGCAAGCTAACGAGCGCGTACAACCAGCTCAACCGGTACACGGCGGTGTACAGCACGGCGGTGGCAACAGCCGAAGCCAGGATTGACCAGCAAGTCCAGAGGTAACCCGCCATTGTTCGTTCCTTCCAGCGACGGGCCCTGCCCGCCACTGACAAGCAAACACCTCTTATGAATTAGTCTGCGCCGAAAGCAATTTGCCGGAGCAACTCGGCGATTCGCTTTCGGCGCAGGACCGGGCAAGTTGACGGAGACCGGCACGCGTCCGTCACCTGGGGTGTTAAAGTCGACAAAATTCTGATTTGCGCAAATCCGGGGGCAGTCTTGTTTAAATTTGCGCGGCTAGCGAGCCCAGTGCGGTGGGCCCGTCAAGCGGTTACCGCTAACCTAGCCGCAGTCCATCTGATATCAACCCGCGTGCCGTGATTTTGGTGTGCTAATCCTCAAAGAAATCACCGATAATCGGGCTTTCTCGATCGAAAGAAAGATTGCGGCCTCTCATTTTTGTTAACGGCCTTCAATCTGACAGGTCAAAGTGAAGGCAGGCAATGTCAGAGACTCGCCGACGGTTCACTGGATCTGGTTAGTTCAAGTCGTGCTCCTTGCTCAGGCGCTCGCTTCTGATAAGCTTCCAAAAACTTTGAGCAAAGAACTCCATATGCGCCGTGAAATTGGAAGGCCGGTCGGCTATTTGGAACTGCTCCGTTCCAATCGTGGATTTCGATTTCTCTGGCTGGGACAGGTAGTCAGCCAGATGGGCGATTGGTTTGACACGGTCGCCGTTTACACGATCGCGCTGAAACTCACAGGATCAAGTCGATCCGTTGCCCTGATCATGGTCGCGCGATTTCTGCCTACAGTTGTGTTGAGTCCGCTGGCGGGAGTGATAGCCGATCGCTTCAGCCGTCGCTGGATTATGATCAGCTCAGACATCTTCCGGGCGATCGTGGTGCTCGGGTTTTTATTTATCCGCCGGCCGGATCAGATGTGGTTGGTCTATGTCTTAACGGTCTTTCAGTTGGCGTTCTCATCCTTCTTCGAGCCGGCAAAGACTGCTGCCATTCCATCGATTGTTTCTGATCGTGAACTTGTGCCCGCTAACGCAATCGCCGCTGTGACATGGTCGGTGATGCTCACATTAGGAGCTGCTCTGGGCGGATTTGTCGCCGGAGGGTTCGGAACCGACGCGGCCTTTGTGCTGGACTCGCTCACGTTTGTAGTTTCCGCCATCCTGATTTCGGTGGTCCGCTTTCCGAAGCGAGCAAAACGGGAAAAGAGTAAGACAACAGTTGGCAAAGCTCTGGGTATTTCAGACACGATAGAAGGCGCGCGTTACGTAAAACACAGATCGCGGGTGCTGGCTTACCTGCTGGTTAAACCGGCGTGGGGAATGGGAGGCGGTATCCTGACTCTGCTGGCGGTCTTCGGCGAGAGAATTTTTCCAGTAGCCGGAAAAGCAGCAACCGGAATCGGTGTGCTGTTCATGGCCCGCGGTATTGGCACCGCGGTTGGCCCGTTGCTCGCGCGGCGTTGGACCGGGGAAACGCGGAAACAAATGCAGACTGCGATCGGTATCGCTTTTTTGATGGGCGGTGCTTTCTATATCGCGTTTGGCGTGACCTCCAGTTTCGCGTTCGCCTTGTTGTTTCTGGCCGTCGCGCACATGGGTGGCAGCATCCTTTGGGTCTTTTCCACAGTCCTGCTTCAGCTCAATGTCGAGGACAAGTTTCGCGGCCGGGTGTTTGCGGCCGAAGCCGCATTGACGACGCTGACGATGGCGGCGTCGAACTATATCGTTGCTGAATTAATGGATCGATTTGGATTCTCGCCGCGCATCGTTACTGCGGGCGTTGGGGTCTTCTTCCTGATGCCGGGATTCATTTGGTTCCTTACTCGGAAGCGGTGGGATAAGAAGCAGGAATCTTCCGCAACGGCTTCGACTCACGAGGAAGTGCCGAGCGTGTTGGGAACTGAACATATCGAGATTTAGTTTAGCTGTGCAGCCGCGGGCGGTCTTGCAAGGCTGGTGGTGCAGTCAATCCGACCATGAATCTAAGCATAGAAGCCGAGGTGTTTTGCCTGCCAGGATCAAAATTGGTGTGATGGGATCGGCTGAGGAGGCCGCGTCACCGGAAATCAGCGAGACCGCGCGAACTCTGGCTTTGGAAATAGCCAGGCGCGATCTGACGTTGCTGACTGGAGCGACGACGGGAATTATTCATTTGATCGGCAAGACCGCCCGAGAAGCCGGCGCTTTTCACATAGGTATCTCCCCGGCCCCGAACGAAAGCGAACATGTTGAGCACTATTTTCTGCCAACCGACGCCTGCGACGCGATAGTCTACACGGGGTTTGGGTTGAAGGGTCGCAACGTTGTTCTGGTGCGGTCCTGCGACATCGTCCTTTTCGTAGCCGGCTCGATTGGATCGCTCAACGAATTCACGATCGCTTACGACGAAGGGAAAACGATCGGATGTTTGATCGGAACCGGCGGCGTGGCTGATGAAGTCATGAGAATTGTGGACAAGTTTCAGAAGCCCACAAAGGGGCAAATTTTTTACGATGAAAATCCGAACGATCTGATAAGCAAATGCCTTGGTGAAGTTCGGTAGGGACGATCAGTTGTTACGGTTTTGCGCATGGAGCGCTCGCCGGCGCTTCTTTGCGGGTCAACAGTTCGTTACCTGTGGCCGGGCATTTCCATTTCGCTTGATAGACGTGCGGCTGCTTTCCGTCCAGGCTACAGGTCAGACTGCCTTTTAATAACTCCCATTTGCAGTCACATTTTTCATAAGGCGGCATGAAGTTCGGATCGTCGGGGTCAAGACCCGGCGGGAAACGATCAACCGGCGCGCCTTCAGATTTTTTGAAGATATTGATATCGGGCAGCGACGCTCCCAGTTCGCTTGACCACACTGAATCGGATCCGTTTGGTTTGCCGTCACAATCGACATCAACTCTCGGGTCACAAGTCTGGCCCCTCTGGATCGCTTCCTGAAATTTGTCACAGCAGATGCGACTGCCAATTTGCGCCTTGACCCATTTTGTCAAAGTCGACTGGTATCCCTGATTGAATGCGTTATCTACCTGGCCGTCAGACGCGCGACCGGCATAGCTCCAGACAGCGTAACCACAAACTGCGAGTGACACTACACCTTGATTGATGCTGACTTGCGGACTCTGAATGTCCTTGCAACTCATTTTGGATGAAGATGCGTTTTGCCATGGAGGGGGAGGCTCGCAATCTCTCTTCGTGGATGGTTCAGACGAGCCGGATTCACAAATTGAAGCAAGGCCGGGACATGCGTCCTTGAAGGAGCTGAATTTTCGAACTGTTTTGACCCTTTGGCAGAAGGCGGCGCGCGACTCAGCTGGCATCTGACTGAGCGCCGACGGACAAGCGTCTTCCGCCAGGATGCCGGCGCAACCGTTGTCCCGATCGTCGAATGGTTCATAACTTAAGCCACAGACATAACAGCCACACGCAGGCTTGCGAGTGATCTGAGGAGAATTCTGCTGTCCGAATGATCGTTGAGAGCCTTTGTACGAACACCAGCCACCAATTATTGGAAGCATTAGGACCAATGCAAGGAGAAGACGGGTTGTTGGCATGCTCGCCTCTTGCCGGCGATTTGACGTCAAAAATGAAAGCTTCGATCACGAGTTGTGATAGTCAAGTATACTCTGGGAATGGCCCGTGGTTGGGAAAGTAAATCAGTCGAGGATCAAATTGGCGCCGCCGAGGCCGAACGGGAACTTCGCTCAAAGCCTCAATTGTCCGATAGGCAGAGGCAAAAAGAAGATCAGAAGAAGTCACTGCTGCTCTCTCGATCACAAATCCTCAGTCGAATGCGTGCGGCTACCAGCGCGCGCTATCGCGCCCAACTTCAATCAGCCCTCGACCACGTCGAGGCACAATTGAAAGAAGGCGGACTAAATGACAACGAGACAGCCTAGTTATTGGGAGCGTACAGAGTCCTGGCCACTGCCAGATTTCCTGCGGCCGAGAATCTGTATTCGCGACGTTCGTACCTGGTTCCGCGGACTCTTGCTCGAACCCGAGAAAAGGCCGCGATTTAAGGAGTCGCCGGTTTGGGCGGCAGGTTGAACTTCGAATCGTCTATTGGCCCGTTCAATTTGATCTCGTCAAACTTTCGCGTCGAAATCGGATTCCCTGGATCGACGGACGACAAGCGAATCGTGAAGGGAAGCTTCACACCCTCGACATCACGATAATCTTCGAAATCAATCTGCTCAGGAATGACGCCGATCAACGTTTGAGTGAAGCTGACCCGTCGCAGCAGCAAACCATTCTCAGCGTCGAAGTACAGGCGCTCACGACGGTTGTCGGCGGTTCCGGCGTTAAGCACATAAGCGTCGCGGTCACCGATCTTCTCCCGGCCGCCAAAACGTAATCGCGTGAACTGCTCTTTGAGTTTGATATTTCTGAAGAGCTGCATTGAGAGTTTCAAGTCTGCCAGTTGCTGGCCGACCAATTCATGAACACCCTGCGGATTCTTCTCCCAGCCCGTTTCGCCATTAACGGCGCGCTCCATCGAACCGCGTTGCGCGGTGAAGAGCTCATAAGCCTTATTGGGCGCCGTTTGGTGAAGCTCGTAACTAATTGTCTGGCCGTTAGCGGTGACCATAGTACCTTTCATCACTCGCGTTTTGATCTTGTCGATAGCGGCGGTTCCGCCAATTGCGTTGATGTACTTGTTGAGGATGTCGTCGGCCGTTGGTTGGGCCGGCGTTGCGCTGGGTGAAGCCTGGGCTTGCGGTTGTTGACCGGGTGCCTGAGCAGGAGGACCACCACCTCCAGGCCTTTGACCTGCTCCCGGTGACGGTACAGGTAAAGGCAGCGCGGGAATTGAGTTCGGTTGGCTACGGCCCCGATGACACGTGTAGCAACCTACCTCGACGTTGCCTTTGAACGTGTTCTTGTTGGTGTCCAGGACGAGCTTGATCATTTCACGCGCAGTATTCTTTTCCTGTTTGTCGTCTGACGCGTAATCCCACTGTCCATTGTTATTGACGTGACAGTAATTGCAGCGCCGGCCCAATGAGGCGGCCATGTAGTTCATCACTGGAATCAACTGCCATTGGGGCAATCCGGTCAGCACTTTGATGTTCTTCTGAACCTGCTCGGTGGGTTTGTCCTGTTGCGCTGCGGTTACCGCGGGTTGTTGTACCGGCTGGGGTAACATCGATGACGCAGCCTTTTCGGCTCGGACGTTAGTGATCACGACAAAGGCGCTGGCGCCAGCCAACGTGATGACGAGCAGTCTCAGAATATGCAGTTTCATTTTCGGCTCCGGCGAATTGATTGATGCAGACAGAACTTTAGGAAGACAGATTGTAACGGCACGGAGTTATAGACCGAAAGGGGCGAGCGACGCAATGGCAAAGCGCATTCTTTGAATGACGCGGCTACGTTTCCGGATCACGATTCAAAAACAAAAACACCCGGCAGATAACCGGGTGTTGTCTGTTGGAACCGCAAGCGGTAGCTAACGCTTTTGACTCTTAGGCGCGTGATTTTCTCGGGCCCGCATGAGAACGTCGAGCGACTGATAGATTTGCAGGTAGAGCTGCGTCTCCCGCGGAATTAAGGAGCGCCAGCCCGCCCCCGCCCGGCGAATGTAACCGGGCAACTTGGCTGCATTCGAGTTGTAGCCGGCCGCGATGATATCTACGGGCGTGGCTTCTTTGGCCGTCAGCGCTGCTTGAACATCTTCGTTGACGGACAAATCGTTCCAGGTGTCCTGCATGTAAAGCAGCATTGCTTCGAGAGCGTTACCGTGATTGCGCATGCCGGCCACAAAATCAGGATTCAACCCTACTCCGGGATGACGTTGCCGCATTAAGGCATACGTCCAGGGAATCATCTGCACCATGCCACCGGCGCCGGCTGAACTGACCGAATAGCGATAAGTTTCCAGTTCATTCAGCGCGTACAGGGTATAGATTTCTTCAAACAAAGCGATGCGGTTTTCATTTCGAAAGCGATCATGATCGACGTGCTCGACAATGCAGAGCCGCTTGGCGATATCGATCAGATGCGGCGCGATTGGGTTGCCGCGATCGCGCAGACGCTTGGCTGCGAGATCGACCATTGAATTGACGTAGGTCTGACCCGTCTTCATCAAATCAGGCGCCAGTAATGCCGGATGCGCCGACGTGTAATAGGCCATCTCGCGGAACACGCCGTTACGTTCGATCGGGAACTCAACAACCAGCGGTGACAATGAACGGTTCTTGTCGTCAAAGATCGTGACCGCTGTATTGACGCCGTTGGCGCGCACGATTCGCACCTGGACCGGGAGTCCTAACGTGCTGATCGCTGAGACTTCAGATCCTTTCTGTAAGAATGTCTGCTTATTAATACGGATCAGATGAATCTGTGAAGTTTCGGGCAGCAAAGCCGCCAACGTCACATACTCGAGCGATGGCGTCAGCGCCGTCGGTACCGGGTGCGCCTTCATCAAACGCTCAGCTTCATTAATGCGCAAACGCAACCGGTTCGGCGAAAGGCGTTTGGAGTCCTCGCGAACTGAAGCGCGTACTTCGTCCGGCGATGACTGATTTGCTGCCGGCGATTTTTCGGGATTTTCCTGCGGGCGCGGCGGCACTGGTCGTTGAGACGAAGGTTCCTGAGATCTTGTCCTGACAGTTGCGGTGTCGGCCGTACCAACCACGCGGGGACGAGTAATCTGATCAATCGACCGTGATGATTGTGCCTGGGTTGCGGCGCCCACTAACAAAACAAAGACTACGAGATTAATACTGGAAGGCATTTTCATGTTGGTAGTTTCCTGCGGGATGTCTTCGCGGGGGAGTGCGAAGCGCGACCTCAGATTCGCGTAACGAAGCGTGCTTGTCAACCACTTTTTTTCTGGAAGATCACACGCTTACTTCCATCTTTTTCCAAACATCAAAAACCAGACGCGTCAGCGCTTATTTATTGCGGTCGAGTAACTGTTGTTCCAATTCCCGCAAACGATCTTTTAGCTGCTTTAGCTCCCCGCGCATATGGGGCAGGCGACTGATATGGGCATTAAGACGCTTGTATTGGTCGAGAGGTTGGATCGGGATTCCCCACCAGACCCCCGGGCGAACAATTTTGCCGGGGAGCACGCCTGCTTTCGAGCCAATTACCGCGCCACTCTGCACGCGAATGTGGTCTCCAAAACCAACCTGGCCACCAATTACGCAATCATCTTCGATTGTGACGCTGCCACTAATGCCCGTTTGCGCCGCGATGATTACGCGCTCGCCGATATCACAGTTGTGACCCACATGGACCATGTTGTCGAGCTTGGTTCCTTTGCCAATTCGCGTCCGGCCCAGCGCCCCTCGATCTACGGTTGAATTCGCGCCCAATTCAACGTCGTCTTCAATGATCACGGTCCCGATTTGCGGGAATTTGTGGTAACCCATGTCGCCGCGCACGTAACCAAACCCGTCGGCGCCAATTACCACTCCCGCGTGAAGAATGACCCGATCTCCGACGGTCACGTTGTCGTAGATGACGACATTGGGGTGAAACACGCAATCACTTCCAATTGTGACGTTGTCACCGATGCTCACCCCGGCGCGAATGTCACTGCTGACGCCTACGCTACTGTCTTTGCCTACGGATACGTTTGGGCCGACAAAAGCAGTTAGCGCGATATCCGCATTCTCGCCGATGACAGCCGTGGGATGAATGGATGGTTGATTGCGCGCCGCCGGATGTAGTAATTCTGCAATTAATGCAAACGCCAGCTTTGGATTCTTAACCTCGATCCGGCACTCTGAGTCGATTACCACGCCGACGGGAACAATCAAGCACGAGGCCCGGCTGCTTTCGGCGGCGGCGAAAAACTTTTCGTCTTCGACGTAAGCGATGTCGCCTTCAGCAGCTGATTCGAGACTCGCTACCCGTTGGATAACGACGCCTTCGTTGCCAAAAAGGCGGCCGCCAACTCGCGTTGAAAGCTCTGAAACTGTAGTCATGGCACGATGTTGAGAGCCGATAGTACAACGGCCCGGATGATATCGCGAACCATGGACATTTCAGAGATCCTCGCGATCGCAAATCTCGTTCACGCCAGTCGTGACTATCCAATCAGGTAGTGATTAATCCCGTCCCGGCCAACGTTTGAGTGCGCGTCAAGAAAAGCGCTGCAAATGTTTAGGATTTCAGCTCCAACGTAGACAAAGCGCCTATCCAATCAGGTGGCGACATAGAAAACCGAAGATCCTATAACGACAGGACACGCTGGGTGATAGCCCATCGATGTAGACAAGTGTAGACAAGAACGAGAGACAACCATCTGAAAGAGGAGGAACTATGATCTCAAAAGGGCAAACTAATCCTGGTGTGAAAAAGCTTTTGGCGATTGCGTCTATTCTCGCCACGCTGACAGCAATCGTGTTGCTGGCCACGCGCGGTACTCAACTGACCCAGGCCCGGACTTCCAGGCCGGCGGAAGTTATACCGTCGCCTTTTGCGGCGACATATGAACTGCCGCTGCGCGGCGATGACCTCAACGTGGGTGAAAGGTATATGACCTTCACTCATGCATCAGGCATTCAGGCAGAGGGGAAAGATATTAATGCTCGCCGTCACATCTCTGATGATAACTGGTCATCACTCAAGAGCGACGGGGCTGACGACAAAGTGCTTACTAACTATGTGGATTACGGTAAGCCCTTTTACGCTATGGCGCCGGGCACCGTCATCGCCTGTTGGCGGAACGCGCCTGAGAACACCCCAGGCAGCCTTCACAAGGACATCGACAAGATTCCCGGCGGCGGAAACCATTTTTGGATTCGGCAGGACGACGGAATCACTGTGCTTTATGCTCATGCCAAGACAGGCAGCGTTCCGGCAAATCTCTGTCCGCATAACGAAACGCTGATGGCCCACCCGAATGAGTTAGTCGGCAAGAGCCCGTCCGTCAGAAAGGATGCCTCGGTAACTAACGGAGTGCACATCGCCACGGGCCAGTTCCTGGGACGGATTGGCAACTCTGGCCAAAGTGAACAGGGACCGCACCTGCACGTTCACATGGAGAAAGACGACAAACCAGTTGTCATGAAATTCGCTCATGGCTTGACGACTTCGTTTGCCGGACACAAAGCGGGCTTTGCGGG
>Ga0070694_100001683_pt1 | contig 13000 bp, 14 predicted proteins | sample KBSK1251metaG_FD_65470 | JGI IMG/M metagenome (GOLD analysis project Ga0070694, IMG submission 65470) | Corn, switchgrass and miscanthus rhizosphere microbial communities from Kellogg Biological Station, Michigan, USA - KBS K1-25-1 metaG | ecosystem: Host-associated > Plants > Roots >... | reverse complement strand
CGACGCACCCTTCAGGATTTCAACCGACTCGATGTCGTTCGGGTTGATGTCGACCGCACGGTTCTGCTGCGTCGTGCCGTCGGCGGCGCCCGAGACGTCCTGGACGTCCCACGATCCGGTCGACGTGGTGGAGTTGTCGATCGGCACGCCGTCGACGACGAACAACGGCTGGCTGGTGCCGGTGAGCGTGCGCGCGCCACGAATGCGGATATAGGAGGAAGCGCCCGGCTCGCCGCCCGACGACGTGACTTCGACGTTCGGCGCCTTGGCGGCAATGGCGTTCACTACGTTCGCTTCCTGACTGCGCTGGATGGCTTCGGCCGACACGCTGTTACGCACGTTGCCGAGCTTTTCCGCTTCCGACGTCGTTCCGGCCCCGGTCACAACGATCTCGCCGAGTTGCAGCGGGTTCGGGGCGAGCGAGAAATTGTGCTCCATGACGCCGGGAGCCAGCGTGATCGACTCCGTGATCGGTTTGTAGCCGAGACGGCGGGCCAGCACGCTGATCGTTTGACCGACGGGGGCACGGGCGCCGGGAATGACGATCGCGTAGCGACCATCATCGCGCGTGGTGGCGCCGATCCCCAGGGACGGAATGACCACCTCGGCGTCCCCGATGGGCGCGCCACTGGCAGTGGTCACTTTCCCGCTCAGCGTGATGGGCTCCTGTGCCGCCGCCCGAGTGGGCAGCGCAGAAAGCACACCTGTAGTAAGGAATAGGAGCGAAACGACGGCGAGACGCATGAGTCCTCCCAGGTCGACGGTGGGGGGGGGCACCTGCGGACTTGCAAACTGTTTTTCGGATATACCACTGCGGGAGGGGGGCCGCTAGATCGACGTCTCAAACTGCTAATGCGGCACGACGACTCCTTCGAGCGTCACCGAGCGTGGGGAAATCACGCCGAACGTCAGGACGGTGATGAGCAGATCCGGAAACCGCGTGCGCACGTTGATGCGCAGATTCGCGATTCGGGCGCCGGTGCCGGTCTGCCCGGCCAGCACGTCTTCGATGTTCGGCTGCGATACGGTGGTAAGTCCCCAGAGGAGGAACACCGGGTGCTTCGTGACCTTAAACGGCGTGCCTTGCGGCGGGGCTTGAGCCGCCTCCGCGAGGGTCGCCGGGACACCCAGCTCGGTCGCATCAAAGGTCAGGGCGCAGCCACCTACCGTGAGGGCCAATAGCAGCAGGCCCGCGCGCGCAACAAGGCCGATCAGAGAGTCTCCCGGGAAGCAAAGGGGCGCGCCGCAGGATACGGCGCGCCCCAAAGCTACTACCACTTAGATGCCGCCGGGAGCGCTCAACGAGAAATGCGCGCCGATTCCGAAGACGCCGGCAGTAGCTCCATCCAGCTTCTCAGTGTCATACGCTAAATGCACACCAAACATGCCAAACCCCACGTTCGCGCCCACCACCCAGCCGAAGTTGGACTCCGTGGAGCCGCCCGACGGGCTGTGCCAACGTTCCGAAACGGACACATACGGCTCGATGCTGATTCCGGGCGTCGGCACACTGATGCTGACTCCCGCGCCCAGGAACATGTTGGTCGTCTTGGGAAGCGCGGCAGTTCCGGTGATCTCGCTGCCGGTTCCGGCGCCGGCCTGAATGTTCAAGGCGACCGGCATCAGACTCCCGCCGATCACGCGGAACCCGGCCACGCCCGCCCACGTCGTCGTGCTGGAGCCGGCACCGTCCGGCTTCCAGCTCGAAACGCCGGCTGTCAATGAGAGGTTGGTCAGCCCGAGCGTGGCCCGCGCGCCGTACGCAGTGCCACTTCCCAGGTCGCTGTTGGGGAACCCGGCGTCGCCGTCGATGGTGACACCGGTCCCACCTTTCGGATTGTTCCAGATCGGCATCCCGCTCCACTGAGCCGCCGCTGGAATAGCGAGCACCGTAGCAAGCACTGTGACGATCAGCGAAGTCCGCGTCATTTATCCTCCAGTAAGATCCAGGCCAACAACCCGCGCCTACGGTAGGAAATCACCTGCGCCAAGTCAATCTGTGTCGCGTTAATGCACCCACACGGCACTAAGTGACACACCTTCCAGGTCGCCCAGTCCCGCGCTGATCCGCGCGTCGAACTTGGGGGACAGCCGGAAGTCGGCGCCCAGTCCGAGTGAAAAGAGGAAGTCGGAGTTCCCACTCCCGGCGACGATCGTACCGGTCGGCTGGACGTAGGGCACAATGCTGATCTTGGAATCCTTCGGATCCACACGGCGACCCAGTGACAGGCCGATCGGGATAATGGCGATATTGTTTCCGCTGCTGAACTGGCCGCCGATGCCGACGATCAACGCGCCATCGAGTGGGAAGTCCTCCGTGTGGGTCACCACGCGTTGGCGTGCCTCGGCACCGAGCAGCAGCGCGGCATCGCCGGCATCAGGATCGAGAATCCCGGCGCGAAACCCCAGATCGAAACCCCCGCTGGCGCGCCGATACACCCCTTCGAACCCGGTGGCGCCACCCTCAGGGAAGCTGAGCGAGACTCCGATTTCCGAGCTCTTGAACGCGCGATACGGCGCGTTGTAGCTGGGCATTCCGGTCGCTTGTGCCGCGGCCGTCGTGACGAAGGCACTGCCGGCCAACACACACAGAGCCACAGCGAGGAACGGGCGGGGGCGGGGGCGCATGCCGATCTCCACAGTTTGGTTGGCGAAGGGTACCCGACGGACAGCGCGGCGTTCCGGTGTTCCGGAACGCCGCGCCACGTGCAGAAGATCTAATGCCAGAGCGAAATACCGACGCGGCCGCCGATTGCGATGTAGTCCGCAAGGCCAGCCGCGGCGAGCTCGTCACTCTTACCTACCCATTGGAACCCGAGCTCGTAGCGGAACGCACCACCAGCGCCGTACGGCTTCCGCCAACCCACACCGGCTTCCAGCTTGACGGCCGTGCCGCTCGCCGCACCGGTCGGATCACCGAGCACGAGACCGGCACCACCCGCGAAGTACATGCCGCGGCGATGGCCGCCCGGCGAGTTGGAATAGAGCATGCTGATGGACGGGGTCATGACGTAGCGCGTCTCCCCACCCACCGTGTTGAAGTTGAAGCTGAGCCGCGGCTCCCACATCATCTTGCCGGAACGCGGCACAAAGCCGTACCGGAAATCGACGGGCGTGACGATCGCGATACCGCCATCGACGCCATCGGTACCTGGGCTGACATACGCGGCGTTGAGATCCACGCCGAACTCGCGTGTCGGGCTGCCCGCTGCGCTCGCGCGCCGCTGAGCTATCGCCGCCACCGGAAGTGACAGCGCGACAGCGGTGAGAACCAACCCGCCGAAGATCTTCTGCATACCGTCCTCCAGTTGGGGTGGAAAAACCGCCACATCGTTAAGAACCGCATCATTTCCTGTCAAGCATGACTGCTCCAGAGACACCTATGGCCCGTCAGCTATAGGACTGACGGGCCATGGTTTACGCCCTACCCGGTGACGCGGCTCACGTGGAGCCGGGCCGGTTGCGTGTTACTTCTTGCTGCCGCCACCGAGCGGGAACGTCAGTCCGACGGTGATCGGCACCTGCGAGAAGGTGACGTCGTTGGCCTTGTGCGTGAGATAACGGCCCTCGACGTACAGATTCGCCGAGCTCATCGCGAACTGCAGGCCCAAGCCACCACCGAACCCCACAGCGCCCTTCGACACGTCCTGACCGTTCGTGGTGACCTTGGTGCTGTTGTAGCCGAGACCGCCGATGATGTAGGGCTTGATGTTAGCCGCAGACTGGAACGGGTATACCAGATTCAGCATCCCGCCCATCACTTTGGTGTTCCCATCGAAACCCGTCTGATCATGGCTCGTTTGTTCATACAAACCCTCGATGCGCAGACGCACCGGCGCCGTGCCGAGGCCAAAGCTGGCCCCGATCGTGCCGCCGAAGCCCATCTTATCGCCGGTACCCCAATCGCTCATGGGGTTTACGACGCTTGCGCCTATGTTCAGCCGGGTCTGTGCGGCTGCCGGCATCGCGACTGCGACGAGGCCCGCCGCTGCGAGCACTGCCATGCTAACGCGCTTCATTTCCAGCCTCCTAGGAAGAAGGTCAAACACCCCAGGGGAGAGGTGGCCTTGAACAGGCTTCAAAAATCCGGACCTACTTTTGGAAATGGTCTTGCAGAAGTCAATAGTGTTTGGCAGGAAGCAACTTTGCCGCTGTCAAGAGGCTGCCGGAGTGGCACTCCCAGCTACGATCCGGACCACATCTCTTGCGACTTGCAAGAACCCACCGGCTACCTGGAGGCGCTGGACGCCCCCCGAGCCGCGGATTTTAACAACTCCCTTGCCCAGAAGGGTCATGAACGGCGCGTGCCGTGGGAGTATCCCTACGAGGCCGTCGTAGGCGGGCGCCACGACGGAGTCGGCGTCCCCGTCGAATACCGCACGCTCGGCCGAGATAACCGAGACGCGCATCAGGCCGACGCCATCTTCTTGGCCTGCGCGACCACGTCGTCGATCGCGCCCTGCATGTAGAAGGCCTGCTCAGGAAGCTGGTCGAACTCTCCGGACACCACGCGCTCGAACGACGCGATCGTGTCCTCGAGCTTCACGTACTTCCCTTCGAGCCCCGTGAACTGCGAGGCCACGAAGAACGGCTGCGACAGGAACCGCTGCACGCGCCGCGCCCGACCCACCAGTCGCTTGTCTTCTTCCGACAGCTCGTCCATGCCGAGAATGGCGATGATGTCCTGCAGATCCTTGTAGCGCTGCAGAATGCGCTGCACTTCGACCGCGACCTTGTAGTGCCGCTCGCCCAGGTACTGCGCGTCGAGAATGCGGCTCGACGATGAGAGCGGGTTCACCGCCGGATAGATACCGAGCTCGACGATCGCGCGATCGAGCACGACCGTGGCGTCGAGGTGCGAGAACGCGGTCGCCGGTGCGGGATCGGTCAGGTCGTCGGCGGGCACGTAGATCGCCTGCACCGACGTGATCGAGCCTTTCTTGGTGGACGTGATGCGCTCCTGCAATTCACCCATCTCGGTCGCCAACGTCGGCTGATAGCCGACGGCTGACGGCATGCGACCGAGCAGCGCCGACACTTCCGAGCCGGCCTGCGTGAATCGGAAAATATTGTCGATGAACACCAGCACGTCCTGGCCTTCGACGTCGCGGAAATACTCGGCGACGGTGAGTCCCGTCAGGCCCACGCGCAGCCGCGCGCCCGGCGGCTCGTTCATCTGGCCGTAGATCAGCGCGACGTTCTCGAGAATCCCGGCTTCGCGGAATTCGAGGTACAGGTCGTTGCCTTCGCGCGTGCGCTCGCCCACGCCACAGAACACCGATTTCCCGCCGTGCGCCTTGGCGACGTTGTTGATCAGCTCCTGAATCACGACCGTCTTGCCGACGCCGGCGCCGCCGAACAGTCCGATCTTGCCGCCCTTCACGAACGGCGCGATCAGATCGACGACCTTGATCCCCGTCTCGAACACCTGCGTCTTGGGCTCGAGGTCGACGAACTTCGGGGTGCCGCGGTGAATCGGCCACCGCTCCGCGTCCTTGGGGATCGGAGCGCCCTCGTCCACCGGTTCGCCGATGACGTTCAGGATCCGGCCCAGGGCGGGCTTACCCACCGGGACGGTGATCGGCTGTCCCGTGTCGACCGCCTCCATGCCGCGTACGACCCCGTCGGTCGAGCTCATCGCGACCGCGCGCACTTGATTGCGCCCGATGTGCTGTTCGACCTCGGCGACGAGCCGGCCCGCCCCCGATTCTGACCCGACCGTCACCGCGTTGTAGAGCTCGGGCAACTGCTCGGGCTCGAACTCGATATCGAGGACTGGGCCGATGACTTGGACGACCTTCCCGACGTTTAGCTTCTTCTCTGCGGTCTTCGTTGCCATTGCCTCTCCTGGCTGTCAGCCGTCGGCCGTCAGCCATCAGCCATCAGCCATCAGCCATCAGCAGGCATGCTGACGGCAGACGGCTGATGGCAGATGGCTATCCTTGCAGTGCCTCAGCTCCACCCACAATCTCCGCCAGCTCCTGCGTGATCTGAGCCTGACGCGCGCGATTGAACGTGCGCTGCAAAATCGTCAGCATGTCGTTTCCCGCGTCCGTCGCGTTCTTCATCGCCGTGCGCCGCGCGCCGTGCTCCGCGGCCGCCGTCTCGACGAGCGCGCGATAGACCTGGTTCTGCACGTAGAGCGGGAGCAGCTCATTGAGAATCTCTTCGGCGGACGGTTTCAGGATATAGTTGACCGCCGCCTTTGTTTCTTGACCGCCCGACCGCCGCTGTTCGGGTGGGGTCACGGGCAGAATCCGAACCGTCGCGGGCGGCGTCGACACGGCGCTTTTGAACCGGGCGAACACGATGTCAACGGCATCCAGGTCGCCGGCGGCAAACCGATCCATCAATGGCTTCGCCAGCTCGGCCGCGTGCTCGAGCGTTGGCCGGTCACCGATGTCCACGCGCTGCGACGCGATGTTCCGCTTGGTGAACTTGAAGAAGCCGATGCCTTTCTTCCCTACCAGGTGCAGCTCGGTGTGCGCGTCCTGCGCCTCGAGCTCTTCCAGGCGCCGCCGGGCTTCCCGGATCAGGTTAGCGTTGAAGGCCCCACACAGGCCGCGGTTCGAGGTGATGAGCAGGAGAGCCGTGCGTCGTGCGTCGTGCGTCGGTTGACGCAGCAGCGGGAACCGCTCCGCCAGCTCTGGGGAGTAGAGCTGTCCAATCACCTCGGCCAGCGCCTGCGCATAGGGACGCGCCCCCACCACCCGGTCCTGCGCGCGCTTGAGCTTGGACGAGGACACCAGCTCCATCGTCTTCGTGATCTTGCGCGTGTTCGACACCGAGCGAATCCGGCGCTTCAGCTCGCGGGGCTTCGCCATTAGAGGGCTTTGTACTCCTCGATCGCCTTGCGCAGCCGGCCACTGAGATCGTCCGAGAGCGCTTTCTTGGTGCGAATCTCGTCGGCGATGTTGGGATGCTGTGCCGCCATGAACTCGAGCAGGCCGCGCTCCCACTCCCTGATCTTGGGCACCTCGACATCGTCCATCAGGCCGTTCGTCACGGCGAAGAGGACGAGTACTTGCTGTTCGACCGGCATCGGCGCGTACTGCGGCTGCTTCAGCACTTCTACCACCCGCGCGCCCCGCGCGAGCTGCTTCTGGGTCGCGGGATCGAGCTCCGAGCCGAACTGCGCGAACGCCTCGAGCTCGCGGTACTGCGCCAGGTCGAGCCGCAGCCGCCCGGCGACCTGCTTCATCGCCTTGATCTGCGCGTTGCCGCCCACGCGACTCACTGAGATGCCGGCGTTCACGGCGGGGCGGACGTTCGAGTAGAACAGGTCAGTTTCGAGGAAGATCTGTCCGTCGGTGATCGAAATGACGTTCGTCGGGATGTAGGCCGAGACGTCGCCTGCCTGTGTTTCGATGATCGGGAGTGCCGTCAGCGACCCACCGCCCATCGCGTCGGAGAGCTTCGCCGCGCGCTCGAGCAGGCGGCTGTGGAGATAGAAGACGTCACCGGGATACGCCTCGCGGCCCGGCGGGCGCCGCAACACGAGCGAGATCTGCCGGTACGCCGTGGCCTGCTTGGAAAGATCGTCGTACACGCACAGCGTGGCCTTCTTCTCGTCGTACATGAAGTACTCGGCCATGCTGCAGCCCGAATATGGCGCGATGTACTGCATCGGGGCGGGCTCGGATGCGGACGCCACGACGACGATGGTGTAGGCCATTGCGTCGTGCTCCTTGAGCCGCTCCACCACGGCCGCGACCGTCGAGTTTTTCTGCCCGATCGCGATGTACACGCAGATGACGCCCTGCCCCTTCTGGTTGATGATCGTGTCCACCGCGATCGCGGTCTTGCCGGTACCACGGTCACCGATGATCAGCTCGCGCTGGCCGCGGCCGATCGGGATCATCGAATCGATCGCTTTGACGCCGGTCTGCAACGGCTCCTTCACCGGCTGGCGCTTGATGATGCCGGGCGCGACGATCTCGACTTTGCGAGACTTGCTGGATTGAATCGGGCCGAGCCCGTCCACCGGCCGTCCCAGCGCGTCCACCACGCGGCCCACCATAGCGGGACCCACCGGCACCTCGAGCACACGGGCGGTGCGCCGCACTTCATCGCCTTCGCGCAGCTGGAGGTAGTCGCCGAAGATGACGGCGCCGATGTTGTCCTCCTCGAGGTTCAGGGCGAGACCGGTGATCTTCTCGCCCGTCGCCGACACCGTGAACTCGAGCATCTCGCCGGCCATCGCCGAGGTGAGGCCGTAGATCCGGGCGATGCCGTCCTTCACTTCGAGCACGGTCCCGACTTCGCGGACGTCGATATCCGCCAGGTCCGCCGCCTGGATTTCCTTCAGGAGGAGGTTCTTGAGCTCGCCAGGTCTAAGGATGGAATCAGTGGCCATGGGATCGCGGGGTTGGAGTTTGTGAAACTTATCACATGGTGCGCGGGACGGGCAACCGGTCTCGGCCGTCAGCCGTCAGCCGTCAGCAAACGCCTGCTGATGGCTGATGGCAGAGGGCTGACGGCCTCTAGACTCGGGATCTTGTCCGTCCTCGCAGGAATCTCGTGAGCACACCGTGCGGGCCAAGCTCCCGCAGCTCCGCTGGTGTCGCACCTGCCACGCGCCGCGCCGCTCCGGCGAGATGGCTCGGCGACGCGTAGCCGAGGATGCGAACCACGCAGCGCACGGTGTACCCCGGATTGCCGAGCAAGTCCGCGGCGCAGGCGGCGCGCGCCAGGTCGATGACGCGCTTCAGGTTCGGAGCGCCCCCCGCCCCGAATTCGCGCGACAAATGCTCCCGCGTCACACGCAATGCTTGGGCGACATGACCGGTCTTGGTGGGCACGCCCGCGCGGCGCAGCACCTCTTCCCAAGCCGCGAGCTGGAGGCGATCGGTCAACCGCAGCAGTCGCGGGGCATCGGCCAGGGCGGCCCGACGGGCAACCTGGGCTGTCCGCGCGGCAATCCATTCGCCGGCTACGGCGTTATCGACCCCTTCGACGAGAATGCCGGTGAATCCCGCATCGCGGCAGGCGGCGAGCAGCGTCCCGTCCTCGGGCCGTATCGCCGAGAGCGCATACATCGGGATGCGCGGGAAGCGCGCGGGCAGCTCGAGGCCCTGGCCATCACAGTGGCGGATATCGAGCACGACAGCATCGATGAGCCGCTGGTCCAGCAGCCGTTCGACTTCCTGGATGCTGCGGCAGAGCCGGACGCTCCCGGCGCGACGCGGGTAGCCACGCTTGATTGCGCGACGCGCCTCGCGCCGCGGATGAAACACCGGCACGACCGGATACGCCGCGGGGGTGGGCCCGGTGCCATTTCCCGTTCTCATGTTTGCACGAGTGTCTGCTGCATTTCGCCGGCCTGCAGCAAGACATCACGCGCGTTGTCGTAACTCACGGTGTCGCGCGCTTCGTCGAGTGGGTGCCAGACGCAGGCCGTGATTCCTTCAGCCTCTTCCGGCACCGGTTCTCCGCGGCGGGATTCGAACAGGAAGAAGTGGCAGAACTTGTGGATCGTCTTGCCGCGGAATCGAAAATACCAATCGATCACCTTGATGGGTCCGTGGAGCACCAATTCCTCGAGTCCGGTTTCTTCGGCCACCTCGCGGCGGGCGGCCTCCGCGGGCGGCTCGCCCGACTCGAGATGCCCCTTGGGAAATCCCCAGTTCTTGTACGAGTCGCGTATAAGAAGGAAGCGGACCTGGCCGTCCGGGCCACGGCGAAAGACCACGCCACCGGCGCTCGTCTCGCGCTGGGCGCGAGGCTGGGACTTGCGACCCTTCTTGCGTCGGGGGGTCATATGATGTCAGCCATCAGCCGTCTGCTGTCAGCAGGCTTGCTGACGGCTGACGGCAGACAGCTGACGGCGAGATCACCATGCGTCAGCTTAGAAGACACTAAACGTGAAGTACTTCCGCGGATTTGCCTGAATGTCTGAGAGCAACTGCCGCAGCTGAATCATCGTGAGCGTCGTTTCCCGATACAGCGCCGAATCGCTGACGAGCAGCCCTAGCGTACCGTTGCGGTTGGCGATGTGCGACATCACGCTATCCGCGTTCTGCAGCACGCGCACGAGGCTCTCCTGATTCCGGTTCGCGGCTGCCATGAGCTGGCGGAAATCCTGCGACGCGCTGCGCAAATCGGTGCTGGTCGCAGCGCTGTTGTTCAGGATCGTGGCGAGCTGGCCCTGGTTGGTGGCGGTGTCCACCCGACCCAGCGTCGTCTTCAAGTCCGTCGCAGCGCGCGATAACGCCTCGGAGCCCTTGCTCAGGTTCTCCCCGACGTTCCCGATGACGTCGGCCTGTTCGTTCGTCACGCGCGCCAGACGGTCGGCGATCTGGCCGAAGTCGCGGATCGAGCGGCGCAGGTCCGTGACAGCCGTTGAGTCGAATGCGGTCTGGATGCGGGTCGATACGGTCGCGATGTCGGTCGCGATCCGGCTCGCCTGGGCGGTGAGCTGCCCGATATCGGGCAGCGTGGCGCCGGGCCACTGTCCGCCGCCCGCCGCCTGCGCCTCGACCAGTGCCTGCCGCACGTTGGGATCGTTGGGCAGCGGATCACTCGAGATCAGGGTCGCCGCCCACTCACCGAACAGCGACGCCGACGCCGCGATCACCGCCGGCTTCGCGGGCAGCGTGACGCCGGAATAGATCTTCAGATCCGCCTCGACCCAGTTGTCTGGCGCCAGGCGGATCGCCTCGACGCGACCGACCCGCACGCCACGCAGCACGACGGGATTGCCCACGCCAAGTCCGCCGACCGTCCGGAAGCGCGCGGTGACCGCCGCGTCGGTCTTGCCGAGGTGGGCCCCCGAGAGCCACAGCGCGCCGCCCACCACCAGCGCGAGCGCGGCGATGACCACTAGACCGACGGCGAATTCGTTCTCGCGCTTCACTCGGCTCGTCCCTCGATGAACTGGCGCACGACGGGGTCCTCCGTCCGCTGAATCTCCGCTACGCTCCCGACCTGGCGGATGCGACCTTCGAACAGCATCGCGATCCGGTCGCCGATGGTGTAGGCGCTGCGCATGTCGTGCGTCACGACGACGCCCGTCACACCGAGGTGCTCGCGCGTCCGCACCATCAGGCGGTCGATCACGGCCGACGTCACGGGGTCGAGTCCCGTGGTCGGCTCGTCGTAGAGGATGTAGCGCGGGCGCAGCGCGATCGCGCGGGCGATGCCCACGCGCTTACGCATCCCGCCCGACAACTCGGCCGGCATGCGGTCGCCGCTCCCCGACAGATCCACGAGCGCCAGGGCTTCCAGCACCCGCTCCTCGATCTCCTCGTCCTCCAGCCCGCGGCGCTTCAGGCCCAGCGCCACGTTGTCCGCGACCGTGAGGGAGTCGAACAGCGCCGCGAACTGGAAGACGTACCCGATCCCGCGCCGAAGCTCCGTCAGACCGTCCCGGTCGAGCGTGCTCACCGCCTGGCCGTCAACGATGACGTCACCCGCATCGGGGTGCAACAGGCCGACGATGTGCTTCAACGCCACACTTTTCCCGGTCCCCGAATACCCGATGATCACCACCGTTTCGGCATCGCGAACCTTGAGCGAGAGTCCCTGGAGCACCGGTTTTCCGTCGAACGCCTTCTGGAGATCCTGGAACTCGATCACAGCAGCACCACGGCTAAGAACGCATCGAGCACGAGGATGAGAATGGCCGAATAGACGACGGCGCGGGTCGTGCTGCGGCCGACCCCCTCTGCGCCGCCGCGCGTGGAGAGTCCCTCGATGCAGCCCACGAGGGTGATCGTGAATCCGAAGGTCGCACTCTTCAGCAGCCCGAACCAGACATCCTTGAAGACATAGAACAGCTTGAGTCCCTTGAGGAAATCCGGCGTGGACAGATCGAGCAGCCCCAGGCTCGTGAGCCATCCCGTGGTGATGCCGGTGGCGACTGCAAACGCGACGATGACGGGAAACATCAGCGTGCCGGCGATGACGCGCGGCACGACGAGATAGCTCTGCGGGTCGTAGGCGAGCGTCTCGAGCGCATCGACCTGCTCGGTCACCTTCATGGTGCCCAGCTCGGCAGCCATGCTGGCGCCGACGCGCCCCGCCAGCGCCAGTCCGGCGAGGACCGGGCCGAGCTCCAGCATCATCGTTTTTCCCACCAGGGTGCCGACGAAGTACAGCGGGACCGCGCCGGTGAAGGTGTACGAGGCCTGGAGGGCGAGGACGACGCCGGTGAACGCGGCAATGAAGAGGGCGACCGGCAGCGAATCCACGCCGACGCGCCGCATCTGGAGCAGCACTAGCCCGCCCCACGTGCCGACATCGCGGAGGCCGCGGGCCATGTCCCGCAGGAAGTAGCCGACCCGGCCCACCTCCTCGATGACGGAGATGGAGCGGCGGCCGATGGATTCGATCACGGGGAGAGAAACTAGACCAAAAACAGTAGGGGCGCAGCATGCTGCGCCCCTACACCTTCACGCCGGCCTGTTTACGCTGCGAAGCTGGCGAGCGCCTTGCCGACGTCACCATCGCGCAGCCGCTTCAGCGCGCGATCGCGCAGCTGCCGCACGCGCTCACGCGTGACGCCGAGCATGCCGCCGATTTCTTCGAGCGTATGCTCGCGGCCGCCGTCGAGACCGAAGTACAGCCGCAGCACCTTGGCATCGCGGCGCTGCAGCGTGTTCAGCGCCTGCTCGATCTCGTCGGACAGGAAGCGATCCATCGCCTGATCTTCCGTGTCCGGTAGATCCTCGGCGATGAAGCGCTCGATGAGCGAGCGATCACCGTCCGGATCGAGCGGGGCATCGAGCCGCACGTCGCCCGTGTTGAGGGCGGCGAGCGACTGCACAACTTCGAGCGACAGCTTGGTCGCGTCGGCGATCTCTTCCGGCGTCGGCTCGCGGCGCAGCGTCTGCCGCAGATACTCCGCCGTGCGCACGATGCGCGACAGGTCGGCGGTGCGGTTCAGCGGCACGCGGACCGTACGGCCCTGGCGCGCGAGCGCGGCCAGAATCGCCTGGCGGATCCACCACACGGCGTACGAGATGAACTTCACGCCCTGATCGGGATCGAACTTCCGCGC
>Ga0070694_100001679_pt1 | contig 13022 bp, 10 predicted proteins | sample KBSK1251metaG_FD_65470 | JGI IMG/M metagenome (GOLD analysis project Ga0070694, IMG submission 65470) | Corn, switchgrass and miscanthus rhizosphere microbial communities from Kellogg Biological Station, Michigan, USA - KBS K1-25-1 metaG | ecosystem: Host-associated > Plants > Roots >... | reverse complement strand
AGCGGGCTGATCGTGTGCACGCCTGGTCCAGCAATACCGAACGCGATCAGATCCGAGCCCGGGGTCACGTTCGCGTCGAGGATCGCTTGCCGCAGAGAGCCTGGCCCCGAGTCGCTTGTCGTGGTGACCGTGAAGGTCGCGGCGAGGCCAGTCCTTCCAGCGACGAGAACGCTCATCGCTGCGGCTCCAAGCAAGGTCCTCAGAGGTGAGGTAATGCCGAAAAGAAGGCTCCTGCCCACAAGGTACGTCTCCGCGAGGCTTTTCGAGAGACTTTGTCGCCCAAAAAAGGCGGCCCCGACTCAAATGGTCGGGGCCGGGAAGGAAGGTATCGCGTGCTGACTTCGAAAACGCGCCTTTCCTCCCCTCTATTCCAAAACGTAAGTCATTGATATAAAAGAGTATATCGACCCTATCCCCCGATCTCGTAGCGGGCCGGCGGCAGGGTCTCGTCGGGCACCAGCTCGACCCGGATCGAGAGCTCCCGCTCGACGTCGGAGAGGAGCCCCGGCTCCTCTTCGGCCAGGAACCGGGCCAGAGACGGCCGGACCCGGACGCGAACGGTTTCCCCACCCACGACGAGGAGGGGCGGCGAGAGGAGGGCCCGGCGCAGCTCCAGGGCGACGGTCAGATCCGTCTTCACGCGGCCGCTGCCGGCGCAGTCCGGGCACGAGCGCGTCAGCAGCTTCTCGAGGTTGCCGCGCGACCGCTGGCGCGTGATCTCGATCAGGCCGAACTCGGACACCGGCAGCATCCGGAAACGCGCGCGGTCCTTCGCGAGCTCGGCCTCGAAGCGGTCGAAGACCTCCTTCCGGTGCGAAGCGTCGAGCATGTCGATGAAGTCGACGACCAGGAGCCCGCCCAGGTCGCGCAACCGGATCTGCCGCGCGACCTCCGGGATCGCCTCCAGGTTGGTGGCGAACACGGTCTCCTCGAGGTCTTCTTTTCCGACGTACTTGCCGGTGTTGATGTCGATTGCGACGAGCGCCTCGGTCTGGTGGATCACGATCGAGCCGCCGGAGGGGAGAGGCACGCGGCTCTTCAGCGCGTTCTCGATCTCCGCCTCTACTCCGAACGCCTCGAACAGGGGCTGGGGCTCCCGGTAGAGCTCGAGCCGGTAGACGAGGGACGGAGCGACCGCCTCCAGGAACTCCGCGAGGCGCGCGTGGGTCTCTTCGTCGTCCACGCGGATGGCGTCGAACTCGCCGGTGACGAGGTCGCGCACCGCCCGGAGCGGCAGATCGAGCTCCCGGTGCAACACCGCCGGCGCCGCCGAGTTCTCGGCTTTGCGCTGGATCCGGTCGGCGAGGTCGGTCAGGTACCGGTGGTCCGCCGCGAACTCCGCCGTCGAACTTCCCAGCGCCGCGGTTCGCGCGATGAACCCGCCCTCGCCCGGCAGCGACTCCAGGATTCCCCGCAGGCGCTCGCGCTCGATCTCGTCGGTGATCCGCCGCGAGATCCCGATCTCCCGGACGCCCGGCAGGTACACGAGAGTGCGACCCGGGAGGGAAATGTTCGCCGTGACCCGCGGCCCCTTCCCGGCGAGCGGATCCTTCGTGACCTGGACGACGAACTCCTGTCCTTCCTTCACCAGCGAGTCGATGCGCGGCCGGTCGGTGCGATCGCCCGGCGCCACCGCGGCCTCGCCGTTGCCGACGACATCCAGGGCCGGGGGAAGGACGTCCTCGACGTAGAGGAACGCGTCCCGCTCCAGGCCGATCGACACGAACGCGGCCTCCATGCCGGGCAGGACGCGGTGGACCCGGCCGAGGTAAACGTTCCCGACGAGACCCTGGCGCTGCCGCCGCTCGTGCAGCAACTCGACGACGCGACCGTCCTCGATCAGGGCGACCCGCGTCTCGGGCGGCGTCGCGTCGACGAGGAGCTGCCTCTTCAAGCGTTCGCGAATCGCCGGTACTCGACGGCGAGGATGAGCCCGATTCCCAGGAACGACGTCGCCACCGACGAGCCGCCGTAGGAGACGAGGGGTAGCGGGATCCCCGTGGTCGGCAGGAGGCCGATCATCATCGAGGCGTTGACGACGACCGAGAAGAAGAGCATCGACGAGACCGCGAGGATGAGGAAGACACCCCCTCGGTCGCGGGCCACGCGGGCGAGCGACATCGCGCGCAGGACGAGCCCGGCAAAGAGCGCGAGCACCAGGCACACCCCCAGGAACCCCCATTCCTCCGCGATCACCGCGAGGATGAAGTCGGTGTGCTGCACCGGCAGGAAACGGAGCTGGCTCTGCGTCCCGGAACGGAATCCCTTCCCGGTGAATCCGCCGGAGCCGACCGCGATCTTCGACTGCCGGACCTGGTACCCCGAGCCCAGGACGTCCGACTCCGGGTTCAGGAACGTCCCGATGCGCGCCTTCTGATAGTCGGCGAGCACGAACCACCCGATCCCGGCGAGCAGGGCCACCGCAATGAACAGGGCGATCCACGCCTTTCCGGGCAGGCCGCCGAAGAAGAGCGCCATGGCGAGCAGGGGCAGGAACGTCGCCGCCAGGCCCGCATCCGGCTGGAGAAACACGAGCAGGAACGGGATCGCGACGATCGCCCCGACTTTCGCGATCGTCGCGCCCTTCATCCGGGCGTCGTCCTCGTTCTCGAAGAGGTACGCCAGCAGGAGCGCGGTGGCGACCTTCGTCAGCTCCGCCGGTTGGAACTGGAAAGTACCGATCCGGATCCAGGACTTCACGTTCGCGATCCGCTCGCCGAAGAAAAGCAGGTAGACGAGCGGCACGAGGCTCACGCAGTAGATGACGAAGGAAAACTTCAGGAGCACCCGGTAGTCGAAGAGGATCGCGGCGACCATCGCCCCGAGCCCGACGAGCACCCAGATCGCCTGCCGGGTCGCGAGGCCCTCGAAGCGGCCGCCCTTGGTGGTCGAGGACACGAAGAGGATTCCGAGCACCGAGAGCGAGATTGCGCACCCGAGCACGATCAGGTCGAGCCTCCGCGGGACCGGCAGGACGCGGCGGATCACGGCGAGACTCCGGGGTTCGGCGGGGACGCGGGCCGCGACGCCGCCCGGACGAATCCGGGCTCGCCGGGCCTCGGCGCGAGCGTCATCCCGAAATACTTCGCGAGCAGGCGCCGGGCGATCGGCGCCGCCGCCGCGCCACCGTGGCCGCCGTGCTCGACGAAGACGACCACCACGATCTTCGGATCGTTCACCGGCGCGAAGGCCGTGAACCACGCGTGGTCCTCGATGAGGCTGCGGTCCACGCCCGAGCGCAGCACGGCGTCGCGCCCGGCGACCTGGACTGTACCGGTCTTGCCGCCGGCCTCGAGGCCCGGGATCCGGGAGCCGAACGCGGTCCCCCCCGGCTCGTTGATGACGGCCCACATCCCTTCCTTCACGATGTCGAGCTTCCGGGGATCGAGGGCCAGCGTCGCGTGGGGCGCCGACTCGTAGCGGAGGCGGACGCCGGTCTTCGGGTCCTGCGACGCCAGAAAGAGATGCGGGGTCGGCAGCCGCCCCCCCTCGATCAGTCCCGCGACCGCCCGCGCCACCTGCAGCGGCGTGACGAGCACGGGTCCCTGGCCGATCGCCACCGAGATCGTCTCGCTCGGATACCAGCGCGCGCCGCGCTTGGTGCGCGCCCACTCTTCCGACGGAACGAGGCCCGCCTTTTCGTGCGCGAGGTCGAGGCCCGTCGGCTCGCCGAAACCGAACGCGTGCGCGATTTCCGCGATCCGGTCCACGCCCAGCCGGCGGCCGAGGTTGTAGAAGTAGACGTCGCACGACAGCTTGATCGCGTTGCGCAGGTCGACCCAGCCGTGGCCGCCCTTGCGGTGGCAGCGGAACGTGCGCCCGTAGAAGGTCGCGTAACCCGGGCAGAACACTTTGGCCGTCGGGTCCACCTCACCGAGCGCCAGCGCACCGTAGGCCAGGAAGACCTTGAACACCGATCCGGGCGAGTACATGTTCTGGATCGCCCGGTTCTGCAGCGGGTGATTCGGGTCGGAGAGCAGGCTCGACCACTCCTCCGAGGTGACCCGGCGCGTGAACCAGTTCGGGTCGTAGGACGGCGACGAGACGAGCGCGAGGATTTCTCCCGTGCGGGGATCGAGCGCGACCGCGGAGCCGACCTTGTCCGCGAAGGATTCCTCGGCGAGAGCCTGGAGCTCCCGGTCGATCGTCAGGAAGAGGTTCTGTCCGGGCCGCGACTCCAGGCGGCTCTCTTCCTTGATCTCGCGGGCATGCGAATCCACGATCACCCGGCGTTCGCCGTTCGTCCCGCCGAGCAGCTTTTCGTACGTGCTCTCGATCCCCTTCTGGCCGATCCAGTCTCCCAGCCGGTACGCGTTGGAGGAGGCGCGGATCTGATCGGGGGTCGCCTCGGCCAGGTAGCCGAGCACGTGCGCGGCGGAGATGCCGCGCTTGTACAGACGGCGCTGGGATACCGAGATTGCGAACTCGGGGTGCTCGGGCGCGCGCGCTTCGACGGCGGCGACCTCCTCGAGCGACAGGTTCTCGGCGATCGAGATCGGCACGAACTCGGGGTAGCGCCTCCCGCGGGCGAGGCGTGCCTCGACCTGGTCGGCCGGAAGCTTCAGCAACTGCACGGCGAACGCGACCGAGGCCCGCAGGTCCTTCGCTTCGCGGCGATACAGCTGGAGCGAATACGCCGGCTCGTTCTCGACGAGAACGGAGCCGGTGCGGTCGAGGACGTATCCGCGCGGCGCGGTCAGCTTCACCGACCGGATGCGGTTGTTCTCGGAGAGCTCGAAGTAGTAGTCGCCGCGCGCGATCTGCACGTACCAGTACGAGAACGCGAGGATGGCGAACACCGCGCCGACCGCGAGTCGCGCAATTTCGATCCGGCCGGAGAGCTCCCGGCGGTTTTCGCGTACCTTCAGCACGGCGTCACCGCAGTCTCCCCGCCCGCCTCCGTTCGCGCCACTCCCGCCACGGGAAGCTCCATGCCGCCTCGAGCACTCCCGCGGTCGTGCCCGTGGCGACGGCGCGCCACAGCGCTTCCGGACTTCCGAGGACGACGGGCGCCCCGAGGAGCAGCGAGCGCAGGACTGCCACGATCGCGTCGTTGGCCAGACAGCAGAGCGCGATCACGCCGCCCACGGCGAACGCCCCGCCGAAGATCACCCGGACCGAGACGAACGCGAGGACGTAGCCGATGCCGGCCTTCGCGAAAGCGTTCAGCCCGAGAAGCGTCTCGGTCAGCGCATCCTCCAGGAATCCGGCCGCTGCTCCCGTCAGCACCGCGCGGCCGAAGCCGCCCGAGCGGGCAACGATCGCGGTCGCCACGAGCAGCCAGTCGACCGGCCAGACGCCGCGATACTTGGACCCGCCGAAGAAGAACTCGAGAGCCGTCGCCCCGGCGAGAAGCAGGGCGATGCGCCCGAGCTTCACCGCGTGGCACTCGGACCTTCCGGCTCGGCCGCGGGGAAAGGCGCGAGCACGAGGACGTCGGTCAGGCGCGAGAAGGACGCCGCGGGCACGACCCGCACGTCCAGGAAGAGCGTCTCGCCGCGAGAGACCGATTCGACGCGTCCGATCGGAATCCCTCTCGGGTAGATCCCGTCGATTCCGGCGGACTCGACGACGTCCCCGGCCCGGACCCGCGACGTCGTCGAAACGTGGTTGAGGAGAAGCGCGCCCCGCCCGTCTCCGCGGACGATCCCGAGATCTCCGGTTCGAACCACGCGGGCGCCCACCGCGGCCGACGCGTCGAGGAGGAGCTGCACGCGCGACAGCGTGCGGCCCGCGGTCACGACGCGGCCGATCAGCCCTTCGGGGACGGCGAGCGGCGAGCCCGCCGTGACGCCGGAGGACGAGCCGATCCCGATCAACGCGCTCTGGAGTCCGGCGCGGCGCTCGAGGAGGAGAACGGGCGCGCTGGCCACGACCGACGGAAGGAACGGCGCCGACGCCCGCAGTCCGAGCTCGCCCCGGATCTGGCCCACTTCCGCGCGGAGCCGGAAGAGCTCCTCGTTCTGCCGCTCGACCTGACGGCGCAGCCGCTCGTTCTCGGCGCGCGCCGTAAAGCTGTCGACGAACGACGTCGACGTTCCGGAAACGCCGCGCGAGACCGTGCCGAGAGCGGTGGCCACCGGACCCGCCACGGTCAGGATCCAGGACTGGAGGACGGAGCCGCGCTGGCTGCGCGCCGGCGCCTGGGCGGAAAGCGCGAGCACGCAGAGGACGAGCACCGAGGCGAGGAGCATCCCGCCCCTCCGCGGGCGGCTGGTGATCTCGGCGCGGGCGGTGGAGAACCTCATGGGCCTCTTACGTGATCGAAATCTTCCTTAAGAGATTCATATCGGTGAGCATCGCCCCGGTCCCGAGCGCGACGGAGGCCAGGGGGTCTTCGGCGTAGGAGATCGGCAGGCCCGTCTCCTCCCGCAGCCGGCGGTCGAGGTTCCGCAGCAGCGATCCGCCGCCGGTGATGATGATCCCCTCGTCCATGATGTCCGCGGAGAGCTCCGGAGGCGTGCGCTCCAGGGCGACGCGGACCGTCTCGACGATCGCGGCGACGACCTCGGCGAGCGCTTCCCGGACCTCCTCATCCGTGAGCACGAGCGTCTTCGGAACGCCCTCCACGAGGTCGCGGCCCTTGACCTCCATCGTGAGCGGCTCGTCGAGCGGATACGCGGACCCGATCTCGATCTTCACCTGCTCCGCGGTGCGCTCGCCGATCAGCAGGTTGTACTTCCGCTTGACGTACTGGATGATCGCCTCGTCCATCTCGTTCGACGCGGTGCGCACCGAACGGCTGTAGACGATTCCGGCGAGGGAGATCACCGCGACGTCGGTCGTGCCGCCGCCGATGTCGACGATCATGTTCCCCGCGGGCTCCGTGATCGGAAGTCCCGCGCCGATCGCCGCCGCCATCGCCTGCTCGATGATGAAAACCTCCGACGCGCCGGCGCGAAGCGCGGAGTCCTGCACCGCGCGCTTCTCGACCTGCGTGATGCCGGAGGGGACCGAGATCACGATCCGGGGACGCACGAAGAGCGACCGGCCATGCGCCTTCTTGATGAAGTGATCGAGCATCTTCTCCGTCACTTCGAAGTCGGCGATGACGCCGTCCTTCATGGGGCGGATGGCGACGATGTTGCCGGGAGTCCGGCCCAGCATCTCCTTCGCCTCGGTGCCGACGGCCTCGACCCGGTTCGTGTTGTTGTTGACCGCCACGATCGACGGCTCGCGGACGATGATGCCCTTGCCGCGCGCGAAGACGAGCGTGTTCGCCGTTCCGAGATCGACGGCAAGATCGTTCGAGAAGAGGGAGAAGAGGGATCGCCAGGCCAAGGAACCTCCTAGATGTCGGAAGACGGAAAACGGAAAACGGAAAACGAGAAGAGCAACATACGAGATAGCACGGATCTTGTCATCGCGGTCGTTTCACTTTCCTCGTTTTCCGTTTCCGGCCTAGAGGCTCTCCACGAACACCCGCATCCGTCGGATCGTCTCGTTGCCCGAGGCGTCGACCGCCTTGATCACGAGCATGGCGTAGCCGTCTCGCTCGATCGTCACCGTCTTCTTGAAGCTGCCGTCGGCCGCGACGTCGGCCGGGTCCGCGTTGACCGTGACGACCGCGCCGCGCTCGGTCTTCCCGAAGATCAGGAACAGGTTGCCCATCTGCTGGGGCGGATAGACCGAAAGCTCCGGGGGCGTCGTGTCTCCGGTGCCCGCCGCCTGGGCCGACTCCGCGAGCATCCGGAAACGCCGGACGGGACTCCAGTCGGAGGAGACTCCGGTGCGGTTGATGGCCGCGAGCCGCCAGAAATAGGGCCCCTCGCGCGACACCTTGATCCGGGTCGACAGACCCGTACGGTCGTCTAAGTCCACCTCGTTGGCGTCCGGGACGAAGAGCCGCGACCGGGAGATCTGGATGCGGTACCGGACGGCGTCGGGCACCCGCGCCCAGCGCAGGTCGACGTCTCCACCGGTCGCCAGGTCGAAGGTCCGGTTGTCCGCCGGCAGGAGCGGCTGCGGCGCCTCCGGCAGCACGACCCGCGCCGAGAGGGCCCCGGTCCGCGCCTGCGCCACTACCCGCTGCCTGCCTTCGAGCGTCATGGTGTTCAGACCGGTCGAGACCGTCGTCCGGCCGCGGTACGAAGTCACCTCGGTCTTCTCGCCCTGGGCGACGTCGACCGAAACCCGCGAATCGCGATCGATCGCGGCGGTCGCGTCGTCCGTCGCCACCGTGGACGGCGACGTCGACGTGTAGACGTTGACGGCCCCCGAGACCATCTTCACCTCGCTGCCGCTACCTTCCGCGGTCGTCGGGCGCCGCACCTCGAAGAGAGATCCGGGACGGATCGTGAAGAGTGTTCCGTCGGTGAACATGATCTCGGCCGAGCCGTTGTGCCCGGTCTTGATGAAGTCGCCATCGAAGAGCGGCAGCCGTTGACGAGCGGTCTCGAAGTTCGAGCGGCCTGCTCGCTGGAGCGTGACGTCCCCCTCGACGAAGATGAAGGACGCATCTCCGTTCTCGTCGGATTGCAGCTTTCCGATCACGCGGCGCGAGTAAGACTCGGACTCGACCGCCAGGCGGAACGCTTCGTCGAAGCGGCGGTCGTTCATGACGTTGCGGGCTTCCTGAAGGAGATCCGCGGCGCGCGCGAGGTTCGAACCGGGCCGCGCCGAGCCGCCCGCGGCGGTCGCCTTGACGAGCAGAGTCTGGGCGCTCTCGATCTCGGTCCGGGCGCGGGCTTCGGCGGACGGCCGCGTCTTGACGTAGGAGCGGTATCCCAGGAAGCCCGCGCCGGCGACGACGATGCCGACGAGACTCCAGGCCGCGATTTTCCGGATCGGGATGATGAACCAGTCGAGGTCCGCTCCCACGAGCCGGACGAGCTTCCGTCTCCGCATAAATATCGTGATTGGCGAGACTTACCCTGTGTTCTTATAGCACAACACGACGCCGGAAAGCCTCCCGCGACGCCGGCTGCTATAGTCGCCGGCTCCAAAAAAGGAGCCTCGGATGCTCAAAACCATGCGTGCCAGCTTCCACCAGCTCAAGTGGACGCTGTTCGCCGTCATCATCGTCTTCATCCTCGGGTTCGTCTTCTTTTCCGGCTCCAACTGGGGCGGGGGCGGGTCGAGCCAGGTCGTCGCCCAGATCGGCAGGGACCAGGTGTCCGCCGTCGAGTTCAGCCGGATCTACGACAACCAGCTCCAGCGCTACCGGGATCTCTACAAGGGCAGCTTCACCCCGGAGCTCGCCCGCGCCCTCGACCTGCCCCGGCAGGTCTTAGACGGGATCATCGACCGGAAGCTGCGGCTGGAGGCGGCGAAGAGGCTCGACCTGAGCGTCACCGACGAAGAGCTCGCGCGCTCGATCGCGGCCCTCCCCTACTTCCAGGAGAACGGCCAGTTCATCGGGGCCCAGAAGTACACCGAGCGGCTGCGGCTGGCAGGCATGCATCCGGAGACGTTCGAGGAGGGGGTTCGCGAGGACCTCCTGGTCGGGAAGTACACCGCGCTCGTCAAGGCGGGCGTGGCCGTTCCGGAAGCGGACGTCCGCCGAGAATTCTCGGCGCAGAACGACAAGGCGACGATCGAGTACATCCTGGTCCCGGCGAGCCGCCTGGAGAGCACGGCCGAGCCGTCGGAAGCCGACCTCAAGGCGTTCTTCGACAAGAACCGGGAGCGCTACCGGGCTCCCGAGCAGCGCCGCGCCAACTACCTCCTCGTGGACAAGCTGAAGGTGCGCGCAAAGATGCCGATCACGGACGCCGAGATCCGCGCCGAGTACGAGGCGAAGAAGGCGACCTTCGCGGTGCCCGAGCAGGTCAACGTCTCCCACATTCTCGTGAAGGTCGACCCGAACGCCGGACCGGACGCCGACGCGAAGGCGAAGGCGAAGGCGGAGTCGCTCACGGAGCGCGCGAAATCGGGCGAAGACTTCGCGAAGCTCGCGAACGAGAACACCGAGGACCCGAGCGGGAAGGAAAACGGCGGCCAGCTGCCGCCCTTCGGCCGCGGCCAGATGGTGCCGGAGTTCGATCAGGCCGCGTTCGAGATGAAGCCGGGCGAAATCCGCGGGCCGGTCAAGACGAACTTCGGCTACCACGTCCTCAAGTTGACGGCGAAGACGCCGGCCGGCACCCGGACGCTCGAGGAAGTCAAGCCGAGCATCTCCGGTGAACTCGCCGAGAGGAAGGCGACCGCCGAGACGGAGCGCCTGTCGCGGGACCTCGCCGCGAAGATCCGCTCGGCGAAGCCCAAGTCGGACGAAGACCTTAGGAAACTTCAGAGCGAGGTCATCACCTACAACTCGACCGACTGGTTCTCGCGGGGCGGCCCGATCGCCGGCGTCGGCGCGAACGCCGACTTCTCGAACGAGGCCTGGCGCCTCGGAATCGGCGAGGTTTCGACGACTCCGATCTCGACGGCGCGCGGCCCCGCCTTCGTGCGGCCGCTCGCCGAACGGCCCGCCGGAATCCAGCCTTTCGGGGAGATCCGGGCCGCGGTCGTCGAGGACTGGAAATCGGAGCGCCGCGAAAAAGATGCGTTGGAGAAGCTGGAGCCGGCGGCGCACGAGCTCGGGTCCGGGACCACGCTCGCGGCCCTCGCTCCCCGCTACGGCGCCGAGGTCAAGACGACCCCGGAGTTCGGGCCCGCGGGCCCCGTGCCCGACCTGGGCGCGGCGCCGAAGCTCCTGGAAGCCGTGTTCAAGACCCCCGCCGGCCAGGCCGGACCGCCCGTCCCGGTGCCGTCGGGTTTCGTGCTCTTCCGCGTCATCACCCGGACGGATGCGAACCCCGCGATCTTCGCGACGCAGAAGACCCAGCTGACCGAGACCCTCCGCGCGAAGGAAGCGGAACGCCTGATCCGCGCGGTCGTGGCCCAGATGCGGGCCGACCGGAAGATCCAGATCAACGAGGAGCTCCTGAACTCGGTGCTGCCGTCCCAGGGAGGTACGCGAAGGAGCTGAGGTCTCCGGGGAACCCGACCCCTTAGACTCTCCCCGTGATCGGCCGTCTCGTCGGGCGTCTCGCGGTGAAGGCGACCGACCACGTGATCGTCGACGTCGCCGGCGTCGGCTACCTGGTCCAGATCCCGCTCTCCACGTTCTACGAGCTGCCGGAGACCGAGAGCCCGGCGTCCCTCTGGATCCACACCTACGTCCGGGAAGACGCGCTCGCGCTCTACGGCTTCCTGACGGAGCGGGAGCGATCCCTCTTTCTGATGCTGATCGGCGTCGCCGGGATCGGGCCGAAAGTCGCGCTCACGGTGCTCTCCGGAATCCCGCCGGCGGAGCTCGTCGAGGCGCTCCGGGTCTCCGACGTCCGCCGGCTGATGGCCGTGCCGGGGGTGGGAAAGAAAACCGCGGAGCGCATGGTCCTGGAACTCGCCGAGAAGGCGTCGAAGATCGCGGGCGAGCCGGGAGCGCCCCGCGCTGCCGCGGTTGCGCCGGAAGACGTCGTGTCGGCGCTCGTCAACCTGGGCTACCGGAAGGGGGACGCGGAGCGCGCGGTGGACGCGATCGGGCGGGCCGGCGCCCCGGCGGAGTTCGGCGACTACCTGAAGCTCGCCTTGAAGAAGCTGACCGGAGGGTGAGCGGTTACAGGTAATCTGTAACACCGGATGGCCGACGAGAAAGAAATCCTCTCGGGTACCGCGCTCGCCGAAGACGCCGCGGTCGAGCCCACGCTTCGGCCCAAGGTCCTCTCCGAGTACGTCGGACAGACGAAGGTCCGCGAGAACCTCGGCGTCTTCCTGGCCGCCGCGCGCGGGCGCGGAGAGCCGCTCGACCACGTTCTGCTGACGGGCCCTCCGGGACTCGGCAAGACCACGCTCGCCTACATCATCGCGAAGGAGCTCGGCACGGGTCTCCGGATCACGTCGGGCCCGATGATCGCGCGCGCCGGCGACCTCGCCGGGATCCTGACGAACCTCCAGCCCCGCGACGTCCTCTTCTTAGACGAGATCCACCGGCTGAATCCCGCGGTCGAGGAGATCCTCTATCCGGCAATGGAGGACTTCCGCCTCGACGTGATGATCGGGGAAGGTCCGATGGCCCGGACGATGAAGATCGACCTGCCGCCGTTCACGCTCGTCGGGGCGACGACGCGTCCGGGACTTCTCTCGCAGCCGCTGCACGGACGTTTCGGCATCGCCCTGCGGCTCGACTTCTACGACGTCGAGTCCCTCGCCAGGATCGTGGAGCGCTCGGCGGGCATCCTCGGGATCTCGATCACCGCCGAGGCCGCGCGCGAGATCGGCGGCCGCAGCCGCGGCACCCCCCGGATCGCGAACCGCCTCCTGCGGAGGCTCCGGGACTTCGCCGACGTGGCCGGCAAGAAGAAGATCGATCTCACGACCGCCCGTGAGGCGCTCGCCCGGCTGGAGGTGGACGAGCACGGCTTCGACGAGCTCGATCGCCGGATCCTCGCCACGATCATCGAGAAGTTCAACGGGGGACCGGTCGGGATCAACTCGATCGCGGCCTCGCTCGGCGAGGACAAGGGCACGCTCGAGGATCTGTACGAGCCCTACCTCCTGCAGGCCGGGTTTCTGCAACGCACCCCGCGCGGCCGCATCGCCTCTTCGGAGGCGTACCGCCATCTCGGGATCCTCCCGCCGCGGCGCGAGGGATCGCTTTTCTAGAGCTGTCAGTGTTCAGTTCTCAGTTCTCGGCGAAGCCCGGCTGAGAACTGACAGCTGAGAACTGAGAACTTCTCCATGAAACGCGGCGTCCTCATCTACAACCCGACCGCGGGACAGCGAAACCGCGGCGCGGAGATGCTCGCCCTGATCGACCGGATGCGCCGGAAAGGCCTCGAGCTCGAGAATGCTCCGACGTCCGGCCCCGGCGACGCCACGGAGATCGTGCGGCGGCTCCTGCCCACGGGGCTCGACCTCGTGGCGGTGTGCGGCGGCGACGGGACCGTCTCGGAGGCCGCTTGCGGGCTCGTCGGGTCGACCGTCCCGCTCGCGGTCCTGCCGGGGGGAACATCCAACGTCCTCGCGCGCGAGCTCTCGATCCCGCTCCGCCTCGAGCCCGCTTCCCGGCTCCTCCTGGAGGGGGAACGCCGACC
>Ga0070694_100001674_pt1 | contig 13033 bp, 11 predicted proteins | sample KBSK1251metaG_FD_65470 | JGI IMG/M metagenome (GOLD analysis project Ga0070694, IMG submission 65470) | Corn, switchgrass and miscanthus rhizosphere microbial communities from Kellogg Biological Station, Michigan, USA - KBS K1-25-1 metaG | ecosystem: Host-associated > Plants > Roots >... | reverse complement strand
GCTTTCGGACAACGGGCCACATGAACTATTCACCTTTCCGCCACCGTGGCCCAGAGTCGATCTCATCATGACGCGTCTTATTTGCGACACCTACCTGCGCGAGAATGGAATCTCTCAGGGTGATCGCTTAAGCATGGCTTCGAGTATTGAACTGCGCTTACCCCTGGTTGATTATCGCCTGGTTGAAATCGTGATTGGGTTGCGAAAAGCGCAGACTGATACCAACCAGCCTCCGAAGAGTTGGTTGAAGTCCGCCCTCAAGGATGTCTTACCTGATGCGGTTATCAACCGTCCCAAACGAGGTTTTGCGCCACCGGTCATGGAGTGGCACCACGCGCTTTTTGCCGCTTATGGGAACAGCCTGACGGACGGTTACCTGGTGGACTCCGGCGTTTTGACTGGGGCCGGGGCCCGTTTTCTGGCCGCCGGTACGTTCCCTCCGAGCACGATCTCAGCGCCACTTTCATTCAAAGCGCTCTTGCTGGAGCAATGGTGCCGGCAGATGCTTAAGCACGCTAACGCGAGCTAGATGCGACTTCAGCGAATCAACATCTACTACCCTGAGTTCGTGCAGCAGTTCTATTCGCGTCAACCCGGGCTGGAGACGCGGTCCTATGTCCAGCAGCACCGCGCATTGATGGGCGATTGCTTCCTCTGGTCAAACTTCTGGTCCGTTGCGCTGGGCGAGCTTGGTTATGAAAGCGAGGAGATCGTCGCCAACATCGAGCCTATGCAAAAGCGTTGGGCCACGGAACAGGACGTGGAATTTGACGAACCTCAATGGCTGTTTCAAATTGTGCTGGCCCAGATTAAAAAGTTCCGGCCTGAGATTCTTTTCGTTACCGACTATTCAACGTTCAGCGCCTCATTCATTCGTCAAGTCAAATCGGAGGTGCCGTCGATCAAGCTGGTGCTCGGCTGGTGCGGCGCGCCCTATCGCGACGGATCTGTTTTTAATGAGTACGATCTTATCCTCTGCTGCATTCCCGAACTGGTCGAGCACTTCCGCTCGCAGGGGCATACCTCCTGCCATCTCAACCATTCTTTTTCGCCGACGGTGCTGGAAAGAATAAACGTGAATGCAAAACCCAATGTCGATTTTGGGTTCATGGGTTCAGTAGTCAAACGTGAACTGTTTCATAACGAGCGCGAGAAACTCCTGCTCGATCTCGTCGAGACGACCAACTTGCAGCTCTGGACGGACGTCACGCGGATAACTTCGCGAGACCGCCGCGCGGTAGCCGTGAGGCAAGTTGCATATGACGCCGTTTCGGCAGCCAAGCGATTGGGCGTGCCCCAGTCGGTGCTGGCGGCAACTCCGCTGGTGCGGAAGGTTGCGAACTGGAGAGTGCGACCGGATCTTCCGGCCCCGATGGACCCGAGGTTAATCCGGCGGGCTAAACCACCGATCTTCGGTGTGGAAATGTTCCAGCAATTGCACGATACGAAAGTAGCGCTTAATTCCCACATTGATATTTCGCCGCTGAGCGCCTCGAACATTCGGCTGTTTGAAGCGACCGGCGTCGGTGCCTGCCTTTTGACTGATAATAAGAGCAATCTTTCGACACTCTTCGAACCGGACAGAGAGGTGGTTGCCTTTAGCAGTGCAGAGGAGTGCGCCGAAAAAGTCCGCTACCTGCTGGAACACGAAAGCGAGCGTAAAGCGATTGCTCAGGCGGGGCAACGAAGAACCCTTCGCGATCACACGTTCAAACAACGGGCCCAACAACTTGACCAGATAATCCGAACTCGTTTCCTCTAACACACGATGTCCGACAAACTTCAGTTTGTCGCGGACGCTTCGACAAGCTAAAGCTTGTCGGACTTCAAACGGCGCCATTACCGGCATTGCTTAATTCCTATGTAGATCTAAGTATTCCCGGCTATACTTGAATTGAAGTCAGAGTGGGAATTAGCTTCGTGGCCAGGCCTTTACAGTACCAGGCTCTCCTTTACGACACGTGCCAGTAAATTCTCTGAAAGCTGTTCTAAAATATATTCTTAACAAGAGCCGTTTCTCAGGCGCACACGTGGCGTTCGGCTCAACCCTGTCAGGTAAGTGTGAGCTCGGCCGTTCCATCGACATTGAACCGGACTGTTACATCTATAATGCTCATATCGGCGACAACGTACAGATCCGCCGGGGCTGTAGTCTTTTCGACGTGAGGTTAGCCGGGCCAAATGTAATCTACCAGAATTCCCATTTGGTGATGACAACGCTTGGCGCCTATTCGTACATCGCTGAAGGGGCGAATGCCAGCAGGGTAAATTTCGGTCGGTTCTGTTCTATCGGGCCATCTTTCAAAACTGGTTTTGGAAATCATCCGACAACTTTTGTGAGCACTCACCCGGTATTTTATTCGACGCGCAAACAGTGCGGGATTACGTTTGCCGGCAAAAGTTGTTTCGACGAAGATCAAACGACATATATCGGGCACGATGTCTGGATTGGCGCGAACGCTTATGTTAAAGATGGAGTGAACATAGGAAATGGCGCGATTGTGGCCGCCGGTTCGGTTGTGACTCGTGACGTGTCGCCGTTCGCAATTGTTGGCGGCGTCCCTGCCAGGTGCATCAGGTTGCGGTTTAGTGAAGAACAGATTGAAAAACTGCTCGAATTGAAATGGTGGGATTGGACTGAAGCCGACTTGAGAATGGCACAGGCATGGTTTGCTCAGGACGATATTACTGCTTTCCTCGACTGGGCCGGAGCTCGCCGTCCACAGGTTAACATTACAGATGCCTCATGAATGTGAGGTGTAAGCGGCACATCCGCGTAGAGTCACTCGCCACCCACCGGTTCCTGGCTGTCGTCGCGGCGAGATAATGGCCAGCCTGCGGGCGTTTGATTCGCAATAATGGCGATTCCCGGGAATGGCTTGATCGTAATCAACCACCTAATGTCAAAGCAAAGAATCCTGGTTACCGGTGGTGCGGGTTTTTTGGGCTCGCATCTTTGCGAGCGGCTGCTGGCGGACAAGCATGAGGTGATTTGCCTCGACAATTTTTTTACCGGCCGGCGCGAAAACGTTGCCCACCTGATGAACGACCCGAACTTTGAACTGCTCCGACACGATGTGATTGAACCGGTTCTGGTCGAGGTGGATCAAATCTATAACCTGGCGTGTCCCGCATCGCCGATTCACTATCAATACAATCCGGTAAAGACGGTGAAGACCTCAGTCATGGGGACCATCAATATGCTGGGCCTCGCCAAACGCGTGCGCGCGCGAATCCTGCAGGCTTCGACGTCGGAGGTTTACGGCAATCCGCAGGTGCATCCGCAGACCGAAGACTACTGGGGTAATGTGAATCCGATTGGAGTCCGCTCCTGCTATGACGAGGGCAAGCGGCTGGCGGAAACTCTGATGATGGACTATCACCGGCAGAATCAGGTCGACACGCGCATCGCGCGAATCTTCAATACGTATGGGCCGCGCATGCTCGAGAACGATGGCCGCGTGGTTTCGAATTTCATTGTGCAGGCGCTGCGTGGGGAAGGAATTACGATCTATGGCAGCGGCAACCAGACCCGCTCGTTTTGTTATGTTTCAGATTTGATCGAGGGTTTGGTTCGCTTAATGAATGTCGAAGGAGTTTACGATCCGATCAACCTGGGCAATGCCCACGAATTCACGATCAAGGAACTAGCGGATGAAGTTGCCCGCGCCTGCAATGTGTCCACGAAAATTAAGTATCTCGAACTGCCGGCGGACGATCCCGAACAGCGCCGCCCGGACCCGACTCGCGCCGAGGAGATCCTCGGGTGGTCGCCGCGGATTCAGTTGCGTGAAGGCCTTCAACGTACGATCGCAGATTTTGCCCAGCGTCTGGGCCCCGGGGTCAGGCGTCAGGCTCCGCTTACGCCTTTGATGTCCGACAAGCTTTAGCTTGTCGAAATCTGGCGACAAACTAAAGTTTGTCGGACATTTGTTAACTCGCGATAGCTCTTTAGTGATGATTCCACTAGCGTACGAAGTTTGCTAATCTCTCCCTCTCGATTCAAGAAAAAGAACAAGTGACAGTGGTTGGGAGATAATTGAATGGCTGAGACTTTGGGTTCGTTGTGCGACAAGCTGACCACGGTAAAGCTGAAGCGTTGGCATACCGACGACCCCGACAGGCTGGAAAGCCTTTCGCAGCAGGAAGCACAGCTTAACGAGGAAATCAACGAATTTATCGGCGCCGCGATCTCCGGAGACATTCCGCTCGAGCGGCTGACCTTTGCTGCGAACAAGGTTTATAAGAAGGAAGGCAATGTCGTTCCGGAAGTGCGTGGCACTCTGGGACAGACGTTTGCGCAACTCGCAGAGACCGTCTGCAAGCTCTGGCACGTGCAGGAAAAAGTTTATGAGTTTGAAGCGATCCCGGTAGCTCAAAAGGATGGCGTGATCAAGGAACTGGCCATCGTTAATCTGGAACGGAACCAATGTATCGATCGAGTCGACGAGCAGTTTCGAGGCCTGGTCGAAAAAGCGCGCGCGAATAGATAATCTCGTCCTCCCGAGCTACTCATCAATCAATGCATTATCACCTGATTGGAATTTGCGGTACCGCCATGGCTTCGCTCGCCGGCATGCTGGCAGCGCGTGGCCATCGCGTTACCGGATCGGACGAGAATGTCTATCCACCGATGTCGACAATGCTTGAGTCAATCGGCATTCAAATCATGCGTGGTTATGCAGTCGTGAATCTGACGCCGGCGCCCGATTGTGTGGTAGTTGGTAATGCGATCCCGCGCGGTAATCCCGAGGTTGAAGAGACGCTCAAACGCCGTCTGGCATATCGATCTCTCCCCGAAGTGCTCAAAGAGGAATTCATTCGCGGTCGCCGGTCGCTGGTCATTGCCGGCACGCATGGCAAAACCACGACCACCAGTCTGGCTGCCTGGGTAATCGATCAAGCTGGTCTTAATCCATCGTTTTTGGTCGGCGGCGTTGTGCAAAATTTCGGCGTGAGTTTTCGCGTGACAGACAGCGATTACTTCATCATCGAAGGCGACGAATACGACACTGCGTATTTCGACAAGGGGCCCAAGTTCATGCACTACCTGCCCGAAATCGCCGCCGTCAACAACATCGAATTCGATCACGCGGATATCTACCAGGATCTCGACGCGGTCAAGCTGGCATTTCGTCGTCTGATGAACCTCGTGCCCGCCAATGGCAAGCTGATAGTTGGCTGGGACAGTCCACCGGTGCGCGAGGTTGTCGCGTCGTTCGGGCAGAAGCTGTTCACGCAACTCGAAACGTTCGGAACCTGCGACGACGCGAAATGGCAGGCCCGCGATATTGATTATTCAGACGGCCTGACGCGCTTCAACGTCTATCGTGACGGCTCTGAATGGGCAACATTCTCGACGCCTTTGATTGGCGAGTTCAACGTGCGCAATTGTCTGGCGGTGATGGTAGCCGCCGACGCGTGGGGAATTGAACGGCAAACCATTACTGAAGCGTTGGCGAGTTTCAAGAGTGTTCGCCGCCGCTGCGAAGTGCGCGGCGAAGTGAACGGCATCACCGTCATTGACGACTTTGCTCATCATCCGACCGCCGTGCGCGAGACGCTCGCCGCACTCAAAGTGAAATACAAGGATCGCAGACTGGTGGCAGTGTTCGAGCCGCGTTCGCGAACGTCCGCTCATGCGACGTTTCAACAGAGGTACATCGATGCCTTTGCGCCGGCCGATTATGTGATCGTCTCACGCGTTTACGACGCTCAGCGCGCGGCCGAGATGGGCGGTGTCCTCGACATTGAAAAACTGATTGAAGATATCGCGGCGCAAAAGAAACCAGCACACGCAATTACCGATGTTGATGAGATTGTCGCTGCTTTAAAGAGCGAGCTTCGTTCGGGTGACGTGGTAGCCATCATGTCGAATGGTGGATTCGGCGGGATTCACGAGAAACTTTTGGCAGCGTTGCGAGCTTGAGCGCAACTGCCCTTAAACCCAATTGCCAAGCTCGTGTCGCAAAAAGTGCTAGACACTTGTTCTCAGCGTCGCATACTATGTCGCCGAAATTTTAGTGATGGCCGTTAGCCTCTAGCTCGCAAGAACGGTCCTCTTGGAATGAATCACCCACTTCTATTAATGCGATGCCAATTGTCTGGCATATCGCCCTGACCCACGGCCGGATAAACGGCGAATGGGAGCTTGTTCTAGTATGGATCCTCTAGCGCAAAGCCATTTTGAGATGGCGTTTGAACTGAGATTCCGGAAATCACGGGGCGACTCTTTTCAAGAGTTCTTCGGTCGAATAATGAACATGAAGTACCCAGGCGACTTCGTGCAGACGCGACCGTGGGGTGTGCTGGGAGATGAAAAGTGCGACGGATACCTGCGCTCTCAGCGCCGCTTCTACCAATGCTACGCGCCAAATGAGTTCAAGAAGACGCGGACGTTGCGTAAGTTATGCGCCGATTTCGATGGAGCGCTTCCGTACGCCAAACAGTTCTTTGACACGTGGGTTTTTGCTCACAATTGCGAGGATGGTCGTTTGCCGACTTGGCTTCTCTTGAAGATAGAAGAACTCCGTCAGGCTCACGCCCCCCTTGCAATCGAGCCTTTGGGATTCGTGGAACTCCGAATTATTGCGTTCTCTCTGTCGGATCTCGATTTGGTGGCTTTGCTGGGCCCCGCAGTAACTCAACGGGCGATGATGTCGCTTGGGCTAAAAGAGTTGAGGCCGATTCTTGCTCACTTAGAACAGCAAGCACCGGCCGCTGAAGATCAAGTTAATCCGGTACCGCCCGATAAGCTCGCGTACAACGCGCTTTCGCCCAATATAGAGGCTCTGCTTAAGGCAGGAATGACCAAGGCAAGTCTGGTTGAGAAATATTTCTCGCGAACTGTCAACAAAGAGCTCGGGATGAGAGTTGCTTCTGCCTTCAGGGCTGAGTATCAGAGACTTCGAGAAGAATTTCTAGATGGTTCTGAGATTTTCGACGCGCTGTGGAATTTTGCCATAGGACCATATAGAGGCACTGCGGGTTCTCAAGTGGCAAGCTTGGCCGTGCTGGCGTACCTTTTTGAAGCCTGTGATATCTTTGAAACTCCTCCGGAAAGCATCCAATGATCCTGCCGACGAAAAAACTGAAGCCAGAGAACAGCTTGATTTACATTGGCGGCACCTTGCTGGGTCTGTTGGACGAGGCGAAAACAGTCTCAAGGCTTTGGGAAGAGTTTCGTCACGAAAGGACTAAGAATCTCGGACTCGACAGTTGTGATATACCGTTCGACTGGTTTGTTTTGGCGCTCGACCTATTACATCTTTTAGGAGCCATCAGTCTCACGGGGGGACGATTGGCGAAATCGGAATGATTCATCGCGTTTACAGCAGTTTGCAGAGCTTCAAGAACTTGGAATTTCGGCCAGGATTCAACCTGCTTGTCGCTGAGCGCCAAGCCAGCTCCAGCGATCTTCAAACACGAAACAGGGCTGGAAAGACCAGTTTCGTGGACATAGTACACTTCCTTCTCGGTGGAAACGCAGACCGCACTTCGATATTCCGCAAGGCACAGCTCCATGAAGTAGTTTTCGGACTGGATTTCGATCTCGGCGACAGTCGTGTCGCTGCAGAGCGTAAGGGCAACAGCGATCGAACAGTGATTCGAAAAGGCATCCAACCGGATTGGCCCGTGCAACCGTCGAGTCGTCCCGGAGTTGGAAATAGCTTTTCAAAGGAGGACTGGCGTGCAGTCCTAGGCCACGTCTGGTTTGCATTGCCAGATTCAGAAGAGCAGCCTAATTATCGGCCTTCGTTTCGCAGTTTGTTTAGTTATTTTGCTCGCAGAGAGCATTCTGAAGGAATGCGACGGCCGGAGATGCAGTCCCGAAATCAGCAGATCTGGGACCAACATGTTGCAGTGACTTTTCTACTGGATCTTGATTGGAGCATCGGAAGTGAATGGCAAAGAGTGCGTGATCGCGAGAAAACTCTCAAAGAACTTCGGCGCGCAGCCAAAGAAGGCGCTTTCGGCGAGATTATCTCTTCGAGCGCGCAATTGCGCACGGAGTTAGTGGTCGCAGAGCAGGCAACTAGAAGAGTGCGGGAATCGCTGGCAAGGTTTGAAGTACTGCCGGAATATAGGCAATTGGAGCGCGAGGCATCTGAACTTACAAAACAGATGTCCACTTTGTCGGATGAAGATACGCTCGACTTAGAAATGATCGACGCAATCCGACGCTCCGTCAGTGAGGAACTCCCTCCGGATCGGCAGGAGGTAGAGCGCTTATACGCGGAGTCTGGAGTTGTTCTTTCGGAGATCGTACGTAGACGGTTTGAGGAAGTCGACCGTTTTCATACCTCGGTCATTGAGAACCGAAAGAGTTATTTGGATTCGGAGATGGTGGCGGCCGAGGCCCGCATCAAGCAACGAGAGGCCAGCATGGAGCGGATGGACCAGCGCCGCGCGGAAATCATGCGATTGCTTCGTTCAAAAGGCGCACTGGATCAGTTCCAACGGCTTCAGGAAGAAGGCTCGCGCTTGAGTGCAAAGATTGAAGCTCTCAGACAGCGATTTCAGGCCGCCCAACAGCTCGAGGGAGTAAAGTCAGAGCTTAGCCTCGACCGAGGCGGGCTACTGCGACGATTGCAACAGGATCTAACGGAGCAAGCGGAACGAGTTGGTAGCGCGATTGCTACTTTTCAAGAGATTTCGAATTCACTTTATGAGGATGCCGGCAGTCTAATCCTCACTCCTACCGAGAATGGACTAAAGGTTGAAATTCATATCCAAGGCGAACGCAGTCGTGGGATTCAAAACATGCAGGTGTTCTGCTTCGACATGATGGTAATGCGACTCTGCGCTGCTCGGGGAATCGGACCGAAGTTTATTATCCACGACAGTCACTTATTCGATGGCGTGGATGAAAGACAAGTCGGGAAAGCGCTCTACATTGGACAACAAACAGCCGCCAGCTGTGGGTGGCAGTACATCGTGACAATCAATCAGGACGCTATTCCAACAACGGTCCCAGAGGGATTTAGTCTCGCAGAATACACACTTCCAGTTCGACTAACTGACGAGCAGGATGACGGAGGCCTCTTCGGATTTCGGTTTTAGCCGCAGAAGCCTGATTCGATTCGTTTCACGCAAACTACCGACAGTCATTGCGCTCCCACAATCCGCCAGTTGTTATCAGTCTGCGTCGGAATCGTCTTGTTCTGCTCGACCCAATCGATAATCAGTTCGCGGACTTCGGCGCTTGATTTGTAAACCACGGGCGCGTTTTTGTACATCGTGAAGCCACCGCCGCCGTTAACGCGATAGTTGTTGGTGACGACCTTCAGCTTCTGCTTTGGATCAAGTGGCTTTCCCTTAAAAGTGAGATTCTGAATCCGCTGGCCGAATGGTTTGGTGAGATCGATTTCGTAGTTCACCCCTTGCGCGACATCGAAGTTGAATCCGGGAATGCGTGAATCGACGAGATCATTCAAGGACTTGCCGGGCTGATACTCTTTGAAATATCGCGCCGACTGTTCCAGCGCGTCCTTCAATTGTTGTCCCGTCAATTCCAGAGTCACCAGCGTGTTTTCGTATTCGTACAGGCCGGCGATGTCGCGCACGGTAACTGCGCCTTTGGGAATTCGCGCCTGCGGATTAAAGCAGGCCGCCATCGAAACGTCGGCGTTGCCCGCTGCGAGCTGCACGCGCTGGATCAGATCGATGATGGCGCTGTCGTGAAAGCGGCAGTCGCGAGATGTCAGTTCCTCGGCTGACTCGCCAATTGCGCGACCCAGCCAGGCCTGCGTCTCTTTGTCGTAAGGCTCGCCAAGCCTGGCAATCTCCGGATCGATTTCAGTCTTCTCGGTGACCGCAATCGTGCGAGACGATTTGGCGATCACACTCCAACGGCCGGTGGGCTCGCTCTTCTCCAGATAAAGATCGGCGCGCGCGAGGTGACTGGCCCAGCGGTTGGCCTGGGTGAGCAGCACGCCATTAACGATCAAATCGGACACCTCACGGTGTGTGTGCCCCATGAGGATCAGGTCAACGCCCGGAACTTGCCGGGCGATTGCCACGGCAGCATTCTCGTTCGGCACATTCGACGGATTGGGTTGTCCGGTGCTCAGGTCTTCCTCAATGCCCATGTGCATGGCGATCACAACGACATCGGCTTTCTCTTTGTCACGGAGGATGGGAACCCACTTCTTTGCTTCGCTGACCGTCTCGCGGAATTCAAGGCCTTCGTAATTCGGTGGATTTTCCCAGTTCGGAATTCCCGGCGTGGTCAGCCCGAGAATTCCCACGCGCACCCCCTGCACTTCCTTAACGATGTAAGGCGTGTGGTAATTGCCATCCCCACCCTTCTTGTAAGTATTGGCCGACAGCCAGGGGAACTTTGCTTCGCTGCGGGCCTTCTCGACCACTTTCAATCCGAAATTGTATTCGTGGTTCCCGACCGTCATCGAGTCGTAGCGCAAAGCACTCATCGCCAGCATCATCGGATCGGGCGGCGTGTTGTTGCGCCGGTTATGAAGGTATTCGAGTGGTGTGCCCTGAATCGTGTCCCCGGAATCAACCAGCAGGAGATCGGGATCGTTTTTGCGAGCTTCCTTGATGAGCGTGGCGACCTTGGCGATGCCCACGTTGTCGTATTTGTTGGTGTAGTAATCGATCGGAAAGATGCGCCCGTGCATGTCGGTGGTGCCGAGGATGACGATATGGGCACGCTGGGCTGCGGCGCGCACCCCGCTCAAAGATTGCGCCGAAAGTACAACCAAACAAGCAACGCATAAGGTCAGCTCAGCAAGATATGCAGATTTGAATTGCTTTGTCATGTGAAATTCCAGGTCCACCTTTCAGTCGACGGAGCGCACGTGTTCCTTCATCCAACGAGTGAGCTTGGCCAATCCATTTCTCCAGATTCAATGCCTTGAACCATTGCCACTACTGCGCTCGTGGGTGCGAAAATTTCGTTTCCGTTTGTTTGCAGAAAATGATCGGTGAGATGTGTTGCCGTCCTTTTGTTGCCCCCAACCCACGGGTGATTCTTAATCAGGCCATAACATAAAGACGCAGCCTGCGATGGTAAGTCAGCGTTGTCGAGGGGTTGCCGCATGTTTCGGTCGAGCCAAAGCGGACTCAAGCAATGCCCGATCGAATATGCCAAACCGAGTTTCGCCCAGGAGTCGCATTAAAACGATGTGATGCACTACCGCCTCGGCATAAGTGAGGTAACGGATTTCTTCAATCGCCAACACACTTCATCTCCGCGAAGGCGTCGCCAAATTTTTCGATACTCCGCTCAACGCTGGCCTTGATTTCGTCGGTCGCAGGCGGAAGAATTTCGGCAGAAATTCCACTCTCGCTTAAGTAAATAACGAGGTACGAGCCCTCGGCTGCACGGGCTTCACGCGCCATCTCCGAGCTCATTTGAATGACCCAGCCGCGCTCCGATTTGGTTGGAATTAGCAATTCGCTCATGGAGTTATTTTCAGCAAAAGTCTATCACATTACTTTTGAGGAAGCCCTAACGTCGCGCGTCGCCACACGGCTGCACCGCTTCACCCGGCCCGGCCACTGAGGCGTAGACTTCTGCGGCCGTGTTACCGCGGATCGAACCCGCGCAAACCAGAGTGATGCGCTTTTGTTCAGACGCCCTCGGCATCTCTCAGCCCCGGCTTTGCAACTTCTTCAGCCAGAGCCTTCTCAGCATCGCGCGCGACCGTTCGCAGGGACAAACCGCGATGAAACAACAGTGCCACGCCTACCGCGGCCCAGAAAATGTCGCGAGCTTTGCGCACAATTGCCAGCGTCACGCCGACTGCTTCAGTGAATTGCAGTACCTTCGAAACTTTGCCGGTGCCGGCTTCGTCGACACCCATGCGCAGAGGAATGAATTTGAAAGCCATCGTAATGACGCGATTGACTGATTCAAGAATGAAAGCCGTGAACAGGGTTGGCGGTTGCTGGGGACTGATGAAACTCAGGGTCACATAGACCTCAGTCACACCCGCCAGGTGAAAGCATGCCTCCAAAAAAAGAATCGGCAGAAATCGCGATCCGTTTCGCTGGTAGAATCCGTAGACGCGATCCTCCAGGGTGCGAGCTTTGCCCACCCACTTTTCATTCAATCCGCGCCGGTGCAAAACACCAGTGGCGCCGCTGACAAACCTCAGTTGCTTGCGAATCAGGAAAACGCCCAGCACGATAACCACGGCAATCACCGCCAGGGTGATAAGGCCGGCCAGGCGCAGTCCTTTGGGCAGGCTGAAGTTCAAAAGCAGCGCCAACATGCCGGAAAAGACAAACACCACCACCGACAGGCCATAGAAAATGTTTTCGATCACGATGGCGGAAAAACCGGCCATCAACGGAACGCGATCGCGGATGAGGGCTGGCTTGGCCGGTTCCGAGACCACAAAACTTGCGAACGGGAGAATATTGCCGATCGCATCGCCCATCAGACGGGCGCGGAGAGCGTCCACGAATCGAAGGCGATATGGCGCTTCGACACAGAGTGACCAGGCGATTGATCGGACGATGTGTCTGACGGACGAAATCGCGATGATCAAAATGAATCCGGCGCCCAGCCTTCTGATGCCATCAGCTATTTGGGCTACGCCCGCCTTGCGAACAAAGTAGACGAACAAAACGACGCCGGCGAGTGCGAAAACAATGCCCAGGGGTGTGAACCGTTTATGACTGGCGGCTTGGGTCTTTTCGTTCATTTTATTAAGGCCGGATCAAGGTAATCCATTGTAATCACGAAGTTCAAAAAGCAAAGCTCATACCCGCCGGAATATTACCAAAAAGGTGACATCCTGGCGGCTGTTGGCGGTCCGGCAGCGTCAGATTAATAAGACAGTTGTAGCAAACCTGGACGGAACAAATCCGTTCGGAATCGGACGATCAGGTTTGAATGTGACACGCGCATCTGGCGCGTGATTCGCGGGCGGGACGTCCGTGCCACTTCGCCAAACTGCGCCAGTTTTCCGTTTTTGCGTTTTATCCGGTTGGTTGATTATCATGTCGATTCAAGATCGACCAATTCATCCTTTCCTGCGGTCCGGCAAATATGAGTCAAACT
>Ga0070694_100001673_pt1 | contig 13034 bp, 3 predicted proteins | sample KBSK1251metaG_FD_65470 | JGI IMG/M metagenome (GOLD analysis project Ga0070694, IMG submission 65470) | Corn, switchgrass and miscanthus rhizosphere microbial communities from Kellogg Biological Station, Michigan, USA - KBS K1-25-1 metaG | ecosystem: Host-associated > Plants > Roots >... | reverse complement strand
CGAAGTGGCGACCCGCGCGCTCAAGGCCGTCTGGTATCAGAAGTGGTTCGTCCACTTCCGCCTCCGGCCCGAAGAATATGGTGGGCGCGTGCATGTCCGAAAGACTGGAGCAGCAAACTATCCGCTTCATCCGGATGTGCTCAACTCGCAGGCCGTGGCGGAGACCTTCAGCAAGTACGGAACGTACCTTCTGCCGCAAGCGTTCGCCGAAGGCGCGCCGACGCATTCATCTTACGGCTCGGGGCACGCGACCGTGGCCGGAGCTTGCGTGACGGCGCTCAAAGCGTTCTTCGACGAGACCGACACGGTCAAAAACCCGAAGGTGCCGAATGATGACGGCACGGCGCTGGTGCCCTACGATGGCCCGCCGCTGACCGTGCTCGGCGAACTCAACAAGGTCGCGCGCAACGTCGCCTTCGGACGGAACGGAGCCGGGATCCACTGGCGCTCCGACGCGATCAATTCGCTCAAGCTCGGCGAAGAGGTGGTGATCGGCATCCTCCAAGAACAAAAAGGCTCCTACAACGATAACGTTACCATGTCATTGACCAAGTTCGACGGGACGAAGATCATCATCTGATCGGAGAGTCGCTCAGGTTTTTCAATTTTTGTTCTCTGGACTGTTCATACCGCAGTGAGGCGCGCTTTGCGCTTCACTGCGGTTTCTGTTATAACGTCGTGGAGTTTGCCACCCGACATCAAGTCATGCGATTCCGGCGGCGAACCAGTGTGCCCCGTAAACATGGCTGCTTTCATTTCCTTTCAGCCGGTCGCTCACGCTCCGGTACTGTTTCAAGATTGAGAAACCATGAGCCGACGACAGATCAAACTGATTATTCCTATCGCAGCGCTGATGGCGCTCATCAGTCTGTCAGCCTATGCGCAGCAGCGCCCACTGATTACTGAAGACGTAGACATCATCAAGCCTGGGTCAGTCCGCCTCGAGTTTGGTTTTGACTTTCTGCAAAACAAAGACTTCGGCTTATCCGGGCTGAATGGAGATTTGACGCGGATCGGCGTAGTCACGCTGCGGATGGGCCTCGCGCCGAATGTCGAGATCGAGAATGGCGGCGTGCTGCAAAATTATTTGAGCATCAATCACCAGTATCAGCCGAGCGCCGTTCCGCTCAATCTCACCAGCCCGCCCAATTCAACTCACGACATCGGTGATTTTTATATCGCGGTCAAAGTCAAACTGCGGGCCGAGGGCAAGCGCGCGCCAGCGCTCGGCTTCCGCTTCGGCGCGCAAATGCCGAATTCAAATCAAACGCGCGGTATCGGCGTCAATCAAACCAACTTCTTTGCCACAGCGATCGCGGGCAAACACTACGGCCGCTGGAAATTCAATGCCAATCTTGGCCTCGGGATCCTGACCGCGCCAGTAAATCTTTTCACGCAAAATGACGTGATCCTTTACGGCCTGTCGGCGGCCTATCGGGCCAACGAGCGGCTGACCCTGGTTGGCGAAGTCAATGGCCGTTACAGCACGCGCCGCACTGCGCCGCGCGGCACGGAATCGGAAGGCGAAGCGCGCTTCGGCGCGCGGATTTCCGCCGCTGGTTTGATCTGGGATGTTGCGGGCATTACCGGCCTCAATCGTTATAGTCCGCGCAGCGGCGTGACTTTCGGTGTCACTTACGTGGCGGATGTGTTCACACCTGTGAAATAGGGACTAGGGATTAGGGGCTAGGGGCTAGGGATTAGGGGTTGGGTTGCAAATTGAAAATCTTCACCCTAACCTCTAACCCCTAATCCCTAGCCCCTATTTCTAGAGGAAGCGTCATGACCCGATTCTGTTCTCAATGCGGCGCGCAAAATCGTGATGATGCGCGATTCTGTACCCGCTGCGCGACTCCGTTCACTGGCGCCTTTAACCAGCCATCGCCTCCTGGCTCTCAATCAAGTGCTGAACCACCACCTTATCAACCGGGGATGAATGTGCAAGCGGCTTATCAGCCACCCACGTATCAGCCTAGTTATCCACAGGGGTTTGTGCCAGGCACGGCTAAATCCAAAATGGCGGGGGCACTGCTCGGCATTTTCCTGGGTTCGTTCGGCATCCATCGCTTCTATTTGGGCTATAACTCAATCGGCGTCATCCAGCTTATTCTCGGACTGCTCGGCATGTTCACCTGTGGCATCACGACCTTTGTCTCAATGATTTGGGGATTGATCGAAGGAGTCATGATTCTCACCGGCTCAATCGCCACCGATGCTCAAGGATTGCCGCTCAAGGATTGAACTTTCAAGAGCCAGTCGCTCACGCTCCCGGTACTGTTTTCAAGCTGGTCGCGGCGGCACTCGGTATTATTTTCAAGGATCGCACAAGAGACTATTAAAAACGCTGTGGGTGTGGAACTTTTCCCCTACTCGCGCGTTGACTTAACTGAGCTTGAAACAGATGAGGTTCAGAGCAGTTTAGTTTTCCTCCTCGTCTTCTTCACAACCGGCCAAGCTCACCTAATTCAGCCGATCAAATTTATTACGATGGTCGTAGCTGGCGCGCACGCCCGCGCTCTGATGGCCAGAGTGTTTTTGAGACGGCCCAGACCTCAAGCAGAACACGAGATTAATGTTCAGGGAGCAAGAGCAACCTGAAGAAGCTGCAACCGCTAAACTTCAGCCAGGCAGCAGCTTACGGCGGAGGCGCGCCTCGAGATCAAAATATCTTGAGCGTGCCTTGTGGGAGAGCGCTCGAAGAAGAGCGAATTGAACATATAAGTCAGTTGATGACCGCGTGCAAAGCGGCGCCGTGCCCCGGCTTTTGTGGCATTGACTTAAACATAGCGCTTGAGGGTTTGAATCACGAGTTGGAGCGGCAAACCTCGCTCATCCAAGTGGCCGCACCACGAAACCTAATGCTCAACCTCGCTACCCCATTGGATTTGAGGTCAAGGTAGTTCAGCGCATACATCTGCAGGGATGCATGCTGTAAGGCGATTCCCTGGAGAGTTAGATCATTGCTATTTGGCCATCGGGTGCGACGTTGGCCGTTCTCTAATGAATCGTCTGATTCATGGATTTGGCAGCCCTTTCTAGTTGGTCTCGAAATAATGAGTCATCGAGACTATGGGCAGCCTCAACAAGTTGTAGGAGTAGAACGATAATGCAAAAACTGAGTTCCACGCGCTCATCCAAAATCTTCTTATCTAACTTTTCGCCAGCACTCAAACGGAGCCTGGGTGTAATTGCCATCATTATCTTCCTGCTCGGCATCGCTGCTGTCTGCTTTTTACCCGACAACGCGGCGCAGAGCAATCCGTCGAATTCCTTCAGCATCGCGACTGTGGTCGGCGGCGGCTTCACTACTAACGTCCCGGTCAAACAAGCACCGGGTGTGCTCCCCACGGCGGTCGCCCGCGATCCGCTGGGACGCGGCTTCTACTTCATTGAGGAGACCAGCAACTTCACGTACCTGCGCTTCGTCAACACGACCAGTTCTTCGATCACGCTGGCTGGCGCCACGATCCAGCCGAATAACGTCAACCTCGTCGCGGGCAGCGGCTCACTGACCACAGATGGCACCCCGGCGCGCGATACCGACCTCACCGCCGTCACCGGATTGGCGGTGGACCCAACCGGCAATGCCGTCTATATGAGCATGCCGTACCTCAACGCCATCCGCGCCCTCAACGTCGGCACGCAAAACTTCACGGTCTTGGGCAAGACCATCGCGCCGGGCATGATGAGCACGATCTTTACGCCGAATTTGAGCGATATCCGGTCGCTGATCATTCAGCCCTCGACTGGCGATTTCTTCTTCATCGGCCCAGTGGGAACGACTCAGGCAGTCTATCAACTCTCCGCCGCCGGCATTATGGGAATTTTCGCGGGAGGCTCTCTTCCGGAAGGCAATGGCGATGGAGGATTCGCCACCGCCGCCAGGCTCACGGCTCCCACCGCGATGGCGTTCGATGCGGCCGGCAATATGCTCATTGCCGAGGGCGGCGATACGCGCAATAACCCCGGCGCGATCCGTAAGGTGAACACTGGCGGCATCATCACCACGCTCTCACCGGGTTTGGCTTATCCCAACGGCGTCGCCATTACTCCGGGCGGCCAAATATACGCCACGCTCGGCAACGCTCAGCAGATCGTTCGTATTGGCTCCAATGGCAGCGTCACCAGAGTGGCCGGAAACACGGTCTCCCTCGTCTGTGATTTGGATAGCAATCCCAGTTGCGGCGATGGCGGCACGGCGCTCAATGCCAATTTCAGTTTCCCGGGCAGCACTGAGGGGCGGGGCGTGCTCATCGCCGCTGACTCTAACGGCATTTTCGTCCCGGACTTCAACACTCATCGTGTGCGTTACATCAACCTCAGCGGCGCGACGGTGACCGTAGCGGGTGTCAGCATCGGTTCGCAGAAGATTGACTCTGTGGCTGGCAATGGCTTCTCGGTGCCCTTCGATAACATGAACGCGACTTCGAGCGAACTGGTTGGGCCAACCGGCGTCGTGGCTGACGCGCAAGGCAATTTCTTCATCAGCGACACAGGCAATGTCAGCCGCCTGCGGTTTGTCAATCGCGGGATGTCCCCGATCACGCTCTTCGCCAATACGGCGTGGGCGCAGACGGTGCAGCCCGGCCAGATCATTACGCTCAATCAGGACTCGGGACAGGAGCGGGTGGATGATCGCATCTCGACGATCGCTTTCTCTTCACCGCAAGGTCTGGCGGCGACCGCGCAGGGCATCTTCATCGTTGACTCGCAGAACGGCGTGCTCTTTCCGCCCGGTCTGCCAACCCCAACCCAAAAGCGCACCGGTCTGATCCGTTTTCTCAACACCACGGCCAACGATGTCACGGTGCTCGGTGTGACGGTGTCACCAGGCATGTGCAGTGTCGTCGCTGGTCAGCCGCAAGGCACGCCGAAGGCCGATATCATCGGCCCCATAGATAACATCCCCGCCACTCAGTCAACCATTGTCCCGACCGATATCGCGGTGGATGCCCAGGGCATTCTCTACATCGCCGATCAGGGTGATAACAAGATTCGCAAAGTTTCCGCCAATGGCCTGATCACGACTTTCTACGGCGACGGCTCAGCCGCGACTTTGAATGGCGCCACTGGCATCGCCTTCGACAGCACCGGGCGGCTCCACATCGCGGACACCAAAAACAACCGCGTGCTGCGTCAGAACACGGCGGGCGGCGCCACCTTCAGCGTCATCGCTGACAGCTCCAAGGGCATCAGCAAGCCGCGCGATGTGACGGTGAGCAGCACCGGACAGGTCTTCGTCACCAATGCGGGGACGCATCAGATTATGAAGATCGTCGCGCTGAACAATGAGCTGGGCACAGTGAATGTCGTCGCTGGCACTGGCGCGGCGGGCTTTTCCGGCGATGGCGGAACCGCGAAACAAGCGCGCCTCAACTTGCCGAATCCAGGAACGGCGCCGAACGACGTGCAGTTGACCGCCAACATCATCACGCTCTCGGACGGCAGCATGGTCTTCACCGACAGCAACAACAATCGCCTTCGCCAGTTGAATCCGCTACAGAATCTGGCGCCGACGCTGGCGGACGTAGCGAATCAGACAGTGAATGAAGGCGCGAGCCTCACGCTCACCTTCACCGCCACGGACATCAATGATGACCCCATTACCTTCAGTCTGACCGGCAATCCGAGCTTCGGCACTTTCACTGATAATGGGAATGGGTCGGCAACGCTGCAACTCACGCCGGGCTTCAATCATTCAGGCACTTACAATCTGGGCATCACCGCCAGCGACAGCGCGCTGACCTCAACCATCAACTTTACGCTCACGGTCAACGACGTCAACCGCGCACCGGTCGTCACGGCCAACCCGCTCAACCCGTCGTATCGGGCGACGTCTCCTGCCGGGGCGACGATCAACCTCAGCGGCAGCGCCACCGATCCCGAAGGCGACGTGATCACCTACAAGTGGTTCGACGGCCAGACGCAGATTGCCACTACGGCGAACGCGACCGTGACACTCAGCGTCGGCACTCACTCCATCTTCTTGATGGCCACTGACAGCAAGAACGCCAGCTCAAGCTCGGCGGCGCAGGCCGTCCTGGTCAAACCGATGTCAGGCCCGAATCAACCTCCAGTCGCGGTGGCCAATCAACTGCCCGCCAACATCCAGGCGACCTCTCCCGCGGGCGTTTCCGTCGCGCTCAATGGCAGCGGCAGCAGTGATCCCGATGAGGATCTGTTGACCTACTCCTGGCGGGATAACGGGACACAGATTGCCACCGGCGTCACGGCCACCGTCATGCTCTCGGTGGGCGATCACAGCATCACGCTCACGGTCACGGATGAACTGAACGCAAGCGCCACCACCGCCGCGCAAGCCGTCAAAGTCAAACTCCCGGAGGACTACACGATCTTCACTCTGGCGGGCAATGGCATCTACGGACTGTGCGGCAACAACATGCCGGCCAACACGACCTGCTTCAAGGAGATCACGGCCCTGGGCGTGACCCCGAACGGCCAGGTGCTGATCGTGGACGGGCCAAACCGCAATGTGCGGATGGTCACCGCGCAAGGCCAGATTGTGGCCGTGGCGGGTAATAGCTCGCAGGGCAACGGCGGGGACGGCAAAGCGGCGGCTTTGGCCAGCTTCGGCGCGACCGCAGGTGTGGCGGCTGATTCACTCGGCAACATTTACGTCTCCGATTCAACTTACAATCGCGTGCGCATCGTCACGCCCGACGGAAAAATCGCCCACTTCGCGGGCGACCCGGCAGGCGTCGCGGGTAACATCGGCGATGGTGGACAAGCCTCCAACGCGCGCTTGCGCCGTCCGACGCGCCTGACGGTGGACGCGCAAAACAACCTCTACATCAGCGACTCTGGCAACAACCGCGTCCGCTGCGTGAACGCCCTGACGAAAGTCATCACGACCGTGGCTGGTAATGGTGGCGCCGGTTTCAACGGTGATGGCGGCCCGGCGACTTCTGCAGCATTCAATAACCCGTCAGGGATCGCGGTGGACCCACAGAAGAACATCTATATTGCCGATGCGAACAATCACCGCGTCCGCAAGGTAGACGGGGTGACCAAAATCATCACCACCATCGCGGGCGATGGGACGGCTGGTTACAACGGCGAAGACCTGCCCGCAGTACAGTCCTCGCTCAATCTTCCGACCGGCGTGGTCGTGGATGGCGCGAGCAACGTCTATATCGCCGATCAGAACAATCATCGCTTGCGGATGCTGACCGTGGCGACGGGGCGCTTGAGCACGGTCACTGGCCAGGGAACGTTTGGTTATGGCGGCGATAACGGCAAGGCGAAGATCGCTTCGATCGCCGCGCCGACCGATGTCGCGCTGCAAAACTCAAACGCTCGCGCGATGTTCCTGGCCGATAACGGCAACCGGAGAGTGCGCAAGCTGGACAAAGATGTTCAGCCCAACAATCTGCCGGTCGCCGTGGCCAAACCGCTGCCCAGCACGGTGAATGCGGGTCAGTCCGTGGCCCTCGATGCCACGGATTCGAGCGATCCGGATGGCGACCTCCTAACCTACTCGTGGACGGACAATGGCGTGGAGATTGCCACCACGGCGGTTGCCAACGTGACCCTGAGCATCGGAACACACTCGATCATTCTGACCGTCAATGACGGTCACGGAGGAGTGAGTTCGACCACCGCGCAGACCGTCACGGTCGGGGGATCCAGCGTCGTTATCAGCTCGATCTTCCCCAGCTCCTGCGCGCGCGGCGACAACGCCAGTATCACGATCATCGGCAGCGGCTTCACCCCGCAGTCGCAGATCAGCATCAGCGGCGTCGGGGTGACCGTTTTCACCAAATATGTGTCGAGCACCAAACTGACGGCCACTGTCATGGTCTCGAGCAGTGCTTTTGCCGGATACCGGAGCCTCACGGTCAAGAATCCGGGTGGCGATTCGGCCACGAAAACCAACTCGTTCCAAATCAAATAAATGACCGGGAATGAGTGGGCGAGCAGTAAAAACCAGAGGATCGAGGATGGAGGATCGCGGCACAGATTATTCTCCATCCTCGATCTTCAATCTTCGATCCTCACTACCATTAGCTATATCAAGATAGTTGGGGTAGGTGGCGTGTACGGCCATGGTCAGAGCCGCACACAGATAATTTAATCGCAGTAAACAGTAGGCCGCGGGCAGCCAGAGAAGATTAGCAACTGCCGACGGCCTACTGCTCAGCATCGCTGACCCGAGACTAAAGCAGGCCAAGTAATTCCCCTGCTTGTCCGGTTCGCGCGGCTATTTGATTCTGGTGACGCCTGCTTGGCGCGCCTCACAAAGCGCCGTTTTTTTTCAGGAGATGAGTTGTCATGAGCAGCCCTAAGTTCACTCGCGCATTTCAGAGTGCTATGTCTCGGAAATCCTCAGCAGCGAAGAGCATCGCTACTCGCTCTCGGCTTCAGCGCAGCCTCATCGTCGTGGCCGCACTCACTCTGCTGCTGGGCATCACCGCCGGCTGGTTGTTGCCCAGCCAGGCTGCCTCCCAGCCGAGCGGGTCTTTCAGTTCCGCTCCGCTCGCGCATCTGCTGCATCACACAGCTCGTGGTCTGCGCGCCGCCTCGGCCTTGACCACGACCTTCTTCGGTTTTGAGCCGCAGAGCGGATCGAGCAACTCACTGACGATCTCGACTATCGTCGGCGGCGGCATCTCCAGCAACGTGACGGCGACACAAGCACCAGTGGTGCGTCCGACCGCGGTCGCTCGCGATCCTCTCGGACGCGGCTTCTACTTCGTTGACGAGACTGGCGATGTCACTTACCTGCGCTTCGTCAACACTTCCGCTACTGCGGTCACATTGGCTGGCACGACCATCCAGCCCAACAGCGTCAACCTCATTGCGGGCGGTGGCACATTGGTCCAAAATGGCGCCCCGGCCCGCTCGTCCAGTTTATCGCCGATCACTGGCTTGGCGGTGGATCCAACGGGAAATTCGGTTTACCTTTGCACCCCTGCCGAGAGCGCGATCAAGATGGTCAACGTCGGGGCGCAAAACTTCACGGCCTTCGGCGTCACGATCGCGCCGAGCACCATTGCGGCGGTGATCGGGTCGGATGTTCTGTTTAGTACTCTGAGCGACTTCAGTGCCCTCATTCTTCATCCCACGACGCACGACTTCTACTTCACCGGCACATCGTTAACCAGCGGCAACACCGCGGTCTATCGGATTACTTCTTCCTCTACCACTCCGACGATTTTTGCTGGCGGCGGCACTCCTCCGGTCGGCAGCAACGGCGATGGCGGCGCAGCCACCGGGGCGAAGCTCGTCTCGCCAGGGGCACTGGCCTTTGATACTTCCGGCAATCTGCTGATTGCCGAGGGCGGCGATTCACGCGATACACCGAGCGCGATTCGTAAGGTGACGACCGGCGGCATCATCAGCACCTTCGTTTCAGGGCTGTCTTATGCCAACGGTGTGGTTGTGGCGCCAGACGGCAAAATTTACGCCACGCAAGGCAATTCACAGCAGATCGTTCGTGTTAATAGCAATGGCACCACGACGCGCGTCGCAGGCAATGACTCCAATCCTCCACAGATTTGTAGTCTGACCAGCAATCCAACTTGCGGCGATGGCGGCGCGGCAACCAGTGCCAGCTTCATTTTTCCCAGTAGCACGTCCGATGGTCTGAGAAGTGTGCTCATGGCGGCGGACTCCAGCGGCCTGATCGTCCCGGACTTCGATACCCACCGCGTGCGTTACGTCAATCTCAGCGGCGCGAGCGTGACGCTGGCGGGTGTGAGCATCGGCGCGGCAAAGATTAACTCGGTGGTCGGTAATGGCACCCCCAAACCTTTCGATAATATGGGCGCGACCGCGACGGAACTGGTTTCGCCAACCGGCGTGACGGCTGACGCGCAAGGTAATTTCTTCATCAGCGACACGACGAATAAGAGATTGCGCTTTGTCAACCGTGGCGCGTCTGCACTCATACTCTTCGGCAATACCGAATGGGCGCAAACGGTGCAGGCTGGCCAGATCATCACGCTCAACAAAGATGCGGGGCAGGAGCGCTCGGATGATCGCATTTCCACCGCTACTTTCGAGGCGGCAGAAGGCCTCGTGGCCACAGCGCAAGGCGTGTTCATCGTTGACACTCAGAACGGCGTGAATTTTCCGGCCAATTTCTCAGGAAAGCGAAGTGGCATCGTCCGCTTCCTCAACACCACGGCCAATGATGTGACGGTGCTCGGCGTCACTGTGTCATCTGGCATGTGCAGCACCGTGGCCGGTCAGATTCAGGGCACCCCGAAGGCAGAGATCATCGGCCCAGTAGATAATATTCCCGCCACTCAGTCGGTCATCTTTCCGACTGATATTGCAGTGGACAGCCAAGGCAATCTCTACATTACTGATCTGGGCACCAATAACAAGATTCGCAAAGTCGCGACCAACGGCACGATCACGAGTGTCAGCGGCACAGGCACTCTCAACGCCCCGGCCGGCATCGCCTTGGACAGCGCTGGACGGCTCCACATCGCAGATACCAAGAACAACCGCGTGCTCCGCCAGGACACGGCGGGCGGTGCCACCTTCACTATCATCGCCGGGAGCAATCAAGGCATCAGCGCTCCTCGTGATCTGACCATAGACAGCACCGGGCAGGTCTTTGTCGTCAATGCAGCCACGCATCAGATTTTGAAGATCACTGCGCCGACCAATGGGTTGGGCACGGCGAGCGTCGTGGTCGGTAATGGCACGGCAGGTTTTTCCGGCGACGGCGGGCCGGGAACGTCGGCCATGATCAACTTGCCTAACCCAATTGCCACGACCGCGATTCAGGTGACCATCAATATCACCACGCTCGCCAGCGGGGACATGGTTTTCACCGATACCAATAACAACCGCATCCGCATGCTCGCCAAGCCGGCCAACACCGCGCCTTCGATCAATGCGGTGAGCAATCAGACGATGAATGAGGGTGGTAGCCTGACAGTGAATTTCAGCGGCACCGACCCGGAAAATAACGCGCTCACCTACAGCTTCACGAGCCAGCCGAGTGTAAGTTTTGGGAATCTGACGAACAACGGAAATAACACGGCCTCGCTGCAACTCACGCCCGCCTTCGGTAATTTTGGCACTTATACTATCACCGCGATTGTGAACGATGGCGATCTGATCGCGACGACCAACTTTACGCTCACGGTCAACAAGGTCAACCGCGCGCCAGTCGCCACCGCTGATCCGATCAGCACGCCGATTGAAGCGACCGGCACCCTGACCAACGTTCATCTCCAGGGCAGCGCGACCGATCCGGATGGCGATGCGATCACTTACAAATGGTTCGACGGCGCCGTCCAAATCGCCACCGGGGCGACGGCTGATGCCCAACTCGGCATCGGCAATCACTCGATCTTCCTGATGGCCACCGACAGCAACAACGCGAGTGCATCGAGCGCCGCGCAAGCCATCGTCATTCGCGACACGATCAAGCCGGTCATCGCCAATGTGCCCGCGAATCAGACGCTCGTGGCCAACACGCTCGGCGGCAAACTTTTCACTTTCACGCCGCCTACGGCGACCGACAACATTGATGGCACGGTGACCGTCATTCCGAGCGGCGTGCCAGCCAACAACATCTATCCCGTCGGCACCACGACCGTCACCTTGACCGCGACCGACTCGCACGGCAACGCGACTACGGCCACTTTCACCGTCACGGTCACGGATACGACCAAACCGGTGATCAGCAATGTGCCGGCCGACATGGTTGCGGATGCGACCTCGCCCAGTGGCGCCATCGTCAATTACACCCTGCCGACCGCGACCGATCCGGTTGACGGCACCATCACGGTCACGGCCAGCAAACCGCCTGGCTCCCTTTTCCCATTTGGTGTGACGGTGGTCACTTTCACAGCCAAAGATCCGAGCAATAACACCACCACCGCGAATTTCACGGTCTTCGTCTTGGATTCGACTCCGCCGGTCATCAGCGGCGTGCCCGCCAACCGCACCGTCGAAGCGACTTCCGCGAGCGGCGTGGTTGTCACCTACACCATGCCGACGGCGACCGACAACATTGATGGCACGGTGCTCGTGCAAACGGACAAACCATCCGGTTCGGTCTTCCCGCTCGGTGTGACGGTGGTCACCTTCAGCGCCGACGATGCGAACAGCAATTCGTCGGAAGCGTTCTTCACCGTCACCGTCGTAGATACCACCAAACCGACGATGACTGCGGCTCCGGCCAACATCACAGCGGAGGCGACCTCGGGCAGCGGCGCCACGGTGACTTATACCATGCCGACCGCGAACGACATCGTGGACGGCAACGTCACCGTCACGACCAGCAAAGCCTCCGGCACGGTCTTCCCGCTCGGCGCCACGACCGTGACTCTCACGGCTAAAGACGCGCACAATAACACGGCCACCGCTACTTTCACCGTCACGGTGGTAGACACAACCAAACCCGTGATCAGCGGCGTGCCGACTAATCAAACTCTCTCCGCCAACATTCCCGGCGGCAAAGTCTTCACTTTCGCGCAGCCCACGGCGACGGACCTCGTAGATGGCGCGGTGACAGTCACAGCTAGTGGCGTGCCCGCCAATAACATTTATCCGCCTGGCACGACGACCGTGACTTTCACAGCTACTGATGCGCGTAACAATACGGCCACGGCAACATTTACCGTCACCGTCACTGACGACACGCCGCCCATGATCAGCGGCGTGCCAGCCAACATCACGAAGGAGGCCACGGCAGCGAGCGGCGCTACAGTGACTTACACCATGCCGACCGCGACTGACGCTGTTGACGGCAATGTGACAGTCACGGCAGATAAAGCCTCCGGCACAGTCTTCCCGCTCGGCACCACGACCGTCACCTTCACGGCCAAAGATCCGAGCAACAACACGGCTACGGCCACTTTCACCGTCACGGTGGTGGACACCACCAAGCCAGTGATCACTGGCGTGCCGGCCAACATGACGAAGGAAGCTACAGCAGCGAGCGGCGCCACGGTGACTTACACTCTGCCGACCGCGACTGACATCGTAGATGGCAACATCGTCGTCAGCACGAGCAAAGCCTCCGGCACGGTCTTCCCGCTCGGCAC
>Ga0070694_100001672_pt1 | contig 13039 bp, 10 predicted proteins | sample KBSK1251metaG_FD_65470 | JGI IMG/M metagenome (GOLD analysis project Ga0070694, IMG submission 65470) | Corn, switchgrass and miscanthus rhizosphere microbial communities from Kellogg Biological Station, Michigan, USA - KBS K1-25-1 metaG | ecosystem: Host-associated > Plants > Roots >... | reverse complement strand
TGGTGGCCGGGCGTCCGCGCACCGCGGCGCGAGGTGGAAGTCGAAGAAGTGACCTAGAGCAGCTTCAGCTTCTCCCCCCATACATCCCAGTGCCAGGCTTCGACCCGAACGCCGGTATCCGGGTCCTTGAGGGGCTTGTATTGCAGCCAGCGCGCCTGAAAGCCGAGGGTGCGCCCGAGCTCCAGCAGCCTTTCCTTATCAGAGCTCACGAGGTGGACCATCGGCACGTTGTCGATCTTGTGGCGGTGAAGCCAAACGCCGCCGTTGAGGGCGAATCGCATCCCCTCACGGCGGCGTTGGAATTCCCGATAGGGCGGCTCTATGTGCAGGTGATCTTGCCCTCGGCCGTCGCGGGCGCCACGGGCGCCGCGTTTCCTTGATAGAGCACGCATTGCCGCGGCGTCTGGCTATGAATCGCGCGCGCCGACCAACCGCCCGGGGTCGACTCGAGGACGCTCAGCGTCACACCAGTCGACGAGCGGAAGTTGTTGAGCGCCGCCAAGCTGCTGGTGTAGAACGCGCTGTCATAGAAGAAGGCTTCCTCCGCGGTCGCCAGATTCTTGAGGTCGGACTTCATCTGGGCGACGTACGCCTTCTGCTTCGTGTTGGCGAGTTTCGGAATCGCGATCGCCGCGAGGAGTCCGATAATCACCACCACGATCAACAGCTCGATCAACGTAAAACCGCGATTCTTCAACGGTTCTCCCTTCGGCGCGAAAGGGCGCCAACCCAGGATCAAGCCCGAATTGACGCCCCTATTGTGGGGTACGACCCCCCCTTCTTGCAAGAGGTGTGCTTAACCCTTCGCTTCGACCCAATTCTTTCCAGCACCGACACTTACAACGAGTGGGACCCGTAATTCGGCGACTCCCTCCATCTCGCGTTTTACAAGACCCCCGGCGTCATCCGCATGGGCTTCTGTGACCTCGAACACAAGCTCGTCGTGCACCTGAAGGAGCATCTTCGCGTCCATGCCAGTCCGCTGCACCGCGGCGTGAATCCGGATCATCGCAATCTTGATCAGGTCGGCGGCCGATCCCTGCAGCGGCGAGTTCGTGGCGGTCCGCTCGCCAAAGGAGCGAATACTGAAGTTTCGGTCTCGGAGCTCGGGGATGTAGCGCCGCCGTCCGAAGAGCGTCTCCACAAACCCGCGCTGGCGCGCTTCGTCAACCGTCCGGTCGAGCCAGGCTCGGACCCCGGAAAAGCGCTCGAAGTAATGCCTGATGAATGCTTTGGCCTCCTCGAGCGTGATGCCGAGCTGGCGCGAGAGCGCCTGCGCCCCCTGACCATAGATCGTCGCGAAGTTGATGGTCTTCGCGCGGGCTCGCATCTCCCCCGTCACGCTCGCTTCTGGCACACCAAAGATGACTGTGGCAGTCTGGCGGTGAATGTCCCCCCCACGCTGGAACGCGGCCACGAACTCCGGATCGCCGGAGAGGTGGGCCAACAGCCGGAGCTCGACCTGCGAGTAGTCGGCCGTCAGGAGCAGGCGGCCGGGCGGCGCAACAAAGGCGCGGCGAATCTCCTCCCCCCGCTTGGTCCGAATGGGGATGTTCTGCAGGTTCGGATCGGATGACGACAGGCGGCCGGTCGCGGCGCCGGTCTGGTTGAAGGTCGTATGCACCCGGCCGGTGTCGGGCCGGACGTAGCCCGGCAGCGCGTCCACGTACGTGGATTTGAGTTTCGAGAGCTCGCGATACTCCATCATGAGGCGTGGCACCTCATGCCCCATGGTCGCGAGCTGCTCCAGCACTTCGACGTCCGTCGATGGGCCGGTTTTCGTTCGCTTCAGCACCGGCAGCTTGAGCTTCTCGAACAGGACGGTCCGGAGCTGCGGCGTTGAGCCGAGGTTGAACTCGCCTCCGGCCACTTTATAGATGTCCATTTCGAGACCGGCGAGCTCCTTATTGAACCCGCGCGACATCTCGCCCAACAGCGCCCGATCGACCAGCACGCCGGTCGCTTCCATGTCCACCAGCACCGGAATGAGCGGGATCTCGATTTCGTCGAGCAACCGCGTCAGGTGATGCTCCTCGATTTCGGAGCGGAATGCTTCCTCGAGGCGGAGCACCATCTCTGCCTGCGCCGCCGACACACGTGCAGCTTCCGCTGGGAGAACGTCGGCATACTGCCGCTCCTTGCCGGTCAGCTGCGCCGTCGTCGACAGCTCGACGGACAGCCGTTCGCGCGCGAGGTCGGCGATCGCGTGCGATCGATTGCCCGGATCCAGCACAAAGCTTGCGACCATCGAGTCGTAGGCGACGCCGGCGAGCGGAACGCCGGCACGCGTGAGCGCGACCCAACTGGCCTTGATGTCGTGCCCCGCTTTCCTGACGGCGGCGTCCCCGAGTAGAGCGCGCAGCTCCGCCATCGGCTTGCTGGCGATAGGGGGCAGATTGCGCGGCGGCGTCACGCCGTCGAAGTCACCCTCCGGCGCGCGGTGACCGAGCGGTAAATACCAGGAGCGACCCGGTGCGACGGCGAACGAGATACCGGCCAGATTCGGCTCTGTCTGCAGCGCGACCAACGGCGCGGCGCGGAGCTCCGCGAGCATGGCCGGCAGCTGCGCGGGATCATCGATCAGCGTGGGATCCGCAAGCACCGGAGCCCGGCTCGCCGGTACCGGCGGCGTACCTCCGCCCCCCCCCGCCGTACTCTCCTCTTCCGTCGGTGGCGTTCCGACGGACGCGAGGTCCGTGAGTTTCGGAATCAACGTGCGGAATTCGAGCTCGGTGAACAGCGCGGCGAGCCGCTCGGTGTCGGGCGTCTGGACGTGGAGCTGCTCGAGATCGAGCTCGACCGGCACGTCGCGGCGCAGTGTCACGAGCGCGCGTGAGAGGCGCGCGTTATCGGACTGCGCGAGCAGCGCTTCGCGTGGCCGCTTCCCGGTAATTTCGGCCGCTTTGTCCAGGATGGTGTCGAGATTGCCGTAGGTTTCGAGGAGCTGGACCGCGGTCTTGTCGCCGATGCCTTTGACGCCGGGAATGTTGTCGGAGCTATCGCCGACCAGCGCGAGGAAATCGACGACCCGCTCGGGAGCCACACCCAGTCGTTCGTTCGCGTTGGACGTATCGACCCACTGCTCCTCGACGGCGGCCTGACCACCCCGGCCGGGATTGAGCAGGGCGATTCCCTCGCCGATCAGCTGATAGAAATCCTTGTCGCCCGACACGATGACGGCCTGGAGGCCGCTCGAGGCCGCACGCTGCGCGAGCGTGGCGACGACGTCATCCGCCTCGTAGCCGTTGATGGCGATGACGGGAATGTGAAACGCGTCGAGTATCTGGCAGACGCGCTCGAGCGAGCGGTCGAAATCCTGCTGGAGTTCCTCTCCCAGCTTTTCGCGCGTGGCCTTGTATTCGGGATACTGCTCCTGGCGAAACGACACGCCCCGATCGTGTACCCAGCCGATGTACTCGGGATGATAGTTCTCGTAGAGCCGGAGCAGAAAATTCGTGATGCCCCAGACCGCCGACGTATTCTCGCCCCGCTTGGTCGTCAGCGGCCGTGCGATCATGGCGAAAAACGCGCGATAGATCAGCGCATAGCCGTCGACCAGGAAAACGCACTTGCGTCCCTGGGTGGAAGCGGGAATCGGCGGCGCCGGGCGCGGAGGCATGGCTCGAAAGCTAGCGGTCCAAACAAGAACCCCGCCCGAGCATCCGGGCGGGGTACAGCGTCGATGAAGTGGTTGGGCGCTGGAGGTGCGGTCAGACGCGCACGACGTTCGTCGCGTGGAGCCCTTTATCGCCCTGCTTCACTTCGAACTCCACTACCTGACCCTCGGCGAGTGTCTTGAACCCATCCATCTGAATCGCCGAGAAATGTACGAACACGTCTTCTCCACCCTCTTGCTCAATGAAGCCATATCCTTTGGCGTCATTGAACCACTTCACCTTTCCCTTGATCACGATCCGCCTCCTGCAGAGTCTGATACTGGGCCCCCGCCCTGCGGGATGCCTGCCCGGCCCTGGTGTCGAGCGCGGTAGAAATGACCGGCGGATTGTGAGACTGTCAACCGGGGTTTCTACGGTTGATACAGCGCGCGGTACAACTCGCGATTCCGCAAGAGCGTGCGGACATAACCGCGCGTCTCCGGATAGGGAATCAATTCGATAAAGCGATCCGGATCGTTCGCTCCTGCGCGCTCGAGCCAGCGGCGCACGGGGACCGGACCCGCGTTGTAGGCCGCGATCGCCGCATCGACCCGGCCGAATCGTTTCAGCAGCTCGGCGAGATGCGCGGCGCCAAGGTGCAGATTGAGGTCGGGGACCGTGATCCACTCCGGATAGAAGGCGACATCCAGCCCGCGCGCCATCAGTGCCGCGGTGCTCGGCAACAGCTGCGCCAATCCGCGGGCCCCCGCTGGGGAGAGCGCCTCGATGTCGAACGTGCTCTCCTGCCGGACGAGCGCCGCCAGCAGGAGCGCGTCGACTCCGAATTCCTCCGCCTCGGCCTCGACGGCCGTGCGGTTGGGCCAGGGGAAAATCGCGCGCAGCACGCGCGCGTCGCCGGCCGCCTGCAACGCCGCCTGCCAGCCGAGCCGCACCGCCGCCGAGCCGTAGCCCCGGCCGCTCAGTCCTTCGCTCCAGGCAAGCTGCGCATCGAGGTCGGTCGGCGGTCGCGACAGGACGAAACGCACTTCGGCTTGGGCTTCGGTGTCCAGGCCGGCGAGCACCAACGTGTCGATACGCGCAAGTCCGGCCGCGACGGCGGGCGGCGGGGGTGTGACTGGAATTGCCGTGGGAGCGAACGCCAACGGCGGCAAGTGTGTTTCGCGACGCGCGCGCATGCCGTAGTAGCCGAGCGAGTCCTCTCGCGCGAGCGCGATCCAGCTGCTGCGTGCTTGCGCGGAGTCGCCGCGGTCGAGGGCGACCTTGCCGAGCCAGAAGCGCGCAGCGGTGCGCTGCGGTCCCGCGGCGTCGATCTCGGATTGATACAGCGCGGCGGCGGTGTCGAGCTGTCCCGTGCTTTCCGCGCGCGACGCCAGGCGGAACCGGGAGAGCGAGGCGCGTTGATCGGCCGGATAACGAGTGATCAGCTCGCGGTACCAGCGCGTCGCATTCGCCGAGTCCCCCCGGCCATCGTACAGGTCGGCCAGAATGTAGAGCGCACCCGCGGCCGCCGTATCGGTGGGATAGCGCTGCGCAAAGCTCGCGAGCGCGCCTGGCGCCGTCGCGTCGCCCAGCCGGACGAGCACGCGCGCACGCCGGTATAACGCGAGCGGCCGCACACTCGAATCGCGCGCGGCGGCGCTGTATGCGCGGGCCGCTTCCGGCATCCGGCCGCTCGACACCAGCAGCTCTCCGTACAGCATGAAGGTCGCGGCGCTCGAGTCCCCGCGCCGCAGCGCGTGCTCCACGTGAATGCGCGCGTCTTTCACGGTGTTGCGCCGGTTGAGCGCGCGGGCCAGGGCGACATGCTCGGCGGCCTCGCGCGGCGGCAGCGGACCGAGCGCCAGCGTCACGCCTGCCGCGGCGTCGTCGCTCAGCGGGTCGCGCGCCAGGAGCGCGTATAAGGCGGTGCGACCGCGCGTGGAGTCGCCTGTGGTCAAGGACAGCCGCGCGACATCGAGTCCCTTCCCCGCCGCCTCGAGCGCATCGAGCGCGCGCGCCGTATCGCCCGCGTTCAGAAATGCGCGAGCACGCGCGACCGGTACCTGGCGCGCTGCCGGCGCGGTAATGTCCGCCAGCAACACGCGCGCGGCCGCGCTGTCCCGACTCAGGCGCGCAAGACGGATGCGCAGCCATTGGTCGATTGCCGCGAGCCGTCCGCTCGCGCGCGCGGTGGCATATGAAGCCGCGGCGCTATCCGGCTGACCCGCCGCCTCGTACGCGATCCCCGCCCGCACCGCGAGCAATGCGGCGCGTGCAGCGGGCGCGCGGGCGCGCGCGAGATCGAAGTGCGCAGCTGCGTCAGCGTAGTTGCCCACGCCGTACTCGGCCTGCGCCAGCACCGCAAGCGCCTCGCCGTCAGCATAGTCGAGCAGCCACGGCTGATTGACGAGCAGTGAGCGCGCGTAGGCATACCGCCTGGCGTGGACCTCTGCCTTGGCACCTTCGACGACCAGGAATGCGTTGGGATTCGGGTCGCGCCGCGCCGCCGCGAGCAGCGTCTCGGCGGCATGCCAGGGACGGCCCGACAGGCGCAACGAATCCGCGCGAACCGTGGCCGTGTGATCCGGTTGCGCGGTTTGCGCGAAGCCACCCCCGGTGCCCAGCACCAGCAGCGCCGCGAGGGGCGCGGCGATCCTCGTCACCGGCCGGTACGCCTCACCCGCGCCAGGACTCGCTGGTATTCGGCGCGTGACGACGGCGTGAGCCGGAAGCGATTGAAGCCTGTCTGATCCTCGAAAAAGAGGACCAGGCGCTCCGTACTATAGGTCCAGCGCAGCACCCGCAGGCCGCTGCGATCCATGCCGTTGGTCATGTCGAGCATTTCATCAGCTTCACCCAACGTAATCAGTACCTCCCCGCGCTCCGTCATCCACCCCGGCTGTCCTTCATCCTGGAATCGCACGTTCGCTTCCTGCACGCGCCGGAAGTAGTCGTCGAGCGCCTCGTTTTCCGCCGTGATGGGGTTTGGATCGGTGGCCCGCCAAAAATCACGCCAGACTTCGGCACGGTGTTCCGGTACGGTGCGCCTCAACGAATCGACCCAGTCCTGCCGGTCGAAGTAACGCAGCAGGTTCGCCATCTCCTCGAAGTTGGTGATGACCCACTGGTTCGAGAAGCTCACCAGGAACCGGGCGCGGACTGTATCGCCCCCCTCGGCGGGCACAACCTCGAGCTCGGCTTGACCCACCGGCAGATTCCCCGGCGCAACGATGAGCGTCGCCGACGCGAGGTTGGTATCGCCCGTCAGCTGGGCGGAGTCTCGCCACAGTTCCTTGTCGGTGCCGTCCACGACGCGCGCGATAACCGTGCCGGGACCGGCCTCGTACCGCTCCAGATAGAACCGCATCGAGTCGGTGCCATAGGGGAGCGTGGCGCGCGGGTTCATGACGAGCTTGGGCAGTTCGCCCCGGTGTCCACGAGCCGTGGCGGTATACACCGCGACCGGGCGCGACAGTTTCGGGCCGGAGAACCGCGGCGCCGTATCGGTCCGCTCGGCATGCGAAAACGCCGGACTGTTGCGATCGCGCACGATCACTGATACGCCGTACGTTCCGGGCGGCACCATCACGAATTTCTGATAGATCACGCTTTCGTCGGTCCGCAGCGTCTCGCGAAAATGGCGCACCCGGATCTGCTCGTCGCTCGCGATCTGCCGCACGGGAATGGAGCCCTCCCCCCCCCCGCGCCCCCCCGCCCCTGCGGTGTCGGTCCGAAACGTCGCCTCCACATGGTACTCGGCGACGAATTCGGCGCCCCGATGCGCGAAACTCAGCGTCTGATTGCTGAGCGAGAGAGAGAACAGGGCAAGCGTCGAGTCGGAGCCTGGGCCGGCGAGGTAGCGGACGGACGCCACAAACGGCAGTGCCCCGCCGCCGACGAGCGACCCCATCGCCTTATACGCCGACGTAGCATCGAACATGCGCGTGACGGCCGTTCCGGGCGCGGGGGCTTTCTCAGGCTGCCCTACCCGTTGCCAGGAACCGCAGCCGCCCGCCAGAACAAGAACTATTGAAAGCGCAATCGCGCGTTGGATCACTTGCCGAGCCTCAAAACCGGAAGTTAGTTTCGCGCCAACTCCAATGGCCAACGAGAACCTGGCCGGCAGGACAATTGCCGGCTACCGCCTCCTCGAGCGCGTGGGCGAGGGAGGGACGGCGGAGGTGTACCGCGCCGAGCACGGCGACCGCGGGGCCTGTGCGTTCAAGGTATTGCGGGAGCGGCTCAGGGGCGACCCCACCGTGGTCAAACGCTTTCTGCGTGAGGCGGGCTACGGTTCCAGGGTGGTCCACCCCGGGGTTGTCCGCACGTACGACTTTGGTGAAGCGGACGGCCTCTATTATCTCGCGCTCGAGTGGGCGACCGGTGAACCGCTCGCCGACTACCTCCATCGCGAAGGTCAGCTCGCGCCTGCCGAAGCGATCCCGCTGGTGCGCCAGCTCGCGGATGCGCTCGCGGTGGCACACAGCGCCGGCATCATTCATCGAGATCTGAAGCCCGAAAACATCATGTACGATGCGAAGACGCGCACGGTCAAACTGCTCGATTTCGGCATCGCGCGAGACGCGGAGCAGCCGCCGGAAGAGCGGCTGACGCGCACCGGCTTTTTTGTGGGAACGCTCCAGTACGTCGCTCCCGAAGCGCTCTCCGGCGAGCTCGTCGACGGCCGGGCCGACATCTACAGTCTGGCAAAAATCACGTACAACATGCTCACCGGTAAGAATCCGCACGATGGGCGCAGCCCCCGCGAGCTGTTTCAGCAGCTGCTCAGCGGCAAGGCGAAGCCGCTCTCCGCAGCTCGCGATGACCTGAAGTTTCCACCCGCACTCGAGGCAGCCGTGATGAAAGGGCTGTCGCGAAATCCGGACGATCGCCAGCCCACCGTCGCCGCATTTGCGAATGAGCTCGAAGCCGGGCTCGGTCAGAATCAGAGTCCCAAGTCTCGCGGGATTCTGGGGACGCTGAAAAACATCGTTGGCAAGCGGTCAAGTGAATAGTAGTAGCGACTACTACTACCTACGGGATACGCTCAAGGATTTGCTCCTGACGCGCTCGATCCGGCGCGGCGATTTCGTCCTCGCGTCGGGTCGCCGCTCCTCCTTCTATATCGACGCCCGCCTCACCACCATGTCCGGCGAGGGCCTCGCCGTGATTGGCGGGCTGGGACTCGATCGGTTCGCCGCCCGTGGGTGGACGCCTCGCGCTGTCGGCGGGCTCACCCTTGGAGCGGACCCGATCGCGTATGCGCTCGCCCTGACCGCGCGGCGCCGCGGGCAATCGCTCGATGCCTTTACCGTCCGCAAACAGGCGAAAGAACACGGGACCGGGAAGCGGATCGAAGGATGCTTCGCGACGGGCTATCCCGTCGTCGTCGTCGAAGACGTCCTCACGACGGGCAGCTCGGCGCTCGACGCCGCGCGTGCGGTCGAAGCCGAGGGTGGGCACATCCTCGGCGTGATGGCGGTGGTGGATCGAGAGGAAGGGGGTCGCGAGGCGATCGAACGCGCGGGGTTCCTCGTGGAGGCGTTCCTGTCGGTCACCGATCTCGGGTTGGCACCGGTCCCGTGACCTCTCCCTCGATGCGCCCGTCGTTCGCCGCCCGCGTCCGCGGCTGGCACGATCAGGCAACGGCGCTCGAGCAGCGATTCAAGGATCTCGAAACCTTCCAGCGCAGTCATCGCCGGCGTTGGGCCATTGCCGCCTCGCTGCTCGTCCTCGGCGTGCTCGGCAAGCTTGCGGGCATCGTGCAGGCTCGGCTCGGCACGATCGTGTTGATTGCGGGAGCGGGCGCGGTGCTGAATGCGCTCGTCGGCCTGATCAACGAGCGCGGCTGGTACCGCTGGTGGTTCATCTATATGCTCGCGCTCCTCGACGTCGCGCTCATCAACGTGCTGGTGGTGTGGTTTGGGCACGGTGGGATCATCGGAGCGCTCTTCATCGCGGTCCTTCCTTACGCGTTCGATCAAGGCCAGGCCGTCGGCGACTTCCTGGTCCTCGTGGCATCGCTCGGTTACCTCATTGCCAGTTGGTTGCACGGTCAGCTGTATCCCGGAAGCATCGGCCTCGATGCGAGCGCTTACCTCGAGACGGGGGTGTTCATCGTCGTCGCGATGGCGCTGAAGCGCATTCCCGCAACGCTGATTCAACGCATCCGTCGCGCGCGCGGGGTGATGGGAGAGGCGGAGCAGGGACACCTCGCCGTGCGCGCCGCGGCCGCCGAGGCCGACGAGCTCGGGTTTTTGGAGAAGAGCTTCAATCGGATGCTGGAGGAGATCGGCGCAACCATCGCGTCGGTGCAGCACGAAGCCGACGAGGTCGCCGCCTTTTCCGAACAGCTGGCAGCCGCCGCCGAGCAGCTCCACGCAACCACCGAATCGCTGACCCAGACGTCGCAGCGACTCGCCCGTGATTTGGGCCATCAGCGCGGCTTGGCCGACGGCGCGCGGGGCGAAAGCGCCAAAGCGGCGGATCAGGCCGAATCGTTACGCGTACGCGCCGAACTGATGCAAGTCGATGCGTCCCGTCTGGTGAGCGCGGCGGAACGAGGGCGCGAGCGGGTCGCGCGCGCGAGCGCGACTCTGCGCGCGGTTGGGGAAGAAGTGCGCGCAACGGCATCGACGGTGGCCGGCCTCTCCGGCATGTCGGAGCGGATCGGCGTCTTTGCGCAGACGATTTCACGGATCGCGCGCCAGACGCATTTGCTGGCGCTCAACGCCGCGATCGAAGCCGCGCGCGCCGAAGAACACGGCGAGGGCTTTGCGGTCGTCGCCGATGAGGTACGTTCCCTGGCTGCCGAGGCAGGGAAGTCGGCGCGCGACGTGGCAGAGCTGGTCAGCGAGCTACGGACCGGGATCGAAGCGGCCGCGCGCGCGATGCAGTCGGGCGAGGCGAAAGTGCGTGACATCGGCGCCGTGGCCGCCGAAGCCGACGGGGCACTGCAAGAGCTCCATCAAGGCGTGCAGTTGATGGGTGACCTCGTCGATGCGACGGCCGAGGTCTCGCGCAGCCAAGCCGCGCGGCTGGCACAGCTGGCCCAATCGTTACAGCAAGTCGCCAGTATCTCGACAGTCTCGTCGGAAAGCGCCAACAGTACCGCTGCTGCCACCGAGGCGCAGATCACCGCGATGGGCGAGCTGACTGCGACGTCCCAGCAGCTCGCACAGCTGGCGGAGCGCCTCCGCGCGGGCATGGCGCGGTTCTCGATGCTCCGGCGAGATCCACGAACCATCGATGACGCCGCCGACTAACGCCTAACCCGTGCGGGAGACCGCTGCGGCGTTCGGGCCTTGGTCCCACGACCCCGCGTTGAAGGGGTGAAACGCGCGCAAGGTCTCCCGGTACGGGGTGATGAGCAGGTCGATGTAGCGCGCGAGCGCCACGTCAAAAGGAAAGCGACGGCGAAATTCTCCCGCCGTCACGCCGAGCACGGCGCGCAAATGACGGCCGAAGCTCTGGGGTGACGAGTAGTCCATCCGGTAGGCGACGTCAGAGACCGACAATCCGGGATTCTGGAAAAGGAATGCGGCGTGGAGCAGGCGCATTCCCGCGAGATAGCTCTTGGGTGACGGAATGCCTGCGCGGCAGAACCGCGACATCAACGTGCTTGGCCGCACCCGCAGGTGGCGGGCCAGGGCTCGAACGGTGTTGAGCGCGGGAGCGAGTCGCGTGATCGCTTCGAAGAAGAGCCGGGCTTCTTCCGACGCACCGCCAAGCGCGGGGAGGAGGCGATCGAGAATGCGGCCCGCGACCGGCGAGGCGGGATGGCCGACGAGATCGCGGAGACGCCGCCAGCCATCGGGCTGCGTGCAATCCACCGCCGAGCGCACGCCGGTGGCGCCGAGGCGCAGCAAGGTTTCGGTCGCTTCCCAGTCATGCCGGGAAACGAGAGCGACGGCGGGGATTGCAGGGAATTCCCGCACAAAGCGGGCGACGGCCGGCAGCGCTTCTCCGTGACAGCGGTGCACCGAGATGACGACGGCATCAACGCGCCCGCGGCGTGCCACGTGCAGCGCTTCGCGCAAGGACTCGGCGTGCAGCGTGTGGAAGCAGCCGTCGCCCGCGGCGTCGATGCGCGGACGCTCGGGGGCGGGGAGAACCGTACAGACGGTGACCATGCGCCGGTACGGTAATGACCCCTGCTCAACTCACGGTCATCGCCAGCAGACGCCGTATCACATTCCGAGTGGCGATTTTTCGCCGACGGATTGCCCAAAAAGCCGCGGTTGCGAACCGTACGTTCGCAGTTCATTCTCGTGCTCGATGCGTTCCGCGACGGTCTGTCTGCTCGTTCCTCTGGTCGGCTGGTTGTCGTTGCCGGATTCTGTGACGCCCGTGGCGTTCAACGACAATCGCCATACAGCGGGGACGCTCCGCCACGGGGTCCTCACGCTCGAGCTCGAGACTGGCGTGGGAAGATGGCGCCCCGACGGCAAGAGTGGGCCGAACCTGGACGTCCTGGGGTTCGCTGAGCGCGGCCACTCGGTTCAGATCCCTGGACCGCTGATTCGTGTGCCTTCCGGTACCGACATGCACATCACGGTTCGCAACCGTCTCGAGCGGCCACTGATCGTTCGTGGCCTCTACGACCGGGCAGCAAGTCATCCCGATTCCGTCGTATTATCGGCCGGCGAAAGCCGCGAGATCAGCTTCCGCGCGAACACGCCAGGCACCTACTACTACTGGGCACGCACGAACGACTTTCCGACTCCCCTCGGCCGAACTGAGGATAGCCAACTGATCGGCGCGTTTGTCGTGGATTCCGCACCAGGTACCGTCAACGACCGCATCCTAGTGCTGACGGCGTGGGTGCATCCCGCAGATACCGGCCTCTCAGCCGGTGAGCGCCGCGAAGTGCTCGCCATTAACGGCCTGTCATGGCCTTACACAGAGCGCTTCCGCTTTCAGGTAGGGGACACCGTGCGCTGGCGCGTCATCAACGGCAACTCGCGCCTTCACCCGATGCATCTGCACGGGTTTTACTTCAACGTCACGAGCCGCGGAACGGCGACACGCGATACGCTGTACAGGGCGGCGCAACGGCGATCGGCGGTCACCGAGTTCATGGCGGCCGCCACAACCATGGGGATGACGTGGGTTCCCACGCGGGCGGGCAACTGGCTCTTTCATTGTCATCTCATCGCTCACATCGCGCCGGCGATTCGCAATCATTACAAAGAGCTGGGCGGTGAGGAGACGCGCCATGAGATGAACCATGCGTACGCGGGCATGGCCGGTCTGGTCAGCGGGATTACGGTGACGCCGCGTCGCAATGCCACCGCCACTTCCAACCAGCCGGTAACCCGCGCGCTCCGGCTCTTCGTTCACAAGCGCGCGCAGTATCTCGGCGATGCGGCCGGATACGGCTTTATCCTGCAGGAAGGCGCAGCGCCTCCGGCTCCAGACTCCATCCGCATTCCCGGCAGTCC
>Ga0070694_100001668_pt1 | contig 13049 bp, 9 predicted proteins | sample KBSK1251metaG_FD_65470 | JGI IMG/M metagenome (GOLD analysis project Ga0070694, IMG submission 65470) | Corn, switchgrass and miscanthus rhizosphere microbial communities from Kellogg Biological Station, Michigan, USA - KBS K1-25-1 metaG | ecosystem: Host-associated > Plants > Roots >... | reverse complement strand
GGGCTGCTGCATCCTCTTCCTCGACGAGCTCGACTCGGTCGGGATGTCGCGCGGCGGCACGATGGGCGGCCAGCAGCAGGGAATGATGGGTCCGATGGGCATGATGGGCGGCCGCGGCCTGGCCCTGAACACGATGCTCAACCAGATGGACTCGCTTGGGAAGCACGTCGAAGACCGGATGAAGTACAAGATCGCGCGCTGGCTCGGTATCGTGCGTGGTCCCGTGCCACCGAAGCCCGTCGTCTTCGTGATCGGGGCGACCAACCGGCCCGAGGTGCTCGACGCAGCGCTCGTGCGCGCCGGCCGCCTGGACCGCAAGCTGATGATCTACGAGCCGGACGGCGAAGGTCGCAAGGACATCATCCAGCACTACCTCCGCCTGAAGGCGCACGAGCCGGGCATCCCGGTCGATCTGATGGTCGCGGACTCCATCGGTTGGACGCCGATCGAGCTCAAGACCGTGATCAACGAGGCGCTCATCGTCGCGCACGATGACAGTCGCGAGTACCTCACCTACAAGGACTGGCTTACCGCCCGCGACGCACGCCTTCTCGGCATCAAGCAGCCGATCCTGAGCATGTCCGCGCACGACCGCCGCACCATCGCCTACCACGAGGCCGGTCACGCGATCGCCTCGCACTACCTCAACAAGGACGACCGCATCCAGAAGGCATCGATCATCCGCATGGGCGACGCGTACGGAGTCGTCATGCCGACACCGAAGCTCGAGCGCCACCAGCTGCACGCCGAGGAGATCGAGAACGACATCATGGTGTCGCTTGGATCGCGTGCGGTCGAAGAGATCATCCTGCACACCAAGACCGCGAACGCGTCGTCAGACCTCAGGAACGCGACGAACCGTGCGATCGCGTACGTGGGCACGTGGGGCATGGGCTCGACGCTGCTCGCATTCCCGCCGAACGCGATGGGCGCGGCGCCACAGGTGCTCTCGCTCGCCGACAAGCTGCTCGAGGGTCTCTTCGAGGAGACCAAGCGGCTCATCCGCGAGAAGGAATACGCGGTCCACGCGATCGCCGGTCAGCTGCTCCAGCGTGGCGAGCTCATCGGTCCCGAACTGGACGAGATCTTCGCGGCCGCCGACCTGTCGAACCCCGAGATGGCCAAGGAGTTCGTCCGCAGGCCGGTGAACCTGCCGAAGATGGCCGACCTCATGAAGAAGGAAGAGCTGCCACCGGGCGTCGTTGCGGTTCCCGTCGCAGCGTCGGATCTCCCGGGCCAGCCCACACCGACACCGACACCGATCCCGCAGGGCTAACCGCAAGGACTAACGAAGGTCGACTCCCGCTGGCGCAGGCCAGCGGGAGTTTTCTTTCTACCTTCCGTACGCTTTCGCGAGCTGTGCGAGGGTGACGAAGCGAAGCGGTCCGGCGTCGCGGTCGTAGCGGTAGGGGTCGAAGGCGTGGAACAGCGCCTCGATCGCGGCGCGCTCGATCGTGTCGATCGTTCCGGGATGGCTCACGATCGTGAGCGCCCGCCGCTGCGCGGCGGGCTGACCCGGCGCGGCGATCTTGCGCAGGTCCGCCTGCGCGACAGCAGCGATCGAGGACACGCTGTGACCGTATGTGTTGCCGGCGATCGTCGGCGCTTCGAGCAAGGTGAGATCGCCGGCCGTGTTCGCGTCATCGCGGGCCGGGTAATAGGGTTGCGCGTCGGACGCAAGCGTCCACGGAAGCTGCAGTTGACCGAACGGCCCAGCCGATGTGGCGCTGCAGTCCGCCGTGAACCCGAGCGCCGCGACAGCGCGAAGATTCGCCGCGTTCGCGAACAGACCGCCGCCGCGGAATGAGGTCGGCTTCGGTAGACCGTGCTCGGCGAGGAGTCGTAGCGAGTACTCGACGAGAGTTCGGGTCTCGCCTTCGTTGTACGCGGTGATCGGCACGTCGTAGCCATCGCCGCGGCCCGCCCAGCTCGGCGTCGTGCGCGGCACGAGTCCCGCGGCTCGCACGAAGTCGTTCCACATATGCAGATGGAGCGCGATCTCATCGCCCTTCGACGCCCGGAGCTTCGTCCAGGCGAACATCGCATCCGCGCGTGAGGCGCTGACCTGTGTCGTGGTCCACACCCGCGGATTCCACATGAGGGTCATCGGCACTCCGAGCGCGTCCGCGATCGCCGCGGTGTTCGCCATCTCCGCGTCACCGGCGGCATCGCCCTCGAAATCGAGCGTCCAAACGACGTACTCCGGAGCGGAGACCATGAAAGTTGCTGTCGCGACGACCGCATCGGATCCATCGCGCAGGCGCACGAGATACTCAACGGTGTGCTCGCCCGCGGCAGTGTTGCCGTCGAGCGGCAACACGCCAACCCACTGCGAGGCTGCACCCGGACTCGGCGCGAGATCGACTGTGCGCCCCGACGCGGCCAGCCGCGCGCGCGGACGCCCGACCGTCGCATCGACGCCGGGGAATTGCACGTTAAGCGGCACCTCGTCGTGGAACAGCCCGTCCGGGATCGTGTACCAGCGCCTCGCCGGCCCTGGCGTGCTTGCCACCGGGCGGTCGCGGAGACCCTCCGTAGGCGCTGTGCTGGCGGTCGCGCTCGCGGCGGCGACGCTCGTCGGCGCAGACGAAGCCGGAGTGGGCGTCGCGCTGCCGGGAGCGCAGGCCGCGCCCGCGATGACCACCGACGCGATGAGGCCGAACGGACGCACGATGTCGTCATCGTAGGGGCGACGGCATGAGAAACTTGTGCGTTAGATGAGCCTTACTGCGATGCGCCGTTGGATCCTGCCGAACATCGCGCCATTCGTCGCCCCGGACGGTATGGTGCCGCTGGTCGCGCGCATCCTTGCGGCGCGTGGCATCGAGCTAGCGGACATGGCCGACTTCCTCGCGGCTCGAGCCGTCGAGAACGGGCCACCGATGCTCGATCTGGACCGCGCGGTCGAGCGTCTCCGTCGTGCGCTCGCGGCTCGCGAGCGCATCGTCGTCTACGGGGACTACGACGTGGACGGCATCGCCGGCTCGGCGATCCTCGTGCGGGCGTTCCGGCAGCTGGGCGTCGTGGTCCAGGCGTATATCCCGAACCGGTACGAAGAGGGGTACGGGCTCAACGAAGAAGCGCTGCGCAAGCTCGCCGCCGATGGCGCGCGCGTCATCGTGTCGGTCGACTGCGGCGTCACCGCGGTGCGCGAGGCCGCACTCGCGCGGTCGCTCAGTGTCGACCTGATCATCACCGACCACCACCACCCGCCGGCCGAGCTCCCCGATGCCTATGCGGTCGTGAACCCGCGCCGCGTCGGCGACCCATCGATCGACAAAGAGCTCGCGGGTGCGGGCGTCGCGCTCGTCCTCGCGCGGAAACTGCTCGGCGAGCTCGGCTTCGCGCTTCGGCGGGACGAGCTCATGCAGCTCGTCGCGCTCGCGACCGTCGCCGACGTGGTGCCCCTGCGCGCCGCGAATCGCGCGCTGGTCCGCTCCGGCCTCGAGGCGCTCAATCGCGCACCGATCACCGGTGTGCGCGCGCTCGTGGACCGAGCCGGCCTCAAGCTCGGCAGCGTGACGTCGGCCAACATCGGCTACGTGCTCGGGCCGCGGCTCAACGCCGCAGGACGCATCACCGATGCCGAGGAGGCGCTCCGGCTGCTGCTGACCGAGGAGGCCGAGGAGGCCAAGGTCCTCGCGGAGCATCTCGAGGCGAAGAACCTTGAGCGCCAGGAGCTGACGCGCCAGGTCGTGAAGGGCGCGCGCGAACGCGCGCAGGAGCGGCCCGAGGCGTGGGCGACCGTCGTCGCAGACCCGGCGTGGCCCGCGGGCATCGTCGGTCTCGGCGCATCGCGCCTGGTCGAGGACTACGGCCGCCCGGCGGTCGTCATCGCTCTCGACGGCGAGGAAGGCAAGGGCTCATGTCGGTCGATCTCGGCCGTGCACATCGCCGAGGCACTCGATGAATGCGACGACCTTCTCGTCAAGCATGGCGGTCACGCGATGGCCGCCGGTTTCTCCATCGCTCGCGAGAACATTCCCGCGTTCATAGAGAAGCTGGACGACGTCGTCCGCCGCAGACTCGGCGGCGTGCGGCCGGTGCCGTCGCTGCGCGTCGACGCCGAGATCGAGCCGGAGGCGCTGACCTCGCGGCTCGCGCTCGAGCTCGCGGCGCTCGAGCCGTGCGGGGCGGGGAATCCCAGGCCGCACCTGCTGCTTCGTGGCGTCAAGGTGTTCGGGATCCGGCAGGTCGGCGCCGACTCCGATCATCTGCGCTGCAAGATCACCGTCGGCCGCTTCACCTTCGACGCGATGGCCTTCCGCCGCGGCGAGCACGTCGAGGCGATGACCGACGCGGGATCCGTCGATGCCGTCGTGACCGTTGGCGCGGGTCTGCGCGGCTTCGTCGAGCTAGAGCTCCAGGACTTCGGTCCGATCGGCACCGCCGATCGGATGCGCCTCGAGATGGCGGTCGCCTGATGGCGGAACGCGCCACGATCACGTCGCGGATCGTCGGTATCACCGACCGGCTGCGACCGCAGCGTCATGGCAATGTCGACGTCGAGACGATCGTCAAAGAGATGCTGCGTCACTACCCGGACGGTGACGCGGAGCTCATACGGCGCGCGTACGTCTACGCGGTCGAGGCGCACGCCGGGCAGAAGCGCGTTTCGGGCGAGCCCTACGTCACGCATCCCGCGGCGGTCGGGATGCTCATCGCCGAGCTCGGCATGGAGGCGGCGACGATCGCGGCGACATTGCTGCACGACGTACCCGAAGACACGGCGCGCACTGTCGAGGACATCCGCCTCGAGTTCGGTGATGAGATCGGTCGCCTCGTCGAAGGAGTCACGAAGCTCGGCCGGCTCCAGGGTCAATCGCGCGACGCGCATCAGGCCGAGAACATCCGGAAGATGTTCCTCGCGATGGCGGACGACCTCCGTGTCGTGATCATCAAGCTCTGCGACCGGCTCCACAACATGCGCACGCTCGCGCCGCTGCCGGTGGAGAAGCAGAGGCGCATCGCGCGCCAGACGCTCGAGATCTACGCCCCGCTCGCGCATCGACTCGGGATCTGGCAGATCAAGTGGGAGCTCGAGGACCTCTCCTTCAAATACCTCGAGCCGGAGCAGTACAAAGAGGTCGCCGAGCAGCTCGCCGAACGGCGTCAAGTCCGTGAGCGCTCGATCGATCAGGCGATGAAGACGCTCGCGACCGAGCTCGAGAGAGCCGGGATCCGCGCCGAGCTGTCCGGCCGCGCGAAGCATCTCTGGTCCATCGCGCAGAAGATGCGTCGCAAGAACGTCGGGATCAACGAGGTCTACGACCTGCTCGCGGTCCGCGTCATCGTCGCCGACGTGCCCGCGTGCTACGCGGCACTCGGCGTGGTGCACACGCTATGGCCGCCGATCCCCGGACAATTCGACGATTACATCGCGGTGCCCAAGGCGAACCTCTATCAGTCGCTGCATACCGCGGTGATGGGCCCGGGCGGTCAGCCGCTCGAGATCCAGGTCCGCACGCAGGAGATGCACGCGCTCTCGGAGTACGGGATCGCGGCGCACTGGCGGTACAAGGAGGGCGGCAAGGCGGACCGCGACCGGGACTACGAGTCGAAGCTCGCATGGGTCCGGCAGCTGCTCGAGTGGCAGCACGACGTTACCGACGCACAGGAGTTCGTCGAGTCACTCAAAGTCGACGTGTTCCAGGACGAGGTTTTCGTCTTCACGCCCAAGGGCGAGGTGAAGGCCCTGACGGCCGGCGCGACGCCGATCGACTTCGCGTATCGCATCCACACCGATGTCGGGCACCGCACGATCGGTGCGAAGGTGAACGGGCGCATCGTGCCGCTCGACCATCATCTCCAGTCGGGCGACATCGTCGAGATCGTCACCAGTAAGGCGGCGCGCGGGCCCTCTCGTGACTGGATCGGCATGGTCCGGACCCCCGGCGCGCGCGAGAAGATCCGCCAATGGTTCAAGCGCGAGCAGCGCGACGAGAACATCACGCACGGGAAGGACCTTCTCGATCGCGAGCTCAAGCGCCTCGCGCAGCGGTCCCTCGGCGATCTCTCGGACGAGGATCTTCGCAAGGTGACCGAGGCGATGAACATGCACGACCTCGACACGATGTTCGCGTCGCTCGGATATGGGGAGATCACCGCGGCGCAGGTCGTCATGCGGCTCGGCATCGTCGACGACGCGCAGGTGCAGCTGCCCGGGTCGGCACCGCCGCTCCCACCGACCACATCGCGTGGCGGCGTGACTGTGAAGGGCGTCGAGGATCTGCTGGTGCGGTTCGCCGTGTGCTGCAACCCGGTGCCCGGAGATCAAATCGTCGGATACATCACGCGCGGCCGCGGTGTGACGGTGCACCGCGCTGACTGCGCGAACGTGAAGTCGAGCTCTGAGAAGGAGCGGCACGTCGAGGTGGAGTGGGAGAAGTCCGCCGCGCGGACCTACCCGGTCGCGATCCGCATCGAGGGGTGGGACCGCGACGGCTTTCTCCGCGACGTCGCCGCGGTCATCAGCGAGAACCAGGTCGCGCTCGTGGCGCTCTCGGCGCTCGCGAATCCCGACAAGAGCGCAACCGTCAACGCGACGCTTCAGGTCACGAGCGTCGAGCAGCTCTCCCGTGTGCTCGCGAAGCTCGAAGGCGTTCGGGACGTGTTCAGCGTCCATCGCGACGGCCGCTAAACCGGGGCCGGCGCTGCGTTGCCTAGTCGAGGCGCCTTACACGAGCCACCCTACGACGCGCAGTTGCGGCCGCACTCGGCCGGTGTGAACAGGCAGACCCAGGATCGTCCCGCGCACTATCGCCCATTCGCGCATTCGGTCGCGATCAAGTCCTGCAGCGGTGAATGCGGTCAGTCTCTGCTCGGTGCGTTCCCGAGTCGGTTCGGTGACGATGGGATTCCAAAGGAACGGCGCGATGTCGTACTCGGGTTCACCCAAAGCCGGCTTCGGGTCGATCGCCGCCCAATCGGGTCCGCGTCTGAGGATGTTGTGATGGTGGAAGTCGCCGTGAACTAGGGTTCGGCGCTTGAGCGTGATGGCCTCGAGAGCGGCACGCGCGTAGCGCACGAACTCGTGTTCGGTGGGCTCAACAGCCTTTAGCCAGCGCTTGGACAGACCAAGAACGTTCTGAAACGGCGCATCGGTCGGGGGCTCGCGCCACAGCCGCCGTCCCGTTTCGATAGCTGCGACGAGTGCCTCCGCTTCGGATACATGAGAGAGATCCTCCCCCGGCATCGCGCGCTCAAGAAGAAGTGCTTTGCGTCGCGGATCATGCCGCAGGAGGCGTACCGCGCCGTTGCCGTTCCAAAACGCGAGAGCATCAGTCTCATGATCCGACTCGTCATCTTCGGGAGGGATGATTTTCAGAACAGCATTAGGGCCGGCAGGAGCGACATAGGAATGCGCGGCGTGGAAAGGCTGTCCAAGATCTAGCGCCCAGTCAGCCGCCACGGCACGTGCGATGAGGCTGAGTTGAGCGATGCGGTTAGGCGTTTCCGCGCTCACCTGGACCACCGTAGCGCCCTTTCGTTGCTCGTAGGCGCAGCCTGCGTTGACCCGCGGGCTTCCATAAACTCGAACGCGATGGCAGAAGCCACATGGAAACGGCGTTTCCGCGCGACGACGGTGATGTTCCCAACTTGGTCGCGCGAGCGGCCGGAGCGGCTGCTGTATCTGTCGAACGCCGGCGGCAAGTTCGAGGTCTATGCCTGGGATCAGGCGACCGGCGAGCGCCGTCAGGTCACCGACCGCGCCGAGGGCACCGGCTACCGCGTATCGAGCCGTCTCGATCCGCGTGGAGACTGGATCTGGTGGTTCGACGACGAGAAGGGCAATGAGCTGGGTCGTTGGGTGCGCGAGCCGTGGCAGGGTGGACCGCGCGAGACGATCGCGCCGCAGCTCGCACCGGCGTACAGCGGACGGATCGCGATCCACAGCGGCGGACCCGCCATCGACAAGCGGTTCGCCGTCATCGCGCGCTCGCGCTCGGACGAGGGCACCAGCGTGTACGTAGCCGCCGACGGCCAGGCGCCGCGCCGGATCTACGCGCACGAGCAGAGCGCGTTCATCGACGGGCTCTCGCGCGACGGCTCGCTGGTCGCGCTGTTCCACTCCGAGAACGGCGACAGCCGGAATCGCGTGCTGCGGATCATCGACACCGACGGCGCATGTGTCGCGGAGCTCTCGCACGGCGCCGGCCACGGCTTGTCACCTTCCGGCGGCTGGTCGCCGGTCGTCGGCGATGCGCGCTATCTCGCTGTGCACGACCGAGAGGATGTCGAGCGGCCGCTCCTCTTCGATGCCAAGACCGGAGCGTCCCGCGAGATCGCGCTCGACCTGCCCGGCGAGACGTTCGCCGACTGGTATCCGGACGCGCGTTCGCTGCTGATCGGTCACGATCACCGCGGCCGGACCGAGCTCTATCGCCTTGACCTCGCGAGCTCGGCGCTCGAGCGTCTTGCGACAGAGCCGGGGACGATCTCGACCGCGCGCGTGCGCCCCGACGGCGAGGTCTGGTACATGCTCGATAGGTCCGCCGAACCGGCGACAGTCCGGAAGGTCGGTGGCGGCGTGGTGCTCGCTGGTAGCGACGCTCCCCGAGGCGTCGCGTATCGCGACCATGATGTTGACGGCGTGCACGTGTTCGTCGCCGAGCCGCCCGGCAAGGCTCCCCATCCGACGCTCTTCATGATCCACGGCGGTCCCGAGGCCGCTGATCGCGACAGCTTCTCGCCCACCGTGCAGGCGTGGGTCGACCATGGGTTCGCCGTCGTGTGCCTGAACTACCGCGGCTCCAGCGGATACGGAAAGGTGTGGCGCGACGCGATCGTCGGACGGCCCGGCCTCACGGAGCTCGAGGACATCGCGAAGGTGCACGACTGGGCCGTGGCGACGAAGCTCGCCGATCCGGAACGCAGCGTCCTATCCGGTGGTTCGTGGGGCGGGTATCTCACGCTTCTCGGTCTCGGCACGCAGCCCGAGCGGTGGGCGCTGGGCATCGGCATCGTGCCGATCGGCGACTACATCTCCGCATACGAGGATGAGATGGAGCCGCTCAAGAAATATGACGCCGCGCTCTTCGGTGGCACGCCGACGGAGGTGCCGGAGCGGTACCGCGTCGCGAATCCGATCACGTACGTCGAGCGCGTTCGCGTTCCGATGCTGTTGCTCGTCGGCCAGAACGATCCGCGCTGTCCTTCGCGCAGCGTCGACGTATACCGCGAACGCCTGGTCGCGCTCGGCAAGTCATTCGAGGAATACCGCTACGACGCCGGCCACGGCTCGCTCGTGGTCGACGAGCGCATCAAGCAGGTCGCGATGGAGATCGCTTTCGTCGCGAAGCACCTGGCCACGACACCGCCGCAGGCGTGACGCTCTTCGACCCCGAGCGCGGGCGACCCATCGTCGCCCCGCCGTGCGCCGGTCCGGGCTGCTGGGCCGGTGCTCCGGGTGCATACAGCGACGGGCGTGACACCTATCTCGTGTATCGCATGCGCCGTCCACAGCCCGGACGTGGGTACGAGCTCCGTATCGCCGCGAGCCACGATGGCCTCCGCTACGAGACGGTGTTGTCCTTAAGCAAAGAGCGCTTTGACGCTGAGTCGATCGAGCGGTCCGCGCTCGTGCGTGTGGGCGGGATATGGCGGCTGTACGCGAGCTTCGTGCGACGTCGCGACCGCCGCTGGTGTATCGGACTCGTCGAGGCACCCGCGGTCGACGCGTTTGAGCCGGCGGACGTTGCCATCGTTCTCGACCCGCTCGACGTCGGCCTCGCGGCGGTGAAGGATCCGTGGCTCCGCCGCGATGGCGGCCGATGGCTCATGTTCGTTTCGTGCGGGACGCTTCCGGCTTCGGAAGACAGCGTCCTGCACTCCACGGGCGACGCACTCTCGACCGGACGAACGCTTTCGGTCAGTGGCGTCGCCACGAGCGTCGATGGCAGACGCTGGACGTGGGAGGGACCGACACTCTGGCCGAGTGCCTCGGGCTGGGACGCGTTCACCACGCGCCTCACGACCGCGGTGCCCGATGGTGACGGCTGGCTCGGGCTCTACGACGGAAGCGCATCACTGGCAGACAACTACGAAGAGCGCTGTGGACTCGCGCGCAGCCGCGATCTCAGGAGCTGGGAGCGCGTCAGCATCGACGGCCCATCGATCGGGACGGCGCGTGGCCCCGGTGGCGTTCGCTACGTCGACATCACCCCGGTCGGCGACGTGTTCTACGAGTACACGCGCCCCGACGGCGCGCACGAGCTGCGGGTCGCACACACCGCCTGATCCGGGAACCGGTCGGGGAGCGCCGTTGTACGGCGGATAGACCCAGCGACCGGAGGTGAGTCATGCGCCGGATCCTGCTCGCGTTCGTGGTCTCAGTCCTGACTCTCGCGACCTTCGCGGCGCCAGCCGCGGCGAAGTGCCCCACCTGCGTCGACGGCGTCTCGGTGCAGACACCCGACGGCCAGCCGTGGTCCGAGGGCAAGCCCGTGACGTTGGTCGTGTCCGCGCGACGCGGCGATCCAGATGCGGCGTTCCCGACGACCGGACTCGCCGTGATCATGCAGACCGACCGCGAGCGCACCAAGTGCCTCGACGTCCCGCTCAAGCTCGTAAGCCAGTCCGGCGACGGCGCGCTCTACGCAGGCGTCTTCTACCCGTTCCGCGCCGCGGTCTACTCCGGTCTGGTGCAGTTCGGCGAGTTCTCATTCGACGTGACCATCGACGTGAACAAGATCGCCGCGACCACGCCGCTCGCGACGAGCGATCTGCCCGTCGCCGCACCCGAGCAGGCCGTAGGCGAGACGCTCAGCTACACGATCGGCGCGGTGCCATTCATCCTCCTCGCGATCGGCTTCTGGTCCGCGGTCGCGCTGCTCATCGCGCGCCGACAGCCGCGGATGCGGACGGTCTAGTGCGCAGGCTCCTCCTCGGAGCGGTTCTCTTCATCCTTGCTTGCGAGGGAGCGGCGACGCTCCCCGCTCCCTCGCAGAAGCCGCCCACCGCTGCGCCGACCGCGACGATCGACGTCAGCGACATGATGGGCGCGTTCCCCGCTGCAACGTTCTTCGTCGTCACCGAGGAGGGCGTGAAGGCGATCGCGCTACTCAATCACGCGACGAAGTACACGATCCCGACGAGCGGCGCGGTCCAGGTCGCCACATCGGGCGCCCCGCCGCAGACGCCCAGCGCCGGCTGGGTCTACATCGCGGACGAAGTCTCCGAAGGCACTCGTCTGCGCTGGGTCGACGCCGCGAACGGACAAGTTCTCGCGTCGTGGGTCGAGCGATCACGAAAGCTCGTCGCCACCTCGGTCGGTCACGGCGCGCTCGTCGTCGAGCCGACCACGGCGCGCGTCCTCGCGCTCTACGCCGACGACGACAAGCGCGTGGTGGAGGCGTACGACCCGTACTCGCTGCGACCACTCGGCAGGCGTTTCGAGTCGTTCTGTGGCGATCGGCTCCTTGCGGCCGCCGACCGCGTCGTCGTGGCGTGCTTCGCTGCCGGTGAGATCGTCATCAGCGACAACGGCGCGAAGGCGTTCCCCGTGCACTCGGGACTCGGTGCGCTTGTGGCCGCGGCGATGAGCGTGGATGGGACAACGCTCGTCGGCCGCGACGACGGGACGCTCGGTCGCATCGCGCCGTCAGCGGTGACCGTCGAGAAGATCGAGCCATTCCGCGTCGGCCGCCTCGCGCCCGACGGCATCGCATCGCCGGAGGCTCAGAGCTTCGCGATCGGCCTCATCACCTCCGATAGCGACCTCGGCATCAGCGATCTGCGCAGCGGACGCCGCTACATCTCGTTCCCCGCGGTCTCGCGCGATAGTCAGTCGCTCGCGACACCGTTCGGCGGGATCCTGGCGCAGGGGCAGTTCGCGTTCTGGTCGACCGGGCATGAGGCGCGGCACATCGACCTGCAGCAAGGGTTCGCTGAAACGATGACGACGGTCAGTGGGAGGATGCTCCCCGGCGCCGTGGGGCAGTGACCGCTTAGCGCATCGCCTCGAGCAGCGGATTCACGTCACGCTCGAAGGAGTTCTGCTCGACGAGCGGCGTGTCCTTCAGATCCGGGATGCGGCGGAAGACTTCGTCCTCATACGTCGGCAGGTCGATCTCGTAGTACACGCCGATCGGGATCGGCTCGTCCTCGTAGCTTCGTGCCACCGCGGCGGCCTTCTTCGCGATGATCTCCTGCTTGTCGGCCGGGTCCTGCACCTTGCCGTCGAAGCCCTGCTCCTCGAGCTTGTACAGGCGCGATCGCTTCTCGGGTAGATCCGCGCCCTCGTACCACTCTTTCGTGTACAGGTCGTTGTAGGTAGGGCACGTCTGCAGGACGTCGACCAGTGCCGCGCCGCGATGCTGCATGGCGCGCGCGATGATGCCGGCGGTGTACTTCGGCTCGAGCGCATAGGCGCGCGCGATGAACGTGTAGCCCGACGCGATCGCCATCGCGACGGGGTTGATGCCGTCCTGGATCGACTGCTCGGGCATCGACTTCGTCTTCTTGCCCTTCGACAGCGTCGGTGACGCCTGGCCCTTCGTGAGGCCGTAGACGTTGTTGTTGTGGACGATGTACGCGAAGTCGACATTGCGCCGGCCCGCACCGACGAAGTAGCCGGCGCCGATCCCGTAGCCATCGCCGTCGCCGCCGAGGGCGAGCACGGTCTGCTTCGTGTTCGCGAGGCGCGCGCCGGTCGCGACCGTCAGGACGCGGCCGTGCAGCGTGTGGAATCCGTAGGCGTTGATGTAGTGCGGTGTTTTTCCGGAGCACCCGATCCCCGAGAACACCGCGACCTTGTCAGGGTCGAGCTGCTGTTGCGCCAGCGCCATCTGGATGCTGGTGAGGATGCCAAAGTCGCCACAGCCTGCGCACCAGTCATTGTGCAGTTCGGACTTGTAGTCCTTGATCGTGAGCTTCACGGGAGCGTTAGCGGACATGGGTCACCACCGCCTCGGCCTTGCCACCGACATACGCGTTCTCCAGAGCGCGCACGACCTCGTCCTCGCTGAACGGACGGCCGTCGTACTTGTTGATGCGGTTCTTGATGATGACGCCGGTGTGCTCGGTCACGAGCGATGCGAGCTGCCCTG
>Ga0070694_100001666_pt1 | contig 13061 bp, 8 predicted proteins | sample KBSK1251metaG_FD_65470 | JGI IMG/M metagenome (GOLD analysis project Ga0070694, IMG submission 65470) | Corn, switchgrass and miscanthus rhizosphere microbial communities from Kellogg Biological Station, Michigan, USA - KBS K1-25-1 metaG | ecosystem: Host-associated > Plants > Roots >... | reverse complement strand
GGCATGAAAATGTCGGTGATGACCACATCGGCGCCGTGGCGCTTGAGAATCTCCATCCCCATCTCGCCGTCGCTCGCGTCCATGACCTGATGTTTGTCGATTTCGAGCGCGCGCCGCACGATACGGCGAATCGACTCCTGATCGTCGATGACGAGAATGCGCGCCATGGCTCACCCCTTGTCGCCATCTGACTCGCGCACCATCGCGAGCAGTTGTCGCGTCAAAACCGCCGCGCGAATCGCGGCGTGCCGGCTCACGAGGATGTCGCTCCGTACCGCATGATCACCGGGCAACGCCTCGAGCGCCAAGTCGCTCGACATCACGATTTCGGTCAGCAGATTGTTCAGGTCGTGGGCAATCCCGGTCACGAACTGCCGCACGACGTTCAGCGCCTGTTCGCCTTCTGAGTGGTCCCGTTCCATTCGTTCCCAGATGATCTCGGGCCGAGCAGGTCGGCGTCAAATACTTTGTCGTTACGCCAGCTAGCGCGGCGAGCTATAGCGCCGAACGAATCGGACCGTGGTGGCATTGCAGCACGCCCACGGCATCGAGCCCCGAAATCGTCCTCGCATCGTATTGGCAAAGTGTCACCACCGGAAAAGCCTGCGCGATGGCGCGTTCGTACTCCGCCTCGTACTCGAGTACCTCCGCGAACGGCAGGCCTCCTAACGCGCCCCCCGACACGTCACCGACTACGTACGCGTGCGCCTTGCCCCGCGCGGTCACGGCGGCTAGCTCCGTGCGCCAGTACCGGATTTGCGCCGGGACCGAGTCCCGATAGCCCGCGCACACCAGCCGGCCCGCCGCGACGTGGTCGCGGAGACTCGGGACGTCCGTCTCGAGCAGGTCGATGACCGCGCGCCGCACATCCTCGTGCGCGACGAGGAAACAGGCTGCGCGCTCGCGCAAGCCGGCGGCTAGCGCCGCAGCCGCGTCGCGGGCGCGCGTGAGGTCGGTCGCATAGAAACCGCAGAAGTGCGTTCCGGCGGCTCGCGTGGGGCCCGCGGTTGTGGCGCCGATGAACGCGAGCAGATCGCTCCGCCGAAACCGCCGCTCCTGCCGCCCGCCGATGCGCAGACAGGGCAACCGCCCTGCGTTGGTCCAGCGACGCAGTGAGGTCTCGCTGACGCGGAGCAACCGCGCCGCTTCCCTGATGTCGAGCAGATCGTCTGTCGTTGCGTCTTGCATCGGGATGCGAATCATTGTATATCAAAGACCAACAAAGAGCAATGGAATTACGCCACCTCCGCTATTTCGTCGCCGTCGCTGAAGAGAGCAGTTTCAGCCGCGCAGCCACCCGGCTTCACGTCGCCCAGCCTGCCCTCTCGAAGCAGATCCGGGATCTCGAAATCGAGCTCGGCACCGTGCTGCTCGAGCGCGGTCCGCGCGGCGTACGGCTCACGGTTGCCGGTCGGGTCTTCCTCGTCGAAGCGCGCCGCACCCTCGACGCCGCGTCCGGCGCTGTGGCCTCAGCGCGCGAAGCGGCCGGCGGCGGTGATCCGCCGCTCCGGTTTGCGCACGGCCAGGTCGCGGCCTACGGGACCAGGTTGGAGCAGCTGTTGGCAGGCTTTCGCGCCGTCAACCCCAAGGGCCGAGTCGAAATCGCCAGCATGCACGACGGTGAGACGTTCCACGCGCTGCGGGACCACCGCGTCGATGTGGGCGCCGTGTTTATTGCGGAATGGCCCGTCCAGGGGTTCGCCGCGCATCGCCTGCTGGCGACGCCGGCGACGGGTGTCCTGCTGCCCAGCGGCCACCCACTGGCGGCCCAGTCTTTCGTGCATCTGGGGGAGTTGCACGCGATGACCTGGCTGCATACGGCACCGCATCGCTGGCCGGGCTTCTTCGCGGAGCTCGAACGGGCGCTGCTCGAGCGCGGTCTCGTGCCCGAACGTCAGCTCGAGCGCGCGCGCGACACCGCCTCGATGAACCTCGAGATCGCGGCCGGAGACGCGTGGTCGCTCGTGAGTGAAGCGGTCGCCGAACCCTACCGGAAAAGCCCGAACGGCATCGTGTATCGGCCGTTTCGCGAGCCGCCCATTCCGTTTTGGCTGGCGCTGGTGTGGCTTCCGCCCCCGTCAGTCACGGTCGAGCAATTGGTTCACGCCGCCCGTCGGGCGGGCTTGAATCTTCCCGAGTAACGCCGCCTCGGGCACGAGAGCTTAGGAGCCAGCCGACTCCTGTTTCGTTTCGTCGAGCACGTGCCGCACGCGCGCCAGCAGATCGGCGCTCGTCCACGGCTTTGCGAGGAACGGCAACGCCGGATCGAGCGGGTCTTCACCCCGCCCCGCTCCCGCGTAACCGCTGGTAAAGAGGAAAGGCGTCTGCCTGCCTTCGCGGCGGTCGATCTGATAGAGCCCGCGGCCGCCCAGGCGACCCATCACGAGATCGCTGAACACGAGATGGATCGGGGCGGGATGCTGCCGCAGCATGTGTAGCGCCTCGATCCCGTCGGCCGCGGCGATGACGTTGTAACCCGCATGCTCCAGGGTGTAGACCGTCGCGCGTCGCAGCTGCGCCTGATCCTCGACCACCAGGATCGTCTCCTGCCCACCTTCCGCCGGCAGCGCCATCTGCTCCTGCGCACCCGAAGCGCGACGCCGGGTCATCTCTTCCGCGACCGGGAAGTACAAGCGCAACCGCGTGCCCGCGCCAGTGGCGCTGTCGATCTGGACGAAGCCGCCGTGCTGCTTCACGAGACCGTAGACCGTCGCCAGGCCGAGCCCCGTTCCCTTGCCGACCGGCTTGGTGGTGAAGAACGGCTCGAACGCGCGCTGGCGCGTCGCCTCGTCCATGCCGGTCCCCGTGTCGTCGACCGCAAGACACACATACTCGGACGCGGCGCCGGGACCCAGGACGTCGCGCTGGGCGTCGCTGATCCAGGTGCAGCTCGTCTCCAGCCGGAGCACGCCGCCGTCCGGCATCGCGTCGCGGGCGTTGTTCACCAGGTTGAGGAGGATCTGCTCGATCGCGTGCCCGTCCGCCGACACTTCGGGCAAATCTTCGTCCGTGAGGACGAGCAGCTCGATGTCCGCCGGCAGGACGCGGCGTAACACCGCGCCGAGATCGCCCAAGAGCTGGCCCAGGTGCAACGGCTCGAGGGTCAGCGTCGAGCGGCGCGCGAATCCCAGTAGCTGGTTCACCATCAAGCGGCCGCTGACCGCGGCCGACACGATGTCGCGCAGGCTCGCTTCATCTGGCCCGCGCGCCAGCAGCTCGGCGTTGGCCAGAATGATCGTGAGCAGGTTGTTGAAGTCGTGCGCGATACCGCCGGTGAGCTGGCCGATCGCTTCCATCTTCTGTGCCTGGCGCAGCTGCTCCTCGAGACCGCGCCGCTCACTCACGTCTTCGGCGAAGACTTCGTGGCATTCCACCCTGCCGTCCTCATGGCGTACCGTGCGGCCGTACAAGCGGACCATGATCGTCTCACCGTCTTTGCGCCGCCACGCAGCCTGGGCCTCGACGGCACTTTGCGCGTCGTCCATCTGCGAGACGTAGCGCGCGCGCGCCGCCGGCTCCTTGAATACGTCCCGATCGAGATGCCGGCTGAGCAGATCGGATTCCGACGCGTGGCCGAGCATTTCGACGAGCGCCGGATTCACCGACAGGAATGCGCCATCGGGCGTCGCGCGGAAAATGCCGAACGGCGACTGCTGAACGAGGGTGCGGCTGGCGGCGTCGGCGCGCCGGGCGGCCTGCTCCGCGCGCCGACGCTCCGTGATGTCCGTCGCCACACCGACGACCCCGGAGATGGTGCCGTCGCGCTCGCGCACCGGCGAGTATTGCGCCTCGAACTCGAAGCCGAACAGCTCGACGCGTGCCGTGATCGACTCGCCGGCCAGCGCCCGCCGCACGTCGGCGACCGCTTGCGGCACGTCGCCGAGCAGCTCGAAGAACGACTTGCCGAGCAGCATCCCCGGCCGGACGCCGAGTGAGATCAGGCCCTTCCCTTCCGCCAGCGTGAACACGCCCTTGGGATCGAGCGAGAAGAAAATCACCGGCGCGCCCGCGACGACCGTCCGCAGCCGCTGCTTGCTCGCTTGGAGATTCTGCTCCTGGCGCACGCGTTCGGTGACGTCACGCGAGTTGACGATCACGCTGTAGGCGTTCGGCTGATCGAGCTTCGCTTGACCGATCGACTCGAGAATGCGCCACGAGCCGTCGGCATGTTTGAACCGGAACGTGGCGGTCTGCGGCGTGCCCGGGCGCTGGATCGCATCGGCCAGCGCTTCCATCACCGGCCCGAGTTCGTCGGGATGCATGAACTCGAACGCGTTGCGCCCCAGCAGCTCGTTCGTGCTGTAGCCGAGGAGCCGCTGTACCGACGGACTCACGTACCGCAGGATGCCGTCATCGCCAAGAATCGTGACGATGTCGGACGCGTTTTCCGTCAGCGAGCGGAAGTGCTCTTCGCTCTTGCGCAGGGCCTCTTCGACGCGCGCACGCTCGAGCGCGGTGGCGAGCACGTGCGCGAGCGCCTGTACGAACAACACGTCCGGACCGCTGAACTCGCGCGGCTGCGCGCTGTAGGCGCCCAACACACCCCAGGGGCGGTCGCGGCCTTGCACCACGACGGACACGCCGCTGACGATTTCATGCGCTTCGAGATGCGGCGGGATCGTGAAGCGGATTTCGGTGGCGAGATCCTGAATGACCAGCGGTCCGGCGGCATTGAGGACATAACCGGGGAGCGCGCCGGCATCCGCCGTCACGAGCGTCTTACCGGCCGAGCCCTCACGCCATCCCACCCCGGCACGGAGCACGAAGTTGCGGTGCTCGGGTTTCACCTCGAGGATTTCACTGAACTCGACGTCCAGTCCGCGCGCGAGCAGCCTGGCGGCGATGTCGAACAGGTCGGCACGAAGCGCCCCAGCCAGCGCTTGCTGGCCGAGGTGCGCCACCGCCTCCTGCTGTCGCGCCGCGGCGCGCAGCTGCTGCTCGGGGCGGTTCGATTCCGCGACGCCGAGCCAGCGAAACCGCTTGGGGCGCACCTCTGCTCCGGACATGGGAAGGGTGCGAAAGCTAGATGCGATACGCGCTTGGGCCCGTGAGGCTGGTCACCCGGGCCGGCACCCGTAAATTCGGCCCATGCCTGGACGCCGTCAGAAGCCAAATCCAAGGGCGAAGAAACCCCGTAGGGTCGCCGACTCGCTGACCGTCTCGGTCCTGCAGGCGACCCTCGAGTCGACCGCCGACGGCATCCTCGTCGTGGACCTCGCCGGGAAAATCGTCTCCCACAATCGCCGCTTCGAGGAGATCTGGAAGCTGTCCGCGACGTTTGTCCAAGCGAACAACGACGCGGCCGGCCGCCGCCGGCTCGTCGAGCATGTGAAGGAGCAGCTCGCCAATCCGGAGCTGTTCGTGGACGGCATTCAGGAGCGGTATGCCGAGCCTGCCTCCGACAGCTTCGACATCCTGAATTTCAAAGACGGCCGCGTCGTCGAGCGGTACTCGATTCCCCTACGGCTGGATGGCCGCTCGGTGGGGCGCGTCTGGAGTTTCCGCGACGTCACGGCGCGGCGCCGCGCGGAATGCGTGCAGGAGGCGGTCTACCACATCTCGCACACGGCCCACACCGCCGACAACCTTCAGGAGCTGCTGCGGGCGATCCATGAGATCGTCGGCGACCTGATGCCCGCGAAGAACTTCTATGTCTCCCTGTACGACGCCGACAAGGATCGCCTCGAGTTTCCCTACTTCGTCGACGAGTACGACACCGCGCGAGACGTCCTGCCGCGCAAGCTGCGCAAAGGCCTCACCGAGTACGTGCTGCGCACCGGCCAGCCCCTGCTCGCGACGCCGGAGGTGTACGAGCGTCTCGTCGCCGCCGGTGAAGCGGAGCTGATCGGCGCGCCGTCCATCGACTGGCTCGGCGTGCCGCTCAAGGTCAAGGATCGCACGATCGGCGTGGTCGTGACGCAGACGTACTCGCAGGGCGTGCGCTATGGGCCGGCCGAGCTCGACATCCTCACGTTCGTCTCGTCGCAGATGGCCATGGCGATCGAGCGCAAGCGCGTCGAAGACGCCTGGCGCGAGCAGAGCGAGCTGCTGCAACGGATCGTCGACAACATCCCGGTGATGCTGGTGTTCCTCGACGATCAGGGCCGGATCCACTGGGGCAATCGCGAATGGACGCGTACGCTCGGCTACGACGTCGCCGAGGCGCACCAGCGCGACATCTTCGCCGACCTGTACCCCGACCCCGCCGATCGGCAACGTGTGCGCGAGTCCATCGGTGCGCCGGTCGGCCTGTGGACCGACTTTCGCACCCGCACCAAGCGCGGCGCGGTGCTGGATACGATCTGGGCGAACGCGCCGCTCACCGGCGGCGGCTGGCTCGCAATCGGGATGGACGTGTCGGACCGGCGGCGGGCCGAGGAACGCTATCGCTCGTTCATCGCCCAGAGCTCGGAAGGCGTCTCACGCATTGAGATCGACCCGCCGGTCCCCACCAGTTTGTCGGAGGAAGAGCAGATCGATACGTTGTACGCGGGTGCCCGTATTGCCGAGTGTAACGATGCGATGGCGCGGATGTATGGGTACGGAGAAGCCCGCCAGCTCGTCGGTACGCTGTTGTCCGACTTGCACAACGTGACTGATCCCACGAATCGCGAGCAGATCCGCACGTTCATTCGGGCGGGCTATCGGGTGACCGATTCCGAGACGCGCGAGCACGACCGCGAGGGACGCGCCCGTGTATTCCTCAATAACGTCATCGGATTCATCGAAGACGGGCATCTCGTGCGGGTGTGGGGCACCCAGCGGGATGTCACCGACCAACGCCACCTCGAGGAGCAGTTCCGCCAGTCGCAGAAGATGGAGGCCGTGGGTCAGCTGGCCGGCGGCATCGCGCACGACTTCAACAACCTGCTCACCGCCATCCTCGGCAACACGCAGCTCTTGCTGCGCGACTTGCCGCCGGGCGATTCCAAGCGCGGCGACGTCGAAGAGATCCGCAAGGCATCGGAACGGGCGGCCTCGTTGACGCGCCAGCTGCTCGCCTACAGCCGCCGGCAGATGCTGCAGCCCGAGATCCTCGACCTCAACTTCGTCGTGGGCGAGATGGACAAGATGCTGCGCCGTTTGATCGGCGAGCACATCGCCCTCGCCACGGTGCTCGCCGCGGATCTGGAGCGCGTCCGCGCCGATCCCAATCAGATCGAGCAGGTGATCGTGAACCTGGCCGTGAACGCCCGCGACGCGATGCCGGAGGGCGGCAAGCTCACGATTGAAACGGCCAATGTCGACCTCGACGAGGCGTACGCGCAGACCCATCTGGGCTCGGTCGCCGGGCCCTACGTGATGCTCGCCGTCACCGACAGCGGCGTGGGCATGGACGCCACCGTTCGCGCGCACCTGTTCGAGCCGTTTTTCACGACCAAGGAAGTCGGCCGTGGAACGGGCCTCGGTCTCGCGACGGTGTACGGGATCGTGAAGCAGAGCGGCGGCTACATCTCCGTCTACTCCGAGGTCGGGCGCGGTTCGAGCTTCAAGATCTACTTGCCCCGGATCGCGACGACAGCGGACACTCCCGCGAGCCCGCAGCGAAGCGGGCCGGCGCGCGGCACCGAAACCGTACTCGTCGTCGAGGACGAACCCGCGGTACTCACCTTGAGCCGCCGCGCGCTCGAGTCGCAGGGGTATGTGGTCCTCGCGGCATCGGATGCGACGGCGGCACTGCGCGTCGTCGAGCGCCATGGCGGCACGATTCACATGCTGGTGACGGACGTCGTGATGCCGGGCCTGTCCGGACGCGAGCTCGCCGACCAGCTCGCCGCCCAGCGACCCGGCATCCGCGTGCTCTACATGTCCGGGTATCCCGGCGATGCCGTGGTCCAGCACGGCGGCCTGCCGTCCGGCAGCGCCTTTCTCCAGAAGCCGTTCTCACCCGACAGTCTCGCGCGCAAAGTGCGCGACGTGCTGGACGCCTGAGCGTGGAACGAGTACCGTAGCGGTATGTTCCACGCCGCGACACAGATTGCCGGCGAGCACCTGATCAAGCTCGTGAACCAGATGCCGGCCGTCATGTGGTCGACCGATATCGATCTGCGACTTACGTCTCGCTGCGGCGGCGTGCTCGCGCGGTTTGGCGACCTGCCAGGCAATGTGGACGGGACGCCGATCGGCACGTATGTCGATCCGCCCGACCGCGAGACAGTGCTCGCAGCGCATCGCGCGGCGCTCAAAGGGCAGTCCGGATCGTATGAGACCCGCTTTCAGGGACGCACCTTCAGCGCTCGGGTTGAGCCACTCGTGGATGCGAGCGGCGAGATCATCGGCGTCGTCGGATTCGCATTCGACGTCACCGACTGGCGCCGCACCGAAAACCGGCTGCGGACCATCATCGAGAGTGAGCCCGAATGCGTGAAAGTCGTCGACGCCGAAGGGCGGCTGCTCGACATGAACCCGGCCGGCCTCGCGATGATCGAAGCGGACAGCATCGACGCCGTGCGCGGCCAGCCGGTCGTCCAGGTCGTGGCGCCGGAGCACCGCGCGGCGTATCTCGACCTGCAGCGTCGCGTCTTCAACGGAGAGTCGGGCACGCTCGAATTCGAGATCGTCGGATTCAAAGGAGGGCGCCGCTGGCTGACCACGCACGCCGTGCCGCTCCGCGACGGTTCTGGCGGCGTACAGGCGCTGCTGGGCATGACGCGCGACATCACGGAGACGCGGCGCGCCGAGGAACAGCTGCGCGCGTCGCGGACCGCGCTGCGCAGCCTGGCCACGCGCCAACAGGACATCCGCGAAGATGAGCGCACCCGCATCGCGCGCGAGATTCACGACTCCCTCGGGCAGGCCCTGACCGCGCTGAAGCTCCACTTGGCCGCGGCGCAGGATGCCGCGGCGTCCGACGCTCCGGCGCTCGGTAAACGCCTGTTGGAAACCGCCGCGATGGTCGATGACCTGGTGAAAATGGTGCGCCGGATCGCGACGGAGCTCCGGCCGCCGATTCTCGATCAGCTGGGATTGCCGGCCGCGGTCGAGTGGTTGGCGCAGGACTTCTCGCGGCGCACCGCCATCCGCTGCGAGACTGCGATCATGCCGACCGATGGCGCGATTTCGCAGGAGCTGGCCACCGCGCTGTTCCGCATCGTGCAGGAAGGACTGACGAATATCTCGCGACATGCCCGGGCTTCGCTGGTCCAGATCGGGCTCGGGATCAAGGGTGACTGCGTCACGCTCGAGATCAGCGACGACGGCCGGGGAATCACGGAGGCCGCCACCACGGGGCCGGGCTCGCTCGGCATCCTCGGCATGCGAGAGCGCGCCGCAGCGTTGGGCGGCGTCCTCGAGGTAGTCCCGCGAGAAGGCGGCGGCACCCGCGTGACCGCGTGGTTCCCGCCATTACCAGCGGTAGCCGCGGCGAAATGATCCGGATCCTCGTTGTCGACGACCACGCCCTGGTCCGCCGCGGGTTGATCGGGTTACTGCAGGGCTTTCCGGACAGTGTGCAGTTCGGTGAGGCCGGCACGGCAGCCGAGGCGCTCGCGCTTGCGTCCGCCGAACGCTGGGACGTGGTGCTACTGGATCTCGGTCTACCCGATCGCCACGGCCTGGAGGTCCTCCGCGAGCTCCACGGCACCCGCCCGCAGCTGCCGGTCCTCGTGCTGACGATGTTTCCCGAGGACCAGCTCGCGTTGCGCATGCTGGAGCTGGGTGCCTCCGGGTATCTGACGAAGGAATCCGCGCCCGAAGAGCTGCTGCGCGCATTGGAGCGTGTCATGGCCGGGCACAAGTACCTGAGCCCCGCCATGGCGCAGGCGGTGGCCGACGGCCTGGGCGGCCCGCCGCCCGCACCGCACGAGCAACTGTCCGATCGCGAACTCGAGGTTCTCCGGCTGCTCGCGGCCGGTCGCCCCATTACCGCCATCAGCCGGCAGCTCGGCTTGTCGCCGAAGACGGTGACGACGTATCGCGCGCGCCTCCTGCACAAACTCCGGATGCGATCCAATGCCGAGCTGACGTTCTACGCGACGCAACACGGCCTCGTGAGCCCGGCAGCGTTGCGCGGGTCGACGTAAGTCGCGTAGGCAAAACCCTACCAGCGCAGTTCCCTGCCGCCGACAGACACCGTTTCATGCATAACCAAAACTGTGTGCATGCAAGACCTGCGGGTCCTCATGCTGGAGGACGACCCGAACGACGTTGAGCTCATCCGCTGGGAGCTCAACCGCCTCACGCCAATTCCCAACATCCTCCATGTGCGTAGTGAGCAGGCCTTCGTTACTGCGCTCACCGATTTCGCCCCGGACGTCATTCTCTGCGATCACAACATTCCCGCATTCGACGGGCGCATGGCGCTCGAGAAGGCGCAGCAGCTCAAGCCGGAGACGCCGTTCATTCTCGTGACGGGATCGCTGAACGAGGAGACAGCCGTCTCGTATCTGAAATCCGGCGCCGCGGATTACATCCTCAAGGACCGGCTGGTGCGGCTCGGCCCTGCCGTGCTGGAGGCGCTCGAGCGGTCGCGGCAGCGCCAAACGCTGCGCCGTCACGAACGGCTCCTCCACCAGATCATCGACGCGAATCCCAATCTCATCTTCGTGAAGGATTGGGACGGTCGCTTCGTGCTCGCGAATCAGGCGCTCGCGGAGATCTACGGCACCACGGTGAAGGGCGTGCTCGGCAAGACCGACGCGGATTTCAATCCCAATGCGGAGGAGGTCGCGCACTTTCTGCGCGACGATCGTGACGTGATGTCGTCGGGAAATCCGAAGTTCGTCTCTGAAGAACCGGTCACCAATCCAGAAACGAAGCAGACCCGCTGGTTTCAAACGATCAAGATGCCACTCCGCTTGCCCGGGGAATATTCCGTGACGCTGCTCGGCGTCGCCACCGAGATCACCGAGCGGAAAGAGCTCGAACAGCAGCTGCTGCAATCCCAGAAGATGGAAGCCGTGGGTCAGCTCGCCGGCGGCGTGGCGCACGATTTCAACAACATCCTCACCGCCATCGTCGGATATGCCGACCTGCTCGCGGCCGAACTCAGGGGTGACTCCCGGCAGCTCGAGGATGTCGAGGAGATTCGCAAGGCGGCGCGCCGCGCGGCTGCCCTGACCCGGCAGCTGTTGTCGTTCTCACGGAAGGAGGTGCTGGACCCGAAGATCATCGACGTCAACGACGTCGTGATGAACCTCGACAAGATGCTGCGGTCCCTGATCTCGGAGAACATCGAGCTCAAGACGATGCTGGCCGACGATATCGAGGCCGCGCGGGTCGATCCGAATCAGCTCGAGCAGGTGATCATGAACCTCGCCATCAATGCCCGCGACGCGATGCCCGAGGGCGGGACGCTGACCGTCGAAACCGCCAATGCCACGCTAGATGACGACTACGCCTCTCGGCACGTGTCTGTGATCCCCGGCGACTACGTGATGATCGCCGTCACCGACACCGGCTGTGGGATGAGCGAAGAAATAAAGGCCAGGATCTTCGAGCCGTTTTTCACGACCAAACCCGCCGGCCGCGGCACCGGTCTCGGGCTCTCGACCGTGTACGGGATCGTGAAGCAAAGCGGCGGGAACATCTGGCTGTACAGCGAGCCGGGGAAAGGGACCACCTTCAAGATCTATTTGCCGGCGATCGAAGCGCTGCCGGAGGACATCGGCAAGGCTGCCCCGGCGGAAGTCACGCGGCGCGGCAAGGGCACGGTGCTGCTCGTCGAGGACGATGAACAGCTGCGCCGGCTGACGCATCGCGCGCTGGCCGCTCAGGGATACGAGGTCCTCGAGGCGGACCGCGGCCGCGCCGCGTTGGACGGGGCCCGGCGCCACCAGGGCACGATCGAGCTGCTCCTGACCGACATCGTCATGCCCGATACGAACGGCCGCAAGCTCGCGGATACGCTGCGCGCGGCCCGGCCGGGGTTGAAAGTGCTATACATGTCGGGGTACCCGGATCGGGCGATTGTGAACAACGGGATGTTGGAGCCCGGTGACGCCTATATCGCCAAGCCGTTCACCACCGAAGCGATCACTCGCAAAGTGCGCGAGCTCCTGGAGGGCAAGGCACCATGAAGTGGTCGATCGAGCGCAAGCTGCCGCTGTTCGTAACGGTCCTGCTGCTTGTGGTCGCCGTCACCCAGCTGACCATCGGCTACGGCGAGGTGCGGCAAGCGTCACGGGCGCTCGCGGACAAGCGACTCCCGCTCGCGACCAAGGTCCTCGCCGATCTCTTCCAGGCCGGTCAGGGACGCGCGCGCGTCAGCGCGCTGGCGAGAGACCCGGCGGTTCTCGCCTTTTTGCGTTCCGGTGGACGCACCGGTCGCGACGCCGCGCTTGCAGCGATGCACCGCATCACGCTCGACACGGCAACCAATACAGGGCTCGAGCTGCGCGACTTCAGCGGCAAGCTCCTGCTCCGGACCGGACGGTTTTCGATTGCCGACAGCGTTTTCGTCTCGCCGGGGAAAGACTCGGCGCGGTACGGACCGTTGATGCGCCTGGATACGACACTGTTCGTCGCGATTGCCGCCGCGGCCGGTGAAGCCGAGCGCGCCGGCGGCATCGTGCAGCAGGTCGCGCGCATGCAGCTGAGCGAGCGTACGAGGAGCACGTTGACCGGCCTGGCCGGCGGCGACGTCCGCTTGTTGCTGGGCAATGCGGCGGGTGATCCATGGACGGATTTCGCCACGATCGTCCCCGCACCGCCGGCCAGCGTGCTCTCGAGCCGCACACCCGTACGGTACGAGCGCGGGGAGGCGATGCGGGCAAGCGCGGCACCCGTGCTCGGAACGCCCTGGATGGTCGTGGCCGAGCTGCCGAGCCGAGTGGTGTCCGCGCCCGCGCGCGCGTACCTCCTGAACATGGCGCCGCTCGCCCTGCTGATCGTCGTCGCCGGCGCATTGCTTGCCTGGTGGGGAAGCCGCCGCCTCACGAAGCCGTTAGTCGAGGTCACCCGCGCCGCGGAGTCCATCACGAGCGGCGATCTGGAGAAGCGGGTGACCATCTCGCGCGACGACGAGATCGGCAGCCTGGCGCGCTCGTTCAACACGATGGCGGATCAGGTCGCCCGCGCACTCCAGACGAAGGAGACGATGCTCCGGAGCGTCACCGAAACTG
>Ga0070694_100001665_pt1 | contig 13063 bp, 15 predicted proteins | sample KBSK1251metaG_FD_65470 | JGI IMG/M metagenome (GOLD analysis project Ga0070694, IMG submission 65470) | Corn, switchgrass and miscanthus rhizosphere microbial communities from Kellogg Biological Station, Michigan, USA - KBS K1-25-1 metaG | ecosystem: Host-associated > Plants > Roots >... | reverse complement strand
GCCGGGACTACGTCACGCCGGACGACGTGAAACTCTTCGTCGTCGACGCCCTGGCCCACCGCACCATCCTGAGCGTCGAGCACGTGCTGGACGGCCTCACCTCGCCCGACGTCGTGCGCGAGGTCGTCGGCCAGGTCCCCGTACCGACGCGATTCCTCGAGACCCAACAAGCATGATCACGAAGACCGGACACACGTACTTCCGAGCGTTCACGCTCCTCTTCGTGCTCGGGATCCTCTTCGGCAACCTGAACTACCTCTTCCTCGGCGTCCTCCTCCTCACGTTCTTCCTCCTCGGACTCAACGTGGCGGAACCCCGCGAGGCGGCGGCGACGCGCGCCTTCAGCCGGTCGACACCGCGCGTCGGCGACGAGATCGAGGTCACGCTGAGCGTCCGCATCGGCAAGGGCACGGGCTTCGTCGAGGTCTACGACGAGATCCCGGAAATCTTCGAACTCACCGGTGGAAGCAACGTCCACCTCTTGTGGAAGACGCTCGGCCAGCCTGCGTCCGCGACGTACCGGTACACGATCCGGTGTACGCGCCGCGGCGCCTACGAGTTCCCGCCGACCCAGCTCACCCTCATCAATCCCCTGCGCCTTCGCCGCGCGGAAACCCGCACCGTCTCGGCGCCCCAGACCCTCGTCGTGCGCCACAAGCCCTCCGGGTTGCGCCGCATGCGCGAGGTCCGCGGCATCGCCAAGTCCCAACGCACGGACATCGACCTCGCCCGCATCGGCAGCCAATCGACGGACTTCGAGGAGATCCGCGAGTACCGCGTGGGCGACCCCCTCAAGACGATCAACTGGAAGGCGACGGCGCGCCAGGCCACGCGGGGGAACCTGACCCCCCTCGTGAACAAGTACGAGCCGGAGGGCAAGAAGGCCGTCTATTTCTTCCTCGATTGCGCCACGTACATGCAGGCCGGCAGTTCGATCGACAACACGTTCGAGTCCGTCGTCAAGGCCACGACGGGCGTCGTCAAGTTCTTCCTCGACAAGGGCTACAAGATCGGCGGGCAGTTCTTCAACGCGCGACAGGACGTCTCCATCTATCCCGACACGGGCGAACGCCAGTACTTCCGCGTCGCGCAGGAGCTTGCGAGCCTCGAAGCCGGCGAGGCCAAGTCGGGCGCCTTCGAGCGCGCCGTCGAGAACGCGAAGACGCACCTCGTCCAACTGCGGCCCCTCGTCATCGTGATCAGCCGACCCGAGATCGACTTCGAACAGAGCCTCAAAGGCCTCGTGCAGATCCGTAGGCACACGGCCACGACGCGGCGCGTGCGCCCCATCCTGCTCATCAATCCCCTCGTGTACAGCGCCGTCGCTGGCAACGACCGGTACGCCCAATGGACGACCACCATGCTGCGCGCCGAGAACCGCAGCCGCTACCACATGATGCGCCGCATGGGCATCACCGTGATCGACTGGGACCCCAAGAAGGAAGACATCGGCGTGCGGCTCCTGCGGCAGGTGAAGACGCGTTGACGGACCCCGAACTCCAGGGGCCCGTGGGCGGCGACCGCCGCGGGCTGCAGAGCGTCATGACGGCGCGCCTCGCCGCGCGGCAACTGGGCCTCCTCTTCCTTGCGGCGACGGCGCTCCTCGTCGTTTGCTTCTTCTTCAACTTCTACGGCGCGAGCTTCTGGTACGCGTGGAACAACATGGACCCGATCCCGTTGAAGATCATCTCCATCCACCCGCTGCTCATCCTCATCTACGGCTACGTCCTCTTCAACGGCCTCCTCTTCGCGCTGGGCCCGAGCGAGCGTAGCTTCGGCTTCTTCTTCTCCTCGATGATCTTCGCCCTCCTCGTCGCCAACTACGACCATTCGATCATCGACTGGTTCCTCTCGCTCTTCGCCCCGGGCCGGTTCGCCATCATCCACATCGTCAGTCCGTGGAAGATCCTCTTCGCCGGCGTGTTCCTGCTCTGCATCATCGCCATGCACTACAACATCCTGAGCGACGACTTCGCCCGCCGCATGCTACGCCGTGGCGTGCCCACGGAGGAGGTCGCCCAGGTCCGCCCCGGCATGTTCAAGGTCATGGTGCCGACGGTCATCACGGCAAGCGCCGTCGCCTTCGCGATGAGCCTCCTGGGTTGGTTCGTCGGGCTCATCTTCCGCGAGAACCCGCTCTACGTCGCCAAGCTCCAGCTCTTCCTCATGGCGGGCCTGCTCGTGCCCATCGCGTTCCTCTTGCGGAGCATCCTGCGCGACCTTCTGGGCAAGCGGACAGGAAATCGTCCGCCCGAAGGTCCGAATCGTTAAATAGCGACCCTAACTTCGGCGGCACAGCGCCTCCTTAAGGGATGCTCATGAAACGAGGCAAGCTCCTCGCCCTCGCCGGCGTCGTCCTTTTTACGACCCTGGTCGTCGCCACGACGAGCCAGTCGATCAGCAACGGCATCGTCCGTCCCACGTTGACGGAGGAGGGTTGCATCTGCCACTCGGGAGACGGCCACGGCAAGCCCAACGGCAACGTCTCCGTGTATCTCCACATCGCCGGCAACCCTGCCGTGTACGAGCCCAACAAAGTCTACAACCTGACCTTCGGGGCCGCCTCGACCGACGTCCCGGCCGCGGAGGGCACGAACAAGGGCGGCTTCAACCTCAAGGTCAGCGCGGGCGCCCTCCAGGTGCCGCCGGGCTGGGAGGAATTCCTCCAGGTCTCGCCCAGCGGCGCCGAGGGGACGCACCTCAAGAAGGGCGACGTCGAGAAGGGCCGCAACTGGAGTCTCCTCTGGAAGGCGCCGGCGGCCGATGAAGGCCCCGCCGTCTTCACGCTCTGGATCAACACCGTCGACGGAAGCGGTTCCCCCGACGCGGGCGACCACTTCAACACGGCCACGTTCGTCGTCCTCGGCAAGCTCGGCACCCAACTGGGCGCCGGCGGCGGCATCGACCCCGAACACATCGGCGTCAACTGGCTCGCCCACTGGGTCGGCATCGCGAGCTTCCTCGCCGTCGCGGGGACGCTCCTCATCTACTATTTCGTCCTGAAGTACGGCGAATCGATCCACACGACCGACCACCGCGACCGCAAGGAGAAATAGAGTGCCGCCCGCACAGTTCGGCGACGTCGTCCGCTACGAGGAGCCGCCCCGACCCCTCGGCGCCGCCATCGTCATCCTCATCCTCACCTTCTTCGAGCTCGTCTTCGTCGTCGCCTTCCTCACGACCGTCGTGCGCGGGTGGGATTCGCCGCAGACGCAGATCGTCCAAGCCCAGTGGCTCTTTGCCATCTTCTTCATCCTCGGCTTCATCCTGCTTCTCTACCGCCGCTTCTTCATGCCGGACGTTCTCGTCGTCAAGGTCCGCAACAAGAAGTACGAGGACTTCATCGACCCCAACCGCGTCCCGTCCGGGGTCGATTGACCGTGGCAGACGAAGAACCCGAGGACCCCTTCGCGCCCAAGAAGGACGGCATGAACCGGCGCGCGTTCGTCAAGACGGCTGTCACGGCGGCGGCCATCGGTGCCGTGGGTTCCACCGCCGCGGGCCTCGTGGTCCCCCTCTCCACCGCGGGTGGGCTCAAGATCAAGCGCTTCCCGTACTGGGGCGCGCGGCGCGTCGACGGCCCGGCCCCCCAGGGCGTCCCCCTCATCCCCATCAAGGCCAACGACAAGGGCGAAATCGAAGGCCAGGCGGACTTCGACGCCACACCGATTTCGGGCGCCGGAAACGACTCCATCCTGGAATGGTACCGCTACTGCGGCCACGATGAATCACCTGCCTTCGAGAAAGGCCACACGAACGACAACGTGCTGCGCTACTTCAACAACCCCGCGAAGGTCGCGACGGCCGCTAAGGACCTCGGCGCCCCCCTCTGGTACGCGGGCAAGCTGGGTCAGATCGTCACGGTCGCCGACTTCGCGGGCATGCCCCCCGGCACCGGGGCCCCGTTCAAGTGGCGCAGTGAGGACCTCGAGGGCAACGACATCGTGACGGGCATCATCATCAAGATCGACCCGGCGGCCCGCAAGGGCGAGGACGCGAGCGACTTCATGGCGAGCTCCGGCGGACCGGACGCGCCGAAGGACCTCATCGCCTTCTCGAGCTACTGCGCCCACTTCTGCTGTGTGCCGGGCTTCAAGGAATCCAAGGAGGCACTCGCGGCCGACTGGTTCGAGAACATGTACTGCACGTGCCACAACAGCGTCTACGACCCGCTCCAGGTCCGCCGATACAAGTTCCCCCCGAACCTCTGAGGTTGCCCCATGGCCGATGCTCCTGCGCCGACGAAACCTGCCGCCCCCGCCCCCAAGGCGGCCACGGCTGCGCCGGCCCCGCCGCCCGCGCCAATGGAGCCCGGCCCGCGCCGCAAGCGCGTCGGCATGATGCAGCTGCTCAACCTCAACCTCTTCGCGTGGATCGAGGAACGCTTCAAGCTGCGCCACTACGCGCAGTCGTTCCGGTGGATGTTCTACCGGATCAACATGCAGTTCCCGATCAGCCACACCGAACGGTACAAGCTGCGCATCATCTGGTACTGGTACCCCCTGTACACGTTGGGCAGCATGGCGTTGGCGGCGTTCGTCGTCGCCACCATCACGGGCATCCTCCTCGGTTTCTACTACATCCCGAGCATCGCGCCGGTGGCCAAGAGCTGCGTGGACTACCAGACGACGGAAGCGTGGAAGTCCATCGCGTGCGACATCTACGGCATCCCCTTCGGCTTCATGCTGCGGCAACTCCACTTCTGGAGCGCGATGGTCATGGTCGCCGCCGTGTTCCTGCACATGCTGCGCGTCTTCTTCACGCAGGCCTACAAGAAGCCGCGTGAACTCAACTGGCTCATCGGCGTCGGCCTCCTCGTCTTCACCCTCGGCCTCGGCTACACGGGCTACCTGCTGCCCTGGAGCCAGCTCTCCTTCTGGGCCGGCCGCATCGGCCTCGAGATGGCCACGGCCACGCCGCCGGCCGCCTTGGGCGAATGGGCGGCGGGCCTCGTCTTCGGCGGCATGCAATTGGGGCAGGCCACGGTCACGCGGATGTACATCCTCCACGTGTTCATCCTCCCCATCGTCACGTACCTCATGATCGGACTGCACATCTTCATCGTGTGGATCCAAGGCATCGCGGAGCCCCATTAGCCATGGCCGAGAAACCCGCTGCGCCGCCCAAGAAGCTCAGCCTCGTCGGCGAATACATGGCCGAGGTCCAACGCGTCGACCAGGCCGCGCGGGCCAAGAAGCGCTTCCGCAACGTCGAAGGGTTCCCCTTCTGGCCCCACGAGGTCGTCCGCGACTCGATCTTCATCTGCTTCTTCATGGCGATCCTCTTCGCCCTCTGCGGCTTCATCCCGTACTACCTCGAGTCCCCCGCGAACCCCGCGGGCCAACCCCAGGTCATCCTGCCCGACTGGTACCTCCTCTGGTCGTACGGCTTGCTCAAGATCGCCTTCGACGTGGAGATCTTCGGCGTCACCATCGTCACGGCCAAGGTCTTCGGAGTGCTGCTCAACGGCCTCATCATCGCGCCCCTCATCATCGTCCCCTTCATCCACCCCGGCCACAGCCGCCGACCCGTGGAGGAACCCTTCTGGGCCGCGGTGGGCATGTTCGGCGTCGGCCTGGCCATCACGCTGAGCGCGTTCAGCGTCAACGGCGTCATCTATCCCCACTTCCCCATCCTCGGCAACCGGCACTACCAGTTGGGTCCATGGAAGATCGGCGCGTGGCTCACGGTCCTCATCCCGCTCGCGATGTTCTTCCTCACGTACGTCCCGCTCAAGTGGCGCAAGTCGATGCTCAACTACGAGAACAAGCTGAGCCGAAACTACTTCCGCATCCGGTGACGCCCGTGGCCGCGGCGCCCGTGGGCCTGGCCACGTTCCGCCGGCTCGCCAGACTCCTGACCATCGCGAGCCTGCTCGCCACCGTCGCCGGCATCTACGCGGCCCTCAAGGGCGCGTGGGGCCTTGCGGCGGTCGGCATCGGCGCCGGCCTCCTCGCCCTCTACGCGGTCCAGCGCCTGGCCATCCGCAGCGAGCCGGGGAGCGAGGACGTGCTCCTCTTCGTCACGAAGGACCAATGCAGCCTCTGCGACGAGGCGCGACTTCTGCTGCCTCAGGTCTTGGCCGGCACGCCGTTCCGCATCGAGGAGGCCCGCATCGAGGAGGACAAGTTCCTGCGCCGCCACTTCAAGAACCACGTCCCCGTGCTCCTGTGGCAGGGCGAGGAACTGGCCCGCCTGGGATGGGACGCGGCGAGCCTACGAGGCCGCCTGGACGAGATCCTGGCCGACCGCCAGGCCCGGGCCCAACGACAAAACCCATAACGCTCGATAGCCATGGGGCGACCTCCATGCGCCGGTGGGTCCTCGCCCTCGTGTTGCTCGGCCTCCTCGCCGTGGCCTTCGTCCTCGCGGAACCCGTCTGGAGTTTCAGCGACGGCGTGGCCGGCTCGAGCGGCCAGATCGACGAGAGCGCCCGGGATTGCGGCGGGCAGCCCCCCTGCATCGTGACACCCGGCTACTGCGGCGGGTGCCACGGCACGTACCAAGAGATGCGCACGCAGGAGGACGCGAAGCCCACGCCGCAGGAACGCGTGGGCAAGCTCACGTTCTCCCTCAACGGCGACTCCAAGGCCGGCACCGCGAGGGGCAAGTGGGAGTACAATCCCGGCCAAGTCTTCACGATCGACATCCACCTTGCCGACGAGCGCCCCGTGGGCACGTACAACGCGGGCGGCTTCGACCTGAACGCGAGCGCGGGACAATTGTCCAAGTGGACCGCCGGCGACGAGAACGTGCGCATCACGGGCGGCCTCTTCCGCCACGCCGGCACGAAGAACCCGAACGTGCCCCTCGTGGGCGACCACAAGTACGGGGCGAGCGAAGAGGACGAGTCGGCCCACGCCGGGGAGGCGACCCACACGGCCAAGGGCGCCGAGGCGCGCCAGTGGAAGGTCAAGTGGACGGCGCCCGCCACGACGCCGCCGCGAGGTGTCGCCCTCGTCATGACGGCGATGCTGCCGGACGGCAACGACGGGCTCGAGTCGTGCACGAGCGCGTGCAACCAACCGCAGGACCTGTGGGATTGGTACGGCTTCATGATTCCGCGGCGGATCCTCTGCGAGCAAGGCGCGTACGCGTCGTTCAAGGAATGCTCCGAAGCGGTCTACGACTACATCCTCCCGCCGGCGCCCGCGGTCGCCTCGTGCGGCGCCGAGAACCTGCCGCAGTGCGAGACGACAACGCCGGGCGGAAACGGCGGCGGGGCGCCGGGGCCGTCCGCGCTCAGTGTCCTGGCCTTCGCGGCCGTGGCCGCCTGGGCGCATCGCCGACAGCCTAAGCGTTATTAGCGGCCAGCGTGTGCGCGCCGCGATGGAGTCCGAGCGTTCGCTCCTGTCCGGATTCAACCCGAACATCATCCCGGTGGGACTCCTGGCCTTGGCGCTCGTCTTCGGCCTTCTGTCCCTCGCCGTCGGATGGTTCGCCGTGACGACGCGCATCCAAGTGTGGGAGTACGACTCGACGCAGCCCGACGGCAAGGGCGACTACACCGGCGCGAGCGTGCGCATCCACAACGAGTTCAGGCCGCTCGAGATGTCGACGTCGATCAACCCCACGTCGATGCAGACCCAACTCGAACAATTGAGCGACCTGCCGTCCTACGAGGCGCAGATGGACAAGACGGGTTCGAAGATGTTCGGCATCTTCCTCGTGGACCTCGTGGCCTTCTTCAGCCTGGCGGGCGTGACCGGATTCTACTGGTGGCATTGGAAGGGGCGCCGCGACCTCTCGCGCTCCGTCTGGCGGTTTGCCGCGCTCTTCGCAGTCTTCGCGCTCTTCAGCCTCGTGTACCTGTACGCGCAGGTCCCCGCCGCGGCCCAACAGGACACGCGCGAAGTCCTCACCGACTACGACACGTACCTCCAAACGGCGGGCCTGCCACCGGGCCTGGACCGGTTCATGCGGCCCCACATCCAATTCTGGAACACCTGGATCTGTTGCCCGCCGGATTCCGTGGTCCCCTACAACGGGAGGGAGTTCCTGGTCCAGGTCACGACGGAGTCACGGCCGAGCGCCGGGTTCTGGCTCATGGGCGCCGACGTCTCCCTCGTGTGCGTCGCGCTCGTGATGGGCACGCGCGCGGGCCAACTCGCCCCGAAGACCGCGGACGTCTCGTCCTCGACGGAGCCCCGCCCCCAGTTCAAGGCGGCGTAACGCGTGGCCGAGCGCCTCGTCCTGGCCCACCGCGGCTGGAGGCGCGGCGGCCCCGAGAACTCGCTGGCCGCCATCCAAGCCGCGGAGGCCCTGCGATGCCACGGTGCCGAGTTCGATGTGCGTCGCCTCAAGGACGGGACGCTCGTCCTTCACCACGACGCCGACGTGAAGACCCCGGAGGGTCGCCGCCCTCTCAGCGTACTGACGTGGGCCGAGTTCGAGACCGTGCGATTGGGCGCGACGCGGCTGCGCGATGTCGTGGAGTGGGCGCGCCAGCACCCGCGGTTCTGGCTCGACGTCGAGGTCAAGGAGGAGGGCGCGTTGGCCTCCGTCCTGGAACTCTTGGCGAAGCGCACCGACCACGTCACCCTCACCTCGTTCGACCTCGCCGTCGCGGCGCGGGCCAAACGGGCCGAGCCCGAGCGCCGGGCGGGGTGGATCAGCGACGAGCGGCGTGCCGACCTGGCGGAGCGGGCGCAACGCGCCGGCCTCGACCTGTTGGTGATTCATCGCCGGAACGCGACGGCGGACGTCGTCGCGGACGCCCAGACGCGGGGCCTGGACGTCTGGGTCTGGGGCGTCGATTGGCGGTTCCAGGCGCGCGCGTTGGAGCGCCGCGGCGTGCACGCCTTCATCTCGGACGCGCCGCGCCGCCTGCTGCGGACCTAGCCGCCCTCGCGCAGGTACCAGCCGCGGTCCAGGATGGGTTCGAGGACGCGTCCGCGCGCGCCCAGGGGCGCGACGATGCGCGCGAGCCCGACGACGTCGCCGTCCAGGTTCGCGACGAGCGCGAGGCCGCCGCTGTGCAGTCCGGCGTCGGCGGACGCGATGCTCTCGCTCAACACGTCGCGGCCGTAGAGGAACAATTGCACGCCCTTGGGCTTGAGGCGGACGCGGGGCGCCCGCGAGCGGCGCCCGAGTTCGTACGCGCCCTCGAGGCTGGGCAGGAACGTGTTGCGCTCCCAGTGGCCCACGAGGATGCCCGCCGAGGTCGGGGCCGGATCCTGCACGGTCCCCTCCAGAGCCTTGACGAGGTTGGGGGCCAAGAGGAAGACCTTCACCGGCTGGGCGTCGTCGGTCCACAGTTCGCTGCCGCCGGCCTTCCACCGGGCCGGCGCGTCACGATCGAGAGGTTCGAGGGTGGCGCGCAGTCGGTCCTCCTCGGCCGCGCTGAGGCGTCTCATTGGCGTCCCACCCTCCGCAGGCGCGCCAGGAAGAATCCCATCGTGCCGTGCGGGTGCGGCAAGGCGTGGGCGGCCTTCGTCATCGCGGGGGAGAGGTCGCGTTCGATGACCCGTTGGAGGCCCGGCATGAGGGCTTGGCCGGAGAAGCGCACGTTCTGGACCGCGCGCGGCAAGGGTTCGATCTCGAAACCGAGTTCGTCGATCGCATGCTGGACCTGGAACTCGTTCTCTTCGGGCGCGAGGGTGCATGTGCTGTAGACGAGGACGCCCTCGGGTCGCAGCAGGTCGCGGGCGACCGTCAGCAGGTCGGCCTGTTCGCGGGCGCAGGAGGCGTACTCGCCCAGTTGGCCGCGCCGTCGTCCCGGGTCGCGTTGGACCACGCCTTCTCCCGTGCAGGGCGCGTCGAGCAGGACCCGGTCGAAGGTGAGGCCGAGTCGTCGGGCGGATTGCGCCGGCGTCGCGTAGACGGCGGCGCTCGTCACGCCGCAGCGGTAGAGGTTGGACTGCAGGCCGCGGGCGCGGGCCGGGTCCGCGTCGTAGGCGAAGATGGCCGCGCGGTCCTGCGCCATGGCGGCGAGGGCGATCGTCTTGCCTCCGGGCGCGGCGCACAGGTCGGCGATGACGTCTCCCGGCTTCGGCTCGAGGGCAAGCGGCGCGAGGGCGCTGCTGGGGTCCTGCAGGTAGTAGCGGCCCATGAGGTACTCTTCGGTCGCGCCCGCGCTGAAGGGCGCCTCGTCGACGCGGAAGGTGCCCGGGACGCCGCTGTCGGAGAACCGGAACCCTTTCTCCTCGAGGCGTCGGTGCGTCTCGCGCGGGTCGCCGCGCAGCGGGTTGAAGCGGAGGTAGGTGCCGGGCGGCCGGCGCATCGCCTCGAGCAGCTTGGGCAGGTCTCCGTAGAAGGCGCCCCAGCGCGCGACGAGCTCGGGGCTGAACCCGTGCGCTTCGCTCCATCGGCGAAGGGCCGGACTGGGCGGCACGCGCACGGGTTCCAACACGGGCGGTCGCATGACGGGGCACGCTAGATAACCTGACGGGTTCCAGGGGAAGTCCCGCGGTCAACGCTATCTAGTCGCTTTCGGCTGCGCGCGCATGCAGAAGCGCCGGTGGGGCGTGGGCACGACGGCCGTGCACGCGGGCGAGGTCATCGACCCGTTCACCGGCGACGTCACGACGCCGATCCACCAGAGCAGCACGTACGCCTACCCCGAGCGTCCGACGCCGAACGGGTGGACGGCGAACGAGTGGATCTACACGCGCTACGCGAACCCGACGACAGCGGCCGCGGAAGCGAAGGTCGCGGCGCTCGAGGGCGCCGAAGGATGCCTGGCCTTCGCGAGCGGAATGGCCGCGGGCGCCGCGTGCGTCCTGCCGTTCGTGCGGGCCGGCGACCACGTCGTGGCCATGGCCGCCATCTACGGCGGCACCCAGGCCCTCCTCGCGCGCCAGGTGCGACGCCTGGGCATGCGCGTCGACACGACGCTCGACCTCGAGGCCGGCGCCATCGCGGACCTGGCCACGGACAAGACGCGCGTCGTCGTCGCGGAATTGCCGACGAACCCGTTCAACCGCCTCATCGACCTGCCCGTCCTCGTCCGGCGACTGCGTTTCCGCTGGGGCCGCGCGGCTCCCCTGACGGCCGTCGACGCGACGTTCGCGACCCCGCTCAACCTTCGACCCCTCGAGCACGGCGCCGCCTTGAGTTTCCACAGCGCCACCAAGTACCTCAACGGCCACACCGACCTCATCGGCGGCGTCGTCAGCGGCTTCGCCAAACGCCTGGAGGCCCTGCACGTGTGGCGACGCGACGTGGGCGCGTGCATGGACCCCCACCAGGCCTTCCTCCTGCAGCGGGGCCTCAAGACGTTGGAGGTCCGCCTGCGGCGCGCCGAGGCCAACGCCCGCGCCGTCTCCGAGGCGCTCGAGCACCACCGGAAGGTCAAGACGGTGTGGTTCTTGGGTTCCAAGGCGCACCCCGACTACGCCCTGGGCCGTCGACTCCTGAAGGGCCCCGGCGCGATCGTGACTCTCGAGTTGCGTCGCGGCGGGCTGAGTGCCGCCCGGCGGTTCCAACGCGGCCTCGAACTCTTTGCGCCCGCGCCGAGCCTGGGAGGCGTCGACAGCCTCGTGAGCCTTCCCGTGGAGACGAGCCATGCGGCGGCCACGGCGGCCGACCGGCGCGCGCAGGGGATCACGCCGAGCCTCGTGCGCTTGGCCGTCGGCATCGAGACCGCCGATGACCTCGTCGACGACGTGGCCCGCGCGCTGCGGCGGGTCTAGCCGCCGGCGCGCTTTGTGAGGACCTCGCAGCCGTCCTCGGTGATGAGCACCGTGTGCTCGTGCTGGGCCACCATGCCTCGGCCCGCCTCGATGAGCTGCGGGTAGCTCTTGATGAGCACCTGCTTCAAGAGGCCCTGGAGCGTGATGTGCGTGCGCTCGCCCGTTTCCCGGGCCAGCCACCGCTCGGCGAACGGCGTGTACGGATAGTGCTTGGCGATGGCCTGCAACACGCGGCGCTGGTCGGGCAAGCGCACCGGGCGGTCGCGCTGGTAGTGGTAGATGTTCCCACTGGGGCCGCTCACGACGTGGCCCTCGCCGTCGGTGGAGAAGGGTTCGATGGCGAAGACCTGGCCGATGCGGGGCCGTTGGGTGATGCGTTGTTGGACGTTGGGCACGCTGATGCCCGCGTGGAGCACGTTGCGCTCGATGAGGTGGCCCGTGAGGTTGCGGATGGGCTTGAACCCGTACGAGTTGATGACGGTCTCGATGGTGCCGCCCACGGTCGACAGGTTGGCGTTCGGGCCCATGACGCTGATGGCCTCCTCCAGCGCCTTGCGGCTGGCCTCGATGAGTTTCTCGTACTTCGTCGTCCCGATCTCGATCGTGACGGCCGTGTCGGCGATGAAACCGTCGATCTGCGCGCCCAGGTCGAGCTTCACGACGTCGCCCTTTCGGAACGAGAGGTCGCGGTCCGTCGACGCGGGCGTGAAGTGCGCGGCGACCTCGTTGCGGGAGAGGTTGGTCGGGAAGGCCGGGACGGCGCCGTTGTCGCGCATGAAGTCTTCGATCTGGTCGGCGACATCGAGGAGCGAGGCGCCCTCCCTGACGATCATGCGGCCCAGTTCGATGGCCGAGGCACTGATTTCGCCGGCGCGCCGCCACTTCTCATAGTCCGCCTCGGTCAGGGCGGTTCCCTCCGGTTCCGGCATGTGAGTGTCCTAAGGGGCGAACGCGCCGCTTCGAAGCCGGCGGGGGGTAATAACCCGCACGGTACAAGGGTTACTGGTCCTTCTTGCGCTGCGCGTCGCGCAACATGTCGCCCAACGTCAGGCTGCGCGTGGGCTTCGTCGGCGTGACGCCCGTCTGCACGGGTTCGAACAGCTTGATCCCGAGTTCGCGCTCGAGCTTCTTGGCCACGTCGTCCGTGGGGTGGAGGCTTCCGTTCTCCATGCGCGCCATGACGACCTCGCGCTCGCCCACGCGGGCGCCGAGCTCTTGCCGCGTCCAACCCTTCTTCTCGCGCCCTTCCTTGATCCGTTTGGCGAAGTCGGGAACGAGTTCGAGCTGCATCGATTGGCTCGCGTAGACGTCCTTGGGTTGTTGCCGTCGGCGCTTCTCGAGCGCCATGGGGACGTTACCCGGCGTGGCGGCCGCCTTTTGGCCCGGTTCGACCAGCTTACCAAAACGTTCGCACTCGGGGCCGACCTGCA
>Ga0070694_100001664_pt1 | contig 13064 bp, 12 predicted proteins | sample KBSK1251metaG_FD_65470 | JGI IMG/M metagenome (GOLD analysis project Ga0070694, IMG submission 65470) | Corn, switchgrass and miscanthus rhizosphere microbial communities from Kellogg Biological Station, Michigan, USA - KBS K1-25-1 metaG | ecosystem: Host-associated > Plants > Roots >... | reverse complement strand
AACGTTGTCGGCAGCCCAAAAAGCCCAAAACCTTCGAGAGTGCAGGTCACGTCCTCGGCCCGTCGACGCAGATCATCCACAACTTCGCGTAGATTGCTGATCCTTTCCCGCAGGGCGATCGCGTCCACGTTATCAGGTGGAGCGGTAGCCTGATTCGTCTCGATTTGCAGACCTGATTGCTTCATCCTGTGATTTTGTGATTGCGCTGCACGCCCTGGGGAGAGCCGATGTCTTCGACGTGCAACCTGAGATGTGAAACCCCTTGCTAGTTACCACTCAGTAAACTTTTGTCGACATCGTAACGAATCCTATCGACGGATTGGCACCGGCACAAGTTCCATTTTCGACTGGACGGCGGGTGCCAATTTCTCCTAATATCTCTTCTCCCCAGGCGCGTCAGTGCGCAATGGCCAAAAAATCAACGTCAGCCCCCTTCGCCTCGGTGCCGCTTGAGGAGTCATCCTCAACGCCCCTTTACTATCAGGTCTACCAACGTCTGCGGGCCGCAATTCTCCTGGGCCAGTTGTCACCAGGAACGCGTTTGCCATCGACCCGGCAGATGGCCGACGACCTCGGAGTCTCGCGGAACACCATGATGAGCGCCTTCGATCAACTGATCGCGGAAGGCTACGTCGAAGGACGCGTGGGCTCCGGAACTTTCGTGTCTCCGACGCTGCCGGAAGAGTTGCTGGAAGCGCGGCTGAAGACGCAGCCAACTTTGCAGATATCGACGAATCAACGTTCTCTGTCAGGGCGTGGCCAGGCGATAGCCAAAACATCCGTGACCGTAGCCGGTCCCGCCGGCCGTCTGCGCCCGTTCGTACCCGGCATCCCTGCCCTCGATCAATTTCCGATGTCGTTGTGGTCCCGGTTGGTGGCGCGGCGCTGGCGAGACGAGTCGCGCGGGCTCCTGAATTATGGTCCCGCCGCCGGACACATGCCGCTGCGTGAAGCGATTGCCGCGTATCTTGGTCCGTCACGCGGCGTGCAATGTAAACCGGATCAGATCGTGATTGTCTCTGGGACGCAACAGGCTCTCGACCTCTCTGCGCGAGTCCTGCTCGATCCCGGCGATTCCGTCCTGGTCGAGGAATATTGCTACAGCGCGGCGCGCGCTGCTTTGATCGGCGCCGGCGCTCGTCTCGTGCCAATCAAGGTTGACGACTTCGGATTAGACATCTCGGCGCCGGCGGCGAGCTTGTCGAATGCCCGCGTGGCTTATGTTACGCCGTCGCATCAGTACCCGCTCGGGGTCACAATGAGTTTGCCTCGGCGGCTGGCGCTGCTCGATTGGGCCAACCGCACGAGTGCCTGGATCCTGGAAGACGACTATGACAGTGAATACCGTTACGTGGCGCGACCCCTGGCGGCGCTGCAAGGTCTGGATAAGAGTGGCCGGGTGATTTACATCGGCACCTTCAGCAAAGTTCTGTTTCCCTCGCTGCGTATTGGATACATGGTGGTTCCTTCAGATCTGGTGGACGCCTTTGCCAGAGCGCGGGCCGCAGCCAGCTGGTGCTGCCCCAACATCGATCAAGCCGTGCTCGCCGACTTTATCCGCGAGGGTCATTTCACCCGCCACATCCGGCGCATGCGGGCGATTTATGCGGAGCGCCAGGACGCCTTAATCAGCGCGTTGCAGCGCCAGGCCGGTGACCTCCTTGAAGTGGCCCGGACGGACGCGGGAATACATGTAATTGGTCACCTCCCCGATCATCTTGACGATCGAGTGGTGGCAGCCGCGGCGGCGGCGCAGGACGTGGTGGCCCATCCTTTATCTATTTTCTTTCTGGGTGAAGCTGCGCGAGCGAAACACGGACTGGTCCTGGGGTACGGCGCCTACAACCTTCGCCAAATCCGTGAAGCAGCCGGCAGGCTGACGACTGCGTTGAAAACCGTGGCGCGCAATTCCCGGAACCGAGACAGCCACAATCTCTATCCGCAGATTACGCAGATTACACAGATAGGAAGAAGGTCAGGAAGCAATCGCACAGGTGACTGACTATCAGTTCTTATCTGTGTAATCTGCGCAATCTGCGGATAAATCTCCCCGCACCACTCAGTCCAAGGAACGGGACACTTCAAGAGTGCGTCCGATCCATTTTGAACAAGCTAAGACTGTTCTTGATCCAGATTCATCAAGATATGGACCAGCGGATGCCGGCTGCACGCTGATCGAAACCCACGAAGCACTCGCCGAAGGTTTCAAATCCTCTAACAGGCACGACGGTTGCACCTTTCAATTACGACAGAATTCTCGTTGTCCCGAATCATGGCCGCTTTCGCGAGAGGCTGAATTTCGCGACAACGAGTCGGCAACGACACAAGAAAGGAAATTCAAGATGAGGATCATTCTAAAGTTTATTTCGGCCTTAAGCCTGGCGCTCTTCGCCGTCAGTGCGATGGGCCAATCGAGCACCACAGGCTCGCTCGAGGGTTTGGTTACCGACCCGAACGGCGCCGCCGTCAGAGGCGCCACGGTTACGGTTACGAGTCCAAATTTGATTTCAGCCAAGACCGCCACAACCGGAGAAAATGGTCGTTATCAGATTGGGGCTCTGCCTCCCGGGGCTTACAAAGTTACGATTGAAGGATCAGGTTTCGGCAAGTTCGAACAGAATGACGTAGGCGTTAATCTGGGAAGAACTTCGACCGCTGATGCGCAACTTTCGCTGGCAACCGCGAGTGCGACCGTCACAGTGACGGGCGGCGCGGCCGTTGATACTGCGCAAAACACCACCGGGTCCAACATATCGACTGAGCAATTTTCAAATTTCCCCACACAGCGGACCGTGCAGGGTCTGTACACAATAGCCCCGACCGTAACTCGTTCGGGATTGCGCGACGCTTCAGGGCGGGAACGCGATCCTTCGGTTGCCGGATCGTCAGGACCCGAGAACAACTACATTCTGGATGGCGTGAACACAACCGATCCGGCAATGGGCGGTTCCGGCGCCAATCTGCCGTTTGAATTTGTGCAGGAGGTGGAGATCAAAACCGGTGCTTATGGCGCTGAATATGGCAAATCAACCGGCGGAATTTTCAACGTTATCACCAAGAGTGGCAGCAACGAGTTTCACGGCGATCTGTTTGGCTATGGCACGACCAAGGGCCTGGTGCGCGAAGTTAAGAACTTTCCGTTCACCGGCGCTGCCGCCAATGGTTTTTCCGAAGCCGACATCGGCGGGGACATCGGCGGGCCGATTAAAAAGGACAAGTTATGGTTCTTCGGCGCGTTCAATCCGCAGCACCGCACCAACTACTATCTGACTCAGACTTTCCATGCGCCGGTGCAAAACAAGGTGAGCATCCCGTTCTATGCCGGTAAGATCACCTGGGCGCTCAACAGCCGGAATACTTTTACCGCGTCAACGTTCGGTGATTTCACAAAGATTGATGGCTTCCAGGCCACCGGCGCGCTGACGAACGTCAACGGATTTGGCAGCGACGTCACCGCGTTCCTGGCGCTGGTCGAAACGGGCGGCCACAATTATGCCTTCCGTCTGAACTCGACGATTAGAAACAACTTCATTGCCGAGGTGTCGGGTGGCCTGCACTTTCAACGGGCGAATTCAATACCGCAGGCAATCGACAAGTCACTCGTCGTCGATAACTTTGCGGTCCTGAGAAACGGAGCGGTGTTGAGCCCGGTTTCGACCGGCGTCACCTGTCCGGCCTCAGGCTGCGTGGGAACCGGCTTCGTCGATTTTGTTGATGGTCGCGGTGGTTCGCTCCAGCGCAACTATGTCCGGGGTCCCGGCTTCGGGTTGTACTCGAACCAGGATCGCGATCGCTATGAGATCAATGCCCACATGCAAAACATCGCTGGCCGGCATACGGTCAAGTGGGGCTTTGAGTGGTTTCGAAATATGTACGACATCAACACTCTCTCCAGTGGTCCGGCAACTACTTACGCTTTCACACCGGGTCTTGGTCTGACGCCGACTAACGGGGCCGACGCCAATTCCACTAATGGTTCACGCATCACCAACAACTGGCTGGTGTGCACGGTCCGCACTGGCGCGATCACTTGTCCGACCACGGCGGGGGTGACTCGAGCCCAGGCGATTCCGGCGGCGACTCTGGCGGCTCTCGGCCTGACGGTCAACGGCACGGCCAGCACGATCACTACGGCCGAGGCTTTCAACAATCCATTCATCCTGCGCAACACCACGCGCGTCCGCGATTTTCGGCTGGTCGGCCAGACCTACACGAACGCGGAAGCGTTCTATATTCAGGATGATTACAAGTTCGCTCGTGACTGGCAGTTCAGCATCGGCGCACGCTGGGATTATGAGCAGGCCTACAATAATGACGGCGTTTCCTACGTCAAATTCAATAACCTCTGGGACAACCTGGCCCCGCGCCTTGGCTTGACCTGGGATTTCACTGGCAAGGGCAAAGGCAAGCTGTTTGCCAACTATGCCACGTTTATTGAAACTCCAATCCCGTTGGATGTGAACGTTCGCGCCGCCGGCGGCGACGTGCAGACCGACAAAAACTTTAACGTCAACACCATCAATGCGCCTGCAGGTTCTTTGATCGTGCCGGGCGTCAGTACCGGGGCCGTTAATCTGGGAGCTGACGCGACTCCGATCGATCCGGGTTTGAAGCCGCAGAGCATCGGCGAATTCAGCATGGGCCTCGAGTATGAAGTTGCAAAGGACCTCGCACTCGGCGTTCGCGGAATCTATCGCCACATGCGAAACGTTATCGAAGACGGTTCATTCGATGACGGTAACAACTACTTCATCTTCAACCCGGGACGCAATGAGCCCGGGACTACGGAAGCCAACGCTTGTGCCGGAGATCCGGCGACCGGTCGGATTCCACGCTGCTTCGGCCGCGCGCAGCGTTTCTACCGCGCCGTTGAGTTCACTGCCACGAAACGATTTACCAACAACTATCAGTTCATCGCTTCGTACGTTTACTCAAGCTTGATTGGCAACTACGAAGGCCTGTTCCGTAACGATAACGGGCAGTCTGATCCGAACATCACTTCGTTGTTCGATCTTCAGAGCCTGCTCGACAACACCTATGGTCGTTTGCCGAATGATCGGCCGCATCAGTTCAAGTTCAACGGCAGCTACCGGACACCCTGGAAGCTTCTGGTCAGCGGAAACTTCTATGTCCAGTCCGGCACCCCGTTCAATCAACTGATTCCGCATGTCATCTACGGCAACAACGAAGGCTTTGGCGTTCAGCGTGGCACGGCTACCGTGCCGGTGGTCGTGGCCAATCAGGCTGGCTTCCCGAACACGGTCGAAAGCATCGGTTCGCACCGCACGCCTACCACGATGAATCTTGATCTGGGGGTCTACTACCCGATCAGGATTGGAGAGAAGAAAGAAATCCGCCTCAGCGGTGACTGGTTCAATGTCTTCAATAGCCAGCGAGCGGTGACTTTGGATCAGACGTACTCGATTAACAGTGGCGTCTCGGGAGTTCCGGCGACTCTGAATCCGTTCTACGGATCGGCTTTGCTGGTGCAGGCGCCCTCGGCGTTCCGCTTTGGTGCGAAGTTTACGTTCTAAACCAGCAACTTCGGCTAACGCGGATCAATCTGGGAGGGGCGTGAGCAGCTTTGCGTCTCTCCCATTTTTTTCTGAATGGGTTTGCTAGTGTCGGACGAAAGGCACTCGGCTCGACGCGACGTTGGCCCTGGCTCTGCCACTCTGATGCGCGGCAAGTCTCCGACTTGCCGACAAAACTCAACCAGGAACTTTGCGGTCTATGACCGCCGGGTCGAAGACCCTCGAGAAAAAAAGAAGGTTCGCGTCGGCAAGTCGGAGACTTGCCGCGCATCGGGGTGGCGGAGCCAGTCTGAGTGTGCGTGAGGAGAGTTATCGCCGTGAGTGTCCTTCGACAGATCTGTTGCCGTCTCATTTGTATCTCGCTGCTGGCGTCGGCAAGCACGATACTCCTGGAATCATCTCCTGCCGGAAATCGCGTTGGCATAAGTGCCGCCCAGTCGCAACCGCGGCGACGCGCCCCGGAATTAACCGGTGGCCGGGGTTGGCTGAACACTGACAAACCGCTTTCACTCGCAGGCCTCAAAGGCAAGATTGTGCTTTTGGACTTCTGGACCTATGGCTGCATTAACTGCCTGCATGTCATTCCCGATCTGAAAAAACTGGAAAAGAAATACGCGAATCAACTGGTCATCATCGGCGTTCACTCGGGCAAGTATGAAAACGAAAAAGAGACCGACAATATTCGTCGCGTGATTGTGAGATACGACATTGCGCATCCCGTCTACAACGACGCCGATTTTGCGGTCTGGCACGCTTACAACGTGAATGCCTGGCCTACGCGCGTGCTGATCGATCCGGCAGGTTACATAGTTGGTTATGTGCCGGGTGAAGGGAACTACGAGCCCATCGATCAGGCGATCAATAAGCTGGCCGCAGAGTTTCGCGCGCGTGGCGAATTGAACGAGCAACCTTTGCGCCTGGCCCTGGAACGCGCCAGCGTCGGTGACTTGCCGCTCGCTTTTCCGGGGAAAGTTCTGGCTGATGAGAAGTCCAATCGCCTGTTCATCGCCGATTCCAGTCACAATCGCATTGTCGTCACCTCGCTTGACGGCGCTCTGGTTGAAGCTATCGGCACCGGCCAGGCGGCGGCTGTCGATGGCCCGGCTTCTGCCGCAAGTTTCTTCCGGCCGCAGGGCATGGCGCTGGATGGTGACTTCCTTTACGTCGCCGACACCGAGAATCACTTAATTCGTCGCATCGATCTGAAGTCGCATTCCGTTGAGACGATCGCCGGCACCGGCCGGCGAGCGCGGGGGCCATCGAAAACCGGGCCGGCTCGCGACACCGATCTAAATTCGCCGTGGGACTTGCAACTTGCCGGGCGCAGCCTCTACATCGCGATGGCCGGGCCGCATCAGATTTGGAAGTTGGATCTGGACCAGAAAGTAGTTGGCGTGTTTGCCGGTGACGGGCGCGAGGGCCGCCGCGATGGCCCGCTTACCGAAGCGCGCTTTGCACAGCCTTCGGGAATCACCAGCGATGGAAAGGTTCTCTACACCGCCGACAGCGAGGCCAACGTCATTCGTGAAATCGATGCCGGCAAAGGCGAAGTGCGGACCCTGGCTGGCGCGAACCTGTTCGAATTTGGCGATCGGGATGGATCCGCAGACGAGGTCCGGCTTCAGCATCCTTTGGGAGTTCTTTGGTTCCGCAATAAGATCCTGATCGCGGACACCTATAATCACAAGATCAAGGAACTCGATCCGATCAAGCGGACTGTCAGGACGTTGCTCGGAAACGGTAAGCCGGGTCAAAAGGATGGCGGTTCATCGTCATTCTTCGAGCCGGCCGGGCTCAGCATCGCCAACGGGAAGTTGTATGTTGCCGATGCGAACAACCACGCGATTCGCGTCGTTGACTTAATCACGAAAGAGACAACTACCCTGCGCATCGAAGGATTGCAGCCGCCGGTGGCAACGACGAGCGCGGACGCGCCAGACGTTTGGGGGCCGAATGCGGAAGAAACCAAAGTTGCACCTCAGCGTTTGCGTGCGGGAATTGACGGCACGCTGCTGATTAAAGTTGAGTTGCCAGCCGGCTACCATCTCAACCCCGCCGCGCCGCAACGATACCGCGTGGGTTTTGAAACAGAGACGAAGGCGTTGACGCTCGAGCCTCGCACCTCCGGAGGCTCGTCCAAAGATCTTCGTTTTCCGCTGCGGGTTCCGCTGCGCGCGACGACAAAGGGTGCGGCAAATCTGCTGGTGCAACTCACAATATTTTATTGCCGCGAGGACAACACGGGGACTTGCCGGATCAAGACGCTACTCTTTCGCGTACCGGTCCAGGCCACAGATGCTCAGGACGCTCCGGCGGAAATCGAAGTGAGCGCGATAATTGAAAAGAATTAGACAGGATTTACAGGATTTACATGATTGAGATAGGAAAGAACTCATCGGCAGTTTCGTAAATCCTGTTAATCCTGTAAATCCTGTCCATGTTCTAAATCTGTCTCTCTAAAATAAGCCGAGGCCGCTGGTCGAAAGAGAAAGAACAAAACCACCACAAATAACAAGAGGTGCGTGATGAAATGGAAGGGCGAGTGCAACGCTCCAATAACCACGTGGAAAGTCAGCCAAACGACAAGCAGCCAACGCGCCCAATTCTGTCCGTACAACATAAACACGCCGGCGATGATCTGGGCACTGCGGGAAAGATAGACCATCCAATGTTTCTCGAGGTCGGTAACCAACTGCGCGCCGTTCAGGTGGATGAGAGGCCATAAGCCTGCCACCAATGCAATGGCGCCGAATACTATGAATAACCAACTGATGATGGTGATGGAAAGTGGGCGCTGTTTCACGATCTACGGCTCAGGCGATTTGTGATATAGCAACTGCGCGACCACGATAACGAGCGCGTTTTATTTTTTCAATCCGGCGTTGATGATTTCGAGGCGCGATGAACAGCGAACGAAATGGGAAGGCCGACGCAGAACATATGGATTAACACGCCCTGCATGATCGAGCCGAAAGCCGTCAGGAAGTTGCGGTGAAAAGTAAGGCGCAGAACGATCCCGTACATTACAAAATAGGCCCCGACGCCGTATAGCAAGCCACAAATGATCCAGTGCTTTACCAGGAACGACAGCTTGCGACTCGCCAGGAAGAAAATAGTACAAATCACAAAGGCGTTAAAAAAATGTATCAAAAGGCCGAGCGCCGCGCTGGCTATCCCGCCTTTATACGAGTTCGCACCCAGAATTCCCGAAGCGATCGATTGCAGCACCGGCATCGGACCACGGCCGGTGCGAATCGCGTTGGTGATGATCGCCGCCATGATATCCATAATCCCGGCGCCCAGACCGCCCCAAAGAATTCCGCGGTAATCGCTCGATTGATGTATTGGCAGTGTTGAAGACTCAGCGCTCATAACGGTTTCTCGCTTTCCTGGTTGCAGAGTACGACCCGGCGAAAGGGGAATGGCTGAGATTCTATTGAGGGAGTCGCAGGTGACAAGTACCGATTTGGAGAAAGATGATGGGGCCAATCCGTTATTAGAGTTGCCTCGAGGTCTGTCGGGGAAAAGTATTTCTCTGTGAAAACTCTGTGTGTTCCTCTGTGTCTCTGTGGTGAGATTGCTCAGGAAAACATTCACACAGAGGCATTGAGATCCCACTGAGGTCCACAGAGACTAAGTTCCCGCCAGTCTCGTTCGGGGACCTTTCATGATTCAAGATCTTGATGAGCTGAAATGTTCTTATGGCCCTATGCTTTTTGCCGAAAGTGGCCCTGTCACAGATGCCGCTTTTGGCTTAACTTCCGCAAGCTAACAGCTTGCGTTACGAAAACACCCGAGACTTGGTAATCTGACGCCGGTAAAACTCAGATACTGTGCCAGGTCCATATGAAGGCCAACCAATTGATTAACTGTGATGACAAACACTGAAGCCTTACCTTCGTCCGGCTCGCGAAAAGTTCTGAGACGAATTGGCGCCGTGCTCGGCGGACTCGTGCTGGTGGTGATTCTCGACATCGCCATAGACGTTCTCATGCACGCGTTGGGGATTTACCCTCCCTGGTTCCAACCAATGCGCACTTCTTTGTGGTTGGTGGCCATTGGCTACCGGATGATCGACGGTACGATCGGAGGTTACGTCGCCGCGCGGCTGGCGCCGGATCGGCCGGTAGCGCACGCGTTGGTGCTCGGTTCTAGCGGATTCGCTTTGAGTGTCGCCGGATTAGTTGCAACCTGGAACAAAGGCCCCGAGTTTGGTCCGAAGTGGTATCCACTGGCGCTGGTGGTTGTGTCTCTGCCGTGTGCCTTGCTGGGAGGTTTTCTCCGGGCGCGCCAGCTTAAGGGACGATAAGATCGTTCAGACCCCGACGCCGAATCTCGTGAGTATCTCGCGGCGCCCAACGCCCGTGACCCGAACGGCACGACTATCAAGATCCTGAGTTACCCACCTTCTCTTAATCGCGGCTTGCAAAAGGGCCGCCCCCAGTGCGCCGCCAATATGAGGGCGCCGCTCGCTCCAGTCCAGACACGCGTACGCGAATCGCCGCCGCAACTTTCGGGCTTCGTCCAGGTCAACGTTAAGCGCGGCAAAGCCTTTCGTGCCGCTGTCCGTTAAGTCATACGAGTCGTCCCGGCCATTTGCATCACGCGTCAACCATCCCAGCTCCTTAAATCGATCGTGAAGTGTCACTCCCAAAGCGCCGGCCAGGTGATCGTAGCAGACGCGCGCGGCCCGCAGGCGGGTTGGTGTGTTGGGCACAAACTGTTTGCGCGGTGCGTCGACCAGCACGCTCAAATCCTCGAGCACCTGCGCGACCTTTGGTCCTTCCAAACTGTAGAAGCGATGCTTTCCCTGGGTGACCAGCTTAACCAGGTGCTCTGCTTTCAACCGGTTAAGGTGCGCGCTGGCGGTTGAGGTAGCGACGTCAGCGACCGCGGCGAGCTCAGTGCTGGTGCGAGCATGGCCGTCCATCAAACAGAAGAGCATGCGGGCGCGGGCCGGTTCGCCGATCGCCGCGGCAATTCTGGAGACGGCAGTTTCGTGATGTTCCTCGACATTCATATTTCGATTGTAGGCGAAGTGTCAATGCGAGGCAATTGATATCGTGGTGGGATAATGATTTGAATAACTTTTTCAGTAGCCCAGGCGTTTAGACAGGGTGTGTCAGAACCGCGAGCGGTAGCGACCGGATCAGGAAGAGCCGCGAAATTCATCTCGGCCCGGCTCATTGTAATCCTTTCCGTGAGGTTTCGTTTTTTGATTCGAGCAGACTTCCTGATCCGGTCGCTACCGCTCGCGGTTCTGACACCCAGGCGTAAACGCCCGGGCTAGAGAAAACCACGCGATGAAACTGCTCACCCCGTGGTGGAAACGCTTTAGGAGGACTAAATGATTACCTGCTTCATTCGTTACCAGATTGATCCGTTTCAGCGGGACGCGTTCAGGCAATACGCTGAGAATTGGGGCGGCATCATCCCGCGTTGCGGTGGTCACCTGATCGGTTACTTCCTGCCGCATGAAGGCACAAACGACGTGGGTTGGGGACTGATCTCCTTTGAGAGTCTGGCGGCGTACGAAACTTATCGCGCGCTTCTGCGGACAGACCCGCAAGCATTGGAGAATTTCGCGACGGCTCAATGCGAACGTTTCATCCTTCGTGAAGAAAGAACCTTTGTGGAAGTCGTCGATGGCACGTTTGGTTTACCGCCGGAGATTTGATGACGATAACCCACCAGCTTTCCTAATCCTGAAAAATCGTGATCTGAATCATGACCGCGGTACTGCTCGCAGCATTATTATTCGCCTATGATTTTCACCAGCACACGCTTCTTGCGGCCACCATCAAACTCCCCATAGAAAATCTGCTCCCAGGGCCCGAAATCCAACTTGCCCTTTGTGATTGCCACGACAACTTCGCGGCCCATCACCTGTCTCTTGATGTGAGCATCAGCGTTATCTTCTCCAGTTTTATTGTGGTGATAGCGACCCACCGGTTCATGGGGTGCGAGTTGCTCGAGCCACGTTTCATAGTCCCGGTGCAGCCCGCTCTCGTCGTCATTAATGAAAACAGACGCGGTTATGTGCATCGCGTTTACTAACGCCAACCCCTCCACGACTCCGCTGTCGCGGAGGCACTCTGTTACCTCTGGAGTGATGTTGATAAACGCACGCCGGCTCGGGACGTTGAACCACATTTCCTTACGATAGCTCTTCATCATCAACTGCTCCGTTTCTAAAATTCGAATTTCAAAATATTGTACATGTTTACGACAGATGAAGGTCCCTGAAAGCTGATCAATCCAAGCTTAATAATTCTTAACAATTTTTCGTTGGCTGAAAGTGAGAAGACTGTCTAAACTGCCGCCATGCTAAACGATCTCTCATACGCGTTCCGCACGCTGAGCAGGAGTCCCACATTCACGATCACAGTGGTGGTCACAATCGCCCTCGCAATCGGCGCCAGCACCGCTATATTTAGTGTTACTAACGGCGTGCTGCTGCGCCAACTTCCGTACAAAGATCCAGAGCGACTGGTCCTGGCCCGCGGCGATCTTCAGAAACGGAACGTCAAAGACTTTCCTCTTTCAAATGCCGACTTCCTCGACCTGCGCAACGGTGCAAAAAACAATTTCGAGGATTTCGCGGCCGTCAACACGTTTCGCTTCACGCTTCCTGGTTTGGACGGTACGCCGGAGCGGATCCGAGCGGCAGCGGTGTCGACCAATTTCTTCCAAATGATGGGCGGTTCGATCGTCGCGGGCCGAGACTTTCAGGAGTCTGACGGCACGCCCCAGCCTGCTCCGCCAGCGGCGCCGGCCGGCAATGCTCCCGCAAATAACGCCGGACCACCTCCCTTACCAAACCTGGTTATTCTGAGCAACGAATACTTCCAGGCGCGGTTTGGTGGCGATAAGTCCGTAATCGGCAAACCGCTCCCAGTGGCTGCCGGCGATGGACCAGCACCCATGGTCGTGGGCGTGCTGGCGCCGGGGTTTGAATTGCTGTTTCCGCCGAAGGCGAATTTGGAACAGTTTCCGAGTGTATGGATTGCCGCGCGCATTCCTTATGACGTAGCCAACCGCAGCAACGTGCAGTGGCGCGCTATTGCGCGGCTCAAGCCTGGCGTTTCGATCGCGCAAGCACAGGCCGAGGCGGAAACCATCGCCCAAAAAATTCGCGAGGAAAACGCCATCGCTAAGACTGCCGGTAAATACTTTCAAGTGGTGCTGATGAAGCAGCATCTTGTCGACGAAGTTCGACCTGCGATTCTCGCGCTCATGGGCGCGGTGATTTTTCTGTTACTGATTGCGTGTGCAAATGTAGCCAACCTGATGCTGGTGAGAGCGGCATCGCGCGAACGAGAACTCGCAGTTCGGGCCGCGTTGGGCGCTGGTTGGTGGGCGTTGGTTCGGCAGACACTCGCCGAAGCTCTCTTAATTGCAGCTCTCGGAACAGCTTTGGGTGTGGGGCTGGCGTATTTAGGTATTTACCAGTTGCTGGCGATTGCGCCGGAGAATCTGCCGCGCCTGAATGCAGTCCGGATTGATCTTCAGGTGTTGGGATTTTCGATG
>Ga0070694_100001663_pt1 | contig 13071 bp, 10 predicted proteins | sample KBSK1251metaG_FD_65470 | JGI IMG/M metagenome (GOLD analysis project Ga0070694, IMG submission 65470) | Corn, switchgrass and miscanthus rhizosphere microbial communities from Kellogg Biological Station, Michigan, USA - KBS K1-25-1 metaG | ecosystem: Host-associated > Plants > Roots >... | reverse complement strand
CCCGCGCCACGCCCTCGAGGCCATCGACATCGCGATCGAGTCGGCGGATGGGGAGGCTCCGCCGGCCGACACCGGCGGCACGGTCGAGTTCAGCCTCGTGCCGGGCACCGGCTTCAGCTCCCTCGGCTCGACGTTCCTGCACGACGAGCCCGACCCGGCGGCCTGGCTCGACGCGTTGCGCACGGTCGGCCGGCGCTACGTGCCCGACGTGGCCGTGGCGCCGCTCATCGGCCTTCGGACCTGCGCCCGGCCGGTCAGCCGCGATGCCCGGCCGCTCGTCGGTGCGGCGCCGTGGACGAGCGGCCTGTGGATCGTCGCCGGCCACGGGATGTGGGGCATCTCGACCGGACCCGGCTCGGCGCGTCTCGTGGCGGACGCGATCCTCGGTCGCCCGGGCGGCGGATCGATTCCGGCGGAGCTGGCGGTGGGTCGGTTCGGCGCGCCCGGCGGCATCGGCGCCGGCGGCATCGGCGCCTCCGGCGACGTCACCGGCGCGCCCGCGTCGGGCCGGGCTTAGCGCCAGGAGTTCGGGTCGAACAGGAAGAACGTCAGCTGCGACCAGCGGTCACGGAATGCCTCGAGGCGCTCGACGAACCGGCCCGGCCGGGCCGCCGAGGACGGATCGGCCTCGACGATCAGGGGCTCGTCGACGGCCGCCGCCGGCGCGAGGTCCACCAACCGGTCCGCGATCGAAGGCGCACGTGCGAGCCGCGGTGCTCCGCGGACGATCCGGGCCGACGCGACGTAGCCGCTCATCCGGGCAGCCTAGCGCGCGGGACGGCGGCCGGGAAGGGGACCTGCCGTCGTATCCTGCGCCGTGATGACGGCGGATCGTGGGTACGGGGCGAACAGCTCGACGGCGCCCCTCCGCGACGTCCTGGTCAAGCCGCCCGGACCCGCGTTCGGGCGGGCGTTCGGCGATCCCGCCCACGGCTTCCTCCGGCCGGTCGATCTCGAGCGGGCGCGGCGCGAGCACGACGGCCTCGTCGCTGCCCTCGACGGGCTCGGCGTCCGCGTCCACGTCCTCGACGACGAGCCCGACACGGACCCGGACCTCGTCTACGTCTTCGATCCGCTCCTCGTCACCGACGCCGGTGCGATCCCGCTCCGGCCGGGCAAGCCGAACCGGGCCGGAGAGCCGGCGATCATGGAGCGCTGGCTGAACGCCCACGACATTCCGACCGCCGGTCGCATCGAGGCACCCGGCACTGTCGAGGGCGGCGACACCGTCTGGCTCGGCGACGGCATCTTCGTCATCGGCCGGACGCTTCGAACCAACGACGCCGGGGCGCGCCAGCTGGCCGCGATCGTCGGCGGCGACGTCCGGATCGTCGACCTCCCGTACTGGAAGGGTCCCGCCGAGCTCGTCCACCTGATGTCGGTGATCTCGCCGGTCAGCGACGATCTGGCGGTCGTCTTCCTGCCGCTCCTGCCGGTCGGCCTGCACGCGTGGCTCGAGGAGCTCGGGATCCGGCTCGTCGAGGTGCCCGAGGCCGAGTACCCGACCCTCGGCTGCAACGTCCTCGCGGTCCGGCCAGGAGTCGTGATCGTCGCCGACGGGAATCGCGTGACGCGGCGCGGCCTCGAGGCGGCCGGCGTCGAGGTTCATGCCGTCGCCCTCGGCGAGGTCGGCGAGAACGGCTCGGGCGGCGTGACCTGCCTGACGCGGCCCCTGCTGCGCGAGCGATGACGGCGGGTCTCTCGCCGGCGGCTCGGGCCGCCTCCGACGCCGTCGATCCGGGGGCGATCGCCGACGAGCTCCGGGCAATCGTCCGCATCCCGAGCATCACCGGTCAGGAGGAGGCGGTCGCAGCCGAGCTGGCGGTTCGCCTGCGTGCCGCCGGCATGGTGGTCGAGTCGCTGGCGCCCGATCCCGCGGCGATCCGGGACGATCCTGCCTGGCCGGGCGAAGAGACCGACCGGAGCTCGCTGCCGCTCGTGATCGGCCGGCTCGGGCGACCCGGTGGCCGGCGGGTCATCCTGTCCGGCCACATCGACGTCGTTCCGCCCGGCGACCTCGCGACGTGGACGTCCGATCCGTGGGCGGCCGAGATCCGCGACGGCCGGCTGTACGGCCGCGGCGCCTGCGACATGAAGGGCGGCGTCGCAGCGATCCTTGCGGCCGTCCGGGCGCTGGCCGCGTCGGGCGTCGCGGCCGACCTCGCCGGTGAGCTCGTCGTCGCCCTCGTGCCGGGCGAGGAGGACGGCGGCCAGGGCACGCTGGCGGCGATCCGGGCGGGCGTGACCGGCGATCTCGCGATCATCCCGGAGCCGTCGAACCTCGACATCGTCGTCGCCCACGCCGGCGCGATCACCTTCCGCATGACGGTGCCGGGCCGGGCAGCCCATGCGAGCCAGCGCCGCGAGGGCGTGTCGGCCCTCGACAACCTGTTCACGGTCCTGCGCGCGCTCGAGACGGACGAGACCGCCCGCAACGCCGCCGAGACCGATCCGTTGATGACCGCGCTCGGCCTGCCGTACCCGACGATCGTCGGAATCGTGGCCGGCGGGGAGTGGGCGTCGACCGTGCTGGATCGGGTCGTCGTCGACGGCCGCTACGGCGTCCGCCTCGGGCAGACGCCCGCCGACGCGGCCGCGGACCTGCGGCGAGCGACGGACGCGGCCAATGCGTCCGATGCGTTCCTGCGGGAGCACCCGGCGACCGTCGAGATCGTCGGCGGGCAGTTCGGCTCGGGTCGCGTCCCGTCCGACCATCCGCTGCCGGTCGGCCTGGCCGACGACGTCGAGGCGATCACCGGCCGCCGCCCGGGCCTGCTCGGCGAGCCGTACGGGGCCGACATGCGCCTCTTCATCAACGAGGGTGGCACGCCGTGCGTGATGTACGGCCCGGGTGACGTGAAGGTCGCCCACAGCGCCGACGAGCACGTCCTGCTCTCGGAGGTCGAGGAGTGCGCCCGGGTGCTTGCCGCCTGGGTGGTGCGCGAGCTCGGGGTCGTCTAGCACCGGTCCCGCGACGTCGTGCCGGCTGGGCGAACCGGGCTCGCTGAATCGCGGGTTTTCAACCCACGTGAACAGGAATCCGGGGGCTGCGGCCTGCCGCTGCTTCGGATCGCCCTCGGGCGAGCCGCGTGGTGCGGGAAGGCCGGTGTTCTCCTGGTCGCAACGCCGTCCGGAGCTGGTCCGGCGATCCCGAAGCCGCCAACCGGCCGGTTCGAGCGCGGTTGGAGCGGATTCTGTTCGGTCCAGGTGGAAACCTGCAGCGACCGTGGCATCGCCGGGCGAGCGCGAAGGCACGGCAGCTGGTCCGGGACCGGCCATCCCGGTCCGGTCAGGCCGCTGGCTGGTCCGCAACCGACGAGCGACGGGCGATGAGCACGAGCGCCGGCACGACGACGATCGCGGCACCGAGCAACCCCAGGGTCGCATAGCTCGCCGCCGCGACCACGACGCCTGAACCGAGGCTTGCCGCCGCGGCGGAGCTCCAGATCAGGCCATCGGTCAGCCCCTGGACGCGGGTCCGCTCCGCCAGCGACAGGCCATGGGTCAGGAGCGCCGACCCGGCCACGTACCCGAGGTTCCAGCCATAGCCGAGCAGGAACAGGGCGATGAACAGGAGGATGCCGCCGTCCGACGGCGCGAGCGCCGCGAGGCCCGAGGCCGACGCCGTCACCCCCATCCCCGCCAGGATCACCGGGATCATCCCGATCCGATCGGTCAGCCGGCCCGAGATCGGCGACAGGGCGTACATCCCGAGGGTGTGGCCGCTGATGACGATCCCGACGGCGGCCAGGTTCGAGCCGTGGTCGGTCATGTGCAGCGGCGTCATCGTCATCACGAGGGTCATGACGACCTGGACCGTCACGAGGGCGACGATCGCGACGGGCACATTCGGCCGGCTCAGGACGGCGGCGAGCGAGGCCGGGGTCGAGCGGTCGAGACCGGGATCGTCGTGGCGGGACGATTGATCGGCGAGGGCGTATGGATCCGGGCGCAGGGCGACGAGCGTGAGCAGCGTCGCGGCGCCGACGAAGACGACCGGCACGAGATAGGCGCCGGCCAGGTCCGGTAGGCCGAGCGCCGAGGCCACGCTCGCCGCCGGGGCCGCCAGGTTCGGACCGATGATCGCGCCCACCGTCGCGCCCCAGACGACGAGCCCGAGCGCCGAGGCGCGCCGGGCGGGCGGATAGAGGTCGGCGGCGACATAGCGCGACAGCTGGTTCGAGGCGTTGCCGAACCCGATCAGCACCGTCCCGACCAGGAGCATCGCCATCGACCCCACGACGATGGCGGTGGTTGCCACGAACGCGCCCGCCAGCCCGATCCCGTAGCCGGTCGCCAGGCCGACCCGCCGGCCTCGGCGGACCATCAGCTGCGACAGGCCCACGGCACCGATCGCCGCTCCGAGGACGGCGGCAGCCCCGGGCGCGCCACTCAACGCCGTGCTGCCCGCGATCTTCTGGGCGGCGATCGTCGATACGGTCGACGCGGCGATATGCCCCGTGCTGCCGAGTGCGACCCCTGCGATCAGCGACGCGTGCGTTCGGCGGCGCAGCCGCTCGAGGACCGAGGGCGGGAGATTCACCACGGGCGCCGTCACTCGCGGAGGATACGACCCGGCCACGTGCCCGGCGGACCGGTCACAGCCCGAGCGTCAGGACCTCGACCGCGACGGCGGCCTCCGGCTCCATCGAGCCGGGCGAGGACCACGGGGCCGCTCGAGCGAGCTCCGCAAACCGACAGAACGCGTTCGCGAGCCGCATCTGCTCGGGCGTCCTCGCCCGGACGCGAAGGAGATCGGGTGAGGCGACCACGATCGCGATCCCGCGCGCCCGGGACGTCGCGACGTTGAGCCGATTCCGGCTGTAGAGGAAGTCCATGCCCCGCGGGGCCAGCTCCGGCGAGGACGAGGTCAGCGAGTAGATGCTGATCGGGGCCTCCTGGCCCTGGAACTTGTCGACGGTTCCGACCCGGGCCTCCGACGGCAGGAGACGGCGGATCGCCCCGACCTGGGCGTTGTACGGCGCGACGACGAGCACGTCCGGCCAGCCGATCGGCCGGGCGATCCCGTGCCCGTCGATCCAGGTCGTGCCGCCGTTCGTCAGGGTCCGAACGAGCCGGGCGACCGCGTCGGCTTCCTCGGGATTCTCGCTGTCCGCGCCGGTCGTCGGAACGTCGAGGGTGCGCGGCCCGACGCCGTCGACCGGGCCGTCGCGTGCCGTGACGCGCTGCGTCCCGAGATGCGCCTCGGCCGCCAGGCGTCCGTCATAGAACGCCTCGGACGTGTAGTCGCAGAGGGCGGGATGGAGACGCCAGGTCGTCTCGAGGAACAGGCCCCGATCCGGGGCGATCGTCGCGTCGCCGGCGAGGACGTGGGCGAGAGCCGAGCGGTCCGCGCCCGGTGGATGCGAGCCGCGGAGGGGTTGATCGAGCTGCTGCGGGTCGCCGAGGAGGACGATGCTGTTTGCGGCGTGGGCCATCGCAACCACGTTGGCGAGCGAGATCTGGCCCGCCTCGTCGACGAACAGGACGTCGACGGCATCGGCCATCCGGGCGGACGCCCAGACCCACGAGGTGCCCGCGGCCAGCCGGGTATCGCCGCTCGCGAGCCTCTCGAGCACATCCTGCGTCGACCCGGCCCGCCCGACCCGGTCGTCGCCGACGATGACGTCTGCGTCGCCGCGCTGGACGGCGTTGATCTCGACGCCTTCCTCGTCCGCCGCCTCGAGGACGGCTCGCAGGAGGTTGGCGATGACCTTGTGGCCCGTTGCCGTGATCCCGACCCGCTTGCCGGCCGCGACGAGGCTCACGATCATCCGCGCTCCGGTGTACGTCTTGCCGGCGCCCGGCGGGCCCTGGATCGCGAGCACCGTCCGATCCAGCTCCAGCGCGATCCGGCGGGCGGCATCCAGGTTCGACTCGCCGTCCCGGGCGAGCGGCAGGCCGTCGGCCTGGCCGGCGCGCGGCCTGCGACCCCGGAGCAGATCGCGAGCCGCCATGTTCGGGCCGGGACCGTCGATCCCGTGGTCAGCCACCCATTCGCCGAGCTCGATCAGGCGGGCCTGGTGGTCGGGCGTCTTGAACCAGGGCAGGGAGACCACGGCGGCCGGGTGCTGTCCGTCGAGGGGGCGCTTGATGTCGAGCGTCCGGGCCGCCGGGTCGACGGCGACGAGCTCGCCGACCAACCAGTCCCACGGGCTGCCGTCCGGGTTGTCCGCCTTCAACGCCGGGTTGAAGAGGTCGCCACGGGCAAGGTCGAAGTCCTGGGCCGGGAACGTGTACCGCCAGGTCTGCTTGCCGCGCCGGACCTCGTCAATCGGGCCCTGGACCTCGAGCAGGCCGATCGGCTCGCTCTCGTCGACGAGCTGGTCCGGGTTCAGCTCCATCAGCCGATGGAACTCCCACCACATCGCCTTGTCCTCGCGGCGATGCCAGCCGAGGAGCTGGGCCAGGAGCCAGCGGCCGTGCTCGTCCGCGGTCCGCTGCGCCGGGTCCGTCGGGACGACGTCCGGGCCCGCCAGGCGCTCGACGAGCGCCTCGACCCGGGCCTGGGCCTCCGTCAGGTCCGGGGGAAGCGTGACGACGCGCGGCTCGGGACGGGGCACCTCCCCGCCGACCAGAGCGGCGAGCTCCGGCCGGAGCGACTCGAGCCAGTCGCGCAGGCGGAGGTTGCTGATCACGTCGTCGCGGTTGTAGCCCTCGATCCGATCGAGATGGCCGGCCTCGGGCCGATCCGCGTCGGCCAGCTCCAGCCATTCCTCGAACGCGACGATGCTGCTGCCGGCGTCGCGCAGGTCGACCTCCCGCTCGAAGCCGTAGAAGACCTCCATCTTCTTGATCGAGTAGCTCTCGACCGACGCCCGGAGCGACTGGCGGACGGCCCGCAGGAGGTCGACGAGGACGCCCTGCCGGAGGAGATGGTCGACGTCGTCCTCGCGCGTTCCGTAACGGCCCATCAGCCGCTTCAGGGCGGTCGGCTCGTACGGGGCGTAGTGGTAGATATGGAGATTCGGATCGTCGGCGAGGCGGGCCATGAAGAAGTCCATCAGCCGCTCGAACGAGCGTCGTTCGGCATCGAGGGTGAACTCGCCGGCCTCGTCCCGCGACCAGAACGCGTGGAACGTGCCGTCCGACTCGAGGACGCCGAACAGGTAGTCGAGGCCGTCCTCGAGGGCGTACGGGTCGCCCTCGATGTCGAAGAACAGGTCACCCCGCGACGGTTCGGGCATGGACGCGAGGCCGCGTTCCGGAGGGAGTTTCGTCCCGGGCTCCGGGAGCAGGAGCTCGTAGCGGTGGTCGGCGTTGCGCCGGCCCTCGAGCTGGAGGCGGGCCTGCTCGCGGACCCGGACGAGGGCGGCGGCGCTCACGCCTTCGACGGGCGGTTCGACCGGGATCGGAAGGTCGCCCAGGCCTTCGAGGGTCCCGACGCCGCGCTCCTGGAGTGCCCGCCGCTGACGTGCCGAGATCCCGGCGACGAGGCTCAGGTGATCGTCCGCGCGGCGACGGATCGCGCAGTCCGCGGCCCAGCGGCAGACGTCGCAGTGGTCGACCGGCTCGGGATAGGTTCCGACCGGCGGGAACGAGGCCGGCGTCGCGTCACCCATCGTCGCCAGGAATCGATCGCGGGCGCTCCGGTAGTAGGCCATGTAGTCGTCGACCCGCAACCGCTCGACGGCGCGGGCGCTGCCGCCGAGCGCGACGTGCAGCCACTCCGGCCGGACCCCCTGGATCCGTTCGAGCTGATCGATGTACGAACAGATCTGGAGGACCGCGCTCGCCTTGACGTGCCGCGCGAGCTTCGTGTCGGCGACCTCGTAATGCCAGGGACCCCAGACCGACGGCCGCGCCGCGTCGTCGACCCGCAGCAGGAAGTCGGCGTGGCCGCGCCACGTCCCGTCGAAGAACGTGGCCTGGTAGATGACGTCCGATCCTGCCGCCATCGCCTCGATCGTTGCGGCGGCCGCCGCGCGGAGCTGGTCGCCGCGATCCTCGATCGACCCGTCGAGCTCGATGGTGACGGCCACCCGGCCGGCCGCGCCGAGATCGGCCAGGTAGCGTCGCTCGTGTTCGAACCCCCGGCGGCGGATGACATCGAGCTCCGGGTCGTCGCGCATCGGTCGCTGGACGAGGCCGGCCAGCGACGCCCGCTCGAGCTGGGTCAGGTGCTCGCAGGCGAGATAGGCGACGAGATCGGTGGCGGCATAGACGGGCCGGCCATCGATCGTCTGCACGGGGAAACCTTAGCCCGAGCGCGTGACATCTTGCCTGTCACGACCGGTGGGGGATCATGGGGCCATGGCCCGCTGGCGCTCAGGCCGGGCGGAGCGCCCGCCACGTGTCGAGGGCCCACTTCCAGTCCTGCGGGTCGTCGATCTCGATCCGGATCGCGGCGCCCCGGCCGTGCACGGCGCTGAACCCCTCGACCGTCGCCACCTCGACTCCGGAGCTCGGATCGGAGGCGAGCCGCGCCCGCCCCCGGACGACGCCGTCGTCGTGCTCGATCGCGTCCCGGCCGAGATGCGCCGCCACCTGCTGGAGGAACCGATCGGCCGTCATCGGGTGTCCGTTCTCGGCGGTCTCGGTTCCGGCCAGGGTGATGTTCCGCCCGGCCTCGCCACCGGTCCACTCCTCGCTCGTCCGGCGGCCCGTGAACGAGCCCGGGACCTCGAGCGCCCAGCCCTCGTGGACGATCGTGACCGGGCGCCGGTGATAGCCGATCGGTGCCGGACCGTCCGGATCGGAGCCGCCGTCGACGACGGCGCCGGCGCCGCGGTCGAGGAGGGCGCGCGTCGCGGGATCGGCCTGGCCGCGGAGCTCGAACAACTCTCGCCACTCGCGCCACGGCCAGGCCAGACCGGGCTCGAGCGGGTAGGCACGCCGGAGCGTCGCGAGGATCTCGTCGACGAGCTGGCTCTCGACGGAATCGATCGGCGGTCGCCAGCGGACGTCGAGCCAGAGGTGGCTGAGCACGCGACCGAGGAGATAGCGGGCGTCCATCGCGTCGGCCACCCACGGCCAGACATCGGCTGCCACTCGCGGGTCCGCCAGCGCTCGCTCGAGCCAGGCATCGTCGCGCGGCCCGAGCACGGTCGCGACCGCCCCGTCGAACGTGTATCGGACGCCCGGCGGCGTCGCCAGGTGGAGACCCGTCGCGCCCTGGCGCCGGCCGTCGCGGACCGCGATCAGGGCCGACCGAAGCCAGCCGAGATGGCCGCGCTCGGCATCGTGGCGGTCGCCGGACCCGAACGCGCCCGTCGGATCGATCGAGGCGGGCGGTTCGCCCGGATCCGCCGCAGCCCCGGACGCGGTCGACGCCGACACGCGCCCCGGAGCACCGGGCGGCGGCGTCGCGAGCTTCGCCCAGGGGACACCGAGCTCGTCGCCCATCCGATCGAGGAGGCTGGCGACGAACGTGTGGTAGCCGGGGCCGACGGGCACGGTCATCGCGGTGACGGCGACCTGACCGTCGTCCGTCGCCTCGATGCGGATCGGGCGGGCAGCCGGATGGAGGACGACCTCGATGGCGCCGTCGGACGTCCGGGCCCCCGGAACGTGACCGTGGAGGGCGCCACTTGCCCCGTCCGGGAGCCATTCGTCGATCAAGCCGAGCAGGGTCGCGGCGTTCGGAATGCGGCGCGTCGCGCCGCGTCGGCCGGCCTGGCCGACGGCCCGGATCGTGATCGACAACGCGTGACCTCCCGATACGCCTGTGCCGGGGTCGGACGATACCCGCTTCGGGTGGTCCGGGGAAGTGACCGGCGGCCGCCGATCGTCCTGCTCGGGCGGAGCGTAATTCGCGTGCGGCCGGTTCGATATGCTCCGCCCGTGAGCCATTCCCGCGATCCCCACGACCCGCTGAGTCGGCGCAACCCGTGGCAGCCACCCACCCGCGAGTCCCTGATCGATCGCCAGATCCGCGAGGCCCGGGAGGCCGGCGCGTTCGACGATCTGCCGTTTCGCGGCGAGCGGATCCCGCTCGAGGACGACAGCGCCGCCGGCGACTGGGCGCTCGCCCATCACATCCTGAAGAACGCCCACATGGTCCCTCCGTGGATCGCCACCGACCAGGAGGTTCGCGACCTGCTCGCCCGGCGCGACGCGATCCTCGCCCGCGCCCCGCATTCGAGCGCGCTCGGGCGCGAGCGGGATCGACGCGAGCTGCGAACCGTCGTCGAGGCCGCCAATCGGGCGATCGCGATCCTCAACAACGAGGCGCCGACCGACCGCCAGCACCGCCGTCGGCTGGATCCGGATGCCGAGCTCGCAGCCCTCGCGCGGGCGCACGAGGGGGACGGGTAGGCCGCTCTGCGGTCAATCCTCAGCCGACGAGGGCGCCGACGATCTCGTCGAAGACGGCCGTGTGGCGGTCGACGTCGGCGGTCGAGGTGACCGGGCTCATCAGGGCCATGTTGTGGAAGGGGGTCATGAGCACCCCGCGGTTCATCGCCGCGAGGTGGAGGTAGTTCTCGAGGGGGTGATCCGCGTGGGCCATCTGCTCGGCGCCGTCGCGCGGCGGCGTGGGCATGAAGTGGTACTCCGCACGAGCCCCGAGGCGGGTCACGTGCCACGGTACGCCGCGCGACCGGATGACCTCGTCGACGCCGGCCGCCCAGCGCTCGGCCAGCGGAATCATTCGTTCGAACGCCTCCTCGGTCAGCACCTCGCCGAGCGTCGCCCGGATCGCGGCGAGGGACAGGGCGTACCCGGCCAGGGTGCCGCCGATCCCTCCGACGTCGGCCCGCGGCGGGAGCGCGGCTCGAATGCGATCGCCGATTGCGTGGGTCATGCCATAGGTCCCGGCCGGGATGCCGCCGCCGATCGTCTTGCCGACGACGAGCATGTCCGGCTCGAGGCCGTCACGGGCGGTCATCCCGCCGGGTCCGGCGCAGATCGTGTGCGTCTCGTCGATGACCAGGACGGTTCCCCTGCGCCGGGTCAGATCGCGGAGCGCCTCGTGGTAGCCGGGCTCGGGGAGGACGATCCCGACGTTGGTCAGGGCCGGTTCGACGAGGACGGCCGCGACGTCCTCGTGGGCGAGGGCGCGCTCGAGCGCCGGAACATCGTTGAAGGGCACGACCCGGGTCGTGAGCGCGGGATCGACGGGCGGCCCGATGCTGAGATCCGTCGCAACGACGCGGCCGCCGGGATCGAGGGTCGCGAAGGTCTCGTCGACGGAGCCGTGGTAGCACTCGTCATGGACGAGGATCCTCGGCCGGCCGGTGATCGCCCGGGCGAGCCGGATCGAGAACCGGTTCGCGTCGGTCGCGGTCATCGTGAACTGCCAGAGCGGCAGGCCGAAGCGCCGGGTCAGCTCCTCGCCGGCCCCGATCGCGTCGTCGGTCGGGAGCATGTGGGTGATCCCACGCCGCATCTGGCGCTCGACCGCGGCGATCGTGGGGGCCGGACCATGGCCGGCCATCGCACCGGTGTCGCCGAGGCAGAAGTCGACGTACTCGTGTCCGTCGACGCAGCGGAAGCCCGCGCCCGACGCGGACTCGACGAACAGGGGAAACGGCGACGCCCACTCGGTCATCCAGTTCATCGGGACGCCGTCGAGCAGCGATGCCCTCGCCCGCGCGTGGAGCTTGCCGGACCGCGGATGGGCCCGGGCGAAGCGCTCGCGCTCGGCGGTCATCAGCCGGGCCAGGCGGTCGCGATCGACGGTGGAGGGCGCGGGGGTGGGGGCCGTCACGCCCTCGAGGATGCGTCAGCTGCGCAAGGCAAGCCGGACGATCCCGTGAGGTGCGACGATCGGCGCGCCGTTGGCCGCAGTCGCGGGCCTTTGGCCCGGCCAATTTCTTGCGCTTGGGCGGCTGTCGCCTGGCGGTCGGACCGCCGATGTCGAGAGCCCGGGTTCCCACGCTCGACGAGCCCAGGTAGCCGCCTCCGGTAGGCGTCTCTCGCCTAAGCGCAAGAGATCCAGGCTCGTGCCCTTCGCCCGTAGGCGAGCCTCGCCTGAGCGCAAGAGATTCGGGCTCGCGGGTCGCTGAGGCGGCGCGGGGACCCGGGCCCGCGGGTCGTTGAGGCCGCGCCGGGATTCGGGGCCGGCGGTCACCGCCCCGGCCGGGTCAGCGCCCCGGCCCGGCCCCGATCAGTGCATGTGTCGGGTGAAGCCGCAGATCGGGCAGGTCGCGACGTTCGTGTCGGGATCGACGATCAGGTACGAGGTGCAGCCGTTGGTGCTGCAGTAGGGACGGGTGGCGCTGGAGGCGCGGCGACGCATGCGGCGCATCGCGACGGAGCGTTCAGCCACCGAGGCGGTGGTGGTGCGAGTCATCATGTGCGAGTAACTGGTTCCTTCTGGCTCGCCGATCCGCGGGCGCTCTCTGCGCTCAGCGCGGCACGACGGCCGTAACGTGTTTCGATCCGCTCATCGGACGGCTCGGTGTCGGGAGCCGGAGCGGGTTGCGAGTTCCTGTCCCGGGGCATCCGGGGGAGCCAATGTGTGCTCGACCGGTGGATGCCACGACGGGTGACCTCATGAATCATGCCCTCTGACCCCGATTCCGTCAACCGACCCATTCGGGGAGGGACCATCGGCGACGGGTCCGGACGGCGGAACCGGCGGCCGTGGACGGGCGTAGCCATGGACGTCGGGTCTACGATTCGACCCAGCGCGGTGCGCCAGACGGAGGTGTCCCGATGAGCACGATCCTCATCGTCGCCAACCAGACCCTGCCGAGCGAGGCCCTCGCCACCGAAGTCGCCGGCCGGATCGCCGCCGGCGCCCGGAGCTTCCATGTCGTCGTTCCGGCGACGCCACCTCCGGGCGGCGGCTTCACCTGGGACGAGGACCAGGCACGGTCCGAAGCCCAGGGGCGGCTCGGGGCGTTCGTCGCCCGGCTCGTCGAACAGGGCGCCACGGCCGACGGCGAGATCGGCGACCGGGATCCGGTCGCGGCGGTCCGCGACGCGGCGCGCGACCGGGACGTGGCCGAGATCATCCTCTCGACGCTCCCGAGCGGGGCGTCGAAGTGGCTGCGCCAGGACGTCCCGAGCCGTCTTCGCGGCGCGCTGACGATCCCGATCGTCGTCGTCACGGAGCGCGAGACGAGCGCGGCCGGCCGCTGACCCTTCGCGCCCGCGCGACGCCCATGCGACGCTCGTGCGGAA
>Ga0070694_100001662_pt1 | contig 13081 bp, 6 predicted proteins | sample KBSK1251metaG_FD_65470 | JGI IMG/M metagenome (GOLD analysis project Ga0070694, IMG submission 65470) | Corn, switchgrass and miscanthus rhizosphere microbial communities from Kellogg Biological Station, Michigan, USA - KBS K1-25-1 metaG | ecosystem: Host-associated > Plants > Roots >... | reverse complement strand
CTCGTCGATGAGGAGCACGTCGGTCGCCTCGCCGAGGCCCTGGCTCATCAGGAAGCTGACGAGGTTGCCGGCATCGGGCCGGGCCTCGCGGTCCGCGTTCTGCGCGATGCGTTGCAGCACCCGCGCTTCCATTCCGCCTCGCATCGCGGTGTTGCGGTCGAGCACCGCCTGGAACGCCGCCGTGGGCAGCACGATGGTTTCCGTCGGAACCGAAGCGCGCACCGTCGCCGAGCGCGGCGCATCCGACAGCAGCGCCATCTCGCCGACGTAGTTGCCGGCGGCGACGTACGAAAGCACGATTTCCTTCCCGCCGATGAGGCGCGACACCATCACCGAGCCGCGCCGGATGAGGTGCAGGCCGTCGCCGGCATCGCCTTCCTTGAACAGCGCCTCGCCGGCGGCGAAGCGCTTGACCGTCGCGTCCTTCACCATCTCGTCGAGGTCGGCGTCCGACACCGAAGGCGCGACGTAGGTGCGCACCGCGCGGCGCAGCGAGGTCTGGTCGATCTTGCGCCGCACCGATTCGACCGTTCCCATCAGGCGCAGCATCGAGCGGCGCGGCGACTCGATCAGCACGCAGCTCGCGCCGGCGCGCGCGGTGCTCGAGCGGCGCCGGCCGGAGATGAGGCCGAGCTCGCCCAGGAACTCCCCGGCTTTCAGCGCGCGCTCGTCCTTCACGCCGTCCTTCTCGGTGACCTCGATCAGCACCTCGCCTTCGAGGATGCAGTAGAAGCTGTTCGAGTAGTCGCCCTTGCGGAAGAGCACTTCGCCTTTCTTCGGCGCGCGCACCTCGCTCTCCAGCATGAACTCGCGCAGCTGCAGCGTGCTCATGCCGGCGAGCAGGTTGACGCGTCTCTGCACCAGGGCGAGCGCGCGCGACACGCCGCCGTCGCGCGGGAAGCTCGCGAGCTTCTTCTTCAGGAGCTCCTCGTCGGCCGGCTTCACCGGGTTGCCGAGGATGTACTCGACGACCTCGTAGCCCTGGTTCATGCACTGCTTGATGAGCGGATAGCCGGCGAGCGCGCCGATGATGTAGAGGCCCGGCACGTTGGACTCGTAGGTCACGGAGAGCCGCGGTACCGCATCGGCGTCCGCGCTCGGAAATTGCACGCCGAAGCTCTCGATGAGGCGCCGCGGCGGCGTCGCGCCGAGGCGCGCGATCACGCGGTCGCAGAGAATGCGTTCTTCCCCCTGCGCGGTCTGCGCGACGAAGCAGATCGGCTTGTCGCCGTCGGGAACCTGCTCGATGCGCGACGCCGCGGCGTGGTGCCGGCAGTCGATGCGGCCGTCGGCGATCGCCGCGGTCACCGCCTCGAGGTTGCCCTGCTTCGCGCGCGCGAACTCGCCGCTGCGGTTGATGAGGACCACGCGGTTCGTCGCCGCCAGCGCAAGCGCGTTCTCGATCGCGGCGTCGCCCGCGCCGACCACCACGATGACCTCGTCGCGGTATTCCTCCGGGTCGTCGAGCTGGTATTGCACCTGCGGCAGGTCGTCGCCGGGCACGTCGAGCCGGCGCAGGTTGCCTTGCACGCCGACGCACAGCACGACGTGCTCGGCGCGCACGGTCTCGCCGCGCGCGGTCGTGATCTCGAAAGCGCTCTTCGCGCCCGTGATCCGCGTCACCGGCGCGCGGTAGCGCAGATTGATCTTGTACTTGTCGATCTCCTCGCGCCACTTCGCCAGCACCGCCTCGCGCTTCCCGGCGGCGAAGCTGAGCGCGCTGCGCAGCGGCAGCACCGCGGGCTCCGCCATCACGTGCTTGCCCTTCTGGTAGCGGAAAATCGTGTTCGACGGTTGCGCCTCGGCCTCGAGCAGCACGTGCGACACGCCGTGGTGGGCGGCGCGCGCGGCGCAGGAAAGCCCGGCCGGCCCCGAGCCCACGATGGCGATGCGGAAGGCGTCGCTCATCGCTTCTCCACGCCGCCGCGCAGCTCGCGCAGTGCCTGCACGAAGCCCTGCGGCGCGTACTTCTCGTCGTTGTCGACCGCCGCCATCATCCGGCCGAGCGCCGGCTTGATCTCGGCCGACTTGAGGAGCCCCCGCCGAGCCATGAGATCGGCGAGCGCCTGCACTGCCATCGCCGCCTGCTCCGCGCCCTGGTAGTCGGTGTAGCTTCCCGCGAGGCCGTCGTCGATCAGCGCGAGCAGAACGCCGCGCAGATCCTCGGCCGAAAAGCGATGCGCGCCGATCTTCGGCACGAGCTCGCGGATCGCGGAGCGCACTGCCTGGGCCCGCGCCAGCGCGTCGTCGCCGCCGGCGAGCGCCGCGTGCAGTCCGGCGATGTCGCGCGCGAGCGCCTCGGCCCCCGCCGGATTCACGCGCCGCGCGATGTGGCGCACCATCAGCAGGTTCGAATCGTTGAGCCGCACGGCGCCTGGCGCGACGCCGGTGCGCGCGCCGGCGTTTCGCTTGTCCGACATCGGGTGGTGGCACGCGTGGCAATCGAACAGCACGAGCTCCGGGAACAGGCCGTCGCGGCCGCGCTTCGGGTCGGCGAGAAGCCCGAGCAGCTCCTCGGCCGCGAGCGCCTGGCCGAGCGCCCACATGCGCGCGCCGTCGCCGCGCGGCGAATAATGCGGCGGCAGCAGGTGGGTGAAGGTGTCCATCTCGAAGCTCATGCGCGGGTGTCCCGCCGCCATCATGCGGTGCGTGACGAGCTTTTGCGCGGTCCCGTAATGGCAGCTCAGGCAAAGTTTTGTGCGCGCGACGTCGTCCGAAATCGGATAGAGGCCGCGCGCGTGGCTCGCCGCGCGCCTGGCGCCCGGCTGGGCGTGGCTCGCGACCCAGCGCTCGGCCGGGCCGTGGCACGACTCGCAGGCGATGCCGTCTGCAAACGCAAAGCCGGCCGTGCGCCGCTCCGGCGCGACGTTGTGCGCATGGCAGTCGAGGCACACCGCCGCCTCGGTCGCCGGCGGCTTGAGGCCGAGGCGGCGCACGATGTCGGCCGAGCGCTCGCTCGCGAGCGTCGCATAGGCGCGGGCGTGCGGATCGCCGCGCAGCCAGATCACGTACTCGTTCTGCTGCACGCGCGAGTTCTTCCACGCCTCGACCGAGCCGTGGCACAGGCTGCTCGCGCAACTCGCGACGCCGAGCGTCTTGTGCGGGGCGTAATGCGGCAGCACAGGATCGGCAGCGAGCGCCGGGGCTGTGACGAGAAAAAACGCTAGCGCACGAACCACGGCGTCAGGTCCGGCTTGAGATAGAGGCGGCGCGACTCTTCCAGGGTGAAAGGCCGCGAGCCGAGGCGGCCGAACACCGCGACCTGCCCGCCGGTCTCGTCGACCGCGCGGTCGCGCTCGAGGCCGCGCGAGAGCGCGAGCGCGGCGCTGCGCGTTTTCTTCCAGGCGACGAGCCGCGGCCGCGGCTCGGGGCTGAAGCCGTAGAACTTCGGCTGCGTATCCGGCGCGGTCAGCTGGATTACCTTCAAGCCGCTGCGGCCATCGGCCACGTATGCAAAAAGCGACGCGTTCGTCGAACCGATGGTTACGTCTCGCGCATCATCAGTATCGAAGCGCGAGTGCAGCCGAGGCCGCTCGGGGTTTTCGATGTCGACGATCGCGAGACCTTCCCGCCCCGCCGCGACGTAGGCATAGGTCCGCGCCACGGATACTCGATACGATTCTTTTAGCGAAATAACGGCATCAGGCACCCAGCGCGCCTTGGCCGGCACCGTGACATCGGCGACGCGCAGTCCGGAGCCATCGACGACGAAGAGATAGCGGAACTGCAGCGCGGCGGCGCGTGCGCCTTCGGCCGGGAGCAGCGCCGCGATGCGCGGCTCGAGCGGCTTGTCCAGGTCCACAATCACCACGCCGGCGTCGGCCGCGATGTAGGCGTAGTGCCCGCCGAGAACGATGTGGCGCGCGCCGCGCAGCGCACCGCCGCCGTCCCAGGTCAGCGCGCGCGAGAGGAAGTTGTTGCGCGGCTCGCCGTCCTGCAGCGTGCTCACCGCGGCGAGAATGAGGCCCTCTTCGGCGTCCACGATCGCGGCGTAGTCGTAGATCGGGTGGAACGGCTGCTCCTGGTTCGTCTTGCGCATCAGCTCGCCCCTGTTCTTGAAGGGCGCGATCGGCTGGTTGGTCGGGAGCGCAAGGCAGGTCGCGTTGCGCGAAGCGAGGTGCGTGGAGTGGCCGCCGGGCGAGAACGGCGCGGTGACGATGCGCTGCGACACGCCCTTGTTCGCGATCGCGGCCACGTCGTAGACGCGCGTGCCGCCGCGCCCTTCGGCCACGTACAGGTACTCGCCGCGCAGCTGCAGGCAGGCGGCGGCGCCACGCGTGCGGTGGTCGTGCGCCTCGGCGAGCTCGCGGCCACGCTTTTCGTGCGCGGCGAACCAGTCCGGATACGCATGACGGTGCAGATAGCTGCCGATCACGGCCTGCGGCTCGTCCCACTCGGTGACCTGCACCGCCTCGACGTGCCGCTCCTCCCCCAGCCAGGCATTGAAGCCGACGAAATTGACGAAGTTCGTGCCCTGCAACAAGAGCTGCGCCATGATCGCATTGTTGTCGTTCGCTGCCGAGAGGTGGCAGTCGCTGCAGCCCTTGGTCTCGGTCCTGCGCTCGGTATGGGCGTAGTGCGGCGCGAAGGCCTGGCTGGAGAAGCCGCTCGCCGAGGTCGGCGGCTGCTGGATGTAGATGCGCTCGCGGTTGGCGTTGGTCGAGGAAAGCACCAGCGCCGACGAAGAGCGCACCGGCGCGATGCGGTTTCCTTTCACCGTGCTGTGCCGGCCGAGCTGGAACACGTCGTCGCGCGCCACCTGCGGGTTGTAGGTCGCGTAGTTGCGCGACGCGCCGCCCTCGTAGTGCAGGCGCTCGGTCTTCCAGTTGGCCTCGATCGGCAGGTGGCAGCCCGAGCAGCTCGTGGTCCACGACGTATGGCAGGTGTAGCAGGCCATCGAGTCGTCGCCGTGGGCGCGCTCCGCGGGCGGCACGCGCGCGCCCCAGGTCAGCGTGTAGCCGTCGAAGCGGCCGCGCGCCATCAGCTTCGCGCGCGCGGACTTCTCGTTGTAGCGCGCGTGCTTCGGGTCGACGCTGTCCTTGACGAGCGGCATGCGCCACTCGAGCTTGGGATCGAGCGCCGAGCGCTGGTAGAGCGCGTTGCCGCGCCACTCGAAGCGGCGCCGTCCGTCCTGCGTGCGCGCGAGCGAAAGGTCGGTGCCGCCGCGCGGCGCCGCGGGGCCGGAGGTGACGAGCTTCGGATAGCGCTCGGCGGTGCCGTGGCAGTCCGCGCACTCGATCTCGATCGCCGCCGCCACTTCCGTATGGAGATGCCCGCTGCCGTGGTTGTCCTGCGAAAAGTGGCAGTCGACGCAGTGCATGCCGCGCTCGAGGTGGATCGACTTGAGATGCACCGCCTTCTTGAACTTGTCCGGGTCCTCGTCGGCGACCGGCTTGTTGTCCTTGTCGAGCAGCGTGCCGCGACGGTCGCGCTTGAAGATGGCGCGGAAGTTCCAGCCGTGGCCGTGGTAGTCGGCGAACTGCGTGTCCTTGAGCTTCGGGTTCAGGCGCGACACCTCCCGCAGGAACTGCGGATCGCCCCAGTTTCCGGTGGCGGCCGCCGCTTCCGGATTGCGATCGTTGATGCGCCGTCGCTCCTCGTGCGACGGGTAGCGCTGCTTCGTCGGCCACATGAAGGGCGCGTCCGCCTCGTAGTCCCACATGGTGTAGCCGTAGAAGCTGTTCACGAACACGTTCGGCTGGTGCATGTGGCACACCATGCACTGCGAGGAAGGAATGGCGCGCGTGAACTCGTGGCGCAGCGGATGGCCGGAGCGATCCCGCGGGATCGTCGGGTCGGCGCTCACGCTGCGGCCCTCGTGACCGTGCCGTGCATAGGGGCCGGAGTGCGCGGGTTCGCGATCGTTCGCGTACACCACGTGGCAGGCGCTGCAGCCGGAGGAGCGGTAGTCGCCGGGCTGGTCGTTCGTTCCCATGAACCACATGAGCGGATCGTTGAGCCGCGTCTTGGCGAGGTTGATGAGCGGCACGGCGATGCGTGCGCCCGTGCCCGGCCCGCGGTTCGACTGCCGGAAGTCGGGGCGCCCCGGCTCGTCCAGCGTCTGCAGCCGGCCGGCCGCGTTCGGCAATCCCACCTCGGGAAACTGGCTGCCGATGACGCGGCCGCCGCGCTCGAACACGCGGAACACATCCGCCGGCGGCACCGTCTCCCACGCCGGCAGCGGATAGAGCTGCGTGATCCCGCTCTGCACCATCGCCGGCTGGCCGGAGCGCGTGTACGCCTCGCCGAGGACGCCGCGCTTGTCGGACAGGATGCCGTTGTTGTAGGCCGCGCCGTTCCAGAGCATCGCCCCGGTCGCCATCAGGCTGCGCTCCGCCGCCTGCACGATCGGCAGGTGGCACTTGCCGCAGGTCTCGCGCGCGACGCGATAGTCGCCGGGATTCACGAACCGGACGTACTCCGGGCTCTCGCGGTTCAGCAGCGTGTAGGAGCGCTCCGGATTCGCCGCCGCCGGCCAGCCCCACGCGCGCGGATCGCGCGGCTGTACGTGTGCTTCTTTCACCGCCTCCAGATAACCGGGAGAACCCGCTTCGGCGGCTTCGGGCTTGCGCACCATCGGGTTACCGCCGTGGCAATCGGTGCAGCCCAGAATCACCGCCGGGCTCTCGTGCATCGTCGCGCGATCCGTGGCGGTGTGGCAGCTCAAGCAGCCAGTTTCAGCGCCTTGAGCAAGCGGCGCGATCGACAGAATTAGGAGAGCAAGGAAACGCATTAGAAGGTCAGCACCAGGTTGGCGAGCGCGGAATATTGCGTCGCCTCCACCGCATCGCCGTAAAGCGCGCGCAGCCCCTTGCCGGGAAGCAGCACGGCGAACGAGGCGTTGAGCACGACGTTCTGACTCATGAACGGCCGGTACTGGGCGCCGAGCGAGAGGTCGACGCCGATGTCGCCGCTCGACAGCCGCTGGTTGCGCAGCGCCGCCAGCGAGGACAGGTGGTCGAAGCTGAGGTAGCTCGCGTTGCCGATCAGGCGCAGCTGCGGCGCGACGTCGGCATCGGCGCCGATGCCGAGGAGGCGCAGGCCGGGATTGGTGAAGTTGGACTGGCCGTGCTCGCGCGAGCTGCGCAGCGAGGCGAGAAGGCCGTTGCGCATGCTGAGCGCCACGCCGCCGCCGCCGGCCAGCGGCACGCTCTGGCGGATCCAGTAGCTCGTGTCGGCGCCCGCGAGCGTGGGGTTCTCCAGCACCGCGTCGAAGCCCTGCGCCTTGTCGTCGAAGGGATCGCGGTCGCCCGAGGCGTAGACGCCGGTCGCGCGCAGCCTGAGCCAGTCGAAGTCGCGCGAGAGCTCGAGCGCGCCGAACGCCGCGGCGATGCGCTCGTCGCGGCCGGAGAGCATGCCGCGCGTGTCGCGCCCGAGCGCGAGGTAGGCCGAGGCGCTCACGTTCCAGCGCCCGAAGTGGCCGTCGCCGTTGAGCCCGGGATAAGTGACGTCGTAGTTATGCGGCCGAGCGGTACCGAACACCGCCGGCCGCTCGACGAAGCCGTTGGCGTTCACGTATTGGCCGCGGTCCCCCTCGCGGTTACGGTTGTGCAGCACGATCCCCTGCGTCGTGAAGCCGAGCACCGGCCAGTCCTGGCGGTAAAGGTTGAAGACGAAGGCGTCGTCGGCGCGCAGCCGCTGGCCCACGTCGTTCAGCCCGCTGTTGGTGTCCTTCTCCAGGCGCCGGAACCAGGCGAGATTGTATTGCCAGCGGTTGTTGTCGCGGTTGCCGAAGAGCCGCACGCCGAAGGGCTGGTCGACGAACAGGAGCCCGCGGAAGTCGGCGGTGAACGGCTGCACGCCGATACGCACGCTGTCGAAGTCGTAGCGCACCGAGACGTCGCGCAGGTGCTTGTCGAAGAAGAGCTCCTGGATGGCGAGGAAATCGTCGCTGCGCGTGTCGCCCGTCGACGGATCGGCGCTCACGGCGCGGCGCGCCTCGGTCTGCGTGCGGTTGAAGTTCGCCACCGGCACGAAGCGCACCTCGTAGTCCGGCGGACGGAACACCGTGTCGCCCTTGATGAAGGCGAGGCTGACGATCAAGGTTTGAGCGAGGGTCGACTGCCGGCCGTCGACGAAAGGTCCCGGGGACCCGGACGCGAGGGTGGACTGGGCGCCGGCCGGCGTCGGCAGGCGGCGCGCTTCCAGCACCGTGTCCGAGACCGCGCTCAAGTTCACGAACCACCCGCCCTCGAGCGGCAGATCGCCCTTGAGCAGGTTGGGGTTGTACGGATCCCACGGCTCGTAGGGCAGCAGGCCGAGCGAGCGGATGAGGCGCCAGCGATCGGGCACCGGCAGCGCCTCGATCGGCTGGGGCGGCGGCGCGAGATCCCGTGCCTCGCTCTTTGGAGGAAGCACGGCAGTACCGCCCGGGCGGCGACGCTCGATGCCCTCGTCCTGCGCCGCGGCGTGCGCCATCACGAAGAACAGGATGGCAAGCCTAAAGGCCGGCACAGACATTCGTCTCGTTCGAATCGAGGAATGGCGCCACCGGGCACGCGACGTAGCGCAGCTGCCCGCCGGGAACTGCGATCGTGTCGGCGCGCCGCGCCGCCGGCGCATTGGCGATTCCCGTGCCGAGCGCCCGGCCGGCGCGCGCGAGGCCGAGAAAGGCGATGAGGTCGTCCTGGTCGACGCCGTCGCCGGAGATGCCGATCGCGCCGACGAGCGTGCTGCCGCGAAAGATCGGCACCGCGCCGGGAAAGATCTGGATGCCGTTGCGAATGCGCGGCAGCGCGGTGCAATCGCCCGGCGCCGGCGCCAGCAGGCGGCCGATCACCAGGTCGAGCTGCAGTCCGGTGGCGAACGGGCTCCACGCGGAGAACGGCTTCGACAGCGGACCCGGCGGCCTGCCGTTGATTCCGTCCGGGAGGAACGGCCGCGCCAGGTTGCCGACCGTGCGGGCGCCGTACGCAATACCGTTGGTGAGCGCGCCCGGAATGATCGCCTGCAGGTCGGCGACATAGGTTCCCGCCCCCGCCAGCGCCGCAGCGCTGTCCGGGCGGGAAAAAAAAGCAGCGGTGCGTGCCTTCTGCACGGCCACGTCGGTACCGAACACCGGCGCGTCGGGGGTGCGCACCAGCCCGAGGAGCGCGCCTTCGGTGTCCACCACGGCGACGCTCACCTGCGCCGACGAGCCGAGGGGCTGGCGGATCTGTGCGCGCGTGCGATTCGCGACGCGCAGCGCTTCGGCGAGGATCGCGGTCACCTCGGCCTGCGTCATGAGGCCGTCGGTCCCGGCGATCGGCGCGAAGCGTGCATTGCCGGCGCCGTCGTCGAGGACGAAGGCGTCGAGGCCGGCGAACGCCGGATGGGTCGCGGGACGGTATCCGGACGCCGCCGTGCCGTAAGCCGCGCCGGCCACCACCGCGGGCGGGCTGAAGAATCCCGGCACGTCGACGAGCGCGCCGGGGAGCGCGCCGAAGGGCGGCGCCGCCGCCGGATCGGCGCGCAGCGCTTCGCTATCGACGAAGCGCAGGCTGCGGCCGTCGACGAGAATGCGCTCGCCCCGGCGCGTCGCCGGCGCGGCAAAGCCCTGCGAGCCCGCGACGGCGATGAGCTCGTCCAGGTCGGCGTCGACGTCGCCGACATCGAGGTCGATGCCGTACACGCCGTCGGCGATGACGCCGATGCCGCCGACGAGGCTCCCCGCCTTGTAGAGCGGCAGGCCGCCCGGATCGGCCGAGAGCCCGAGCGGCGCGCCTTTCGGTCCGGCGCCGACGCCGGCGCCGGTGCGCACCACGTCGGAGCAGGTCAGCGAGGAGAACTGCACGCCGAAGAGCGGGCCGCCGGGTGCGTTGACCTCGCCGGGGTTGAAGTTCTCCTGCACGATCTGCCCGGCGGTGCGGCTGCTGAAGGCGTTGCCTTCGGACGAAAGATACGCCCCGGTGATGGCCTTGCTGATCGCGCCGAGCTCGGCGGGCAGGCCGGCGAGGCCTTCGAGGCCGCCGCTCACGCCGCGCGCCGAGGTGATGATGAAGGTCGGCGCGGCACCGTTCATGCGGAACACCGCGAGCACGTTGCCGACGCGGTCCACCACCGCGATCGTCGCCGCCGCGCCGCGCGCCTGCGCTTCGTTCGCCGCCTGCGCGACGATGCGCTGCACTTCGGCGACGCTCAGCGCCGCGGGCGCAGCCGCCGCGCAACCGCCGGCGCAGCCGCCAGCCTGGCCGTCACCGCCTTCGACGCTGCAACCCGCGCCGGCCAGCGCGAGCAATGCCACTACGACTGGTTTCAAGAACGGCCCCGCCGCGCGGTATGCCAGGGCCCTTTCCCGCCGTGGAAGCGGTGGCAGGTCGCGCAGTCGGAGGCGACCTTGCCCGGCGTCTCGGCCACGCCGGCGTGGCACTCGCGGCAGCGGGCGATGTCGGGCATCGCCACATCCTCCGCGCGCCGGGAGCCGCGCACGTCGTGGCAGCTGAGGCAGCCGTGCGTGGCGTGCTTCGCATGCGGGAAGGTGGACCTCGGCATCCACGCGCGCGTCACCTTCACCTCGGCCACCTTCCATTCGGCGCCGCTGCGGCTGACGTGGTGGCAGGTGCTGCACACCGCGCGCGTCTGCATCAGGTCGCGCAGCGCGCGCTGCGCGCGCTCGTCGGCGACCTGCATCGCGGCGCGGCGCTCCTCGCTCGTCGGCGCGGCGCCCGGGCGCACGCGCGGCAAGTCGCGCGGCGGCTTCACGTCCGGCGGGATGTCGCCGAGCACCAGCCGGGCGTAGAACTCGCGCAGCATCGTCTCGACTTCCTTGACCGGGCCGTGCGGCACCTGGCGGCGCGTCACCTGCGGGTCGAACGCGAGCGCGTGGCACTCGCTGCAATGCTTCTCCATTGTCATCGGCGCCATGCGCGCGCCGTCGCGTTCCGGCCGGTGGCAGCTCTCGCAGCCGAGCACGGTGCGCTTCTCACGGGGAGCGCGCACACCGGCGGGGTCGAGGTGCAGCGTGTGGTTGAACTTGAGGCCGGAGCGCTCGATCCGCGGCACGCGGAACTTCGGATGGTCCGCGGCGAAGTCGGTCGCGCGCGGCATGTCGGCGTGGCGCACCGCGCCGTGGCAATCGGTGCACAGCTGCTGCGCGCGCGGCGTCATCGCGCGCCCCTTGTGGTCGCGGTGGCAGCCCGCGCAGCGCGACTCGTCGAGCACCATCGCGACCAGGCCGTGCGCATCGCCCTTCGGCACGTGCTCGCGCACCTGCGCGTGGCAGGCAAGGCAGGCATCGTCGCGCACCTGGATGAACGGCATCTGGTGGCACGAGCGGCATTCGTGCGCGAAGTTGGCGTGGCTGCGCGCGAGCGGGCCCGGGTTCCACACCTGGATCACGCCGGCACCGAGCGCGCGCATCGTCTGCCCTTCGAAGAGATCCGAGGCGATCGGCGCGAGCAGCGCGAGGCCGAGCACGCCGAAGAAAGCGATATAGGACAGGCGCCGCTTCGAGGCGCGCGATGCGCGCATCAGCACGCGGTACAGCGCCATGCTTCCCTTGGTCGAAACACGCTTGCTGACCCGCACCGAGAGCGCGAGCGCGATCCCGGCCGGCGGCGGCTCGACGATCAGGACGTAGGGGCCGACCTCGACGACGTCGCCCACCGCGAGCTTGGCGCCCTCGACCTCGCGGTCGTTGTGCACCACGCGGTGCGGGCTCGCCTCGATGAGCGCGCCGGCATCGGTCAGCGAGATGCGCGCGTGGACGAGCGCGACGCGCGCGTCGGGCAGGTGGATCTGGCACTGGGTGCCGCGGCCGACGGCGAACGCGGTGCCGGTGAGGCGCCGCTGGTCGCGGTGCACCGTGGCCTTCGGCCCGTCGCTCAGCGTGGTGACCAGTATCTGCATCACCAGAAGTAGAACACCGCGACCACGTGCGCGATCAGCGCCGCGAGCAGCGCGAAGGAGAGCGGCACGTGCGCGTAGAGCCACACCTCCATCAGCGCGCGATAGCGCAGGTCGCGGCGCACGCGATCGATGAGCACGCTCTTGCGCGTCATCGCGCTCACCAGCTGGCCGTTGATCTTCGCCTGCTCGCCGGTGTAACCGGCGCCCATCGCGATCAGCGCCGCGCACGCTTCGCGCGTCGGGCAGCGCACGCGCTCGCCGGCGAGCTGGCGCCGCAGCGTCCCGCCGAGCGGCGCGTGGCGCGCGGACGAGCGCGTCGCCTTGTTGACGATCGCGTTCACCTCGTCGGGCAGGTCGAGCGCGATGCGGCGGCACTTGCGGTCGAGGTCGCCGAGCTTGAGCAGCGTCGCCTCGAGCGTGTCGTCGCCCAGGTTCTTGGTCATGAGCGTCGGGTAATGCAGGTAGGCGTAGACGCCGACCAGGCCGCTCGCCACGACCAGCACCATCAGAACGTACGCGAGCGTGTGCACGTTCCAGCCGAACTCGAAGCCGCTGTGCAGCGTCACGATCACGATGAGGCTGACGCCGAGGTAGACATGCGCCGACGTCCACCCCTGCACCGTGCCAAGGCTCGAGCGGTAGCGGCGCTTGCGGATGCCCAGCAGCATCAGCCAGAGAATCAGCAGCGCGCCGAGCGTGCCGAGCGTGTACCCGAGCCAGGTGCCGCCGTACGGCTTCACGTAGACGACGGGCGGCTCGTGCCACGCATACACGGCGATGACGGCCGCTGTCAGGAGAAGCGCGAGCTTGAGGTACCGTCCCCGGCGGTACTCGAGAATCGATGGCTGCTGCCGCATGTCGGGCCCCTCCCTTCCCGACCTACTGAAAGCCTAACGGTCCTTACTCGTAGCGCACGTCGATGATCTCGTAGCGTTTCACGCCGCCGGGGGTTTGTACATCCACCGCCTCCCCGGCCTCCTTGCCGATCAGGCCGCGCGCGATGGGCGAGCTCACCGAGATGCGGCCCTCCTTGATGTCGGCCTCGTCCTCGCCGACGATCTGCCAGGTCGCCTTGTCGCCCGCCTCGTCCTCCACCTCGACCGTGGCGCCGAACACGCAGCGCCCCTCGGCGTTCACGAGCTTCGGGTCGATGACCTGCGCGTTGGCGAGCTTCATCTCGATGTCGCGGATGCGCGCCTCGATCATCCCCTGGCGCTCGCGCGCCGCCTCGTACTCGGCGTTCTCCGACAGGTCG
>Ga0070694_100001660_pt1 | contig 13091 bp, 9 predicted proteins | sample KBSK1251metaG_FD_65470 | JGI IMG/M metagenome (GOLD analysis project Ga0070694, IMG submission 65470) | Corn, switchgrass and miscanthus rhizosphere microbial communities from Kellogg Biological Station, Michigan, USA - KBS K1-25-1 metaG | ecosystem: Host-associated > Plants > Roots >... | reverse complement strand
ACGGGTAACAGTGACATGGTTGCCGGTCCGGAGGAATTGAGTGTCATCCGCGCGCAGTTTGCACGCTTCGGTTCGCAATGCCGCGTCTACGCACCGCTCTACCGGCAAGTTACTCTTACCGCGTTGCGTGCCTTTATGGCCAGCCGTCCCTCGACCGCCGATCGAGTCCTCCCTTACAACGATGTACTCGACGCCTGGAACTACTATCTCGAACATGACAACAACGGGCGCGGCGTCGTCCTAATCGGCCACTCGCAGGGCTCGTTTGTGCTCACAGACCTGATCAAAAAAGAGATCGATGGCAAGCCGGTACAGTCGCGAATCATCTCGGCCTTGTTACTGGGAACGAGTTTGCCCGTACCGCGCGGCAAAGACGTAGGCGGCGCCTTTCAGCACCTGCCACTCTGTCACTCTGCGACGCAAACCGGCTGCGTCATTACCTACGCTTCTTTCCGAGCAAATGCGCCGCCGCCCGCGAATAGCCGGTTTGGGAAAGTAACAGGCGAAAATATGGTTTCTGGTTGCACGAACCCGGCGGCGCTGGCTGGCGGAAGCGGTGAGTTACATGCGTATCTGGGAGCCCGCGGGAGTGGCGTCGTCGCTGCTGAACTGGTGCAAAAGTCGTGGGTCACTCCGTCGCAGCCCATCAACACGCCTTTTGTAAGCGTACCCGGTCTCTTGACTGCGGAGTGCGTTTCGAATGAGAAGGGTTCCTATCTGGCGATTACCGTGCACGGCGATCCGTCGGATCCCCGCACTGACGAAATCACCGGAGACGTGGTAGCGAACGGACAGGTCCTGGCCGATTGGGGACTGCACCTGATCGATGTGAACCTGGCGATAGGCAACCTGGTTGATATCGTGCACCAGCAGTCGAAGGTCTATCTCGCTACTCACAAGAATTGAATCACTAACAGTGCGGTGCGGTCACTTACCATCGACCGTGAAAGCCAACAGCAGATTACCGGGCTGTCCGACGATCCGACCGTAGCCCGAATTTGTATAGAGGATGCCATTGGCGATGGTGGGCCCGCCGCCATCCAGGGCGCCACCCTTCGTCGGACCGCCATTCACGGTCGCTATCGGCGGTGCGGTGTCGTAGTCCCAAATGATCTTACCGTCCATGGTCAGATAAGCGCGCAGGTGCCCGTCCACCGTGCCGGAAAATACCACGCCCGGAATGAGGGTCGCTGCTGCTGATTGAGAGTTATTGCAGCGCACCGTACCCCAACTGCACTTCGCCGCGGGAGCGGGTACCTGCCAAAGCTGCCGGCCGGTGTTGATCTCTAATGCGGTAAGGCCGGGTTTGCGACCCGGTCCCGAAACATCTGCGACCGGAACATAGACGTTCTGCGCATCAGCCGCAAATCCCCATTCGATACCACCCAGCGCGCCACCAGCGCCGAGCCTTGCCTGCCACAGAATCTTGCCCTCTTGATCCGGATCAAGTGCGTAGATCACGCCTGATTTCTGTCCCGCCAGGAGCACTTGTTTGCCGCCGGGCAGCGTGTGCAGAATCGGCGAACTGCCAAAGTCGTAATCGGGCCCCGCGTCTTCCGGACAATTGCCCACGCCCGGCTGGCGGCAGCCTACCAGGAAGTTGTCTTTCGGGGTGACCTGCTTTACCCATTTGATTTTGCCGGTGTCTATGTCAAACGCGACGACTGCATCAGAGTGGCCGGTCGGGACATCAGTGTAGGAATTGCCGGTGGCGGCATAGATTACCTTGCGTTTCAGATCAAGCGTTGGCGCTGACCAGATCGCGCCACCGGCAGGGCCATACATCTGAGTCCCGGCGGAATTTATCTTGAACGGCTTCGGCTCCTCCTGGACGGTAAAACTCTTCCAGATGACTTTTCCGGTGTAAGCGTCGAGCGCGACCAGACTGCCGCGGAACTTGCAACATTCATACTTGGCGTCTCTTCCGGTGACCTCTTCAACCGAAGAGACGGGTACGTAAAGCCGGTTACGATAGAGCACTGGAGACCCGGTGATGCGGGACATGGAATGCTCCTCGACTTTGGTCTTCCAGAGCAACTCGCCACTGGCCGCGTCCACCGCCGCGACATTCGATTTTTGATCGCCGAAATACAGCGCGAACTTTGCCTTAGCCCCGGCGGGAAGCGGGCCGACACTTGGAGCTGAGCGCAAGCCGGCGCCCGCGTTCATCGTCCAGTAAGTACATCCTGTTTGCGCGTTCAGGCTAAATAGCTGGCCCACTTCGGTGGTGATGAAAAGACGGTCGCCGATGATCGTCGGCTGGCCGGTAGCCATCGGACCAGGATGCGTCCAGGCCCACTTGATCTTGAGTCGCGGAACATCTTCAGGCTTGATTCCCGGCTTGGGTTGGTAGCGGGAATTGTCCAGATCGCGTCCCCAACCATTCCACTGTGGACCGTTGAGGCTGATCGGCCCGGCTGGATCTTTGCAGAGATTCTCATTCAGATTTCCCTTAATGCCGACGCTCGACTGTTTACCGGTGAGATAAGCCGCGAGCGCGCTAATCTGCTCGGCAGTCAATCCTTCCGCCCATTGCTTCATCGTGCCGGCGGTCAGCGACCGGACAACGTCCTCGGTCGCCTGCGACGCAATCAGCGAGCGCGGCGGAATGCGCGCCGTCGGGCGGTCATGACACGTGGCGCACTTTTCCTTGTAGATCTGTGCACTGGCCGAATCGGCCGGCGGGTCTTGATTCGGCGACCTTAAGTAACTGGCGCCAGTAAGAATCCGCTGCGAAGAGAAAGAGATGCCGGGAAGAACCATTACCGAGAAAAGAACCAGAGCTAACAGGATGATGATGATCTTATTGTTCACTTCGGTTTCTCTCCTGGCCATTCGGCCAATTTTGATGGAAGTTCATTGGCTGAATGGGCCCTGAACTTTCGCATTCAGGCGGCGCATGCCGCGCAGCCAACGGTCATAGTCGTCAGCCTTGCGCCGAAAATATTCCGCAACTTCCGGGTGTGGCAATATCAGGAAGCGCTCTTCGGCCAGCCCGGCTATCACCGCTTCGGCGACATCTTCAGGCTCGATAGCGCCCTCCTTGAGGAAACTCTCTCGCTCGCCATCAGCACCAAGCAACATCTGTGTGCGCACTCCCTGGGGACACAAGCACGAGACCTTGATCCCAGCGTCTCCGTGCGTTATCGACAGCCACTCAGCAAAGGCAACGGCTGCGTGTTTGGTGACCGCATACGGCGCGCCGCCAACCTGAGTCAGCAGTCCCGCCGCCGATGCTGTGTGCAGCAAGTAGCCTGCGCCGCGCGCCAGCATGCCGGGCAGTACGGCCCTTGCCGAGTAGATATGCGCCATTACGTTCACGTCCCAAATCTGGCGCCACGCCTCGTTCGGGACCTCCGCGCCGCCAGACTCACCGAATACTCCGGCGTTGGCGCAGAAGAGATCGATCGGCCCGAAGATGTCGATTGATTGAGCGACAAGCCGAACAATGTCAGCCTCGACACTTACGTTGGTGGTGACTGCCAACCCGCCTATTTCTTTCGCCACGTGGGCGGCGCCATCGCCATCGAGGTCAGCCACGACGACGCCGCGCGCACCCTCGGCCGCAAATCGCCGGCAAAGTGCCCGCCCGATGCCATTAGCGCCGCCTGTGACGACGACAACCTTGTCCCGAATATTCATCTTGCAATCTCAACCGCCGGCGATCGTCGCACCGCCGTCAATTACGAATGTTTGACCCGTGATCCAGTTACCCGCTCGCGAAGCCAGCAGTACTGCCATCCCCGCTATCTCTTCCGGCTCACCGATGCGCCCCAACGGATAAGTGCCCTCGGCACGGGCCAGGGTCTTCGGGTCCTCCCACAAAGCGCGCGCGAAATCTGTGCGCACCAATCCCGGCGCGATGCAGTTGGCACGGACATTACTCGGTCCCCATTCCACCGCCAGATTGCGCGCCAGTTGCATATCGGCTGCTTTGGAAATGCAGTAGAGGCCGAGTATCGACGAACCTTTTAGCCCGCCAATACTGGAAACGATTATCACTGTGCCGTCGCGGCGTTTGGCCATGTCGGGAATTACCAGATTGCAAAGCCAAAGATTGCTGCGGACGTTTGAATCGATGATTTTGGTGAAGGCTTCGTCGGGCGCCTGGGCCATCGGCCCAAAGTAAGGATTCACGGCCGCGTTGCAGACCAGACTATCTATCCGGCCGTAGCATTGCTTCGTCTCGGCGACCAAACGCTCGAGGTCTTCGCGTTTCCCAATGTTGCACGCAATCGGGATCGCTTCCCATCCTTCACTTTTGATTGCCTCTGCGACCTCGGTGCATTTGTCTGCCTTGCGGCTCGAGATCACGACCTTCGCTCCCGCGCGCGCCATCGCCTCGGCAATTGCGCGGCCGATGCCTCTGGTCGAGCCGGTAATCACCGCCACCTTCCCGGTCAGATCAAAGAGGGAATTCGTCATGCGACCATCCTCCGTTGTTGCGCGCGATTACCCTATCGTGAGAACCACTTTGCCGCAGGTCTTTCGGTCGGCAAGCGCCCTCAAGGTAGGTACCGCTTCGTCCAAAGAATAGGTTTGCGAGACGACGGGTTTGATCTGGCCTGATTCGTACAACGCAAACAGGTCAGCCTGTGCCTGGGCCAGGAACCCGGGATGATGCTCCAAATATCCGCCCCAATAGCAACCCACAACCGACATGTTCTTCAGCAGGATTCGATTGGCCGCGATACTCGGAATGCGGCCTCCGGCAAAGCCGATCACGAGCAGTCGCCCTTCAGCCGCGATACACTTGGTTGAGAGATCAAAGACATCACCGCCCACCGGATCGTAGATCACATCAGCGCCGTGCCCTTCCGTAATTTCTTTGACCTGGTCGACCCAATTCGCCTCGCAATAATTCAGGGTATAGTCAGCGCCCTGGTTCAGGCAGAAATCCATTTTGGCGACGCTTCCGGCAGTGGCTATAACGCGAGCGCCGAAGGCCTTCCCGAGTTGCAAGGCAGCACTGCCCACGCCACCCGCTGCCGCATGGACCAATAACCATTCCTGAGGTTTGATGGCGGCCCGGACCTTGAGCGCCAGGTACGATGTGAGGTAAACGATCTGCATCGCTGCTGCAGACGCAAAGTCCAGCGAATCGGGAATGCGAAACGTCCTCGCACTCGAAGTGATTGTGTATTCCGCAAAGCCGCCCAATCCACCCGAACCCATGACACGATCACCGATCGAAAGGCTGGCGACACCAGCTCCCAAGGCATCGACCACACCCGCCACCTCGGCTCCCGGCGTAAATGGCAGCGGCGGTTTAGTCTGATACTTTCCCTGAATCTGGAGAATGTCGAAAAAATTGAGCGCCGCCGCATGATTGCGGATGCGCACTTCGCCAGACTTGGGTTCCGGCACCGGGAGGTCGGCCAGCTTCATTTGTTCCGGCTCACACCACTCGTTGACTTGCCAGGCTTTCATTCAGTCCACCACGCTCGGAGTTCCAGCGCCAAAGGCGCGAAATGTAACAGCCTGGGCCATCGGCCCAGGTTGAGGTAGTTGCAGGATTCAAGCGCTGAAAGCGCGAAATAACGTTAGCGCTACTAGTGATGTCCTCTGTTCAACGATTCTATTTCGCGCCTTCAGCGCTTTTTAAATCAGACTTGACGCTTACCTGGGGCGTTGCCCCAGGCTATTACATTTCGCGCCGTTGGCGCTTGTTCGCCGACTTGTGCAGCAAGCCCAGTCCCGGAGGGACGAAATGTCTATAGAACAAAGATCCAAAAACGACTCTAGAGCTCCCGAGGAGCGAAATGTTTCGGCTTCACATTGGGCTCCGAAGGAGCTGGAGAACTCTCTCTGGCGACGTGAGCTATAAACATTTGGCCGCTCTGCGGCCCGGTCCCGCTTTGTGATTAACCCTTCGCACCTCGCACCAGCTCGCCACAATCGGCTCAACCCCTTCCACCGCCTCGGCTTTCCAGCGCCTCCGGAGCGGCCGACTCACGCATCCACTGTTGCAGCTTCTCCATATCTCGGGCCACGGTGCGCGAAGCGGCGAAGAGCACGAGGCCGAGCAACACCCCAAACACCGGGACGACATAGAGCGCCGAGTGCAAGCCTTCCGCCGCGAAGGGGCGCAGCGCTTGAAAACTCGTATCAGTAACGCCGGCTGCCAGCGCTGCCTTTCGCGTGAAGTAGTTACTAAGAAATCCCATGCCGACCGGGCCCAACGAGGCCCCCAGCACATACATCGCAAAGAAATATAGCGCCATCGCGGTGCCGCGCAGCGACGGCTCGATGACGTCCTGGATTGCCGAGTACACGGTCGCGTAATAAGCGTACATCGAGGCCATACCCAAACCCACAAACAAAACAAACCCGGTCATGTTCCCGACTGGCCTGCCTAATCCGAAAAACATTAGCGGCGCTGAAATAAAAACCGCGACGGTCGCCACCACCAATCGCCCGTTTGCCTTGCGTCTCCCCATGCGATCACCCAGCATGCCGCCGACAATCAGGCCGGGAATGCCGGCCAAACCGTACACCACCATCGAGATCATGCCGGCGTTCAATTTGTTCAAGTGATGAACGCGCTGGAGGAATGGCGAGAGGAAAGCTCCGATCGCGTACATATTGAAGTTGTGGAACGCGCCCGATGCGATAATCCACCACATCGTGGGAATCGATAGCACGAGCAAGTAAGGCGAACCCTGGCGCTTGGCGGCGGCGGTAATGTTGTGGGCTTCCGCGGCGCCGCGTACTGGTTCCCAGATAAGCAGAGCCAGCACGGCGAAGATGAGACCTGGAATCGCAGCGATGTAGAACGTCAAGCGCCAACCAAAGCGGTGTTCGAGCAAACTGCTGCCCAGGAAGCTCAAAGCGATGCCCAGCGGCAGTCCAATCATGAAGACCGAGAGGGCCTTGGCCCGTCGCGAGGCCGGAAAGAGGTCGCCGATCAGAGAGGTTGCGGCTGGAGCACAGGCTGCTTCACCGCCGCCGACGCCAAGACGGACGACGAAGAGTTCAGTGAAGTTGCGGGCCAGCCCCGACGCCGCCGTCAACACACTCCACACCGTGACACCCGCGCACAAGATCCAGCGGCGGGAGAATCTATCCGTCATTCTACCCAGCGGCACACCGACCAGGGCATAAAGCAGCGTAAAGGCGGTGCCCAGTGAGCCCAGCGCGGTATCGCTCAGCTTCCACTCATCACGCACCGTCTCGCCTACCGCGCCAAGAATCTGGCGGTCATAAAAGTTCAGCGTGTTGATGGCAAACAAGACCCACAGCGCGAACCAGACTCTCGATCGATCTTGCTTCATAGGAAAGCGTCTCCCGGCACTTACTTACAAAGGATTCAAACAAAACGAGCAGCAGAATATATGATCGATCTCGCGGTCGCGGATGACATGCGCGAAAAACTTGAATGCGCAGTAGTCAGATGCTATCTTACCGAACGTTCGGTAGGCACTTATACATCTGATCTTCGCTTTGCGTCAATAACTTGATCCGTTCGCGGCGGCTGCTGATGCCCCCACGACGGGAACGAGTCTCCACTCGGTCCGGCGGCAAGCAGCATCATTAATCGTTTCCAATGACTCGTGAATAGCATACAAACAAAGCTACGGGCTTACTTCAAACTATGTCGACAGCAATCGAGACCATTAAGCAAAGCGGAGGCGGGTCTTTTCTCAGTGACACTGTAACCGCCGATCAGGTGTTCACCCGCGAGGATCTGTCGGGCGCACAGCAGATGTTTGGTCGCATTACCGCGGACTTTATGAGCGCTGAAGTCCTGCCGCGCGAAAAGGATATCTACGCCAGGGATTGGCCGCTGACGCGCGAATTACTGCTGAAGGCGGCCGAACTAGACCTGCTGCGCGTTGATATCCCGGAAGCGTACGGAGGCCTGGGGTTGGACAAAGTGAGCTCAGCTTACGTGGGTGAGCAGATTGGGATCATGCCGTCGTTCGCCGGGTCGCTCGGAGCCCACACCGCTATCGGAACGCTGCCAATCGTCTATTTCGGCAACGCCGATCAAAAAGCCCGCTACCTGCCTCTGCTCGCCAGCGGCAAGATGGTCGGTGCGTTTGCACTAACGGAGTCGGGCTCGGGTTCGGACGCGCTGGCGGCTCGAACCAGGGCCACTCTGAGCGCAGACGGAACGCATTACATTCTCAACGGTCAGAAGATGTGGATCACCAACGGCGGCTTCGCTGACGTGTTCACCATTTTCGCCAAAGTTGATGGCAAGCAATTTACTGCTTTCATTGTCGAACGCGACATGGGCGTGGTGAGCGGCCGGGAAGAGCCGAAACTCGGTCTCGACGGCTCGTCAACAACAGCGCTCATCCTGGATAACGTGCAGGTGCCGTTGGCAAATGTGCTCGGCACGGTGGGCCAGGGCCACAAGGTCGCCTTCAACATCTTAAACCTCGGCCGGCTCAAACTCGGCACGCGCAACATCGGTGGCGCAAAGCAGGCGTTAACGCGCGCTACTCGCTACGCCGTCGAGCGACAACAGTTTGGGCAAGCGATCGCCGGCTTCGGGATGATCAAGCAAAAGCTGGGTGAGATGGCTGTGCGCTGTTATGTCGGCGACGCAATGGTCTATCGCACGCTTGGTGATGTAGATCAGGCGTTGGCAGGCGTTCCCGAGACTGAGTCGGAACGAGTACTGAAGACCATCGAGGGTTTCGCCGTCGAATGTTCCATTAACAAGGTATGGACCAGCGAAGCATTGGCTTTTGTCGTGGACGAGGCCTTGCAAGTCTACGGTGGCTACGGCTATTCCCAGGAGTTTCCCGCTGAGCGCGCGTACCGCGACGCGCGCATCACCCGCATCTATGAAGGCACGAATGAGATCAACCGGCTAATCATCCCTACGCGCCTTCTGCGGAACGCGGCGATGTCCCACCTTTGGACGACTGACAACGTTCAAAGAGCACTCGACTCCCCGGTCAGTCCCGCGGTAGCCGCTGAGACACTATTTTCCGCCGAGCGTGATCTGTTGGCCCGCGCTAAGCATCTGGTCGCGTTCACACTCGGTCGTGCGCAAGGAGTTTACGGCGACGGACTGACGACCGAGCAGGAGGTGCTGGCTCACATCGCCGATATCATCATCGAGGTTTACGCATTAGAAAGCGCGCTCTTGCGGACGGAGAAGCTGTTGGCGGCACGCAATGAACATGATTGCGTCACCCCTGTTGACATCACGCGCGTTTACGCGAGTGATGCAGCTGATCGCATGGAACACTCAGCCAGGCAGGTCGTGGCCGCGTTGTCGGATGGTGATGAGGCCGAATCTCTTTTCGCAGGAGTACGCCGGCTAGCTGCTCATACGACCTTTAATACCGTCGCGGCGCGCCGTCGCATAGCTGACTCAGTTATCAAGGCTGGGCGTTATTACTTGTGAGGGCGCAGCACAAAAGGCTGATCCAACTCTCTCGATCATGCTAGTGTGGGCCCCAGAAGTTCTGACCACAAATCGTGTCCGGGGCCGCAGAGCGGCCAAATGTTTATAGAGACGTTGCTGGAAAAGAACTCCTTAGCTCCAGAGGAGCGTAACGTGCCTTTCTGCCATGCGGGACATTTCGCTCCTCCGGAGCTGCAGATTTACGGAAGATTCTGGTTCTATAAACATTGGGTCCCTCCGGGACCGAACGGTTGAGCCACCGAGTATGCAAAGACTTTTAGTTGCAAGAACTTTAGCGACACCACCCTGATGGAGAGGTCCAATTGAGCATCGTGTACCTGGTGCGGCATGGCCAAGCGGGCACGCGCGACGCTTACGATTCACTATCCGAGCTCGGCCGGCGACAATCGCGTTTGCTGGGTGAGTATTTTGTTTCACAGGGGATCGAATTTACGACCGCATACTCCGGCGCGATGCTGCGGCAGCAGCAAACCGCGGCAGAGGTAGGCGCGGCTTACGTCAAAGCGGCTATTCCTTTCCCCGAGATAATTATCGACAGTCAATGGAACGAGTTTGATCTTACCCAGGTGTATCGGGAGATTGGGCCGTTACTAGCTGAAGCCGACCCCGGGTTCCGCAGCGAGTACGATGAGATGCGCCGGCAGGTCAGGCAAAGCGTTGGGGATCACGAGGCGCAGGTCCACCGGCGCTGGCGGCCCTGCGATACGAAGATCGTCGAAGCGTGGATCACGGGCCGGTTTCCTTATAGTGGCGAGACGTGGGGTCAATTTCGCGAGCGCGTAGCGTCACTCTGTCCGAAACTGAGTGACTCGTCCGCGCAAAGAAACATTCTGGCGTTTACATCTGCTACGCCGACGGCGATCCTGGCTGGCCTGGCACTGGGCATTGACGACTCGCGCGTGAGACAACTTGCAGGCGTTTTGCTTAACGCCTCGTATACGGTGCTGCGCCAACGCGGCGAGCACTTACACTTGTTTCAATTTAACGTAGTGCCGCACCTCGCGGCTCCAGAGCTGCGGACACATCGCTGAGGATTTCTCACTCATGGCGCAGGTCCAAACTGTTCGTGGTGCTATCGACTCGGGGCAATTGGGCACAACGTTGATGCATGAGCACATCTTCATACTGGATAAAGAGATCTCTGAAAACTATCCGGAGAACTGGGGCGTTGAGGAGAAACGCATCGCTGACGCGGTCACGCGCTTGAATGAGCTGAAGTCGCGCGGAGTAGATACCATCGTTGACCTCACGGTGATTGGCTTGGGTCGTTACCTGCCCCGCATCCAACGCGTTGCCGAGCAAACGCAAATCCAGATCATCGTGGCGGCGGGAATCTACACCTATAACGACGTGCCATTTTTCTTCCACTATCGCGGGCCTGGTACCGTGTTGGGTGGGCCGGAACTGATTGCCGAAATGTTTGTCAGAGATATCGAAAGCGGCATCGCGGATACCGGCGTGCGAGCGGGCATCCTCAAATGCGCCACAGACGAGCCGGGCCTAACGCCGGGAGTGGCGCGCATCCTGCGAGCTACGGCCCAGGCACATCGTCGTACCGGAGTGCCAATCTCGACGCACACCCATGCGTTGCGGCGCGTGGGGCTCGACCAGCAGCGAATCTTTCGCGAGGAGGGCGTAGATCTTTCGCGGGTGGTGATCGGTCACTCAGGCGATACGACAGATCTTGATTACCTGGAAGAACTAGTCTCGCAGGGCTCGTACCTCGGCATGGATCGTTTTGGGATTGACTCGATCCTTTCATTCGAGGATCGAGTAAACACAGTGGCGGCCATGTGCGCGCGCGGACACGAGGAGAAGATGGTCCTATCGCATGATGCGGCATGCTACAGCCACCATCTACCCGAGCGAGAGATCCCCGTGCTATTACCCCGCTGGCATTACCTGCACATTCATAACGACGTAATCCCGGCGTTGAAGCAGAAGGGGCGTAACAGACGAGCAAGTGCGCACCATGTTGGTGGAAAACCCACGCCGGATCTTCGAGCGACAGGGAGGATACTGATGTCTTTGATTCAGCCGTTTGATGATTCAGGCATCACGCGAGGCGCCGATGGGATCGCCCGCTATCTGGACCGGCCACCGTCGCTCGTCGAGATGTTGCGGCGCACGGTCGACGCGGCACCGCAGTCCGAAGGGATAGTCGAACCAGGCGGCGAGCGGATCAATTATCGCGAATTATGGGATCGCGCGGCGCGAGTGGCGGGCGGGCTCAAGGCTCTGGGCGTCGAACGCGGCGATCGGGTGGCGATTCGTCTGGGCAATGGACTCAACTGGTGCCTGGCCTTTTTTGGCATCGAACTGGCAGGGGCCATCGCGGTGCCGGTGAATACCCGTTTCACTGAGACCGAAGTTGAATACGTGATCAATGATTCGGGCAGCAAGGTCGTCTGCCTGCCCAACGAACCTTTGCCCGACGGGCCGGCTCTGGCAGTCGAGTATCTTCAGCCGGACGACATCGCAGCGATCTTCTACACCAGCGGCACCACCGGCTTTCCCAAAGGGGCGATTACTACCCATGAGAATTTCCTCTCCAACATCGAGAATTGCCGGCGGGTGAGCTTGTTGCCGGACGATGGCAGCGTGCGCACTCTGGTTTCGGTGCCGCTCTTTCACGTGACGGGCTGCAATAGCCAATTCCTGGTCGCCTGTGAGGGAAAAAGCGCGACGGTAATCATGCCCACTTTCGATGTGCAGACCTTTCTCAGGATGATTGAAGCGGAGCACATTAACGCGTTAACTTCAGTGCCGGCAATCTACTGGCTGGCGATGAATCAGCCGAATTGGCACGAAATCAATACCGCGCATGTCCGCTGGGTGAATTACGGCGGCGCGCCCATAGCGCCGGACCTGGTGGGGCAAATCCTGGAGTCGTTTCCGAACGCTCGCGTCGGTAACGGATTTGGATTGACTGAGACTTCATCAGTGGCGACGTTTCTACCGCATGAATACGGGCGCCTTCGACCAGAGACGGTTGGTTTCCCGGCCCCGGTTGTAGACGTCAGGCTGGAGCCTGGCGTGGACGGCGATGTGGGCGAGTTGCTGATCCGCGGTCCCAACGTAGTCAAGGGTTATTGGAATAAGCCCGAAGCGACTGCCGAAACGTTTGTCGACGGTTGGCTGCACACCGGCGATGTGGCGCGGCTCGATATGGAGGGTTTTGTGCAGATTCTCGATCGCAAAAAGGACATGGTGAACCGCGGCGGCGAAAACGTGTACTGCGTCGAGGTTGAAAACGCTTTGGCGGCACATCCGGCGGTGTTCGAGGTAGCGGTCATGGGTGTGTTCGACGAAATGATGGGCGAGAAGGTAGGCGCGGCGATCGTGCTGAAGCCCGGCACACACGCCGAGATCAGTGAGATTGTCGAATTTGCAAAGTCGCGGTTGGCGGATTTCAAAATCCCACAATATCTCGCTTTCTGTAACGAGGTTCTGCCCCGCAACCCGGGAGGCAAGATTCTAAAGAAGGTGTTGCGAGGTAATGTGGACTGGGGCAAGCCCGTCTGGTAAATGAGCTCCAGGAATCTGTCGGAAAGAGTGATTTCTCTGTGTAGACTCTGCGGTCCTCTGTGTCTGCTCTGAAAAAGAGTTGAGTCACAGGCCACACTAGTAGTTCGCTGCCGCAACCTGGCGGCAGGAAAGGAGAAGGTCGTGGCAGCAGTTTTAGTTCAGGCCGCTGCGGCCA
>Ga0070694_100001656_pt1 | contig 13102 bp, 14 predicted proteins | sample KBSK1251metaG_FD_65470 | JGI IMG/M metagenome (GOLD analysis project Ga0070694, IMG submission 65470) | Corn, switchgrass and miscanthus rhizosphere microbial communities from Kellogg Biological Station, Michigan, USA - KBS K1-25-1 metaG | ecosystem: Host-associated > Plants > Roots >... | reverse complement strand
CGATGGCCCCGTGGACCGCCGCCGCGACCGCGATGGCCCCGTGGACCGCCGCCGCGACCGGCGGCGCATGCCGCGAGGCACGGTGACGTCCGCTGCGACCGGCGATCGGCTCCTGTCGGTCGACGAGGCCCGGAACGCGGTCCTGGCGGCGATCTCGGGGCCAACCGCGCCGGAGACGGCGTTTCTGTCGGAGGCGCGCGGCCGGATCCTGGCCGAGGAGGTCATGAGCCTGACGGCGCTGCCGCCGTGGGACAACTCGGCGATGGACGGCTACGCCATCCGGTCCGCGGACGTCGCCACGGCGACGGGTGAGGCGCCCATCCGTCTGGAGGTCATCGGCGAGGTCCGCGCCGGGACGGCGCCCGCGATCGAGGTCGAGCGTGGGACGGCGATCCGGATCGCGACCGGCGCACCGGTCCCGGCGCGGGCCGACGCGGTGGTCCAGGTCGAGCTGACGACGCCCGCCGATGCGACCGGCGCACCGACCGGCGAGCGCGGTCGCGATGCCGCCGGCCCGCTCCCGGCGACCGTCCTCGTCCACGAGGCGATCCGGGCCGGGACGGCGATCCGGAAGGCCGGCGACGACCTGCCGGAGGCGATCCCGATCCTGGCCGCCGGAACGCGCCTCGGGCCGGCGGCGATCGCCCTGGCCGCGGGTTCCGGCAACGAGACCGTCCTCGTCCACCGCCGGCCGCGGGTCGGGATCCTCGCGACGGGCGACGAGGTGCGAGCCCCGGGCCGCGCCCTCGGTCCGGCCGGGATCCCGGATGCCAACGGGCCCGGGCTTGCGGCATTGGCCGAGGAGGCGGGCGGCCAGCCGATGACGCTCGGGATCGCCGCCGACCGGCTGGACGACGTCCGAGCCCGCCTCAAGGCCGCACTCCACGGCGACCTGGACCTGATCGTCGTGTCCGGCGGCGTCTCGGTCGGTCCGTATGACGTCGTCCGGGCGGCGTTCGCCGAGGTCGGCCGGATGGAGCTCTGGCGGGTCGCGGTCCAGCCGGGCAAGCCCTTTGCATTCGGCGTCGTCGACCGGCCGGGCGGCGGGCGCACGCTCCTCTTCGGACTGCCCGGCAACCCGGTGTCGAGCTTCGTCACGTTCGAGCTGTTCGTGCGACCGGCGATCCGCCGCCTCGCCGGGCTGCCAGCCGATCGGCTCGTCCGGTCGGTGGACCGGGCTGTCCTGGTCGAGCCCGTCTCGAAGAGCCCGGGGCGGCGGGCCTTCCTGCGCGTGGTCGCCGAGCGCGACGACGCCGGCGCGCCGGTGCGCGACGAGCGCGGCCGGGTCCGCGTCCGTCTCGCCGGCGGGGGCCGCGGGCAGGGGAGCCACGTCCTGTCGGCCCTGGCGATCGCCGAGGCGCTGGCGATCGTCCCCGAGGATGTCGAGACGTTACCCGCCGGGGCGCCGCTCGACCTGTGGTGGCTCGACCGCGACTGACGCAACGGGCAGGGCGCCCAGCTGTCGGCCACGGACCTGCCCGATGGCCACGCGCGTCCCGCTCGATCGGCCGATACTGGACGGACCATGGCCCGCGACCTCCCGCCGCGCACCGAACGCCGCCGCCTGACCCACGTCGACCGTTCGGGCCGACCGCGGATGGTCGACGTCTCCGAAAAGCCCTCGACGGCAAGGCGGGCCGTCGCCGAGGCGCTGGTGGCGGTGTCGCCCGAGACGATGAGCATGGTGATCGACGGCGGCGGTCCGAAGGGCGACGTTCTCGGCGTGGCCGAGCTTGCCGGCGTGATGGGCGGCAAGCGGACGAGCGAGCTGATCCCGCTCTGTCACCCGCTCGCGTTGACCGATCTGGTCGTCGCGGTGACGCCGGATCGAGTCGCCGGCGTCCTGCGGGTCCGGGCCGAAGCGGCGACGACCGGACCGACCGGCGTCGAGATGGAGGCGCTGACCGCGGCGTCCGTCGCCGCCCTGACGATCTACGACATGGTCAAAGGGGTGGAGCGCGGGGTCGAGATCCGGGGCGTCCGCCTGATCTCGAAGACCGGCGGCAAGAGCGGCGAATGGCATCGTCCGGCCGATCCCGACGACGCGCGCCCGCCGGATCAGCGCCGGCCCGGCGATCGGGCCGCGGGACGCATCGGCGGAGGCAACCGCCGGGGCGCCCGGGGATGAGCTCTGCGGCCGCACCGGGCCCGCGGACGGCGCTGGTCCTGACCGCCAGCGATCGGAGCGCGGCCGGGACGCGCGACGACACGAGCGGGGCGATCCTCGCCGATCGGCTGACAGCGCTCGGATTCGACGTCGAGCGGGCGGTCGTCGCCGACGAGCAGGCCGAGATCGAGGAGGCCCTCCGCGCCGCCTCGGACGTCCATCGCCTGATCGTGACGACCGGGGGAACGGGCCTGACGCCACGCGACGTGACGCCCCAGGCGACGAGCGCGATCGTGGACTACGAGGTGCCCGGTCTCGCCGAGGCGATCCGGGCCGATGGTCGGATGCGGACCCCGTTCGCGGATCTGAGCCGGGCGGTGGTCGGGGTGCGGGGCCGGACGCTGATCGTGAACACCCCGGGTTCGCCGAAGGCCGCGGCCGAATCCCTCGAGGCGATCGTCGCCGTCCTCGACCATGCCCTCGAGACCCTGGCCGGGCCGCACGACCACGACGGCCGCGAGGCCCGCGAGGCCGCCACCATCGGAGCGGCGGCGCCTCGCGACCCCGACGGCGACGCGCCGGGCGACAGCACCGAGGACCAGCACGCGTTCGGCCGGCCGGTGCCGCCGATCCTCGAGGAGGATGTCGACTGATGTTCCCGGCATTCGCCCACGTGCCGGTCTATCCGCTCGTCTTCGTCGTGTTCTGGGGGTCGGCGGCGATCTTCATCCTGGTCATCGCCCGCCATCTCCGCGTCTTCGTCGCGACTCGACCCGCCGTCGAGCAGCCGCGCCCGTTCGGCCGGATCGGGCGACGGCTGGCCGGCCTGATCGAGTACGCGCTCGTCCAGACGAAGATGTTCAAGGACCCGCGGGCCGGCCTGATGCACGCGGGGATCTTCTGGGGCTTCGTCCTGCTGACGATCGGGACGGCCAACATCGTGACCGGCGGCGTCATCCAGGCCGTGCTCTCCGCCCCGTTCGACGGCGTCCCGTGGGCCGCGATCAGCGCGATGCAGAACGTGGTCGCGGTGATCGTCCTGGCCGCGATCGTCTGGGCGTTCGAGCGGCGTCTGATCTCGCGACCGCGGCGCCTCACCTTCAACCGGGACGCCCTGCTGATCCTGGCGATGATCGGCGGCGTCGTCGCGACCGAGCTCTTCGCCCAGGTCTTCCAGTTCGCCCGCTACGGGGACGAGCCGGGCGCGTTCATCGCCTCGGCCCTCGCGGCGCCGCTCCGATCCGGCGTCGCGCCGGATGCGCTCGAGGCGGCGTTCGTCGTCCTGTGGTGGGCGCACATCGCCCTCGTCGCGGCGTTCCTCGTCTACCTGCCGTTCAGCAAGCATCTCCACATCGCGACCGCCTTCCCGAACATCTGGTTCCGCAAGCTCGCGCCGCGCGGCGAGCTCCCGGCGATGGATCTCGAACGGGAGGAGGCGACGTTCGGGCTGAAGTCCCTCCAGGATCTCGGCTGGAAGGACCTCCTCGACGGGTTCACGTGCACCGAGTGCGGCCGCTGCCAGGCCGCCTGCCCGGCGAACTTCACGGGCAAGCCGCTCAACCCCAAGGAATTCATCATGGGCATCCGGCACATGGCGATCGATGCCGAGCACGGCCTGGACCTCATCCCGAACAACCCGATCGTCCGGGAGACCTACGCCCTCGGCGGCGTCGCGCCCGAGCCGGCGCGGATGAGCGCCGCGATCGTCGACGACGCGATCCCGTACGACGCCGTCTGGGATTGCGTGACCTGCGGCGCGTGCGTCGAGGCGTGTCCCGTGCTCATCGAGCACGTCGACAAGATCGTCGGCCTGCGCCGCAACCTCGTGCTGGAGGAGTCGCGCTTCCCGCAGGAGCTGACCGGCGCGTTCCGTGGCATGGAAGGCCAGGGCAACCCGTGGGGCCAGCCCGCATCGACCCGGACGGACTGGACGCGCGGCCTCCCGTTCGAGGTGCCGACCGTTGCGGGCATGGCGGCGTCACCGGGCGGCCTCGACGATCTCGAGGTCCTCTACTGGGTCGGCTGCGCGGCGGCATTCGACGAGCGGAACAAGCGCGTCGCGCGCTCGGTGGCGACGTGCCTCAACGCGGCGGGCGTCCGGTTCGCGATCCTTGGCCAGGAGGAGTCCTGCACGGGCGACCCCGCCCGACGAATGGGCAACGACTACGTCTTCCAGATCCTCGCAGCCGGGAACGTCGAGACGCTCAATCGCTACGGGATGGGGGAGCGGACGATCGTGACCGCCTGCCCGCACTGCTTCAACACGATCTCGAACGAGTACGGCCAGCTCGGTGGGTCGTTCCGGGTCGTCCATCACTCGGTGTACCTGCAAGGGCTGCTGTCGTCGGGGCGGCTGCGGGTGGCCGAGGATGGCGCGGCCGCCGCCGGGTCCGTGACCTTCCACGACTCGTGCTACATGGCCCGGTACAACGGGGTGGTGGCCGCGCCGCGCGACGTCCTGGGCGCCGTCCCGGGGCTCGAGCTGCGCGAGATGGAGAAGAGCGGCAAGAACACGTTCTGCTGCGGCGCCGGTGGCGGCCGGATGTGGATGGAGGAGACGCGCGGCACGCGGATCAACGCCGAGCGGACGCGTCAGGCGCTCGAGACCGGCGCCGAGACCGTGGCCACGAGCTGCCCGTTCTGCATGGTGATGATGAAGGACGGGCTGGCCGATGCGGCCGCGTCCGGTGGTGCGGCCTCGGCGGGTGGGCCGGGCGGCGCGGGGGCTGGCGTCGTGAGCGCGCGCGACATCGCCGAGATCCTCGCCGACGTCATCGAGCCGGATCCGATCCCGGCCGGCCGAAGGCTGCCCGTCCTGCAGTAGGCGCGCCTGGCCGCAGATGCGCGTTCGGCAAGCTCGCGCCGCCGGGCCCAACCCTCAGCCGGGGAGCTTCCGCCCGCAGTTCACGCAGTTGCGATCGGTCCAGGAGTTGTACGCGCCGCACTTCGGGCAGCGCTTCTGGCCCTCGCTGGAGGTGGCATACGGGTTCTCGCTCGATTCGGCGTTCCGCTCCGCACGCTGCCGGCGCAGGATCAGCAGCATCGCCACGATGCCGATGACCGCGGCGACGATCAGGATCAGGAGCTGGGTCGACTGGCTCATGACGAGTCCTCCGCGGGCTGGAACCGCGCCCCCGGGCACGGTTCGCCGCTCCGTCCAGCGTACTGCGTTCGAAATCGCCTCGTCCCCGTTCGGACCCGCCGCTGCTACGATCCTCGACGATGGCCAGCTCGACGTCGCCGCCCGAGCCTTCGACGCCCGCGCGCCCCTCGAGCGCGTCCCCTGCGACCCCGACCCCCGCGTCGACCTATCGCCTCACCGAGGACCAGGCAGCGCTCCGCGATGCCGTGCGCGTCCTTGCCGACGAGCAGATCGGTCCGCGTGCCGCCGAGATCGACCGCACGGCCGAGTTTCCGTGGGACGTCAAGGAGCTGCTCGCGAGCCACGACGTCCTCAGCCTTCCGTTCCCGGAGGCGTACGGCGGTCTCGGCGGCGACCTGCTGACGGTCTGCCTGGCGGTCGAGCAGATCAGCCGGGTGTGCGCGACGAGCGGCCTGATCCTCGCGGTCCAGGAGCTGGCCTCGCTGCCGCTGATGCTCGCCGGGACGGACGAGCAGAAGCAGCGCTGGTTCCCCGATCTCGCGGCCGGTCGGACGCTGATCGCCTTCGCCCTGACCGAGGCCGAGGCCGGCTCGGACGTGGCGTCGGCCCGGACGCGAGCGCGGCGCGACGGGACGGGCGACGGGGCGGACTGGATCCTGGACGGCTCGAAGCGGTTCATCAGCCAGGGCAGCGTCGCGGACCTGATCGCGGTCTTCGCGGTGACCGCCGACGACCCGCCCGACGCGCCGCCCGCGCCCGGCGCACCCGACGCGGCCCCTGCCCCCGCCGCACCAACGACCCCCCGCCACAAGCGTCTGACCTGCTTCATCGTCGAGAAGGACATGCCCGGCTTCTCGGTCGAGCGGGTGGAGCACAAGATGGGGATCCGCGGCTCGCCGACGGCGGAGCTCGGCTTCAGGAACGTCCGCGTGCCGGACGCGAACCGGGTCGGGGCCGTGGGGGAGGGGTTCTCGATCGCGATGCGAACCCTCGATCGAAGCCGGCCCGGCATCGCGGCCCAGGCGGTCGGGATCGCCCAGGGCGCGCTCGAGGTCGCGGCCGCCTACGCCATCGAGCGCAAGCAGTTCGGCCGCCCGATCGCCGAGTTCCAGATGATCCAGGCGATGCTCGCCGACATGGACGCCCAGACCGAGGCCGCCCGCCAACTCCTGTACAAGGCCGCGACCGAGATCGAGGCCGGGGCGCCGGACGCGGCTCGCTGGTCGGCGATGTGTAAACTCGTCGCCGGCGACACGGCGATGCGCGTGACGACGGACGCCGTCCAGGTGCTCGGCGGATACGGCTACATCGACGAGTTCCCGGTCGAGCGGATGATGCGCGACGCCAAGATCACGCAGCTCTACGAGGGAACGCAGCAGATCCAGCGATTGGTCATCGCCCGGGCGCTCACGGCCCGCCGCTGACCAGCCCTTTCCGGTCCGTCCGTCGTCGCGAGAAGGAGGCCGCCCGCCCGTGCGAATCGTCGTTCTCGTCAAGCCCGTCCCGGATACCGCCTCGGGCGGCGAACGACTTCGGCCGGACGACTGGCGGCTCGATCGGCCGGCGATTCCGGCGGTCGTGAACGCCAACGACGAGTACGCGCTCGAGGCCGCCCTGAAGCTGACCGAGGCTCACGGCGGCGAGGTCGTCCTCGTCTCGATGGCCGGCGCCGGGGCGCCCGACACGATGCGCAAGGCGCTGGCGATGGGCGCGGCGAGCGGGACGCTCGTCACCGACGACGCGCTCGCCGGCTCCGACACGGTCTCGACGGCACGGGTGCTGGCGGGCGCCCTCGAGGGCATGGAGTACGACCTCGTCCTGGCCGGAGCCGACACGTCCGACGGCGGCGCGGGCGTCGTCCCGGCCGGCGTGGCGACCCTGCTCGGCCTGCCCTACCTGTCGTACGCCGCGAAGATCGAGCCGGACCCCGACGCGGGTACCGTTCGCGTCAACCGGATCAGCCCGACCGGATACGAGGTCCTCGAGGCGCCGATGCCGGCCCTGATCGTCGCGACGCAGGCGCTCGGCGAGCCCCGCTACCCGTCGCTGAAGGGGATCATGGCCGCCCGCTCGAAGACCCTCGAGACGAAGGCGCTGGCGGACGTGCCCCTGGGCGATGCCGAGGTTGGCGGCGCGGTGGCGACGTCGAAGGTGCTCGGGTCGGAGGCGCCGCCGCCGCGGGCCGCGACGCGCGTGATCCGCGAACCTGCCGACGAGGCCGCCCGCCAGGTCGTCGCGTTCCTCGCCGAGCGGAGGATCATCTGATGGCGAAGGCCGGCCCGATCTGGGTGCACGGCGAGCTCGCACCGGACGGCAGCCTCGCGAAGATCAGCACCGAGGTCGCGACGCTGGCCCGAAGCCTCGCCGAGGCCGGCGGCCGGGACGTCGCCGGCGTCGTGGTCGCGGCCGATCCCGCCGCGGCGGCCGAGGAGCTCGCGCGGTACATGCCGCGGGTGCTGGCGGTGACCGAGCCCGCGACCGCCGACCATGCCGCGGGTGCGATCGTCGGCCAGAGGCTGGCCGCCCTCATCGAGACAGAGAAGCCCTCGTACCTGCTGGCCGGGTCCGGTCCGGAGGGCCGCGACGTCGCCGGCGTCCTGTCCGCGCTGACTGGCTGGGGCGTCCTCGTCAATGCCGTCGGGGTCGCCTGGGACGACGGTCCCGTCGTGTCGATGAGCATCTTCGGCGGCAAGCTGACGACGACGAGCCGGCTGACCGCGGACCACGGCATCGTGACGGTCCGGCCGAACGCGGTCACCGCCGAGCCGGCCGCCAAACCCGGAACGGTCGAACCGACGGCGGTCGACGTCGAGCTGACCCTGCCGCGCGTCCGGATCGTCGATCGCGTCGAGGCCGCCGGCGTCGCCGCCCCGATCGAGGAGGCACGGATCATCGTCGCCGGCGGTCGCGGGGTCGGCGGACCGGACGGGTTCAAGGTCGTCGAGGAGCTGGCCGAGGCGCTCGGCGGCGCGGTCGGCGCGACCCGCGCGGCGGTCGACTCGGGCTGGATCCCGTACGCCCAGCAGATCGGCCAGACCGGCAAGATCGTGAAGCCCGCGCTGTATCTGGCGCTCGGCATCTCGGGGGCGATCCAGCACAAGGTCGGGATGCAGACGGCCGGCACGATCGTCGCCGTCAACCGCGATCCCGACGCCCCGATCGCCGAGTTCGCCGACCTCGTCGTGATCGGCGACCTGTTCGAGGTCGCCCCTGCGCTCCTCGCCGCGCTCCGCGCCCGGGCCGGCTGAGGCGGCAGGCCAGGCGAGCCGACGGGAACCGGGGAAGGACACGACGTGCAGCCCTTGCTCGTCCTGCCGGTGCTCGCGTTCGTCATCCTGCTCACCCTGTTCATCCTCGTCCTGCGCCGGGCCGGCAAGTTCATCGCCGGGACGCGCGACGTCGAGCGCTTCCGTCGCCAGGTTGGCGACCTGGCGGGCCGGGTCGAGATCTCGCTCGGCGAGATCTGCAGCCGCGTCGACGCCCTGCGTCGCGGCCAGCTCGCCGCCGACCAGGTGGCCGACGACCTGGCTGCCTCGCTCGAGGCGGTCGTGCTCTACGAGACGGAAGCGGAAGGGCTCCGTCCGCCGAGCGACGGGACAGCGATCCGGGACGCGATCGTCGCCGAGCTGGCACGGGCGGCACGCGCTCTCGAGATGATCGAGCACGGTCGCTCGATCCAGGCCTCGGCCCGCTCCGGCGGCCGGGAGATCGAGGCCCAGACCGCGATCAAGCGCGGCTACCTGAACGTGCTTCATGCGCGGGAGGCGATCGCCCACCAGGCGAAGGGCGTGAAGCAGGTCACGGGCAGCGACGAGGCGAGCCGCTTCCAGCGCCGGAACGCCTGAATCGGCGCCAACCACCCGCTATGTAGTGGTATCATCGGGCGACACCACTAGTGGTAGTGGTGCGAGCCACCAGGAGCCCGGATGCGTTGTCCTCATTGCGGCGAGCGCGAGACGCGGGTGGTCGACTCGCGGGACCTCGACGACTCGGCCACGATCCGCCGGCGCCGCGAATGCTCGGCGTGCGCGACCCGCTTCACGACGTACGAACGCGTCGAGGCCGCCCGCCTCGTCATCGTCAAGCGCGATGGTGCCCGCCAGGAGTTCGACCGCGAGAAGCTCGCGTCCGGGCTGCGCAAGGCGCTGACTCGCCGTCCGGTGGCGGACGACGCCGCCGAGAAGGCCGCCGACGAGATCGAGGCGGAGCTCCGATCCCAGGGAACGACCGAGGTCGACTCGTCCCGGGTCGGCGCGCTCGCGATGGCCCGGCTCCGCGAGCTCGACCAGATCGCCTATATCCGGTTCGCCAGCGTCTACCAGAGCTTCGATGATCTCGAAGCGCTGAAGCGCGAGGTCGACAGCCTCTATGCCGAGCGCGGCGACGACACGATCGCGGTCGACCTTCATCCGGGCAGCGCCCGGATCGGCAAGGCCGGCAAGGCCGGCAAGGCAGGCAGGTGAGCGTCCTGTCCGATCGCGACATCCGGGCCGCCCTCGAGGCGGGCGAGATCGCGATCCGGCCGTACGACGCGGCCGACCTCCAGCCGTCGTCGGTCGACCTCCATCTCGATCGCTCGTTCCGCGTCTTTCGCAACAACCGCTATCCGTTCATCGACGTCCGCTCGCCCCAGCCGGATCTGACCGAGCTGCTGACGATCGCCGACGACGAGCCGTTCGTCCTCCATCCCGGCGAATTCGTGCTCGGCCAGACGCTCGAGTGGGTCGAATTACCGAACGATCTCGTGGCCCGCCTGGAAGGGAAAAGCTCCTTGGGGAGGCTCGGGCTCCTGATTCATTCGACGGCCGGGTACGTCGATCCCGGTTGGAAGGGTAATTTGACGCTGGAATTGTCGAATGTGGCCAATCTGCCGATCGCATTGTATTTCGGGATGAAGATCGGGCAGATCTCGTTCTTCAAGATGAGCTCGCCGGTCGAGCGCCCGTACGGATCGCCCTCGCTCGGCTCGAAGTACCAGGGCCAGTCCGAGCCGACGGCCTCGGCCTTCCACCGCGACTTCAGCGGCCCGCGGATCGATGTCGCGGATCCCGAGGAGACGATCCCATGAGGGCGCTGCATCCGATCTTCATCATCGTCCTGATGGCCGGGCTGGCCCTGTACACGCTCAGCAGGGGACCGGTCGGCACCGGCGCCGAGGCGGCCGGCTACGTGTTCGGCGCCATCCTGTTTCCGGCGCTGATCGCGGGGCTTTACGTCCGCTGGTACCGCCGCCGCTCCACTCCGCGCTGACGGGTCGCAGCACAGTGCCCGGGCCGAACGACGCGGTCGACTGGCGGCGCGACCTCGGCAACGGCACGACCGTCGCGCTCGTCCAGGCCGGCACCTTCCGGTCGGATGCCGGGGCGCTGTTTGGCCCCGTGCCCCGCCTCCTGTGGGATCGCTGGGCCGCCGCCGAGCTCGACACCGAGAATCGCCTCCTCCAGGCGCTGAACTGCCTCCTGATCGAGACGCCGGCCGGTCGCGTCCTCGTCGAAACCGGGATCGGCGACCGGCTGGACGACAAGAACCGGGCGATGCGCGGCTACGCCGGCCCGTGGATCGTCCCGGCCCTGCGCGACGCGGGGTTCGACCCGGGCTCGGTTGACGTCGTCGCGATGAGCCATCTCCACTTCGACCACGCCGGCGGCCTCCTGGCCGGGGACGGGTCCCGGGCGTTCCCGCGCGCCCGGATCGTCGCCCAGCGAGCGGAGTGGGCGATCGCGCTCGGCGACAACCCGCGGCTCGTGGCCAGCTACGTCCAGCCCGAGCTCGAGCTCGTCCGCGACTGGGGCGCCGAGGGCTGGGTCGACGGCGAGCGGGAGCTCCTGCCGGGCGTGTCGGTCGTCCCGACCGGAGGCCACTCGGCCGGCCACCAGGCGATCGTCGTGCGCGCCGCCGGGGCGCCGCCGCTCGCCTTCTTCGGTGACCTGGCGATGCGGCCGTGGAGCGCGAACCCGCGCTGGGTCACCGCGTTCGACGACTTCCCGCTCGACTCCGTGGTCGTCAAGGGATCGCTCTTCGGACAGGCTGCCGACGAGGGCTGGACGGTCGTCCTGTCGCACGAGAAGGACCACCCGGTCGGACGCCTGGTGCGCGACCGGGATCGCTACCGCTACGAGGCGAACGAGGCGACGCCGGCCACGCGGGCTCGACCGGCGGAACCGACGGGTCCCGGCCCGCTCGCGACCGAGCGAGTCGAATGACGTAAGGCGGGCCCTGTCGGGAGTCCTACACATTTGGTGACTTCCGGCAGGTATCGACTCGACCGGTCAGGGCCTACGTTGAATCCAGACAGACGGACCGCCGGACAACGAAACCTGAGTCCGGTAGCGCGTAGACCTGACGGCGGGATGCCGAGCGGCTGCGGCGCCGGCATTGATCCGCCTCAGGCGGTCCGTCAATCTTCTCCCGATGACCCTGGCCGGCCGCGTCACGCGAGCCGGCGTTTTCATGTGCGCCTCCGGATGCGAGCGTGGCTACGGCGCCGCGGAGGAGCCCGACGGCGCCGCCGAACGAGCGGGCAGGGGCACGGGCAGGATCGCCTCGACCTGGGCCACGGCATCCGCCTCGCTCAAGGGGCGGAGCACGAACGACCGCACCGCGCCGTCGGGGCCGATGAAGATCTGGGTCGGCAGCCCGGGCGGCCGGTAGAGGTCGTAGATCGCCCCGGTGACGTCGGCCGCGATCGTGTAGTCGAGCTGGTACCTGGTCGCATAGGCGGCGACGTCGGCTGCGCTCGTCTCGCGGACGCTGATCCCGATCACGACCAGGCCGCGATCCCGATAGCGGTCGGCGACGTCGCGCAGGATCGGCGTCTCGGACTGGCACGGCGGACACCACGACGCGAAGAAATTGATCCAGACCGCCTTCCCCCGGAGATCCGCAAGCCGGATCGGCTGCCCGGCGAGGTCGGTGAGGCGAAACGTCGAGCCGTCGGGTCGCTGGACCTCGAGGGCCGGCGCGAGCTGGCCCGGCTTGACCCCGATCCGGGCGTTCGGGTCGGTGACGTATTGGGTCGCCTGCGGGTCGTTCGGAGCGATCGGGCTCGTCCGTCCAAGCGGCGTCGTCACGACGACGAGCAGGACGCCGGCGACGAGGATCACCATCGCACCGGCCAGCAGCTGCCGCCCGCCGAACGGTCCGATCAGGCCGCGCCTCGGCGGCACATGGGTGAACTCCGGGCGATCGGTCACGAACGCTCAGATTCGGTTGTTGAACGGGACGTACTGGGCGAGCAGCGACAGCCAGTCGAAGACCATCGCCAGTCCGATCGCGGCGACGAGCAGGCCGCCGACGATCGACACCGCCCGGCCGTGGCGGACGAGGGGCCGGAGGAGGGCCGGCGCGCGGTCGTAGACGAGGGCGATCGCGATGAACGGCAACCCGAGTCCGGCGGTGTAGGCGAGGAGGAGGATCGCGCCCTGGGCGGCGGTCGTCGACGACGAGGCGAGACCGAGGATCCCGCCGAGGATCACCCCGATGCACGGCGTCCAGCCGATCGCGAAGATCGCCCCGAGGCCGAAGCTCGCCAGCCAGCCGCCGCGGCTGCTGACGATCCGACCGCCGAGCCGGTCGCCGAAGCCCGGGCCGCCGGCCGGGGCCAGCGACATCGAGCCGGTCGAGCTCGCCACCGCGGCCGACGCCCCCGCGTCGAGCGGTCGCCAGTTGCGATCGAGCGCCGGGATCCGCAGGACGCCCGCGAGGTTCAGCCCGAGCAGGACGAGGATCACGCCGCCGACCTGGCGGAGGACCGGCATCCACGGCGACAGCCCGGCGGCGGCGAACGTCGCGGTCACGCCGAGCAGCGTGAACACCGAGCCGAACCCGGCGACGTACGCGAGCGCATGGCGGAAGGCGGTCCAGCGGGAGGGACCTGCCCGGCGCGCCGGGAA
>Ga0070694_100001654_pt1 | contig 13104 bp, 13 predicted proteins | sample KBSK1251metaG_FD_65470 | JGI IMG/M metagenome (GOLD analysis project Ga0070694, IMG submission 65470) | Corn, switchgrass and miscanthus rhizosphere microbial communities from Kellogg Biological Station, Michigan, USA - KBS K1-25-1 metaG | ecosystem: Host-associated > Plants > Roots >... | reverse complement strand
CGGACCGCCTGAAGTCGCGCCGCTACTACGAGCCGAAGCCGATCGGCTACGAGAAGCACCTCGGGGAACGGATGAAGGAGATCGAAGAGGCGAAAAAGCGCCTGCGGAGCCGCCGGGACGTCAGGCGGTCGCCTTGACGGGACCGGCCTCCCGGATCAGCCGCCAGGTCACATCGTTGTCCGGGGAGGCGTCGCACATCGGCAGGACCTTGCCCGCCTCGAACTGCTTGACCACCTCGCGCCCTGCGAAGTGGCAGTTCTGGCAGCGGTAGGTCCCCGATACCCGGCAGATCTCACCGGTCTTCCACGTGCGCGACGAATTCACGCTGTCCTCCAGGGGTCGTGCGGATTGAATGGAGGGGTGACGGCGTCACCCCTCGCTGACGGGCGCGAAGCGGGAGGCTACTTCCTCCCCTTCTTCCCGCCCTTCTTCTTGGCGGCCTTTTTTTTCTTCGGAATGCGACTCACCCCCTTCCGGATGTCGAGTGTGATCTCGCCGCCGCCCGCAGGCGCGCGGAATGAATCGCACAGGATAAAAATTTTCGTTTTGTCTATAACATCGAAGCCGCCGGGTGTCAACACGAAACCCCACGAGGCCCGGCGGAGTTCTCGCGATCGATTTTCAGGATCGCCCGATGACGCTCTTCGGGGGGCGGACGCCCGGCGGGCGGCCGGACCGCAGCGTGATCACGTCGATGGCGGGACGGCAGAAGAATCGCACCGGCAGCCAGGACCACCCCAGGCCGCGGCTCACGTGCAGGCGCACGCCGGGGTCGACGTCGAACCAGCCGTCCAGATGTTCGGTCGTCCCGTTCGGCATCCAGAGGGCGCCGAGGACGGGCAGGCGCACCTGCCCGCCGTGCGTGTGACCCGCGAGGACCAGGTCGATGTCCCAGTTCCCGAGGTTCCGGATGATGTCAGGGCTGTGCGCCAGGAGAATGCAGGCGTCCCGCCTGGTCACGCGCGCCATGGCGAGCTTCAGGCTGTCGTGACCCGTGATCGAATCGTCCAGGCCGGCGATGACGATGCGCCCGCCGGCGTAGGGGACCCTCTGGCTGCTGTTGCTCAGGAGCGTGAACCCGCCCCGTCGGACCACCTCGGGGCCCCAGGTCCCGGGGATCTCGTCCCAGTAGTCGTGGTTCCCCCACACCAGGAATTTTCCGCTTCGCGCGTGCAGGGCCGCGAGGAACGACTGCAGGTCGGGCGGGCGCACGCCCGAGCGGACCAGGTCGCCGGAGATGACGATCAGGTCCGGCTGCGCCGCGTTCACCATCTCGATGGCCCGGCGCTCGCGCCGGCCGATCGACCCGATGTGAATGTCGCTCAGGTGAACGAGCGTCAGGTCGGGGGCACCGGGGCGCAGCATCGGCATGTACTCGACCGATCGCACCACCTCGATCCAGTCCGGCTCGATCAGGCTGGCGTACGCTCCGACCGACACGGTCACGATTCCGGCCAGGAGGACCAGGCGGCCCCATCTCGAGCGAGGCACGAAACGCATGGCCTCGAATATAGGGGCGGCCCGCCGTGCGAGCCACCCGGGAGTCGGCCCGGGCCCGGGGTGGGACCCGCTTCAAGACCTTGACCCGGATGGTGGTTCGGGCTAGTATTCCCCGTCACCCCATGGGGTTTCTCCTGCCCCTCCATTAGGAACGGCCTTAGCCCTTGACTGACAAGAAGCATCACGATCACGGTCGGCCTGCCCATGGCCGGCCCGATTCATCGCACCGCCATGACCCGGATCCGGGCCAGCCTCCGGCCAATCCGGGCGGGGCCACCGGTCCGCATCCCGTGGGCCAGGCGGGCCACCCGCCGAGGCCGGATGCGCATGCCCAGCCTCATCGCCAGCACGGCCATGGGCAGGACGGCCAGGGCGGAGGCGGTCAAAACCGGCAGCGTCGCCATCACAGGAACTGGAGGCACAGGCGCGCCCAGCACCGCCGCGGAGGGCAGCACGATTCCGGGCACGGATCGGCGCAGCCCCACGGTGCGGTGCGCACCGGCGAGGCGGCCCCGGGCGGTCACCACGGCGCCCAGCCCCAGCACGGTCATGCCGAGGCGGCGCGCGCGGTCGAGCCGGCCGTGGAGACCGGCGGTGTCCTCGAGGTCACGGGCGAAGGGGGCGGGTTCCTGCGCCAGCCGCGCCGCAACTACCGGCCATCGCCGGAAGACACCTTCGTCCCGCGCGAGATGCTCCTGCGCCTCGCCCCGGCCAACCAGCGTCTCAATGGCGGCGGCATCGAGGGCTGCGAGATCGAAGGGATGGCCGCCCTGTCCACTCGGGGGGCGCGGCCGCGCGAGGCGCGGCATGGAGGCCATCCCCGTCATGGCGGCCAGGGGTCCCACGGCGGCGGGCGTCCGGCCCCCGGCGGCGGCCCCGCACCTTCCGGCCACAGCCTGGTGGAGATCCGCACGATCAACGGGCTCAAGCCGGAGGAGTTCGCCCAGCGCAGCCCGTTCTCCGAGCTGACCTCGATCGATCCTTTCGAGCGCATCCGGCTCGAGACCGAGCCCACCGAGCTGTCGATGAGGGTCATCGACCTGCTCACCCCGATCGGCAAGGGGCAGCGCTGCCTGATCGTGGCGCCGCCGCGCGCCGGCAAGACCACCCTGCTGCAGAAGATCGCCGCCTCCATCTCGAAGAACCATCCGGAGATCAACCTGATCGTGCTGCTCGTGGACGAGCGGCCCGAGGAGGTCACCGACATGAAGCGCAACGTGCGCGGCGAGGTGATCGCCTCCTCGTCGGACGACCTGGCGCGGCAGCACGTGTCGGTGTCCCGCATCGTGCTGGAGAGGGCGAGGCGCCTGGTCGAGGTGGGCCGCGACGTCGTGATCCTGCTCGATTCGCTGACCCGGCTGGCGCGCGCGCACAACGCCGCCACGCCGGGAACGGGCCGCACGCTGAGCGGCGGCCTGGACGCCCGCACCATGGAGCAGCCGCGCCGCCTGTTCGGCGCCGCCCGCAAGGCCGAGGAAGGGGGCAGCCTGACCGTCATCGCCACCGCCCTGGTCGACACCGGCAGCCGGATGGACGACGTCATCTTCCAGGAGTTCAAGGGGACGGGGAACATGGAGCTGGTCTTGGACCGCGACCTGTTCGAGCAGCGCATCTACCCCGCGCTCGACATCCCCAGGTCGGGGACGCGCAAGGAAGAGAAGCTCTTCACGAAGGAGGAGCTGCCGCGGATCCACAAGCTGCGCCGCGTCCTGTTCGAGATGAAGCCCAGAGACGCCATGATGAAGCTGCTCGACAAGCTCGCGAAGCACCCCACCAACAGCGATTTCCTGAAGTCCCTCGACGTCTGAAGCGCCCCGCCGGCGGGCATCCTGGGCGAATTGCCTCTTGACATTCGCGCCCGATTCCCTTACTGTTTCTTCTTGTAGGAAGTGAGGTTTCTGGTTGGACTTAAGAAAGAGCCCCAGGGACGCACGACTCCCTCTGGGGCTTTTTTAGTGTTCGGCAGGACCTGGGCTTCCACCCCGGAACACGAAGTTCCGGTGCACTGGCCTCTGAAAAGAGGTGGAGGGAAGGCTCGTGGCTAATGGTCGTGTCAAGTGGTTCAACAACAGCAAGGGGTACGGTTTCATCGAGATCGAGGGTGGCAAGGACGTCTTCGTCCACTTCTCTGCCATTCAGGGTAGCGGCTACCGCTCGCTCGAGGAAGGACAGGCAGTCGAGTTCGAGGTGACCCAGGGCGCCAAGGGTCCGCAGGCCTCGAACGTCAAGCCGGCCTGACCGCCCTCGCGGGTGGTCCGCGTCGCCCTGGGCGACCAGGACCACTGACAAACAGAGCCCCGGAGGCATCCGCCTCCGGGGTTTTTGTTTTATCGGTGCAGGACTCAGAGGCTGTTGAGATAGCTCTGCAGGCGCTTCTTGTCCTCGGCCTCGACGCGGGTGAATCGGATCGCGATCTCGTAGCGGCGACTCTCGAGGGCGCCGGGCTTCTCGACGCAGCGCAGGACGGCCGCCTCGATGTCCATCGAGGCCGGCGCGCGCAGGTCGCCGCCGATCAAGGTCACGGTCAGCTTGAGCGGCAGGTCCGCGTCCAGCGGCCGGTTGGCGGCGCAGCGGGCCCCGCCCGTGGCGATGTCGACCGTCGTCAGCTTGAGGTCCGCGGGTATGCGATCGCTGGGCAGGACGCGTACGTCCAGGAGAGCCATGACCCGGTGATTCTTCCGCTTGTCGGCGTCGTTCATGATCCCCCCGGGACGGACCCCGTGATATTACCACCGGCGCGCGCTTCGGGAGCCCGGCCGAATACCCGGACACACTCCTAGCGGGAAAAGTGGAAGGGGATGCTCGTGACCACCACCCCCGGGCGGAACAGGAGCGCCCCCTTCACCAGGAAGGCCGACTGGTTGTGGAACAGCCCTTCCCACCAGTGGGCCGTGACGAATTCCGGCAGGACGACGGTGACCATCTCGTTCCGGCGGCGGCCGTGCATGAGGTCGTCGATGTGATCGACGAGCGGCTGGACGATCGATCGATAGGGGGACTCGAGAACCCGCAACGGCACGCCTCCCCCCCAGGTCTTCCACAGCACGCGGATCTGCTCGGCTTTCTCCGGATCGATGGCGATATGCACCGCCTCGACCTCGTGGGCGATCGACTTGGCATAGCGGATGGCGTACACGGTCGCGCGGTTGACAGCGGAGATCGGCACGACGGCGGTGTGGCGCAGCGGGCGATCCGGATCGATCTCGCGGAGCGACAGCTGCTGGCGGACGTAGAAGTAGTGCCGGTGCGTCCTGAGGAAGAAAAAGACGAACAGCGGAATGAGGAGGATGACGATCCAGGCGCCTTGGGTGAACTTCGTCACCGAAATCACCAGGAGGGCGGCGCCGGTGGCCGTCGCGCCGGTGCCGTTGATCACGGCGTGCAGCTTGTAGCGCGGCCCCTTCTCCCGCAGGTGCCTGGCGACCATCCCCGACTGGGAGAGGGTGAACGCCAGGAACACGCCGACCGCGTAAAGTGGAATCAGGGCATGCGTGTCGCCGCCGAAGAGAATCAGCAGGAGCCCCGCCGATCCGGCCAGGATCAGGATGCCGTTGGAGTACACGAGGCGATCCCCCAGGTTGGCGAGCTGCCTGGGCAGGAACCGGTCCCGGGCGAGGATCGACGACAGGCGCGGGAAGTCGGCGAACGACGTGTTGGCGGCCACCAGCAGGATCAGGGCGGTGGACGCCTGGAGCAGGTAGTACAGAGGCCCTGTTCCGAAGACGACCCGGCCGAGCTGGGACACCACCGTCTGGCCGGCCCCGGGAACCACGAGGTACGCGTGGGCCAGGTAGGACGTCCCGAGGAAGAACGACCCGAGGATGACCGCCATGATCATCATGGTGGTCGCCGCGTTGCGCGACTCGGGCTTGCGGAACGCCTGGACGCCGTTGCTCACCGCCTCGATCCCGGTCAGCGCGGCGCACCCGGCCGAGAAGGCGCGCATCAGCAGGAACAGGGTCAGCACGTGCGACGCGTCCGGCAGGGCGGTCGCCGGAACCTCGACCGGCGGGTACCCCAGGAGCGCACGGACTACCCCGGTGACGACCATCGCCGTCATCGAGAAAATGAACATGTAGGTCGGCAGCGCGAAGATCCGCCCCGATTGCTGCAGCCCGCGCAGGTTTCCGACGACCAGGATGAACAGGAAGAGAAGGCTCACGGCGACCCGGTGGTGCAGCAGCCCGGGGAGGGCCGACGTCACGGCCGCCACGCCCGCCGCCGTCGAGACGGCGACCGTCAGGACGTAGTCGAGCAGGAGCGCGGCCGCGGCGATCAGCCCCCACTGCGTCCCCAGGTTCTCGCGCGCCACGCTGTACGACCCGCCCCCCATCGGATACGCGTGGATGGTCTGCCGGTAGGAGACGATGACGATGACCAGCAGGAGGATGATCAATCCCGAGATCGGGATGGAGTAGTCCATGGCCGCGAGCCCGGCGAGGCTCAGGACGAGCAGGATCTCCTCGGTCGCGTAGGCGACCGAGGAGAGGACGTCGGAAGAGAAGACGGCGAGGGCAATCGGGATGCTCAGGCGCTCTTCCGAGAACCGCTCGGTCTCGAGCGGCGTCCCCAGGAACCAGCGCTTCCAGCTCATCTCACTTGACCAGGAGGTAGACCGCCGGGGCGATGGCGATCCGGTACCACGCGAAGGGCCTCAGCGTGAAGCGTCCCAGGAGTGCTATGAACCATCGCATGGCGACGTAGGCGGAGACGAACGCGACCGCGAACCCGACGGCGAAGGGGGCGACGTCCTGGCTGCCGAGATGGGACCAGCTCTTCATCAGATCGTAGAGCGTCGCCGCGGCCATCACCGGAACGGCCGCCAGGAAGGAATAGTGGGCCGCCGCCTTCCGTTCCAGGCCGAAGAGGAGGCCGGCCACGATGGTCGCGCCGGAGCGCGACACCCCCGGCCACATCGCCAGGCACTGGACGAGCCCGATGAGGAGGGCCAGCCGGAAGCCGATCCCGTCGACGCTCGACACCGTGACCGCCGGACGGGACCGCTCCACCAGGAGGATGACGATCCCCCCGACAAGGAGCGCCCAGGCGACGGTGGCCGGCCCGAACAGGCGATCGCGGATCCAGTCGTGCAGCAGGGCGCCCGCCACGAGCGCCGGAAGGGTCGTCGTCAGGAGCAGGGCGCACCCTCTCGGCCCCGCGAAGCCCCCCTCCCCGCGGAGACTCAACAGGGCGAGGAACCTCTCGCGCTCCAGGACCACCACCGCCAGGATGGCGCCGAGCTGGATGAAGATCTCGAACGTCTCCGACGTCTCCCCGGTGAATCCGAGCAGGTGGCCCGCGACGATCAGGTGCCCCGTGGAAGAGACCGGCAGGAACTCGGTCAGCCCCTCGACGATCCCCAGCAGGACCGCGACTCCAATGAGCCCCATGGCGGCGCGGAGCCTACCCTAGCGCGTTTCTCGTTGCAAGCGGCGGGGCGGATGGAAGCAGTCCCTAGTCTCGGCCGGCGGGGGGGCAGCGCCCCGCTCCGGCCCGCAACTCGGAGCTGGGGTTGTCTCGGTGCGGCGGCTCAGTGGTAGGACTTCTTGAGGCCGGTGATCTCGACGAGGACGCCGTGCCAGCCCACGGGATTGCCGGAGGGATCGCGCACCAGGACCGTCTCGTCCCGGAACCAGCGGACCTCCCCCTGCTTGTCCAGGAGGCGGTACTCCGAGGACGCGACCCCTTTCTTGCGGATCGCCTCCTCTCCCAGCTGGATGAGCATGCCGGCGTCGTCGGGATGGAGGATCTTCATGAAGAAGTCCCGGTCGCGTGTCCACTCCTCCTCGGCGTAGCCCAGCATCGACGCGGCCTGGGGGCTGATGTACCGGGTGCTGTAGGGGGGATCGACGTCGCACAGGTAGATGATGGCCGGGATGTGCTCGACGAGGCTGCGCAGCCGCGCCTCGGTCTCGGCGAGCTGCGCCATCAGGCGGGAGTTCTCGAGCGCCACCGAGGCCACGTCGGCGATGTGCCTCGCCAGCTCGAGCTCGCGCGTGGACCAGGGATGCGGGTGCCGGGTGATCAGGATCAGGAGACCGAAGCTTTCCCTGCCGCTCAGGAGGGGCAGGTACGCGACCCCCCGGATGCCCATGATGTCGCGCGCGCGCGGATTGACCCGGGCGTCGTCCTCGGCGTTCCGGATGGCGACCGCGCGGCACGTCCTCAGGGCCCGCTGCGCCCCTCCCGACTGCGAAAGCTGGAGCTTCAGGCGCGGGGAGTCCTGCGCGTGGCGTCCGGAGCTGATGACCCCGTAGAGCTCCTGCTCGCTCCGATCGACGAGGGCGATGTGGGCGCCGCCCACCCCGATCACGCTCGCGGCGGTGTCGACGATCTTCTTGAGCGTGGTCCGCTCGTCTCCCAGGCGCGCCACGTCCGCCGTGAGGCGGCAGAGCCGTTCCAACTGCTCGTTGTGACGGCGAAGTTCGTTCTGCGGCTGCGTACGATCGACCTGCTGGGGCATCCAGGGAGCCCCCTCCCTCACCTGTCGCCACCTATTTAAGATGGTATCTCCCCCGTGTCAACTGGCTTTCGTCATCTTTCCGTCTTCATCCATCCGTCCCGCGGAGCCTCGGTTGACTCCGTGGCGGAACATGGCCTATACGGAGGCTCGTTCCGGGCGGTCCGTGGGCCCCCGCCGAGAGCATCGAACCGTGAGGTGACACGTGGGACCGAACCCCTTCCTTCTCGCCATCATCGCGCTGGCCCTGGCCGCCGGCTCCAACCCCGGAGACGTCCGCAGGCGATCCCGCGAAGGCGAGACCGCTCCCGATCGTCTGACTCTCGAGCGGGTCGCCAGGTACCCGCCTCCGGGAACGCGCGTGCCGGGGACCTTCCGGTTCGACCGCGAGGGCCGCTACCTCTACTACCTGGGCCTCGAGGGGACGAGCTCGGCCCGCGTGCTCTACCGCGAAGAGGTGGCGAGCGGCAAGCGCGAGGTCGTCGCCCGCCCGCCGAAGGAGGCCTCCTCGTCCACGTCCGGCCTCACGCCAGAAGAGATCCTCCGCCGCGAGCGCCAGCGCATCCAGGAGAAGGGGATCACGCTGTACCAGTTGGCGCCCCGGGCCGACGTGGCGGTGTTCGACTGGCGTGGCGATGTCTACCTGGTCCGCCCCGGGCAGGAGCCGCTCCGCCTGACCGAGACCGAAGCGTCCGAAATCGACCCGCAGCTCTCCCCCGACGGGGCCCGCCTGGCGTACTCCCGTGACGGCGACCTGCGCGTGCTCGACGTCGCCACGCGCCGGGAGACGTCCCTGACGCGCGGAGCCCGCGACGGAGTGTCCTTCGGAGTCGCCGAGTACATCGCGCAGGAGGAGATGGACCGCTCGTCGGGGTTCTGGTGGTCGCCCAACGGGCGTCTCATCGCCTACACCGAAGTGGACGAGACCGGCATTCCCCTCTATCCGATCGTCCACCAGGGCAAGGACCAGCCGGAGATCGAGTCGTCGCGCTATCCCTTCGCGGGCGGCCCGAATGCCAGGATCAGGCTCGGCATCGTCCCCGCCGGGGGCGGCGACACCCTGTGGATTCGCCTGCCGGACACCCCGGACGATGTCTACCTGGCGCGCGTGCGCTGGGACGAGGACGGAACGCTCCTGGTCCAGGTCCAGAGCCGCGACCAGAAGAGCCTGAAGCTCTGGCGCGTCGACGCCGCCTCGGGCCGCGCCGCGCTGCTCCTCGAAGACCGCTCCGACACCTGGGTCGAGCTCCACGATGACCTGCACCCGCTGGCCGACGGTCGGTTCCTCTGGTCCGCCGAGTCGGGCGGGTTCCGGCGTCTCGAGCTGCGGGCGCGCGACGGGTCGCTCGTCCGGCGGCTGACCTCGGGCGACTGGGCGGTCGACGCCCTGGAGGGCGTGGACGAGAAGGACGGGGTCGTGTATTTCGCCGGGGCCATGGACGGGCCGCTGGAGCGCCCCATCTACAAGACCCGTCTCGACGGCGGGCCGGTCGAGCGGCTCACCCCGGAGACGGGATGGCACCAGGCGACCTTCTCGCGCGACGGCCGGTATTTCGTCGACGTGCACGACAGCGTCGCCATGCCGCCGCGCGTGCTGCTCAAGGACGGATCCGGGCGGCAGGTGCGGGTGCTCGAGGCGAACGCCGATCCCGAGCCCAAGTCGCTCGGCCTCAGGTCGCCGGAGTTCGTCACGCTCAAGGTCCAGGGGGGCATCGTCCTGCACGGCGCCCTCTTCAAGCCGCGCGTCCTCGAGAAGGGCAGGAAGTACCCGGCCATCGTGCGCGTCTACGGCGGCCCGACGGCCCAGACGGTCAAGGATTCCTGGGAGCTGACGCAGGATCTGAGAACCCAGTATCTCGCCCGGCACGGCTACATCGTCTTCCGGCTGGACAACCGCGGCACGCCCCGCCGCGGCCAGGCGTTCGAGACCGCCCTCGATCGACGCCTGGGCTCCGTCGAGGTGGAGGACCAGGTCGCCGGGGCGCGCTGGCTCGCAGGCCTTCCCTACGTCGACGGGGAGCGTATCGGCATCTATGGATGGTCATACGGCGGGTACATGGCGGCGCGCTGCATCCTGAAGGCGCCGGACGTCTTCAAATCGGCGGTCATCGGCGCCCCGGTGTCCGACTGGAACGGCTACGACACCCACTACACCGAGCGCTACATGGGGACGCCGCAGCAGAACGCCGCCGGCTACCGCGAGAGCTCGATCCTCCCCCTCGCCCCCCAACTGAAGGGAAAGATCCTCATCATCCACGGGATGTCGGACGAGAACGTGCACTTCCGCCACACCGCGCGTCTCCTCAACGCCCTGAACTCGGCGCAGAAACGCTACGACCTGCTCATCTTCCCGGACGAGCGGCACCTGCCGCGGGGGGAGGAGGACCGGACCTACATGGAGACGCGACTGGTCGAGTTCTTCGATCGGACTCTGAGGTAGGGGCCCGTCGGGGTATCGGGCGGCTCCTGGTCCGGACATGGAAAGGGCCGCCCCTTGCGGAGCGGCCCCCCCTTTAGGACAGCAGCTGGAGCGTCGAGGTCAGATCTTCCGGACGTTCGCGGCGGCCGGGCCCTTCTGTCCCTGCTCGATCTCGAACTCCACGGCGTCCCCTTCGGCGAGGGAACGGAACCCCTGCGCCTGGATCGCAGTGTGGTGGACGAAGACATCCTTCCCACCGTCGTCCGGAGTAATGAAACCGTACCCCTTGCTGTCGTTGAACCACTTCACCTTACCCTTGGGCATCTGACTCGACCTCCAAAATAGTGGGACTGCCGATCGCCGCTACCGCGAAAGCGGTTGTTTACTGACCACTGGATACCGGTTGTCCCATGAATGCGAACATTGTCCACCGATCCAACCGCTCCTGTCTAGACCCTTTCGAAGAAAATGCCTCTAACGCATATTCGGCCGGTTTCTGCTCATTCGGAACCCCAGGTAGGTGGCCGGCCCCGAAGCGAAGACCAGGAGCACCCTGGCCGCCTGCCATCGATCGAAGGCGCCTCCGGGCCAGATGCTCTCGACGACGACCATGCCGGACAGGATGACGCTCGGCACCGTCATGAGCGCCAGGCCTGCCGTGCCCAGGGGAATCCGGAACGGCGCCTGCTCCGGGGACGCGACCGATCCGGACCCCGGGAGTGGAGGATGCTTCCTCAGTCGCAGGAGGGAGGCGAAAATCAGGAGGTACGCCAGGACCTGCACGAGCGAGAACAGCCCCGCCAGGTAGGAAAACCGGACCAGCACCAGCAGGCTCAGGGCCACGCCTCCCACGACGAGAGACACGGTAGGCGTCTCGAACCGCGGGTGCTTCCTGGCGAAGACGCGGGGGAAGAGACCGTCCTCCGCCATGACCATCGGCAGCCTCGACTGCCCCAGCATGGTGACCATCAGGAGGCAGGTGCTGCTGATCAGCCCCCCCGCGGCCATCGCCGCGCCGAGCGCCGGCCCGCCCAGCGCCTGCGCCGCGACCGAGAAGTACGACTCCCCCCAGTCGCTCCAGTGGCCGTGCCCCGCCAGGGCCGCGAAGGTCGGGATGATGTAGCTGGCGGCCGCCATCGGCACGGCGATGGCGAGGGCGATCGGGAAGGCCCGCGACGGCCGCTCCACCTCGCCGGCATTGGTGGTCAGCTTCTCGAACCCGGAGTAGAGCCAGACGGCAATCCCGAGCCCCGCCGCGAACGCCGAGAGCGCCCCGCGCTCCGGGTTCACGAACGGCACGAGCGGGTTGTGGTCGAAGTGCGCCAGCCCCAGAAGGGTCATCGCCAGGAACGGGAAGAAGATCAGGATCGTCAGGACGACGCTGGCGGAACCGACCAGGCGGATGCCCCGCCAGTTCAGGAGGACCGTCACCCACACCACCACCAGCCCCACCACCCAGTGCCAGAAGGCGGGCAGGTCCGGGTACCAGTACCTCAGATAGTTGGCGAACAGGACCGCGAAGGTCGCATTGGTCGCGATGTTGGCCAGCCAGACGAGCCACCCCGCCATGTATCCGGTGAAGTCGCCGAACGCCATCCGCGCCCAGCGGTAATACCCCCCCTCCACCGGGTAGCGCGCCGACAGCTCCGCGCAGGCCAGGGCAATCGGTACGGCCCACACGAACGGCAGGACCACCAGCGTCAGCAGAGCGATCCCCGGTCCCGACCCCGAGATCATCTCCTCGAGCCCGTACGCCCCGCTGCAGATCACGGAGTACGTCATGAAGACGAGATGAAACGTGGTCGCCTTCTTCGGGTGCGCCATGGCGGGCGACTCTAGGCGAACCCCCGGATCCGGTCAAGCGGAGCGCCAGGACAGCCCACCTCGGCGACCAGACGCGGCAACCTGACGGGGTGGCTTAGGTTTCACCCGGGCGGGGGGCAGCGGGGTTGCCTTGCGGGGCCGTCTCGGACCGCGCCCGTGTCCGCGCGCAGTCCGCGCGGCCGGGCGCGGGAGAGAAGAGCGGCGACGCGGCGGTAGGCGGTTTATGCCGATCCCGCCGCGGAGACCGCGTGCCCCGCGAAAACAGGCCGCTGCCCCCAGGGCGTGAGAAGGCCTCAGTCGCCCTTGCGGAGGGCCAAGAGTGCCTGCCGGACGAAGTGAAGTGTCATTTCCTTGCGCCAGCGGACACCGAAATCGGTGTTGTCCACCGGCTTGGCGAGCGGATAGGCGAGCCGGGCGGCCTCCTCGATCGACTCGTCGGTCAGCGGCCGGCCGACGAGGGCGGCCTGGGCGCCTTCCGCCTCGACCGGGGCCATCGAGACAGCGCCGAGCCACAGGCGGGCTTCGGCCACCACCCCCTTTTCGAGGCGGGCGCAGGCGGCCACGCCGAGGACCGGGAAGTCGAACGCCTCGCGGCGGCGGAGCTTCCGGTAGGCCGAGCGGAGTCGCGCGGCGCCCGGGGGCAGGGTGATCCCGGTGAGGATCTCGTCGGCCCGCTTCGCCAGGTAGCGGATGCCGTCGCGATGGTAGAAGTCCCGGGCCTCGATCGTCCGCTCCCCTTTCCTGCCGGCCAGGTGGAAGCGTGCGCCGTAGGCGCACAGGACGGGGGCAGTGTCGCTCGAGTTCACCGCGAGGCAGATGTCGCTCCCGGGGGCCACCCAGCAGATCTCGCCGTCGCACTTCATGCAGAAGTTGATCGCGCGGCGCCACTCGTAGTTCTGGT
>Ga0070694_100001652_pt1 | contig 13112 bp, 8 predicted proteins | sample KBSK1251metaG_FD_65470 | JGI IMG/M metagenome (GOLD analysis project Ga0070694, IMG submission 65470) | Corn, switchgrass and miscanthus rhizosphere microbial communities from Kellogg Biological Station, Michigan, USA - KBS K1-25-1 metaG | ecosystem: Host-associated > Plants > Roots >... | reverse complement strand
CATGCCCTCGGTTTCGGCCACGATCCGGCCGTCGTAATACACGCGATCGCCGTCCAGAAGCAGCAGGAAGGCGTTCTCGAGATCCTCGGCGTAGACCGACAGGCTGTGCCGCGTGAGCAGCCGCTCGAGCGCATCGCGCCGGTAGATGGCGATCCCCGACGTAATCGTCATGTCCCCGAGCGACTTGCGGCCGAGCGCAAACGAAAAGCAGTACTCGAGCTGCTGGAATCGCGACAGCGGACCGTCGGCCCGGACCGCGATGCGCGGACAGAGCGCGCCCATGCCGGTCCGCTGAAACTGGAATACGACGGTCTCGAATTCCGTCGCGGAGTTCACGATGCGGACGTCCGGGTCGACGACCACGATCGAGTCGATCGATTCCGGAAGCGTCGCCAGCAGCGCCTTGATCGCGCCGGGTTTTTTCTGGTTGCGCGCGCCCCGCATACAGGGGACGCCGGATGCCTGCAGCCGCTCCCAGGTATCGTCGGTCGACGCGTCGTCGATGATCCACAGGTGCCCGCGATAGGGCGCCATGTTGTCGAGGAACCGATCGAGCGACGCGCGATCCAGATTGTGGATGGACGCCACGATGGCGTACGGGCGGAGATGGAGGCGCGATTCGTACGGCGTGAAGGTCCCGATGTCGAGCGGTACCGACGTCGGCGCAATCGCCCGAGTGTCGCCAGGGAGCGTATGTTCGCGCCGCAGGTACAGACGCAGCAGCACGTCGAAGAGATCGACGAAGAACGCGATCGTCGCGAGCAGGTAGATGCCGAGGTTGAACTGGGCGAACACGGGACTCACACCACGCGTTGGGCGGCGACTGGCAGCGCCGGCCGGAGCACCCGGATGGCGGACGCGGGCAGACGATTGACGAGCGCGCGCATGACGGCTTCGCGAGGAGGCATGTCGCACCCGTACCGTTCCAGCACGGGTCCTGCGCTCAGCGTCCACAGCAGCGATCGGACGCGGGACGGCAGGTGCGTGGAGGAGTCTGCGAGGGTGCGAAGGAGTTCGTCGAACACCGATTCGATCTCGAGGATCGCGCTGCGGGCATCGGCGTCGACGGGCAGGATCTTGGTGGCCTGCTCCCAGGACGCCGTCGTGCCGGCGATGTGACGCCGCTCGTAGATCGTCGATGGACGGAGCGTGGGATCATTTGCCATCGCCGCACCCGAGAACGGAATCACGTACGGATACATCCCGACTTCACAGCCGGCCACCGTCCACTTGAACGCCTGCCGCACGTTTTCCGCGATGTCGCCGACGTGGCACCGCGGCGAGCTCAGGATCATGTCGAGAAACGGCGTGATCCCGACGCTCAACGCGTCCGCCAGGACCGGTTCGATGAACGGGTGAATCTGCGCCTTGTTGAACTCCCGCAGGATGTTGAGCGAGAAGCTCTCGACGCCGAAGCCGAGCACGCGGAAGCCCGCGCGGCGCATCGCGCGGAGTCGCTCCGGTGTCATGGCGTCGATCCGATTGGTGCTGATGAACTGGAGGCCGGGCGGAATCCGTCCGTCCGCCTTCGCGGTGGCGATCGCCTCGCACAGCGGGAGGACTCGATCGTCGTTTCGAAAGACGAAGATGTCGTCCTGGAAGATGACCGTCCGGACGTCGGGCTGCACGTTCACGATCCGCTCGATCATCTCGACGCACTCGGCCGCGTCGAGACGCGCGATCTTCGCCGTGCTGCCCTGCGCCTCGTTGAGGAAGTTCGTCGAGGAGCAGAACGTGCATCGCATCGGGCAGTAGTTCAGGGTGATGAGCCGGACGGAACGAATCTCGGCGAGCCGCGCCTCGCGGTCGGCTTTCATCGGCAGGCTGCCGATCCGGCAGCGGTGCTCGAGGCGATCCCAGTACATCCGGTACGGCATCCGCTCGAACGGAATCTGAAAGATCGAGTCCCGCAGTTCGTCGCGGCCGAGCGCGTGCGCGGGCAGCCGCCGGACGCTTCCGTCAGCCGTCCGCCACGCCGTTCCGGGAATCTCCTCGAGCGCGGCCCGCTGACGCAGGCGGGACGCAATCTCGAGCAGCGGCCGTTCGCCTTCGCCGAGGACGACGAGGTCGAACGGCGCGAGCGTGAGCATCGATTCAGGCCTGAAGGTCGCTTCCATGCCGCCGGCGATCAGCCGGACGTCGGGCTGAAGACGCTTGACGAGGTTCGCCAGGGCCAGGTCGTACTGCAGCGTCATGCCCGTCGTCGAGACGCCGACCACGTCCCAGCGCGACGACGCGATCAGCGAGGCGAGTGATTGTTCAGTGGGACCTGCGCAGCAGTTCGGATCGAACACGTCGGCGGCGATCCCGTGCTGGTGGAGAAATCCGGCGAGCCGCCAGACGCCGAGCGGAGGCGCGAGAAACGTGTACTCGCCGCCCATCGGATCGTACGGACCGATGAGCAGTATTCGAGGCTGCCGTCCCGCAGTGCCTCGAAGCGCGCCGAACGGAATGAGTCCGCTGACCGTGGTCGCCATGTGATTCCATCGACGGGCGTTTCCGTCTTTCCTTGAGGCGGCTATCGGCCGTACGGAATGGTACAAATAGCCAGCGCGACGTGATGGTTTCGGGCCCTGTGCGTACCAGCACAGGTCGTCGTGTCACCCGCGCCCACAGGGAAATGGAAAGGGCACCACAGTGAGACAGTGTGGCGAGAAATGAGACGTCCGTCGGACGAATACTTACGGCGGACCGGCGGTGACCTACACCGCACCCACGCCGTCGAACGTTACCGTTCGCTCGCCAGAACGACGATGCTTCGTCCCTGGACCGGCCAGCGGTCCCGGATGTTCGACGCGGCGTCGTGGGGTTCGGGCATGTCGGCGGGACTGCCCGCGAACGTGTCGATGGCGATGCGCCAGCGTCCCGCGGGGACCTCGAAGGTCAGCGCCTCCCAGTACATGTTCATCATGACGTGCAGGTCGGCGGTTCCGTGGATGCCGGCGATCGTGCACGCGAGCGCGTGCCCGGACGGATCGTCGAATCCGGGGCTGTCGAGCGTCGTGCCGTGCCAGGCAATGTCGGCGCTCCCCCGTTCACCGATGACCCCGGTGTAGAAGGCCGGCTGCGACAGGGCCGGATGCGCCTTGCGGAACGCGATCAGCCGCTTCACGAAGCGCAGCATCTCTTCATGCGTCTTCGTCAACGTCCAGTCGAACCAGCTCGTCGCGTTGTTCTGGTTGTACGGGTTGTTGTTGCCGCCCTGCGTCCGGCGCACCTCGTCGCCCGCCAGGAGCATCGGCACGCCGCGCGAGAGCAGGAGGATCGTCAGGAAGTTCTTGATCTGCCGCGTCCGCAGCGCCTCGATCGCCGGATCGCCGGTCGGTCCTTCGGCGCCGCAGTTCCAACTGAGGTTCTCGTCGATGCCGTCACGATTGCCCTCGCCGTTCGCGTGGTTGTGCTTCTCGTTGTAGGACACGAGATCGTTGAGGGTGAATCCGTCGTGGACGGTCACGAAGTTGATGCTGTTCACCGGCGTTTGACCGCGGGCCTCGTAAATGTCCGCGCTGCCCCCCAGGCGCGCGGCAATCGCGCCCGTCACCCCCGGGTCGCCCTTGACGAACCGCCGGACGTCGTCTCGATAGCGCCCGTTCCATTCGGCCCATCGGTCGCCCGGAAAGTGGCCGACCTGGTACAGGCCGGCCGCATCCCACGCCTCGGCGATCATCTTCGTGTCGGCCAGCGCGTCGTCGAGCTCGATCTGCCAGATGACCGGCGGATGTACCAGCGGCGCGCCGTCTTCGCCGCGCGCGAGAATCGACCCTTCGTCGAAGCGGAAGCCGTCGACGTGCATCTCCCTCACCCAGTACCGCAGGCAATCGACGATCAGCTTCTGGGGCAGCGGATGGTTGGCGTTCACCGTGTTGCCGCAGGCGCTGTAGTTCAGGTACTTTGCGCGGTTTGCCGGATCGAGGAGGTAGAACGTGCGATTGTCGATGCCGCGAAACGACTGCGTGGGGCCGTTCTCGTCGCCTTCGTCGGTGTGGTTGAACACCACGTCGAGAATGACCTCGATGCCCGCCTTGTGGAGCGCCTTGACGAGATCCCGGAACTCGTTCAGGTGCGCGATGCCATCGCGCGTGACGGCGTAGCCGGAGTGCGGCGCGAAGAAGCCGATGGTGCTGTAGCCCCAGTAGTTGCCGATCGGCTCGCCTGCCGGGTTCAGCGTGAGGGCCGAATCGTCGAACTCGAAGACCGGCAGCAGCTCCACCGCGGTGACGCCGAGCGACCGCAGATACGGAATCTTTTCAATCAGGCCGGCAAACGTGCCTGGATGGCCGGCGCCGGAGCTGGGTGAGCGGGTCATCCCGCCGACGTGCGCCTCGTACACGATCGACTCGTGCATCGGCCGGTTCAGCGGCCGATCGCCCTCCCAGTCGTACCTGGCGGGATCGGTGACCACGCACCGCAGCGACGTCGCGATGTTGTCGCGCGGTCCCATCGCGTCGGCGCGCCGCCAGAGCTGCCGGCTGATGCCGCGCGCGTACGGACTGATCAGCACCTTGTTGGGATTGAACCGGTGGCCCACCGCGGGGTCGTTCGGTCCATCGACGCGAAACGCGTAGTGCATCCCCGGGCCGCACCCTTGCACGAAGACGTGCCAGAAGTGAAACGTCTTGTTCGTGAACGGATCGAAGCGCACGATCTGCATCGGTTCGACCGCGCCCGGGGCGTCGAACAGGAGCAGCGCGACCTCCGTCGCCGATTCGGAGAACAGCGAGAAGTTCACGCCGGCTCGAGAGATCGTGATGCCGGGCGGATGCGCGCACCCCGGCGCCGTTTTGAACGTCGGCATGGGAGAGAACGTTACTGCGGGTCGGCGGAAACAGGGTTCACGCCAGACCCGCAGTCGTGAAGCGCTCGACCGTCGCTACTGAGTGCCGCCCTTTCCGACGAATCGGAGGAATTCGCTCCAGGGCACGACCCGTCCGTGGAGCGGCGCGATTCGGTCGACGGGAAGCTTCAGCCTCGTGACGTTGTTATAGAGACTCATCGACGCAGCGCTTGGCATTGCCGGCGGCGGCGTATTGGGCGCCGGCGGGTTGAACAGGTCGGCCTCGACGAGGACCCGCTCCGCCGGCAGGTAGGCCATCAGCATGCCCGTCGCATGCGGATTGCCCTCGACGAGGTAGAGGTCCATGATCTTCTTGCCGTCGCTGATCGTGTACTTGTCGTTCTGCACCGCCTCCAGGACGAACGTTTCCTGGAACTCGTCCGGCGGATACAACGACAGCCGATCCGGCTCCAGCGTCCGCGGCGCCAGGTCCATCACGCTGTAGTAGTAATACGGGACGATATCGCGATGCGCGATCGGGATCGCGCCTTCGTGCACGTAGGTGCGCAGGCCGCCCGCGTGGTCGAAGTGGTGATGCGTGCTGACCACGTACTTAATCGGCTTGTTCGGAAACAGCCGGTGTACTTCGGCGATGACGGCGAGCGACCGCGCCTCGTTGAGCGGCGCCTCGACGACCGTCACGAAGTCGGCGAACTCCACCGCGAGGCTGTTGTGCGTGCCGCCGGCCAGATGGTACACGCCGTCGGCGAGCCGCTGCGCCTCGACGCGCACGGGCGGCACCGTCGCGTTCTGCGCGGCTGCCGGAACGGTGATCGCGTCGCCGCACGCGTTGGGCTGGACGGCGCTGATCGTGATGCCGAACGAGTTGTGCCCGCCGTCGGGGACGCCGAAGAAGCCCTGCGGCCGCAGCTCGTGGTCCCAGTTCGAGTGGTGGTGGAAGTTGGACGGGAACCAGACGCTGCCGTACTGCTTGTAGTTGCCGTACGTCTTCTCCTCCACCGTGTCGCCCAGCATCGGCGTGGGGACGAAGGTCTGCACCCGCACGACGCGGTTGTTCTCCCGCTCGATCGATCCCTGGATGCGGAACTTGCCCATCGTGTAGGCGAGGATGTTGCGCCGCTCGCCTCCGCCTTCATTCCGTTCGAAGCCGACGAGGTCCCGCGCGGCCATCGCGCCCTTGAGGAACCCGTGCGGATCGAGCCAGATCTCCAGCTGCCGTACTTCGGCGGCCGCGGGCTGCGGATTGACGTCGGCGCCGTTGAGATTCCAGGCCGTGTTGCCGCTCACGAGCGCGACGGTCTGCTGGTCGCCCTGGATGGGAATGCCGCCGCCGCCCCGCCGCGGGTAGTTGCCCTGGCGACGCGTCTGCTCCTCGCGCATCGCCTTCGCCTCGTAGTTGATGGTGCGCGAGAAGTTGGCGAGCTCGACTTTCGGCCAGTCGTCGCCCGGCGAGAACCCCTGTCCGACGATGCCGACGTATCCGCCCGTGCCCGAGTAGGTGATGCACCGCAGGGTGTCGGTGCCCATCGCCCGGACGGCGGCCTGCAACATGGCCTTCGCATCCTGGGCAGCTGCTGTCCCGCCGAGCAGCGGGGTCAGGAACAGGAAGATCCAGACTGTCTTTCTCATATGCACTCCCGTCGTCTCCGTCGTTTAGAGCGTTGGCCTTGATCGGGTTGGCGAAGTTTACGCGATTGGTGCCCTCGTGATCGGGGTGACGCGTATCGACGAGGATGATTTCGAGTCGACCGGAACGACGTATGTAGTTGCGGGTAGACGATCTAGCAGACCCCGTGGACTGTCAAGCGCCGTTTCGCGGCGTCGGTTGGCGCCACGAAATCTTGTTTACGGGCCTGAGTCTCTGCTGTAGGATTCGCCCGATACGACGCTTTCTCTCCACTTTGTTGCTGAGGCGGCCACGTGCGGGTTTCCTGACGAGGTAAGCGCTTTATGACTATCCAGCAGCAAACGCCACCAGAACCCATCAACCCCTCGCGCCGCACCTTCATCAAGATGGTGATCGCCAGCGGCGCGGCCGTCTCCGCTTCCGCGTACTTGTTCCGCGGCCCGGCGCTGCTGGGCCAAGGGTCGCTCCCCGGCGCGGTCGAACGCCTGATGACGCTGAACGTCAACGGGCAGATGCGCCGCGTGGACGTGATGAAGCAGGAAACGCTCGCGATGACCCTGCGCTACAAGCTTGGTCTCACCGGGACGAAGCTGGGGTGCGACAGGTCCGAGTGCGGCGCCTGCACCGTCCTCATCGACGATGTGCCGCATTACTCGTGCTCGATCCTCACGCACACCGTCCGCGACCGGAAGATTCTGACCATCGAGGGCCTCGAGCGCCCGGACGGCACGCTGCACCCGGTGCAGCAGGCGGTGCTCGACGAGCAGGGATTCCAGTGCGCGTTCTGCATGTCGGGGTTCATCATGTCGACGGTCGGGTTCCTCAAGACGAACCCGAAGCCGACGCGCGAGGAGCTGGCGCACGGCATCTCCGGCAACCTGTGCCGCTGCGCCGACTACGACAAGATCCTCCGCTCGATGATGCGCGCCGCCGCGTACACGCAGACGACTACGACGTGAGCGGTTAAATCCCAAAACCCAAATCCCAAATCCCAATTTTCGTGGTCGCGGTATTGGAGGGTTGGTGATCGGGACTTGAGATTTGGCCTTGGGATTTGACCGTTGGGATTTGGACCTTGGGATTTGGGATTTGGGATTTATCTCTGGCCACGTAGAGGAGATGGGACATGGCAATAGTTCACGATGTAATGCCCGTCTTCGAGCTGTTTCAGCCGACGACCGTCGAAGACACGCTCGCGCTGCTGGATCAATACGACACGGATGCGTGGGTGCTGGCCGGCGGCCTCGACACCTTCGACTGGTTCAAGGACCGCAACAAGCGGCGGAAGGTGGTCGTCGATCTCAGCGGCGTCCCGACCCTGCGGGGCGTGAAGAAGGCCGCTGACGGCGGCCTCGAGATCGGCGCGGCGACCACGCTCACCGACCTGGCCAACGATGCGGGCATCAAGGAGAGCTTCAAGCTGCTGTCGCAGGCAGCCGGCCTGGTCGCGTCGCCGCAGATCCGGAACCAGGGCACGCTCGGCGGCAATATCTCGCAGGACACGCGCTGCTGGTACTACCGCTCGGGGTGGACCTGCTACCGCGCCGGCGGCAACATCTGCTACGCCGACACGCCGACGGCGATCAACCGCGAGCACGCCCTCTTCGACGCGAACCGCTGCGTGGCGGTGAACCCGTCGGACACGGCGCCGGCGCTCATCGCCCTCGACGCCAGGATGGTGATTCGCTCCATGGACGGCGAGCGCGAGGTCAGCGCCGAGGACTACTTCATCGGCCCGTCCACCGACATCACGCGGATGACGGTGCTGCGGCCCAGCGAGCTGCTGACGGCGATTCGCGTGCCCGCCACCTGGGCGAACGCGGAGTTCTACTTCGAGAAAATCCGCGAGCGCCAGGTGTGGGACTTCCCGCTGGTGAACGTCGCGTCGGCGATGAAAGTCTCGGGCGGCACGATTCAGAGCTCGCGCATCGTCGTCAACGCGGTGGCGGCGCGCCCGCTGCGGATGCGGTCGGTGGAAGACGCCATCGCGGGCAAGCCGCGGAACGAGCAGACAGCGGCCATGGCGGGTGACCTCGCGGTGCAGGGTGCCAAGCCGCTCGCGCACAACGGCTACAAGATTCCGCTCGTGCGGAACCTCGTGAAACGGGCCATCAGGGGAGGGGCGCTCGCATGACGAACTTCCTGGTGCAGTGGGGCATCAACCCCTGGGGCGAGGACACGCTCCTCCACGCGCAGTGGGGTCTCGTCTACGTCGCGTTGGCGTTCGGTCTCGGCTTCATGGTGGCGCACACGCTCTTCGTGAAGTTCTGGCCCAAGCCGGCGGGACCTGTGACCGCGCCGTCGAACGAAGCGGCTGCGGCCAGAGTGCCCGCGCGCGTGCCGCGGCATTCGCTTGCGGCTCGCACGTTCCACTGGATCATGGCGGCGTCGATGCTGACGCTGCTCGGCACCGCGTCGGCGCCGGTCCTCGGCCTCCAGTTCAACTGGGTCGAGATCCACTGGATTGCCGGTCTCGTGCTGACCGTGTCGATCCTCTACCACATCATCCACGCGAGCTTCTGGCTGGACTTCTGGTCGATCTGGCTGAACAAGGAAGATGCGCGCGAGGCGATCACGCGACTCAAGCGGGCGATGGGTCAGAGCGCGCCGGCGCCGCGCAAGGCCGCGAAATATCCGTGGGACAACAAGATGTATCACACGGCGATCGTGCTCACCGCGCTCGCCACCGTGCCGACGGGGCTGTTCATGATGAACCGCGTGGAGACGCCGCTGTTCACCAGGAATCCGTATCTGTTCGGCGACACCACGTGGGGCCTGATGTACGTCCTCCACGGGCTGTCGGGCATCGGGCTGGTCGGATTGACGATCGCGCACATTTACTTCGCCATCCGGCCGGAGAAGCAGTGGATTACCAAGGGCATGATCTTCGGCGACATCAGCCGCGAGGAATTTCTCCATCATCACGATCCGGACCGCTGGATCGTCGCGGCGAAGGCGCACGGCGGCGCCGACCAGCAGCACCTGTGACCCATGACGCGTGACGAGCTCAAGAACCGCTGCGACAGGATCGAGGAGTGCTACGAGTTCATGCTGGCGTACGCCGCGCAGGGCCTGCGCGCCGAGCCGGGCGGCGGCAGCGGCTCGCAGGTTCGGACGCTGCTGACCAAGTGCGACTCGGCGCTCGACGGGCTCGGCGACGTGCTCGCGCAGATCGTGCGGAGCGAACGGCTCCAGCCCGCGGAGAAGTACGAGGCGTTCATTGCGGTGCTGAACCGCGACGCGAGCGACGCCCGCGCGGCGGTCGGCCTCGTGCTCGCGCAGCCCTCGATCAGCTCGCAGCTGATCGACAACCTGAACGCGTCGATCCACGTTCGCGCGCTCCTCACGGATTTGTTTCTCATCGACGAGATCGTCCGGACGGAAAGCGTTGGCAGCACCCCTCTCGTGGAGTAGAGAGCTTCTGTACGAGGTGTGAGCAATGGCTGACAAGAAACTGGTCGGACAGAACTACACGACGCCCGATCTCCGGGCGAAGGTGACCGGCCGCTCGAAATACGCGGAGGACTTCCGCGCCGAGGGGATGCTGTTCGCCAAGCTCCTCCTCAGCCCGTTCCCGCACGCGCGCGTCCGGAGCATCGACGCGAGCGCCGCGCTCGCCATGCCGGGGGTTCGAGCGATCGTCACCGCCGACGACGTGCCGGGGCCGAAGGATCAGGTCAGCGACGCGGGCGTGCTCATACGAGCCAATCCGAGGAGCGAGAAGGCGCTGACCAACGAGCCGCTCTACCAGGGCGAGCCGGTGCTCGCCGTGGCGGCCGTCGACGAGCTCGCCGCGGCCGAAGCCATCGAACGGATCAAGATCAAATGGGAGCGGCTCCCGCACAGCGTCGATCCGGTGGCGTCGCTGCTGCCGGGCGCGATGAACCCGCGCGTCGAGGGGAACGTCTGGATCCGTCCCACCGCGCCGCCGGGACAGCCGGCTCCGATCCCCGAAATCATCGATCTGAAATGGACCGGTGCCGAGGCAGAGGAGTACCGAGCCGGGCGCCTGCCGATGGGCAAGGACACCGACCCGAGCTGGTCCTACGGCGACCTCGAGGCCGGCTTCAAGAAGGCCGACCTCGTCCTCGACGAGACGTTCGTCACGCCGAACACCAGCCACCAGTGCCTCGAGAGCCGCACGTCGATGGCCTACTGGCAGAACGGCAAGCTGTTCATCCACCTCTCCACGCAGAGCACCATTCAGACGGTGATGTCGGTGGTGCGCTGGCTCGACATGAAGCCGGAAGACGTCGTGCTCATCAGCGAGTACTGCGGCGGCGGCTATGGCAGCAAGGGCACGGGATCGGTCACGGACATCATCCCGGCGCTCCTCGCCAAGAAGACCGGCACGCCGGTGCAGATGCGCGTCAGCCGCGAGGAAGAGCACTCCATCGGCGGCGCGCGCCCCGCCGTGCACGGGCGCATGAAGATCGGGCTCACCAAGGACGGCCGCATCACCGCGCTCGACATGTTCACGGTCGTCGAAGGCGGGGCGTACGGACCGGGCAACGACGGCAATACGGCCAGCCGCTTCGCCTCGCTCCTGTACCAGCCCGAGGCGATGCGGTGGCGCGGCGTGACCGCGATCACCAACACGCCGCCGCGCCGCGCGCAGAGCCAGCCGGGCGGGATGCAGGGCATCGTGCTGATGGAACCGGTCGTCGCCAAGGCGGCGCGCAAGCTCGGGATCGATCAGGTCGAAATCCGGAAGATCAACGGGCCGGCGGGCAAGGCGAAGTTCGGCCCGGCTGACGCCCGCGGCAACCGGACGTATTCGACCAGCTGCTTCGTCAAGGAAGCGCTCGACAAGGGCGCGCAGATGTTCAAGTGGGAGGAGCGCAAGGCGCGCAGCGGCGTGCGCGAGGGCTCGAAGGTCCGCGGCAGCGGCGTCGCGATCAGCGCGTACAACGCGGGCTCGGTCGGCTTCGACGGCCTCTTCATCCTCAAGCCGGACGGGAAGATGTACATCCAGACCGGCATCGGCAACCTGGGCACCGAGTCGTTCAGCGACTGTCAGCGCGTGGCCGCCGAGATGATGGGCATGCCCTGGGAGAAGGTCGTGCTCACCTGGGGCGACACGTCCCGGAACCTGCCGTGGAGCTGCGTCTCCGGCGGCAGCCAGACGACGCACGCGATGACGCGCGCGGCACACGCGACGGCGACCGACGGCATCAAGAAGCTGCAGCAGCTCGCGGCGAAGGATCTCGGGGGCCGGCCCGAGGACTACGTCGTCGCCAACGAGCGGGTCGCGCGCCGCGGCGGCGGCGCCGGGATGACGTTCGCACACGCGGCGCAGCGGGCGATCGAGCTCGGGGGCGCGTACGACGGCCACGAGGTGCCGAACGATGTCAACGCCTTCACCAAGCGGTCGGCGGCGGCGCTGGCCGGGCAGGGGTTGATGGCGGTCGCGAAGGACAACTACAAGCGCGACGGCACGTCGCTCTCGTTCGTCGCGGCGTTCGCCGAGGTGGAAATGGATGTCGAGACCGGCGTGTACCGCATCCTCGACTATCTCTGTGTGGCCGACGTCGGGACCGTCATCCACCCGAACTCGCTTGGCGGTCAGGTGCTCGGACGCTCGATCCTCGGCATCGGGCACGCGCTCGGCCAGCGGTGGGTCTACGACCAGCGCTATGGCGTGGCGCTGGCGCGGCGGTTCTACCAGAACAAGCCGCCGACGATTCTCGACGTGCCGGCGCACATGGACTGGGCGGCCGTCGAGCTTCCGGATCCGGAGACGCCGGTCGGCGCGCGCGGCATCGGCGAGCCGCCGGTCGCCGCCGGCTGCTGCGCCGTGCTGAACGCGATTTCAGCCGCGGTGGGCGACGAGGTGTTCGTGCGCGCGCCCGTGACGCTCGACAACATCGTCACCGCGCTGGAAATGGGCCATCCGACGCAGGCCCGTCTGACCGCGAACGTGTGATCACCGAGGGCCGCCTATAAGGCGGCCCCCACGCTTCTCTGTTGCCCCCACGCCTAAAGGCGGCCCCCACGCTTCTCTGTCGTAGGGGCCGGCTTCAGCCGGCCCGTTCACAACGAACGTAGAGGCGGACCTTCAGGTCCGCCTGGCGGTACGTAGAGGCGGACCTTCAGGTCCGCCCTTTTTCGTCAGAACTCGACCTGCCCGCTGAACTTCAGCAGCCGGCCGCCCATGATCTCGTACGGCGCCAGCCAGTTGCCGCCGTATCCCGCGTTCATCGAGAGAATCGACGCCCCGTTCAGCATGTTGTAGATGTCGAAGTTGCCGCGCAGCGTGGTGCCGCCCAGCCGCACGCGCCTGGTAATGCGCAGGTCCAGCTGGCTGAGCCTGGATTCGTAGTTCGCCGTCGGATCGAGCAGCTCGAGGTTCATGTTCGCGTTGCAGGTGGCGGCCCCGCGGCACTGCGCCAGGTCGCGGCCGAGCGATGTCCGCACCACCGCGTTGCTGGTCGGGTTGGTCGCGGTGACGGGGATGCCCGGGATGTTCTGGAACGTCGCGCTCGTCTGCAGGTCCCACGGCAGCGGGTAGACGACCAGGAACTTGATCTGCGTCCCCGCCGACCACGGCCGCTCGTTGCGGCAGCTGCCGGCCGCCGTCCACGAGGTCGCCCCGCCCGCGGCCTGCGTGATCGAGTCGGTCCCCTGCAGCGCCTCGGGAACCTTGGCGATCACGTCGCACGCGTCGTACACCGTGCGGCCGACGCTCAG
>Ga0070694_100001649_pt1 | contig 13118 bp, 11 predicted proteins | sample KBSK1251metaG_FD_65470 | JGI IMG/M metagenome (GOLD analysis project Ga0070694, IMG submission 65470) | Corn, switchgrass and miscanthus rhizosphere microbial communities from Kellogg Biological Station, Michigan, USA - KBS K1-25-1 metaG | ecosystem: Host-associated > Plants > Roots >... | reverse complement strand
CGTACCAGGATCTTCGATCCACTCGGTATGCGCGCGACGGTGATGCACGTCGAGGGATCGGATACGGTCCCGAGCCGCGCGTACGGCTACTCGCCGCGCGGCGGCGCGTTCGTGCAGACTGACCAGAGCGTCACCAGCGCGACGCTTGGCGACGGCGGCATCTACGCGAACGTGGACGATATGGTGCGCTGGGACGCGGCGCTCGCGGGCGCGGCGCTGGTGGATTCGGCGACGCTCGAGCTCGCGACGACCCCGCCGCCGTTGCCCGCCGGCGCGAAGACGGAGTACGGTTTCGGGTGGTTCGTGGACAGCTATCGCGGCGAGAAACGCTGGCGCCACACGGGGGAGACGAGCGGGTTCCGGAACGCGATTCTGCGGTTCCCGCGGCGGCGGCTGACGATCGTCATTCTCACCAATCGGTCGAGCGGCGAGCCCCTGGCGATCGCGGAGCGCATCGCCGACCGGCTGCTGTTTCGCTAGCGCTCGATCCGGTAGCCGAAGGTCCGGACAGTGACGATGTGGCGGGGGTTCGCGGGATCATGCTCGAGCTTGCGCCGCAACATCGCGACGTGCGTGTCCACGGTCCGGCTCAACACGTCTTCGGCGTAGCCCCACACCTCGCGCAACAGCTCGATCCGGCTGGCCACGCGCCCGCCTCGCTTGAGGAGCGCCACCAGCAGCGCGTACTCCTTGGGCCGCAGCTCCGCCGGCTTCCCGGCGCGGCGCACTTGATGGCGGGCGAAGTCGACCGTCACGTCGCCGAATCCGCGGAGCGCGGGATCGGCCGACCCGGCGCCTTCGCGCCTGATCCAATCGAGGAAGTCGGCCGCACGTCTGACCGTCCCGATGATGCGCTCGTCATCGAACGGCTTGAGCAGATAATCGAACGCCTGGATCTCGAATGCGTGCACGGCGTGCTCGTCAAACGCGGTGACGAAGATGATCGCCGGGGGCCGCTCGTGGCTCGCGGCCGCCGCCACGGCGAAACCGTCGAGATCGGGCATCTGGATGTCGAGAAAAACGAGATCCGGCGTCCCGCGGCGCAGCAGCTCGACCGCATCGCGGCCGTTGGCACACTCGTCGATCCGGCTGATCGTGCTGATTTGCTGCAGCACCCCGCGCAGCCGCCGCCGCGCCGGCGCTTCGTCGTCAACGATAATCGCGCGCATGGTCGGAGTACGGGATCTCGATCGTCGCCAGTGCGCCGCCGGGCGGCGGCGCGTTGGTCAGCTCGAAGCGATGCCGGGGGCCATACAGCTCGAACAGCCGCGCCCGCGTGTTCGCAATGCCGAGGCCGCCGCCGTTGCCGGCCTTGTGCTCGCTCTGTACGCCGGGACCGTTGTCGCGCACCGCAAGGTGCAGGCGGTCGCCCTCGCGGGTCGCGGCGATCTCGATTTCCGCGACGCGGCCGTTCGGCGCGACGCCGTGGCGGATGGCGTTTTCGACGAGGGGTTGCAGCATGAACGTCGGCACGACGGCGGCCGCCGCGCGCGGATCGACCCGAAACGTCACGCGCAACCGATCGCCGAAGCGGGCTTCTTGAATTGCGACATAGTGATCCAGCAGCTCGAGCTCCTGCTCCAGTGTGACGAGGGGACCGCGCTCGCGGTTAAACGATTGCCGCAGCAGCTCCGAGAGCCGCGTGATCATCCGGTTCGCCTGCTTGGGGTCTTCGAGGACGAACGCGGAGATCGTGTGCAGCGTGTTGAACAAAAAATGCGGCTGCAGCTGGCCGACGAGCGCATCGAGCCGCGCCTGCACGAGCTGCATTTCGAGACGCGTCGCGCGCCAGGCGTGGTACAGTCCCGCGACCATGGCGTAGACGAGCACGTTGAACGTCCACCAGATCGCGATCCCGTCCCACACCCCGGAGAAGAACGTGTGCGGGGTACGCCACAGCCCCAGCGCCCATTTGAGGCCGCCCTCGAAGCCGGCGCATGCGACCGCGGTGAGCAAGGCCATCGGCAGATGCGCAGCGATGAGCACCACCGGGCGGCGGATCCGCACCGCCCAGGCCGCGAACGCGCAGACCGGGGCCGTGAACAACGCCCACGTCCACCAGCCGGTGAGTTGCCACGCGAGAATCCACGACCAGGGACGCGGCGCGGTGTCGGGTGTGGTTTGGAAATGCATCTGGATCGAGAACAGCAGCGCGACCGCTGACCAAGCGCCGAAGACGATCAATGCCCGCTTCATCAGCCTCATTGTAGCATCTTATGGAAGCCCGGCGCGGCGCGCGGCGGCGTGTGTGGAGCACGGTCGTCAGAATCGTGTGAACTTCACAGAGCGGTAACGCGCGGCCTCTACGACCGTGAGCGCGCGGCGCGCAGATTCTCCGCCCGGAGGTTACCCATGCGCTCTCTGCTGCTCGCTGCTACGCTCCTGCTCACGTCCGCCGACCGGGCATCGGACCGCGATGCCCTGCTCGCCGCGGACCGGTCGCTTTCGGACAAGACTGCCGCGTCCGGAGTGCTGCAAGGCTTCGCGCCGGCGCTGACGGATGACGCCGCGTATCTGTATCCTGGCGCGCCGCTGCTGCGCGGCAGTAGTCAGATTCGGTCGTTTCTCGCGAGCACCGATTCCCTACTCAGGCCGACGTGGTCGCCGGCATTCGCCGATGTGTCCGCCGATGGTCGTCTGGGCTACACCTACGGTTGGACCCGGCTCGAGGGCGCGCGCGGCAAGTATCTCGCCTGTTGGAAGAAGACCGAGGGTGTATGGCGCTTGGCAGCATTCGCGCTCACTCGCCCTGTCGCGGTTCCCGAATCCCTGGTCCCCAACCCCCAGAATGCTCCGCTCAGCGCGCAGGTACGCGGCCGCGCCGACGCGGCCGAAGTGCGCCGCGCCGACTCGGCGTTCGCCGCGCTGTCAGTCGCCAGTGGGGCCAAGACGGCCTTCCTCGCGTTTGCCGCGGAGAATGCGATCTCATTCGGCGGCGGCGTGCAGATGAACGAAGGACGCGAAGCGATCGGCGCCGCGTTCAATGGTTTTCCAGCGGCTGCCGTGCTGGAATGGTGGCCCGTTGCTGCGCAGGTCGCGCCGTCCGGGGATCTTGGCTGCACGGTAGGCGAGGCGCGCATCGCGAGCCTCAAGAGCTACAGCAAGTATCTGACGATCTGGCGGCGGCAGCCGGATGGCGGCTGGAAGTTCGTTGCGGACGGCGGGAACCTCCGTCCCGCGCCGGCGAACTAGCGGTAGCCCGCCGCCTGAAGACTGAACAGCTCGGCGTAGAGCCCGCCGCGCGCGACCAGCTCGTCGTGCGTGCCGTCGTCTACCAGCTCGCCGCCTTTCAGGACGAGGATGCGATCGGCCATCCGCACGGTCGAAAAGCGGTGCGAGATCAAGACCGCGTTCCGCCCTTTGGTCAGCTCGGCGAACCGTAGGAAGACCTCGTACTCCGCGCGCGCGTCCAGCGCGGCGGTCGGTTCGTCGAGAATGAGAACCTGCGCGTCGCGCATGTAGGCGCGCGCGAGCGCCACCTTCTGCCACTCGCCGCCCGACAACTCGACGCCGTTGTCGAACCGCTTGCCGAGCATTTGGTCGTAGCCCTGGGGCACGCGCTGCACGACCGAATCGGCGAGGCTGCGCTGCGCCGCTTCACGGATGCGGGTGTCATCACCGAGCGCCTCGATCTGACTGATGCCGATGTTCTCGCGCAGGATGAAATCGTAGCGCACAAAATCCTGGAAGATGATGCCGATGTTCTTGCGGAGGCTTTCCAGATCGTAGTCGCGCAGGTCGACGCCGTCGAGTAACACCCGACCTTCGTCTGGATCGTACAGCCGGGCCAGCAGCTTCACCAATGTCGTTTTCCCCGCCCCGTTTTCTCCGACCAGCGCGATCCGCTCGTGCGGCTCGAACGCGAACGTGAGACCACGCACGGCCCAGCGCTCCGAACCTGGGTAGCGAAATCCCACGTTCTCGAATTGAAATCCCGAGGCAATCGGTCTGGGCACCGGGCGGGCGCCGGGCTTCGTCACGACGCTCGGCTGCACGTCGAAGAACGTGAACAGGTCGCTCAGATACAGGCTCTGTTCGTAAATCGATGAGAGTGAGATCAGGACACTCTGGATCAGGCTGCGGCTCTGACGGAACGAGCCGGCCAGGAAAGTCAGCGTGCCGATCGTGAAGTCGCCCATCACGGTGCGATAAATGATGACGGCGTACGCGCCGTAATAGCCCAGCGTCCCGATGGTGACGAGCAGCGTCGAGACCACGTTCCGCCGAATCGAAAGCTTCTTGTTCTCCTGATAAAACTTCTCGGACAAATCGGCGTAGCGCCCCACCAGAAAACCCGACAAGCCGAACAGTTTCGTTTCTTTCGCCGACTCGTCCGACGCACCCAAGTACCGCAAGTAATCGAGCAGCCGCCGCTCCGGCGTCCACTTGAACAGCAGCGAGTACCCGAGCGAGGCGTAATGCGCCTCGCCGAGGAACGCGGGGAGCACAGCGATCGTGAGGAGGAGCAGCAGCCACGGGAGCTGCACGAGCAGCACGCTCGCGAGCGCGACGAGTGTAATGAGATCCTGTGCCGTTCCAAGCAGCAGCGTGAACAGGCCGATGCGGCCAACCGTCTGCCGGCGCGCCCGCTCCAGGTGATCGTACACCTCGGCATTCTCGAATTGCGCGAGGTCGAGCGTGGCGGCGTGCCGCATGAGTCGCACGCTCAAGCGATTCGCGAACAGATCGCCGAGCAGGCTCTCGAGCAATGCGGAGAGTCTCGCGAGCCCTTCACCGACGACCGCGATGCCGAGCTCCAGACCAACGAGGAACGCGATGTGGCGCCAGTTCGGCTGTCCGCCCGCCTGGACGGTCGCGACGCCCGCGATGACCGCATCGATGATGAGTTTGCCGACCCAAAGCACCGCGACCGGGATGAACGACCGCATGATCCGCAGTAGCAGGATGGAAATGGTGTAGCCCCGGTGGGTCTGAAACACCAAGCGGATCAACGGGGGGACGTACTGCAGGGCGGAGAGCTGCTCGCGGAACGAGACCGCCGCGCTGGGGCGGGCGCCGCGCGCCGCGCGGGCCGCGCGATACATACGCCGTTTGCCCATGGGCATTAACTTCGCTTAGACCGGGACGTCAGACCAGGCGCATGCCGCTATCCGTAATTACCGCCCTCTGTTTATTGACCGCGCAGATGCCTGCCGGCAGCCCTGGCACCCTCACCGCGCGCGATTCGGCGTTTCATGCCTTGAATCGGCTGGCGTACGGCGCGCGCCCCGGCGAAGCCGACAGCGTCGCCCGGGCCGGCGTGATGCGCTGGATCGAGCACCAGCTCGATCCGGATCGCATTTCGGACGCCCACCTGGCGGCGCGCGAGCGCGAATTCAAGATCCTCGACTACGATCGAGGTGACCTGGCCGAGCGTTACCGCGACGCCCAGCGCGAGCGGCAGCGTATGCAACGCGAAATGGCGGACTCGTACCCCCTCTCCGATCGGAGAGGGGGCCAGGGGGTGAGGCCGGAGGCGCGGCCCATGCAAGAGTTCCGTGAGCTCGGCGGCGAGCTGCAGCAGCTCGCGCTCGTCCGCGCGGCCGTCTCGGAGCGACAGCTGCGTGAAGTGATGGTCGATTTCTGGACCAATCACTTCAACGTCTTTGTGGGCAAGGGAGCCGACCGGTTCCTGTTGCCGTCCTATATAGAGGAAACGATCCGGCCGCGCGCGCTGGGGCGTTTCGAAGACCTGCTCATCGCGACGGCGCGCAGCCCCGCCATGCTCTTCTATCTGGATAACGCGCAGAGTGTGGCACCGGGCTCCGCGCCGCCGCGGCCAATGATGTCGCCGTTCCGCCGGCGGCGGTTCGGCATGAACGAGCTGCCGGAAGATCGCCCGCGCCGCCAGCCGACCGGCATCAACGAGAATTACGCCCGCGAGCTGATGGAGCTGCACACGCTCGGCGTGGACGGCGGGTACACGCAGCAGGACGTCATCAACGTCGCGCGCATTTTCACCGGATGGAGCATCGAGCGGCCGGATCGCGGCGCGGGATTCGTGTTCCACGATTGGGCGCACGATCAGGGAGACAAGATCGTGCTCGGGCAGAAATTCAAGCGCGACGGCGAGGACGAAGGAATCCGGCTCCTCAAGTTTCTCGCTAACCAGCACGCGACGATGCACCACGTGAGTGCAAAGCTGTGCGCGCGGTTCGTGGCGGACGAGCCGCCGGATGGCTGCGTGGATGCGGCGGTCGCGGCCTGGCAACAGACGCACGGCGACATTCGCGCGGTGCTGCGTGCGATCTTTACGTCGCCCGACTTCTGGGCACCGCAGGCCGTCCGCGCGAAGGTGAAAACGCCGTTCGAGTTCGTCGTGAGCGCCGTCCGCGCCGCGGGCATCGAGCCCGACGACACGCCGCGCCTCGCGCAGGTCGTCGCCAGGCTGGGCGAGCCGCTGTATCAGCAGCCCGCGCCCACCGGCTACGCCGAGACCGAGGCGCACTGGGTGAACAGCGGCGCCCTGCTCGCGCGTATGAATGCGGCCATGATGTTTGCGAAACAGTCTTCGAGCATTCCGGACTTCGACGACCACGCCCAGCTCGTGGACGCGATCGATCAGAAACTCCTCGCGGGCACGATGTCCGCGCACACCAAGAGCGTCATCCTCGAGCAGCTGACCGACATCAACGATCCCGCACAGGCGCGCACCATGGCTGTCGGACTCGCGTTGGGCGGCCCCGATTTCCAAAAACAATGACGATCTCGAGACGCGTGTTCGTGAAGGCGGGCGGCCTGACGCTAGTGAGCCTGGGCCTGGATCCCCTGTTTCTGGGGCGTGCTGCGTACGCCTTGCGCCGCCCCCTCGCCAGCTCCAGCCGCCCGATTCTGGTGTGCCTCTTCCAGCGCGGCGCCGTGGACGGCCTCAACATGATTGTGCCCCACGGCGAGGGCGCCTACTACCAGGAACGGCCGCGCATCGCGATTCCGGCGCAGGATGTGGTCGATCTCGACGGGCACTTCGGGCTACATCCGAGTCTGGCACCACTCAAGGAGCTGTGGGACAATAAGAGCCTCGCTGCGATTCACGCGATCGGGTCACCCGACTCGACACGCAGTCATTTCGACGCCCAGGACTACATGGAAACCGGCACCCCGGGCGTGAAGAGTACCGCGGACGGCTGGGCGAATCGGTACTGCCAGCACGATCAGGAGCATGCGAACACGCCGTTCCGGGCTGTTGCCTTCGGCCCGCAGCTCCCCCGCATTCTCGCGGGCACCGCACCGTCACTCGCGATCGACGACCTCCAGGCGTTCGGCCTGAAAGCGCCCCAGGAGGCGACACGCGATCGGTTGACGCGCGCGTTCGAGGAGCTGTACGACGGCGCGGGAACCGGCCTGTTGGCGTCTTCGTCGCGTGAAGGGTTCGAGGCGGTCCAGATGCTGAAGCGGGCCGATCCAACACAATACAAGCCCGCGAGCAACGCGGACTACCCGCCGGGCCGTTTAGGCAAGACGCTCCAGCAAATCGCGCAGCTGATCAAGGCGGATGTCGGGTTGGAGATCGCGTTCGCCGATTGCAGCGGTTGGGACACGCACGTGAACCAGGGCTCGAGCGAGGGCCAGCTTTCCACCCGCCTCCGCGAGCTGGGCCTCGCGCTCGCCGCGTTCGCCAAAGATCTCGGCGACCGGATGGGAAACATCGTCGTGCTCACGATGTCGGAATTCGGGCGAACCATCCGCGAGAACGGCAACAGCGGCACCGATCACGGCCACGCCACCGCCATGCTCGCGCTCGGCGGGCCAGTCAACGGCGGGCGCGTGCTCGGCCGCTGGCCGGGGCTCGGCGTCGAGCAACGCTTTGAGGGGCGTGACGTCGCGGTCACGACCGATTTCCGCGACCTGTTCGGCGAGATTCTCGCGCGCCACCTCGGTGCGACGGACCTGAGCGCCGTATTCCCGGGCTTTGCGCCCAGCCCCGCGCGGTTCCTGGGGGCGATTCGCGCCTAGGCGTTCGCGGCGGCGTCCAGCCTGATGACGCCGTCTCCCGCACCGTCCCGAATCGTCAGCCAGTCGGTACGGACGCGGTCCCACTCCTGAATCACCAGCCCCTGATCCTCGAACAGCGCCCGAATCTGACTCGGCCCGTATCCCGCGATCTCCTCGAGAATCGGCACGAGCACCGACAGCGCATCATCGCTGATGACCGTGCGCTTCGCGATCTGCGCGATCTCACGCGCTTCCGATGCGGCGATGGTGAAGCCATCGCCGCGATTGACGTGCAGCATCACTGGAATGTCCGACTGCCCGTCGCCGACGTACACGACCTGATCGCGTGGCACGGCGTGACGGGCCCGGATTTCCTCGACCGCGGCAACCTTGCCGTACCCGGCGGCGACACGCGCCAGCGAGCCGATCTGGCCGCCGTTCTCCAGGAACTGGAACCGCGTACCGACGATGTGATCGGCCGGGACGATCCCGTCCAGGGCTGACAGCACGACCTCTTCGGGTGCGGCCGAGATCACGTAGAAATCGAAGCGGTGCCCGTCGATACCCTGAGCGAGCATCCGGCTGAGGAGCTCGACGTTGCGCTTGAGCCGAACGCGCCGCCCGACCTCCAGCAGATCATCCTTGGTCACGCGGCGAAAATCGGGGTCGTGCGCGAGCAGGTATGCCAGCTCGGCGCCCTGTTGCACAAGATTCAGCTGCGAGAGCGCGGCGACGCGCTCGCGAAAAGTCGCGATTCCCAGCATCTCGCTCAGCACGATGCCGGAATCGTTGAAGCTCAACGTTTGATCGAAATCACTTGCCAGCAGGTAATGCCTCTTCATCACAGCTCCCTTCGTTGACGGCTCCGCAACAAAACGGCCCGCTCCAGTCTGGGGCGGGCCGTCTTGCGCGTTTGCGACTATTTCCATCGCGTTAGCTAGCGCCCGCCTCCCCAGGAAAGTTCCCGGTGTGGAGCAGATTCAAGTTGCAAGCGCATTTAGTCATGGTGCGCATGATACGTACGCGGGCAGTCGCGAGTCAACTGTTGCGCTGTCACAACCAAGTCACGGCTACGGCTTGGTGTTCTCTACGGCGGTGATTGGCAGCTCCAACCGTTCCGCTTTGCGCACGGCCGTGATCGTCGTCACGATGCCGATGCGCTCGCCGGTGAGCAAGCGATGGAGATCGTCGATGCTATGCACGGGCTCGCCGCTGAACGCAACGATGATATCTCCAGGCTGCAGGCCGGAACGCCCCGCGGGACTGCCGGTCTCGACTGTGGTGATCAAGACGCCGCTCGGTTGAATGAGCCGATGCGCGCGCACGGCCAGTCGTGGCAGCGCGACATTCTGACCGCCTACGCCGATGCGCGCGCGGCGCACGTGCCCACGGGCGATCAGCTGCCCGACGACGAGCTTCACGGTGTTTACCGCGACCGCGAAGCAGATGCCCTGCGCCGGCAAAATCACCGCCGTGTTGACGCCGATCACATTGCCACGCGAGTCGAGCAACGGCCCGCCCGAATTGCCGGGATTCAATGCGGCGTCGGTCTGGATCACGTTGTCGATCAAACGGCCAGAGACCGAGCGGAATGACCGGCCCAGCGCGCTGACGACGCCGGCCGTCACCGTACTCTGGAAGCCAAGCGGATTGCCGATCGCGATCACGACCTGCCCGACCCGCAGCGCGGCCGAGTCGCCGAGCGGCACAGCCACCAGCCGTGAGGCATCGACCCGCAGCACGGCCAGGTCGGTCTCGGGGTCGTCACCGACGAGCTCGGCATGGAGGCGCCGGCCGTCGGGGAACGCGACATCCGCCTTGCTCGCGTCGTGCGCGACGTGGCTGTTCGTGAGGATGAACCCGTCCGGCGTGAAGACGAAGCCCGACCCCTGCCCCTGCCCGCTGCGATCGCTACCGGCTCGTCCGCGGCGGCGGTGCTGCACTTCGACGCTGACGACGGCCGGGGCCGCGTTCTCGACCACACCGCTTACCGCGCGGGAATAGGCGTCCAGCAGATCGCCATCGATCGGAGCAGCCGTGGGGAGCGGCGACGGCAGCGAGACGGTGGGCTCCCCCTCCACCAACGTGAGATTCGTGCCCATGTCCCGAGAACGCAGTCCGGTTCCCGAACTCGTATATTCGAGACCGCATGCGAGATGCTCTCCAGGCGCTCCTTCGCGAAGCGAGCGATGCGAAACGCTCGGCGGAGTTTTGGGCCGCGGCCGCAGGCATCCTCAGCAACTGGGCCGCGGGCGCGCGGGTGTCGATTCGCTATCGCGGCGTCCACGAGGTCGGCTCGGTCAGCGCGGGAGCCGACGACCGCTCGGGGCGGAGCCTGACCGCCGAATGGCGCGATCCGGAAGGACGGCACGTCGAAGCCACGCTCTCGGGTGCGCCGGCGTCGCTGCCCGTTTCGGAGCTCGAAGCCGCCATCGAATTCGCGTCACGCCTGGCGGTGATGGTGGGCCGCCGCCCGGCACTCGAGCGCGAGCGTCGGCTCGGCAGCTTCGTGATCGAGCTGGCGCGGTGGCTGCTGGCGGCGCCGGAGACGCAGCTGCTGCTGCGGTACACGCTCCAGAGCCTGATGGAGCTTGTCGAAGCGCAGGGCGCCTTCGTGGCGCTCAAGCAGCCCGACGGCGAGCACATGCGGATCTCGCCCGCGCTCGGTGAGGCCGCAACGCTGGACGGCCTGACCCTGGGTCTCGAGTCCAGTACCACGGGACGCGTCGTGCGCACCGGCGAAGCGATTATGACGGCCGATCTCCGTACCGAACCCGATGCAAATCCCATCGCGACGGCCCTCGCCGAGGGTGTGCGGGCCGCATTGATCGCCCCGCTCCGGGTTTCTCAAGGGACCGTCGGCGCGGTGGGGCTGATGCGGTTTGAACGCGCCGACGGTTCCGCGCCACCGCCTTTCAGCTTGCATGACCTCCATTACGTCCAGGCAATCGCCGCCCACATCGCCGGTGGGATCGAGCTGTCTGATGCGGTCGCCGCGACGCGGGCGGCCGCCGATCGCGCGCACGCGATGGTGGACGCGAGTCCGCTGCCGATGGCACTGGTCGATACCGCCGGCGTCGTGCGGCAGCTGAACGAGGCGGCGATCCAAATCTTCGGCCTGGAATCGAAGGAAGCGGCGGTCGGGCTCCATCTCGAGAAGTTGGGTCTGTCGCCGAGCGGCACCTCCGTACGCTTGATGCTCGCTGGCCGTCAGGAGGGCGAGCCGTGGCACGGACGGGTGCTCGTCACCCGCGGTCACGGCGAAGGGGACCGCCGGATCTGCGACTGCACCGTGACGGATTTGCGCGGCCTGGGCTCGCAGGACTTGCTGGTCGCGCTCTATGACCGCACCGATGAGCTGCGGGCGCAGCGCGAACTGATCGCACGCGAAAAGCTCGCGACGGTCGGCGAAATCGCGTCCGGCGTCGCGCACGAGGTGAACAATCCGCTCGCCGCGATTCGCATGGAAGCCGAGCTCCTGGGGCGTTCGACCAGCGACTCAGAGGCCAGCACGGCCGCGGCCACGATCGTCCGCGAAGTCGACCGCGCCGCGCGCATTGTGCGAAGCCTGCTGCGGCTGGCGCGCCGCTCGGATATCACGCCGGTACGTATCCAGCTGAATGAGCTGGTGCGCGACGTCGCCGAAATCCGGCAGCGCGTGCTCCGCGCCGACAACATCGAGGTGCGCACGCGGATGGATCAGGGCGCGGAATCCGTCATCGGACTCGGTCAGGAATTGCAGCAGGTCGTCATCAACCTCGTAACCAATGCCGAGCATGCCGTGCGTGGGCGCCCGCACGCCGTGATCGAGCTGGCGACCGAGGCGCGTCAGGACTGGGTGCGTCTGACCGTGGAGGACTCCGGGCCGGGCGTGCCGCCTGAAGTACGTGGCAGGATCTTCGATCCGTTTTTCACGACAAAGAGTCCCGACGAAGGGTCGGGACTCGGGTTATCGATCTGTCAGCGTGTGGTGGCGGAGGTCGGCGGCAAGATCTGGCTCGAAGACTCCGCGACGCTCGGCGGGGCGAAGTTCGTAGTGGAACTGCCCGCCGCGCCGGTGCGCGATGATCTGATCGGCTAGGCCTCGAGGATTTGCCGGCGATATAACGCGAGCGCGGCCAACCCGTACACGCCGATTGCCAGGAGCAGCGCGCCGAGCGCCCAATGCGGACCCAGCTGCCAGATCCCGGCCGCGATGTAGCCGATACTGGCGACGAGCCCTAACCCCAGCACTTCCTTCCGCGCCATCAAGATGCCGAAGACATAGCCCCAGCTGAATCCGGCCAGGCCGAGGAAGATGACGGCGTTGGGGAAGATCTTGGTGGGATCGATCAGATTCAGTCCACCCGCGAACGCGCAAAACAAGCCGATAACGGTGTACGTTGCGAGGTGGAGCGCGAGCGGCAGGGGCAGGGTGCCCATACGATTGAAGGTCATGGCGGAAATTAGCTTTCTCTAGGACATGCAAGCAACCCGAACGTACCTGGAACTCAAGGAGCCCACGCAGTTCAAGGCCGCGCTGGGGGAGTTTCCCGACATCGCGATCGCGCGGCCCGCGCATCCCACGCCCGATCTCTACCGCACGTGCTATCGCACCGTGGGTGAGGCGTTCCATTGGTTCGACCGGTGGGACTGGACCGACGACGCGATCGCCGCGCATCTCGCCGATCCTCGGATTCAGCTGTTCGTCGCGAAACGACGCCAGGCCCTGGCGGGATGGTACGAGCTGCGGCGCGTGGCCGAGGACGACTCCGTGGAGATCGCGTACTTCGGGATCGTCGCGCAGGAATTCGGGCGCGGCTTCGGGAAGCATCTGCTGTCGTGCGCGGTGCGCGACGCCTGGGCGTTGCGGCCGCGCCGTGTCTGGCTGCACACCTGTACGCTCGATCATCCCAACGCGCTGCCGAATTACCTTGCGCGCGGGTTCACGCCTTATCGCACGGAAACGTACGAAGTAGATTCCCGCCCGTGAATTTCAATTTCCCCGTCCCCACCTTCCAGCTCACCCGCAAGCGCAAGTTCATCATTGCGGGGATCTTGGCGACGCCGATCCTGGTCTTCGCGCTGTATACGTGGTCCGCGCTACAGTGGAGCTATTCGGAAGGTGAACGAGCCGGATTCGTCCAGAAGTTCTCCAAGAAGGGGTGGCTCTGCAAAACATGGGAAGGCGAGCTGGCGATGGTGTC
>Ga0070694_100001647_pt1 | contig 13126 bp, 8 predicted proteins | sample KBSK1251metaG_FD_65470 | JGI IMG/M metagenome (GOLD analysis project Ga0070694, IMG submission 65470) | Corn, switchgrass and miscanthus rhizosphere microbial communities from Kellogg Biological Station, Michigan, USA - KBS K1-25-1 metaG | ecosystem: Host-associated > Plants > Roots >... | reverse complement strand
AAGCTACTGAGCAGCAAATTCTCCACCAATGAGACAGACGGTTGTGTCGTGAGCACGAGCAAGAAAGATATGAACTGCCCGGTACCGCCAATCACAGCAGAGCTGAAGGCATTATCGAGATACAGTTCGCGGTCTTTCTGGCTTTCGCCTAAAGACTCAACGCTGGGTGGATGTTGGTGAGCGGCGGCTTCTCTGGTTCCTTCCAAATATTCAATGGCACACTTATGACAGACCGGCATATCGAAGCTCCTTAGAACTTAGAGTGAGGGGTCGGATGTATTAGTTATAAACCGAACTGGGTATTTCTTCCAGGTTAATTTTTGACTCCTCCACAACTATCTATCACGCGGCTCTCGAATGCTCCGGCGAGAGAGCTAACTGTGATACGATTGGTGTCGGAAATTCTTAGCTCAATGCTTATGCCTTCATCACCGGATTTCATCGTCATCGGAAGCGGCATCGCCGGATTGCGTGCGGCGATTGAACTAGCGCGTGGTGGACGTGTCGCGGTACTGACCAAAGACCGCCTGGATGAATCGAACACCGAGTATGCGCAGGGCGGCGTGGCGGTGGCGCTCTCGGATGATGATCAGATCGAATTGCACGTTGAAGACACGCTCAAAGCGGGCGCGGGGTTGTGCGATGAAGCGGCGGTGCGCGTGCTGGTTGAAGAAGGGCCGCGCTACATCACCGAATTGATCGAGTGGGGCGCGGAGTTCGACCGCGAAGGCGGCGAGTTGGCTTTTACGCGTGAGGCTGCCCATTCGCGCCGCCGCATCCTGCACGCGCACGGCGATTCGACGGGCCGCGAGATCGTGCGCGCCTTACTCGCCCGCGCTAAGCAGGAGCCAAACATCGAATTCCTCGCGCACGCCGCCACGCTTGAATTGATGGTTGAAGATGGGCGATGCGTGGGCGTCAAATACATTGATCCAAATGAAAGCCTGCTGCGCGAGATGCGGGCGCGGGCGGTGGTGCTGGCCACGGGCGGCGCGGGTCAGATCTATTCGCAGACGACGAACCCGGATGTCGCTACGGGTGATGGAATGGCGATGGCTTACGCGGCCGGGGCGACGGTCTGCGATTTGGAGTTCGTGCAGTTTCATCCGACTGCATTATCTGCGCCTGATGCTCCTCGCTTTCTGCTTTCGGAGGCGATGCGTGGCGAAGGCGGGCGCTTGCGCAACGAACTCGGCGAAGCGTTTATGAGCCGCTACGATGAACGCGCTGAACTCGCGCCGCGCGATGTCGTCTCGCGCTCCATCGTCGCGGAGATGAAGCGTACAGGCACACGCTGGGTCTATCTGGACCTCACGCATCTCAAGAGCACGTATCTGCGCGACCGCTTCCCGCAAATTTTCCAGACCTGCCTGCGCTACGGCCTCGACATCACCAAAGATCAATTGCCAGTCAGCCCGGCGGCGCATTACGTCATGGGCGGCGCACGCACCGACACTTTCGGGCGAACAACGCTCACCCGGCTTTACGCGGCGGGCGAAGTGGCTTGCACGGGCGTTCACGGCGCGAATCGTTTGGCGAGCAATTCACTGCTCGAAGGTTTGGTCTTCGGCGCGCGTGCTGGTGCAGCGGCGCTCAGCGAGACAAGTCTATCGTCGCCTGTCGCAGACACTGAGCCAATCGCGATCACGCCCACAGATTGGACGCTTGATCAGCGGATGCGGCATCGTGTGCAAGAGTTGATGTGGCGGCGCGTCGGCATTATTCGCCACGGCGCGGAATTGAAATCTGCGCTGGAAGATCTGACGCGCTTAGCTGATGAAGAAATGAATACACGCACGCGCAACTTCGTCACGCTTGCAAGACTCATCACGCAGGCCGCGCTCTGGCGCGAAGAGAGTCGCGGCGGACATTACCGCGCAGACTTTCCTGAACGCGATGATGAATCTTGGCACGCTCATTCCATGCAGCACAAAGACTGCGTCATCGCGCCACTCGCTCGCGTCAGCGAGCATTGAAGTTGCGCCTATTTAGCCAACAACAAAACCGAAATCGGTCAAAATGGTATGACCTGAATTGTCATCTGACTGCGCGCCCTACGGCACCTGTGTCACGATTCTCTTGCTGGAAAGTGACTCTCTTTTGTCCTTTCTCTTACCTCTCACCACTTAACTTACTTTAACTGCATACGCCTCTCCTCTAATTTCCCAGCGCACTTGATGCTACAAGCATTCGGTCAGCAGTCATTCAATCTGACAGCTTGCCTGCTAACAATCGGAACGGTTCTTGCCAGACTGCCGAAGGTTTGCCGAAGCGCGACCAGGCGCCCCTCGCGGATTCGGAACCCGAAAGATGCCCTTTTGAGATTTGAGAGGAAGAACCATAATGGTCAAAGACACCGTCAAAGCACTCTTCGCCCTGTGCCTCCTACTGACGGCCATGTGCGGCGTCGTTGCCGCGCAAGCGCCGAAAGATTTCGTCAGCGTGGATGCCGCCAGTTATCAATTCGCCGTCGCACCCAACACCATCGCTGCGGGCTTTACTTCACAAGTCACCGCACAAACCGCGTTCGGCGCGGACACTGATGATGTCACGGCTGGGATTCAATTGCCGACGCTGCTCGGCGGCGTACGCGTCACAGTCAATAATCGTCCGGCGGGCTTGCTCGCCGTCACACCGAATCAGATCAATTATCTGGTGCCGACAGATACTGAAGTTGATGGCCCGGCGACGGTCGTCGTAACCGACGACCAGGGCAACATCCTGGCGCAAGGGACGCTCAATATGGTGACGAGCCTGCTGAGCATCTTCACCGCAACTCAAGACGGCAATGGCACACCCGCGGCTTTGTTCACGGGTGACGGCGTCAATTATTTTCTAGTCAACAATGCCGATGGTTCAGCCAACGTCGTGCCAGCGGGACAATATTTGATTCTCTTCTGCACAGGCTTGGACGGAGTTGATTCAGGCAACGTCAAAGCATTCCTCGGCGGCGTCGAAGCGACCGTCACCTACGCCGGAACGCAAGGCTTTTTTGTTGGTCTGGGCCAAATCAACCTGCAAATCCCCGATTCGCTCGCCAATCAAGGGCCGCTTGAATTGGTCATCACCAACGGCAGCACCACGAGCAACAAAGTCATCATTGACCTCGGCGGCAATCCGGCGGCTCCCGCTGGCGCTCCGGTCATCATCGGTCTGGGTACTCCGACTGCGCTCGCCGGAGAAGTGGTCACGATCACTGGCACCAACTTCCCCACGACGCTCGCGGAAGCGACAGTGCGCCTCGGCTCAAGATCCGGCCAAGTGGTTTCCACCAGCGCCACGGAGATGACCTTCATCGTGCCCTTCGGCGCGGCGACCAATAAAGTCACCGTCGGCAACGCGGCAGGTGAACGTCAAAGCAGCGCGACGCTCAACATCACAACTTCTATCTCCGGTCTGATTACCTCAGATGCGGGCGATCCGCTGAGCGGAATGCCTGTTTACATTCTCAACACCAACATCTACACCACCACCGACAGCAATGGGCAGTTCCTGCTCCCGAACGTTTCCGCTGGCACCGCGCGCCTCGAAATTGACGCGTCGGGCACGGGCTATGTGAGCGAAAGCATTTCTCTGGTCGTCGCAAACGGTCGGGATAATGAATTCAGCGCGCCCATCGCGCTGCTGCAAGAGAGCGGTAACACGCTCCTCCTCCAAAGTGCGGCTTCTACTTCGACGGGGCATCACCTGAGCACTGCGAATGCATCGCAGCCCATCGTGATCGAGCACAATGGTATTCGGCTCGAAATTCCCGGCACCGTCACTTTCCGCGACGGCGGCAACACTGGGCGCATCGGAGTGACGCGCCTTTCGGCTGCCAGCCGCCTGCCGATGACATTGCCGACCGGCATTTACCCATCAGTTATGGTGCTGATTACACCGCGCGGCACGACCTTCGGAGCGAAGGACGGGACCGACGCGGCCACGCTCATCTTCCCGAACCCGGATCAATTCCCTGCCGGGACTTCGCTCGATCTTTATGCCTACCGCTCGGACGTGACTCCGTCGGCTTTCGTCAAGAAAGGCACGGCGACGGTCAATTCAGCGGGCGACAAGATTGTGGCCACGGGTTTGATTGACGTCGCGACGATCTGGTTTGTCGGCGTCCCTGGCGACAACGCACCGATCACGCGAGTGACGGGGCAAGTCACTGACAACAACGACAAGCCGGTGAGCGGCGCGCGCGTTTTCGTGCGTGGGCGCGGCGGCGAAACCGACCGCGAAGGCAAGTTCTCTATCAATGGCGTGCGTGCCAAGAACAATGATGATCTCAACGTCGAAGTGCTCTACTTGACTCCGGCGGGCGTCGCGCTCAAAGCGAGCAAGACCGTCAAGGCGGTGGTGCCGGGCACGACCGATGCGGGCACGATCAAGCTGCCAGCCGAACCGGCGTTTGCTATCTTGATCCGCCCGATGGAAGTCAAGCTCAACGCTGGCGAGACGGCGAATCTGAAAGTCGTGCTCTCGAAAGCGCTCTCATCGCCTGCGACCATCAACCTCGACAAGCGCGAAGGCGTAGATCTGACGATTACGCCGACCTCGCTCACCATTGATGCCGGACAGACTGAAGCTAGCTTCACCGTCACGGGTAATCAAGCAGGCAAGGCGTATATCGCCGCGCGTCTTGCGGCCACGGTGGATAACATCACGCCTGAACAAACGCGGGCCGGTTACGCGGCAGTTTATGTGCAGCTCACCGCGCCCAGCTTGAGCAGTATCTCGCCGAATAGCGGCGCGCCGGGTGCGACTTTCACGCTCACTGGCTCTGGGTTTGATTCCGAAGCGCGACGCAACGGCGTCTTCTTCAAACAAGGCGATTTCGTCATTCAGGTCAACCCGGACAAAATTAAGCTCACTAACGCGACGACCCTCGAAGGCACAGTGCCTGGCTTGAGAGCAGGCGCGGCGGAAGTCTTCGTCGTCACATATCAGGATGGCGTGTTGAGCGCCCGATCCAATGCCCTCGCATTCACGGTCACGGCGCCATCCGCTCCGGTGCTCACGAACATCACGCCGAACGAAGGCACGCCCAAGACAACTTTCACCATCACCGGCACCGGCTTCAATTCCGAAGCGCGGCGCAACGCCATCTTCTTCAAACAAGGCGACCGCCTCGCCCCCGTCAATCCTGAGTCAATCAAGCTCACTAGCAACACCACACTGCAAGGCGTCGTGCCGCCATTGCCAGCGGGCGCGGCGGAAGTTTTCGTCGTGAGTTCGCAGGAGAATGCGCCGACCGCTCCCTCGAATGCACTCGCGTTCACAGTCAAAGCGTTGCCAGCGCCGACGCTGAGCAGCGTTGAGCCGAACCACGGCGCGCCGGGCGAGTCGTTCAAGCTCACCGGCACAGGCTTCAATACCGAAGCGCGATTCAACTATGTCCTCTTCAAACAGGGCAACCGCATCGAGTATCTACCCGGCTCTGCGATGAAGGTGACGGCCACGACTATCGAAGGCACCCTGCCACGGTTGCCAGCGGGCGCGGCTGAGGTCTACGTCCTGGTGGGCGGCGAAGGCGTGCCGCCTGCGGAATCGAATCATCTCGCGTTCACCTTCAACGCCGTGCCTCCGCCAGGGGCGCCGGTGCTCACCGCCATCACGCCGAACGAAGGCACACCGGGCACAAGCTTTACCATTACGGGGACAGGCTTCGGTTCAAACAACGCGGTCTTCTTCAAACAAGGTGATCGCATCGTGCCGGTCAGCACGCAACTTTCAACTGCTAACAACACGATGAGCCTCACTGGCGCGGCGCCGGAGTTACCGGCGGGCGCGGCGGAAGTCTTCGTCGTCACCATGCGCGAAGGCGTAGCCAGCGAGCAATCCAATCACCTCACCTTCACGATGAAGGCGAAACCGGCGCCGACAGCGCCAGTACTCACCGGCATCACGCCGAATGAGGGCTTGCCGGGCGACAGCTTCACAATCGCAGGCACGGGCTTCGGTTCGATCAATTATGTTATCTTCAAACAAGGCGATCGCACTGTTCCCGTCAGCCCGCAACTCTCAACCGCTGCCAACGCTATGGGTCTCACCGGCAAAGTGCCTGAGTTAGCGGCGGGCGCGGCGGAAGTCTACGTCATCACTGCCAGCAATGGCGCGGCGAGCGCGCAATCCAATCACCTTGCGTTCACCGTTAAGACGAGGCCAGCGCCGCCTGCGCCGGTGTTGAGCAACATCACACCGAACGAAGGCGTGCCGGGCACGACCTTCACCATCACGGGCACGGGCTTCAGTTCGTACAACGTGATCTTCTTCAAACAAGGCGACCGCGTGTTTGCCATCAGCGGGAACGCGGTGACCGCCGCCGACGTAGCCAATGGCAATGGCGCGATGAGCCTGACCAGCAAGGTGCCGGATTTGCCTGCGGGCGCGGCGGAAGTTTATGTCGTGACCGCGCGTGAAGGCGTGCCGAGCGCGCAATCGAATCATCTGTCGTTCACGATCAAACCGAAGCCCGCACCATCGGCGGCGGTGCTCACCAGCATTACGCCGAACGAAGGCGCGCCGGGTGCAAGTTTCACCATCTCAGGCACTGAGCTTGGCTCAGGCAATGGCACTGGCATCGGCATTTACTTCAAACAAGGTGATCGTGTCGTGAGCGTCACTCCCTCGATTGCGACGACGCCGAATGGCGCGGTCACACTCGCGGGGAAGGTGCCTGATTTACCGGCGGGCGCGGCGGAAGTTTTCGTCATAAGGACGCGTGACGGCGTGGCGAGTCCGGAATCCAATCACCTCCAGTTTACGGTCAAAGCGAAAACACCTCAGCAGTAATCGCTAAACCACATCATCCATCAGCGGCCAGTTCGAGGAACGTCCTTCGAGCTGGCCGCTCTTTTATTTTGGCTTTCAACTGTTGAGGTAAGCAGGCGAAGCGGAGAACTCAGACCAATGCTTGGCAATCTGCGATTGGACATACTTGTGAACTTCGGCGGGCGTAGTCAGCGCGAGCGCGTGTGCCGCAATTTTCCGCGCAGCGCTGAAATCCACGGCGCGCACCACACGCTTGATGAGCGGAATCGCGCTCGGCATCATACTCAAATCGTGCAGGCCTAGCCCCAGCAGCACCACCACCTGCGCTGGATCGCAAGCCATTTCACCGCACACTGTCACTGGAATCCGCGCCTTGTGCGCTGCATCAGCCACGAGTTTGAGCGCGCGCAGCACGCCTGGATGCAGCGGATCGAAGAGGTGATTGACATTTTCGTTCACGCGATCCACGGCGAGCATATACTGAATCAAATCGTTCGTGCCGAGGCTGAAGAAGTCGGCTTCGCGCGCCATTTGCTCAGCGAGCATAATCGCCGCCGGCACTTCGACCATAACGCCGATTTCAACATCTTCGGCGTGCGGCACTGCGTCAACGCGCAATTGCTTCTCAACTTCAGCGATGATGCGCTTGGCGGTGCGCAGTTCGTCGAGGTTTGAAATCAACGGCAACACGACCTTCACCTTGCCATGCGACGCCGCGCGGAGAATGGCGCGCAACTGCGTGCGGAAAACTTCTTCGACACTAAGCGACAAACGGATGGCGCGCAACCCCATCGCCGGATTGCGCTCGGCTTTGAACCCTTTGAGCTTGAGTTTATCGCCGCCGAGATCGAAGGTGCGGATCACCGCACCCTGTTCGCCGCTCGTCTCGGCAAGCAGTTTGTAGGCTTCATATTGTTCATCTTCAGTGGGGAGGCCCGAAGCGGCTTGTGAATAGAGAAACTCCGAACGATAGAGGCCGATGCCAGCGGCGTTGTAACGATGCAGCACCTCGATTTCATCGAGCAATTCGATGTTAGCGCGCAAGGCGACAACTTGACCATCGCGCGTCTCCGAGGGCAGATCGCGCTCTTCAATATCAAAGATCTCTTGTTGCTGTTCGCGCGCGCGCTGCTCGTTATAAAAGCGCAGTGTTTCTGGCGACGGGCGCAGAATCACCGTCCCTGTGCTGCCATCAAGGATGATCGTTTCGCCGGAGCGCACGCGCGAGGTGACGTTCCGCAATCCGACCACTGCCGGAAGGCCGAGGCTGCGCGCAATGATCGCCGTGTGCGAAGTCCATCCGCCAGCGTTGGTGACGAAACCCGGCACGCGCTGCGTATCCAACTCCGCCGCGACTGAAGGCAGCAGATCATCCGCGACGATGATCGCCTCTTCGGCTAGTTCATTGAGGTCGCGCGTCCGTGTGCCCGAAAGGAGTTTGATCAGCCGCCGCGAAACGTCTTCGATGTCGCTTCCGCGTTCGCGTAAATAACTGTCGGCGATTTCAGCGCAGACTTTGAGCAAGCGGCTGGTCACGCCCCGCACGGCCCATTCAGCATTCGCGTGATTCTCGCGGATGAAGCGCTCGACCTCGCCGCTGAAACTGCTGTCTTGGAGCATGAGGAGATGGGCTTCGAGGATGTAAGCGTGCTCTTCGCCGAGCGCCGAGCGCAACCGCTCCTTCGTTTCTCGCAACTGCTCTTGCGCCACCTGCACCGCTTGATGGAAGCGCGCGATCTCGGCCTCCAGATCCTCCGCCTGTAACCGCATGCGCACCACACGGCCACGCGGATCATCTACCAAAAAAGCCGCGCCGATGGCAACGCCGTTCGAGACGCCGATGCCTTCTAGCCGCTCTTCCCGTGTTTTTTTTGCCGAACTCGCCATGATTCAATCTCATTTTGGAATTTAGATTTTGGATTTTGGATTGAAGACCGCGCTCGCTTTCAATCCAAAATCCAAAATCTAAATTCCAAAATCACCTAGTGTTCGCCAAACCTGTCTTCGATCAGTGCGCACAGCGCTGCCAGCGCTGCTTCTTCATCCGCCCCTTCAACGATGATCTCCAAATCGGTATGCTGTGTCGCAGCCAGCATCAACACGCCGAGGATACTCTTGGCATCAACTATCTTGTGACGTGCATCATCTCGCGCCAATTTAATCTCGCTGCGAAAACTGCCAGCCAGCCGCACCAACTTCGCCGCCGCGCGGGCGTGAAGGCCGAGAGGGTTTTTGATCGTCACGGTGCGTTGCTGCATCACGACTTTCGTGATGCGTGATGTGTGATGCGTAAAAACTTCCTCTACACATCACGCATTACACATCACTGATTCTTGCCTGGTGTCAGTACCTCGCTGGCCAGATAAATATTCCGCTGCCCTTGATCCCGCACGCGGCGTGCGATGACCGGCAGTGTGTCATCAGGCTGCTGTTCAGCCAATCGGATAATCATCGGCAGATTCACGCCAGTGACGACCTCGATGGGAGCTTGCCCCAGAAAGGTGCAGGCGATGTTGGTCGGCGTGCCACCAAACATATCAGTCAGCACCAGCACGCCCGCGCCTTCGTTGACGCGCTCGATGGCGCGACTGATCTCCTCGCGCGCGATGTTGACGTCATCGTGCCAGCCAATCGAGACCGCCGTGACATGCCGGATGTCGCCGACGATAGTCTCCGCCGCGCTCACCAACTCGGTGGCAAAGTTTCCGTGCGTGACGATCACGCCTCCGACTAATGGCATAACTCTCCACAATTGATAGTTGATAATTGATAATTGATAGTTCGAGGACAATCTCATAACTATCAATTATCAATTATCAACTATCAATTCATTTTTTTACGTCTCGATGCATCACCCGCGCGTGGTAGCCGCCGCGGTTGAGATGTTTGCCCAGCGCGTTGGCGACGGCCACCGAACGATGATGCCCGCCAGTGCAGCCGACACCAACCGTAACATAACTTTTGCCCTCGCGCTGGTAGAGAGGCAAGAGATAATCAAGCAGGCCGCTGAAGCGCGCGATGGTTTCGCGTACTTCATCACTGGCCTCCAGGTAATCAATCACTGGTTGATCATTGCCGGTCAGGTCTTTGAGTTCCGGCACGAAATGTGGATTCGGGAGAAAGCGCACGTCGAGCAGCAGATCGGCATCGAGCGGGATGCCGTATTTGTAGCCGAAACTGACGACCGTCAATTCTGTCTCACTCTCAGCGTTAGTGGGCGCGAAGCGTTTCTTGAGCAGCGTGCGCAGGGTATGCACGTTGTGATCCGAGGTGTCAATCACGACATCCGCCAGCGCTTGGATCGGCGCCAGGCGCGCGCGCTCCGCCGTAATCGCTTCGATCACCGTGCCCTCGCCGAGCGGATGCGGACGCCGGGTCTCACTGAAACGGCGTTGCAACGCAGCGTCGCTCGCTTCCAGAAAGAGCACCGTGGTTTCGATGTCATCGCGCCCGCGCAACTGCGCATAGACTTGTGGGAAGCTGGCCAGGAATTCACCTTCACGAATGTTGACCACCAGCGCCGCGCGCGTAATTCCCGATTCTTTGCGCTCGAAAAGATGCACAAAGCTCGGAATCAACTGCACCGGCAGATTGTCCACACAGAAGTAGCCGAGGTCCTCAAAAACGTTCATCGCCGATGACATCCCCGATCCGCTCAACCCCGTGATGATGACAAGCTGTGGAACCATAAGTAGGGGTTAGGGGTTAGAGGCTAGGGGTTAGGGTACGCTGCTAGCCCCTCGCCCCTAGTCCCTAATCTCTGTTTTTCACGGTTCGATCAATCCGAAGTTGCCGTCGCGGCGTTTGTAGATGACGCCAACGCGGTCGGTTTCGGCATCGCGGAAAACGATGAACTGTTCAGAAGCTTCCTCGACGCGCAGCATGGCCTCTTCGGGCGTCATCGGTTTCACCGCATAGCGGCGCGAGCGGATGATGCGCGGCGCGGAAGCCGCAGGAGTCACGGGCGGGCCTGGACTGGGCGCGACCACGCTGGTGGCCAGGGCGTGATGCTTGCGATCAATGATCTTGCCTTTGACCTTGAGCACCTGGCGGCGGATGCGTTCAACAGCCTGCGAGACGGAAGTATACATATCACTGGTGTCCGCCTTGCCGGTCAGCGCATGGTCATGCCAGTTGACAATGACTTCAGCAATATGACGATGATGCTTTTCCACGCTCAAGATGACATGCGCCTTGAGCGCGCCATTGAGCACTAATTCGTTTTTGTCGAAATGTTCGTTCGTGTGTTTTTTGATGGCGGGCGAGAGTGTGAAGTTACGTCCTGTGAATTCGATTTTCATCGCGCAGCTCCTTTGGTTCGTCGTGATCGCTGGCACACTTAATCAAGTGCGAGCGTTTAGTCGAAACAGCGTGCTGAAAATATGCGAGGGGCGAGATGCATTGGGGAGGAAATAAGTGTTAAATTTTGAGTTCGGAGCTTTTATGGTTGTCTCCTCAGCACTAAATTCAGTCTCCGAACCCACGTCAAACTACTTGCCGCCGCTCACGCGAGCCTGGAATGCGCATTTGGTCGCGGTACTTGGCGACGGTGCGCCGGGAGAGTTTCTGGCCTTCAGCCGCGAGGCGCGAGGCGATTTCGTCATCCGTCAGCGGATGGTGTGTGTCCTCAGCTTCGATCATCTTTTTGATCTTGAGCTTGATGATCCGGGTCGAAACCTCTTCGCCTTCGTCGTTCACCATACCCTCGGTGAAAAAGCGACGCAATTCGATCACGCCCTGCGGCGTGTGCGCGTACTTGCCGTTGACCACACGCGAGACGGTCGAGAGATGCATGCCGATATCTTCGGAAATATCCTTGAGCATCATCGGCTTGATATGCTCCACCCCGTGATCGAGAAATTCACGCTGGCGCTCGACGATCCGCTCGCAGACGCGGTAGATGGTCTGCTTGCGATGCTCGATGTTTTTGAGCAGATCCACCGCCGAGCGGAAGCGATCTTTGATGTAATCGCGCGTTTCCTTCGAGGTCTCTTTATTGTCCATCATCCGCCGGTATTGCGAGTTGATCCGCAACTGCGGCAATCCGTCATCGTTGAAGCGGATAAGGTAATCATCATCCATCTTCTCGATGTAGACTTCCGGTTCGATGTACTGGGCATTGCGCGGCGCGTACTTGCGGCCGGGATAAGGATCGAGCTGACGGATGAGCTTGACCTCTTGCGCGAGTTCTTCAACCGATACGCCGAGTTCTTTCGCCAACTCCGGCAGTTTATGATTCTGCAATTTGTGGAAGTGGTGACTAATGAGTGTCGCCACGAGCCGCTCGCCATAACCGTGTGCGTGCAATTGCAGGAGCAAACATTCCTGAAGCGAGCGCGCGCCGACGCCGGTCGGATCAAGCTGTTGCACGATCCCCAGCGCTTTCTCTACGATCTCCGGGCTCCAGGGCCCGAGCGCGGCGATCTCTTCCGGCGTGCCTTCCAGATAGCCTTCGTCGTTGAGGTTGCCGATGATGGCTTCGGCGGCATCGCACACGTCAGGATCGGCAATCGTCAGGTGCAGTTGCCAGAGCAAGTAGTCTGAGAGATTCTGCTCGGATTTGAGGAACTGTTCGAACGAAGGGCTTTCCTTGACCTCAGATTCGCGCGTGCGGTAGCCCGGATCGAGGTACTCCTCGAAAGTCGAGCCGAAATCAATCTCTTCGAACGAATCACGCTCACGATCCACCTCGCCGCCTTCGCCGCCTTCGATGGGTTGAGTGCCTTCAACTGTTGCCGCTGGGGCTTCAGTTGCTGGGCTGAATGACTCCGCATTCAAATTCGTTTCATAGCTGCCTTCGCTGCTCGCTTCCATCGCGCCGCCGGTTTCCGCCGCGCCGCTCGGAGGAAAATCACCCGCGCTGATTTCCGCCGCGCCATTGACGGCTGCGGCTGGCGTATCAGCAAAGCTTTCGCGCTCGCCATCCGGCGTCGCCGCCGCTTCTTCGGGCGAGACTTCTTCAAGCACCGGGTTTTCGACCATTTGCTGCGTGACCAACTCACTCAGCTCGAGCTTCGTCATCTGCAACATTTCAATGCGCTGCCGAAGCTGCGGCGTGAGCACCAAACGCTGCGAAAGTTGAGTTGAAAGTGTTGGCTTAACCGACATAGCTGATGGTCAGTGGTCAGTAGTCAGTGGTCAGTGGTCAGTGGCTCTTTGCAACTAACCACGAACAACTGATGACTGACTACATCCTGAATTTCTCCCCAAGATAAACTCGTCTCACTTCTAAATCCGTGGTCAACTCGTGCGTCGTTCCCGCGCGAAAGATCTGACCTTCATTGATGATGTAGGCGCGGTCAGTGATCGCTAGCGTCTCACGCACGTTGTGATCGGTCACCAGCACGCCGATATTCTGGTCACGCAGCCG